>Ga0055480_10001017_pt1 | contig 10998 bp, 13 predicted proteins | sample Muzzi_PWB_D2_FD_57935 | JGI IMG/M metagenome (GOLD analysis project Ga0055480, IMG submission 57935) | Wetland microbial communities from San Francisco Bay, California, USA, that impact long-term carbon sequestration - Muzzi_PWB_D2 | ecosystem: Environmental > Aquatic > Marine > Wetlands ... | reverse complement strand
TATAATAATAACAATTAGTTACATGTCACTTCAGGTTTTTATGTGGAAGTTGATGCTATTTTACTGTTGCCTGCGACAGAGTCATGGACCGGTTGTCATGCTTCGCCTTATAAAGCGCCTGGTCCGCATGCGCAAGCAGTGCATTCAGCGAATCGACGTAGTCTGAATAGGTCGCGATGCCGATCTAAATACCGATGTTGATCTTTTGTCGTTGGAAAGTATGATGGGCGCACGCACCGCTTCAATAATACATTCGGCAATTACATCGAATGAATCGCGACTGTCCTGGCTGACGATTGCCCCGATTTCATCTCCACCGAAAATTACCAGCAAGTTCTCGGAACGTACCTGTTCTAACATGCGGCGCCCGACTTGGACATGTCGATGAAATAAAAAATTATCGACATATCGACAAATTATGTCGATATTCTTCACATTGGTCGACATATTCTAGAGTATTTAGCGATGATATTTGATATGTCAGTCGGTTATGTGTCCATGCCTTTTATCGGTAATGGGGATGTTTGGCCTTTATTATTGCAGCGGATACTTCGCCTCTTTCCACATCCTGATCCCGCCATCCAGAGCAATTGCACGACGGAATCCCATGTCCTGTAACATGGCGGCGGTGAGCGTTGAGATCTTGCCCAGTTCACAGTACACCAGTATCCGCAGTGTCGGATCGGGTAGTACATCATTGATACGCAATTCAAGCTGACCGCGTGGAATGTTGATGGCGCTTGGGATATGACTTTCCTTGTAGGCATCCTTCTCGCGCACGTCGAGAATGATAAGATTGTCAGGCGTGGTTTCGATTTGCCTCTTGAGTTCTTCCAGAGACATAAAGCTGATTCTGGCAGCAGCATCCCCGATCATTTGCTCGACGGTTTTGCCGCCACTGCGGTTGGTGCGCAGTGCCTCGGTCAGGTGGGTCGGCATTTTCAGATCAAGTTCATGCATTTGCTTGATAAATTCATCACGCTCTTTTTTCTGCAAGCGGGGATTTTCGGCGATCTCCTGTTTCAAGGTCGAGTTGCTGCGGTTCTTGTAGTCATGTCCTGGGTAAACCTTGAGTTCCGGGGAATGTTTAAGCAGACCGTTGAAGAGACTGTCATAGAGTTGGGAGGGATCTCCGCTGGGCAGGTCCGTTCTGCCGGTACCACCGATCAATAATGTATCACCGGTAAAGACACAGTCAGGCAGTACCACGCATATGGAGTCACTGGTATGTCCCGGTGTATACATGACCCTGAAGCGTAACTTGCCCACGATGATGGTTTCTCCATCGTCCACCGGCATATTGATATAAGGTGCGACACTGCTGCGATGCATGATGACCTTTGCACCAAGTTTTCTAGCCAGCGTCTGGCTGGCGGTAAAATGGTCTGCATGGGTGTGTGTGTCGAGTAGATACTGGATGTGCAGGCCGTCACGCGCTGCGAGCGTCAGATAATGATCAGTCTGGTCGCTCTTCGGATCAATAATGATGGCGCTGTGGGTGTCGGGGCAGCCGATCAGATAGGAAAGACAGCCCCCACTGCGGATTTGTTCGAAAATAATATCGGACATCAAGGCGCCCTCACACTATATATACATAGATTGTTGTTCGTTGTTATTTTTTTCAGTGATAGTAGGCTTAAATAGCGTATTTGTAAAAGGTACCGGGCTATGTGAAGTCGCCGCTATCAAAGATCAACAGTATCCGTTTAATTTTTTCCTTATCCGTTTCAAAGCGTTGAGCTATCGGCGTGCGCACGCCGGACTTTATTTTATTAATAAAGAAATTACAGGATATAGGAAGGCTCGATACAGAATAGTAGAGGGTGTTGTTCCTGATTTTTAATTTATCCTAATCCACAGGAGGTTTTGATGCTACTTTTTTCCCGGTAAACATTGCAGATACCAGCCCGTTCTTTTCCCTTACTTCGGTCACTACAACGGCTGCGATATGCAAAGCAATCGAAATAAGCAGTGTATAAAATACAAAGACATGTGTGTTGATGAAGGGCTTTCTTAATTTGCGCATTTCGGCATATGCTTTTGAGTCGATATCTTCTTTAGAGCCGGGCTTGAGGTTCAATATTTTTTCATGCTCCTCTCCCGAAGCTGTTACCCATTCGGCAATTTCATGGCCAAACGGCGGCAGATATAAGTCTGTCCCGGCCAATACCAGACCTGTTGATACCTGGGTAATAAGCAGTAGAAACAGCAAGGCAACCATGAGCTTCGCTAAAGGGTTATGTCCTACATACTGCGGCGGATCACCAGATTTTAAACCGGCTATATATTCACTTACTGACTGCCAGTAACCTTTACCCATCGGTAATATTGCACCCCATCTGGCATATTTATTCCCGATAAAGCCCCAAACGATTCTCCACAGGAGGTTAAGCGCAAAAATATAGCCGATATAAACGTGGACGGTTTTTAGCAAATATTTACCGTCATTGGTCACGCCCAATGCCTTGTTATTAAGGAGCACTACGCCAACGCCAATTAGACCAATGAGGCAAATTACGTTAATCCAATGAAATAGACGTATAGTTCGGTCCCAGACTGGATAATATTTAAGCGCTTGATCTGACATGGCTATTTCAATTCATTATATTTGAAAACGTCCTTATAATATCTGAACACCCTTAATTGAAACTTAACGCTAAGTAGGCAGCCGATATTATTTGACATTGGGTCAGATAAGACATTCCTCATTATTTGATGCAAGCACGCACATGGCGGACACCGGTTTCATGGGTTTTTCTTCTACCTTGATCGAGGTAAAACCAGCCTGTTTCAGGCAGTCGACGATCTCGTCCGCCTTTTTGCGCGTGTCTGCATTCGTGGCGCCGCGACGCCGTGGCATGTAGGTCGTGGCGATGACACCGTTCTGTGCCAATCGTTGACCCAATGCCTTGAACGTCGTTACCGGATCGTTCCAGAATTGAAAGACGTTTGCCGAAAATATTTTATCGAACGGTCCATTGAAATTTGGGAAATCGGGTAATGCATCCACCGATGCCAGATGGAGTTGTACCCTGCCTTCTGCAATGGCCCTGGCATTACGCTTGCTGGCCTGATGCAGCATCGTTTCCGAGTAATCGATACCGACAACCTGTCCTTCAGTGACGATCTCGGCGGCACATTCAATCCCGACCCCCGGACCAAAACCGATTTCAAGGACACGATCGGTAAGTTTCAACTCCAACAGATCCAGCGTCCATTTATTGCGTTCGATATTGGACGGGCGGTTGGCCATGATGAAACCGGCCAGACTGCCCAGATAACCATGGGGCCGTTTGAATTGCGCAAGAAGATTTTGCTTGAATCCCATGTTATGTTTTCCTGTGGCGATCTCCATGACGATGTCCGTGCGGGCCGCGCAGTGTCCAGCCGGTAATCAACAGCAATGCCGTAGCGGCAACCGCATGCCGATATTGCGCGTGGGGAAAATTGAATAATTCCGATAAGGTATTCCAGGACCACAGGCCAACGATGGTCAAAAACAGAAACACGCCAACGGCGATGACAAGGTGTCGGAATTTTCCGGTATGTAGATGATTCATGGTGTTAATCCTCGCTCAGGTTATTCAGGAGTCTTGCCAGGGTTTTCCGTGTACGGCCGCACTTGGTGTCCGAGATATTTGCAAACATCTTCTTGATCGCCGCTTCGTCCCTGGCGGATATCTCTGCGAACAATTCACGACCCTTGTCATTCAAGGTCACCAGCTGCGAACGGGCGTGACGGGGATTTTCTTCCATACTGACCAGTTCCCGTTCTTTTAAGGAATTGACCGTTGCCTGGACATGCTGTCGGGTGACGTTGTATAGATCGGCTATTTGCGGAACGGAAAGTCGCTTGTCAGGATAGAGAAATTCCATTACCGCCCGGTCCGCAGCAGAAATACCCAAAGATTCCAGGTAGTTATCAGCTTTCTGACCCATGGCACGGAAGATACGGCGAATCAGCCAGGTGATTTGATATGCATCGGATTCCTTAAAATCGGCCATTGTGACAAGCCCCTTGTTAAAAAATGACAATACGATTGTCATATATGACAAGTTAATTGTCAACTTAGATTCAGGCAACGCTTTAGCTTGTGCTATCAGATTTCTCACTAAGGTTCGAAATGACTAGCTGAAGTGAGTCTGAGGACGGAATGAAGGCAACTATAAGTGATTGTTAACTTTAGGAGAAATAAGTTTTGGTATTAGGGTGGACATGGTCGTTAGCGAGTAAATCCTCGACCGTCCACCATTTCATTTCCGAATGCTGGTCATCCGGTGTGACGCTGATTTCAGACTTCAGCTCGATAATAAAGGCCAGTACGACATAGTGGGTGTTGATACCGGGCTCGTTCAAAAAGTTGTCTTCGTAGATGTGCTCACTGGCACCGAGTAACCCGGGATTATGGTTTACAGGTCCTGGCCAATCTCTTTAGTTGAGATGCGCTTGATGGCACCTGCTATTTCTTCATTCTTGTCGATTCTACCGCCGGGCACGAACCAGAATCCTTGTGCGGGCCGGTTGTTGCGTTTACCCAGCAGGATTTCCTTGTTAGGGTTCTCGATAATCAGGTCGACGGACACCAGCGGTGTCGAGTCGATAATGTTGAGGATTTGTTTTTTATCCATAGGCTTAGGGTTGTTTATCCATTGAGTCCATGGCCTTTTTAAGATCTTCCATGGTAAAGGCTGGTTTGCCGAAGGCGGGCATAATCACTTCAATGGCATTATGCATGGTCGAGATATTTCCTTGCGGGTCCTTAAGTTCGATGTCGTAAGTACCTATCGGCAGGTCATCGGGTAATGAGAGGCCGATCGTATCCTTATCCAATTTTTTGACGTCGAGTTCGGGTAACAATCTTCTGGCGATGATGATCTTGCCGCCGGATATATATTGAATCCCATTATGAGTAGTGACGTGTGTATGTGTGAATTGTGTTGCGATTTTATTTTGACGTTTTTTGATCATGTCGATCTGTTTTGCCGTGAAGGGACTCGAGATATCGATGACGGCAATGGATTTATTATCCAGTTCTACATAGGCACGTTCGCCCTCGATGACAATGCCGGTGGCCTCGCCGTCAAGATCGACACCCGTGACCCAGGTCGGATTCAGCGGGTTCTTGATGTCAAAAATCTGTAACCCCCCTGCCCCGTTGGCCGCATAGATATAATCACCCTTGACCTGCGTTTGCATGACCTTGCCTGTCGTGTGATACATCGTGGTTAGCGTTGGTTTTTCCGGATTGCTTACATCGAGCACGGTAAATCCGCCCCACCAATCGGCGACAAAGGCGTGATGCCCCTTGATGCGCAGTCCCCACGCTGCGCCTTCGGTGTCGTAACTACCGATGATGTTCGGGTTTTCAGGATCGCCGATATCAACGACCTGAATGCCGGACAGCCAGTCGGCGATGTAGAGCAGGTTGTTGTGTAGTTCAAGACGGCTGATTTCAAGTCCACGGGCATTCCCCGGTGTCATGACATGTCCGAGTTCCAGCGGATTCGTCGGGTCCCTGATGTCGAGCACGAACAGGCCGCGGTCGAAGAAGGCGACATAGGCGATGTTCTTATCGAGCAGCACGTCTTCGGCATTACCGCCGGGATTGAACTGGCCGATCTGTACGGGTTTATCGGGTGTGCTGACATTGAAGATCAGCAGGCCGTCATCATCATCGGCGACATAGGCGATATTGTTGGCGACCTGTATCGACCAGGATTTTCCGGGTGTGTCCACGCCGCCGAGGAGTTGCGGATTATGAACATCTTTGATATCGATGATCTGGAATCCACCACGGTGACTGGCAAGATATAGTTTGTCGTCGTCGAGGATCGGCGTGTAGGCGAGGCCGGGTGTCAACAGGCTGGAGTCCAGCATCGGATTGCGCGGGTCCTTGATATCGATGATCTGCAGGCCATGATCATCGTCGGCGACATAGGCATAATCATCCCTGATGACAATGCCTTTCGGCGATCCCAGGGTATGATAGCTCGATAACAGTTTTGGTCGTTCAGGCTTGCTGATGTCATAGAGATGAATGCCGGAGAACCAGTCGGCGACATAGGCAATGTTATCGCGGATAAACACCCGCCGTTCACCACCGAAATTGACGCCCTGTCCGAAATCGAGGCCTTCATTACTGAGTTGCGGCGGTGTGGCCGAAAAATCGATGGATACTAGTTTGTTGTCTGTGAGGGCGTAGACATTCTGCTGCTGTGGCCAGATGCCGTGCAGGCGGCCGGTTACTCTATATATAGAATGAATCACAGGCATCGCAGGCACATCGATGTCGAGCAGTATCAGTCCCGATTCCTGATTGGCGACCAGGACCTGTTCACCAAAGGCCATGACTTTATCGATATTGCCTAGCTGTTGATGACTGCCTGTCCAGATGACCTGGGCGGGGTCGCTAACATCGAGGATGGTCAGCCCGTACTTGCCCGTGGCGACATAGGCATAACCGTCCATAACCATCACATCAAGTGCCGGGCCGGTCGTCCGATAGTGTCCGACCTGCTGGATGTTCTGTAAGTCGCTGATGTCAAATACCACGAGGCCATTATCGCCCTCGGCGGCGTAGAGATAACCTTGCTCAATATAAATGTTTTTTGCGCTGTGCCTTAATTTCAGGCTTGCAAGTTTTTCGGGTGTACCCGTACTACCGCCATCCAGCACCAGTAACTCTCTATGATCAAGCAATGCATACACATGAAGATCAGTCGCGATGATATCAGTTATGGATGTATTGACGGGAAACTTGCCAACGACGGTCGGATTATCGGCCTGGTGGATATCAATACTATATATATGAGAGTCATCGGCGACAAAGGCGTGTTGATCGCTGATAGTAATCCTGGTGAGCTTGTTTCCGATATCCAGGTGGCCGGTGAGTATCGGGTCTCTATCATTCGTATCCTGATGTGCTGAAATATCGATAATCAGCAGGCCGTGTTTGTCGGTGACAACATAGGCATAATTTTCAATCGCTGTAATGTCGTTGGCATCGTCCTCAAGAGACAAGGCATGTCTCAGATAAGGCCCACCGGGTGCAATCGCGAGGCGCGAGTCAGCAGTCCAGCCCTTCACCTCGATGGTAATTTGTTGTGGCTTACCTACAGTAATCTCGTTTGGTGTAATCGTTGTAATGGCAGGTGCGGCGATGACGATAGTGTTTACAAGTAGCACCGCCAGGAAGGCGTGGAAATATAAAATATTGCGAAAGTTGTATCCTGTCACTATCGGTTACGCATTATGGTGCTGGATTGGGGCTTTGTTGATGTATCGCCTCGATGCCGGCGATGACGTCCGCGGATAATTCGATATTTATGCTTTTGATATTGGTTTTCAGTTGATCCAATGAGGTAGCGCCAATGATGTTGCTGGTCAGGAAACTGCGCGAGTTAACAAAGGCGAGCGCCATTTGCGTGGGCTCGAGTGTGTGTTTACGTGCAAGATCAACATAGGTCTGCGCGGCCCATTGCGCAATATCGTTGGTGTAGCGGGTAAAGTGATTGAACAGTGTCAGCCGTGCGCCAGCCGGACGGGCGCCTTGCATGTATTTGCCGCTGAGTACACCGAAGGCCAGCGGTGAATAGGCCAGCAAACCCACATCCTCACGATGTGCAATTTCAGCCAGACCGACCTCAAAACTCCGGTTCAGCAGGTTATACGGATTCTGGATACTGACTACACGCGGCAGATCATGTTGTTCGGCAATGTTGAGAAATGTCATTGTTCCCCACGGTGTTTCATTGGACAGGCCGATATGCCGCACCTTGCCGCTCGCGACCAGGTCGCCCAATACCTGCAATGTTTCGATGATTGGTATCGATACTTCGTTCGCCTGATGTTTATAGCCAAGTTTACCGAAGAAGTTGGTGCTGCGGTCAGGCCAGTGCAGTTGATACAGATCGATATAATCTGTTTGCAGGCGTTTAAGGCTGTCATTCAGTGCGGTTTCTATATTGTAGCGATCAAGACACGGCTTGCCGTTGCGTATATATGAAAATGAATCGGAATGCCCGGTGACCTTGGTTGCAAGGATGACCCTGTTACGTATGTTTCTTTTTGTCAGCCAGTTGCCGATGTAGGTTTCCGTCAGTCCGTAGGTCTGTGAACGTGGCGGCACCGGATACATTTCGGCCGTATCAATAAAATTGATGCCGGCGTCGATGGCCGCGTCGAGTTGTTCATGTGCTTCCGGCTCAGTATTTTGTTCACCCCATGTCATTGTGCCAAGGCAAAGTTGACTGACCGTGAGATCAGTACGTCCCAGTCGTTTGTATTTCATCGGCATGAGTCGGGAATGATGGTGGACTACAGTCTTGAGAACACCTGTTCCGATGAAATGATGGTCGCCTTAATTTCCTCCTTGCCATGTGCGGAGGAAACAAACCCGGCCTCGAATGCGGAAGGCGCGAGGTAAATACCCTGTTGCAACATCTCGTGATAAAACAGTTTGAAGCGATCCAGGTTACAATTCATAACCTGGTTGTAACTGTGTATCTTTGTTTCCTCTGTAAAGAACAGGCCGAACATTCCTCCGACATAGTTTGTGGCCAACGGTATATTGAAGGCCTTGGCACGGGTGACGAGGCCATCGGCCAGACGTTTGGTGGTGGCGCCCAGATCATCGAAGAAACCCGGCTTTTCAATCTGTGTTAACGTTGCAAGTCCTGCCGCCATCGCCAATGGATTGCCAGAGAGTGTACCTGCCTGATAGACCGGGCCGAGTGGTGCGATCAGTTCCATGATTTCCCGTTTGCCGCCAAAGGCGCCGACCGGCAAACCTCCGCCGATGACCTTGCCCAATGTCGTCAGATCCGGTGTTATGCCATAGAGTTGTTGTGCGCCGCCGAGTGCAACCCGAAAACCGGTCATCACTTCATCAAAGATCAGTACGCTTTCGTATTCATCACAGATATCACGCAGGCCTTGAAGAAAGCCGGGCACGGGTGGAATACAGTTCATGTTGCCGGCCACGGGCTCGACAATAATGCATGCGATCTGATGACCGATATGTGAGAAGGCCTCACGTACCTGGTCGAGATCGTTATAGGAAAGCGTGATGGTGTGTTCGGCAAGCGCGACCGGTACTCCGGGCGAGGTCGGCACACCCAGTGTCAGTGCGCCAGACCCGGCCTTGACCAGTAATGAATCCGAGTGACCGTGATAACAACCCTCGAACTTGACGATCTTGTCACGTCCGGTAAAGCCACGCGCCAGACGTATCGCACTCATGGTCGCTTCCGTGCCTGAGCTGACCATGCGCACCAGTTCAATCGAAGGCACCAGCTTGCATACCTTGTTGGCCATCGTGGTTTCGATCTCTGTCGGTGCGCCGAACCCGAGACCGTTATCAACGGCCTCCTTGACGGCCTTGACGACTTCGGGGTGGGCATGGCCGAGAATCATCGGACCCCAGGAGGCGACATAATCGATATAACGTTTATCGTCTTCATCAAAGAGAAACGGACCTTCGCCGCGTTTGAAAAATACCGGTTCGCCGCCGACACCTCGGAACGCGCGTACCGGTGAATTCACACCGCCTGGAATATGTTGCTGTGCCTGGACAAATAATTTTGAAGAACGTGTCATGCGGGATTCCTTGAATATTAAACAGATTGAAAGTGACGGGATAATTTATTCATGAGCGCTATTTGATGCCATGCGGTATTGCCGGTCACTGAAAAGTTGTGCATATTCGCGCGCCATAAAGCCGGGATTCGCGTGCCCGAAAAGCCCATGAATCACTGCCACGGCATCGGCGCCGGCATCTATGAGTACGGGCGCATTGTGAGGCGTGATACCACCGATGGCAACAATCGATATCGATAACCTGGCCTTTGCATGTCGCAGCAGGTCAATCGGTGCATGCACTGCATCGGGTTTTGTCGCTGACGGGAAAAAGCTGCCGAAGGCAACATAATCCGCCCCCAGGCGTTGCGCCATTATCGCAAGTTCAACGTCGTTGTAACATGATACGCCGATGATCGCGTGTTCGCCCAATACCGCCCTCGCCTGCTGTATCGACTCGTCGTCCTTGCCCAAATGTACACCATCCGCACCAATGTCTTTTGCAAGCATGATGTCGTCATTGATGATAAACGTCACATCACGTTGTTTGCAGAGTGCAGATATGACCTGTGCTTCCTGCAGCTGTTGTTCATGATCCCTGTTTTTGGCACGGTATTGAACTAGTGACGCACCGCCGGTGATGACCTGTGCAGTTTTTTCAAGCAGGCCATTCAGTGTCAGGCATTCATCCGTGATTGCATACAAACCTTTTATTGCCGTGTTTTTCATGTTTCCGAACCTTCGTGTCCACGCGCCCAAAACAGGCGATTCGGTATATATTGGCCCATGCCGATTCGATAACTTTGCTTAAGCGCTTCCCATGTGTATTCCTGCGCTTCATGTATTGCGGTGAAAGGGTCAATGCCCTGTGCGAGCAGTCCTGCGATGGCCGATGAGAGGGTGCACCCCGAGCCATGATAGTTGCCGGGTAACCTTTCCCAATCGAAGGTTTCAATCTGGCGCCGGTTACCATAGAGCGTATTAGTGACTTGCGGCGTATTTTCGTGGGTGCCCGTTATCAACACAAACTCACAGCCTTTATCGAGAATTTCCTGTGCGCAGGCATCCAGGTTGTCCCCCTCAGGGGCAAGCAGACGCGCTTCATTGCTATTAGGCGTTAATATGGTGGTGAGCGGAAGCAGCAGCGTGATCATCGCGTCCTGGATATCGTCATCCGCCAGGTCATAACCTCCGCCTGCGACAAGCACGGGATCCAGCACGACAGGAATATCGGGATAATCGGTGAGCAGTGTATGAACCGCCTCGACAACCTCAACGCTGCCGAGCATGCCGAGCTTGAAAACCGATACTGCGATGTCCTCCAGCACGGCGCGGGATTGTTGTATTAGCAGTGCTGGATCGACCGCAACATAGCTTTTGACATCCTGGGTATCCTGCACTGTAATGGCCGTAATGACGGG
>Ga0055480_10001014_pt1 | contig 11007 bp, 8 predicted proteins | sample Muzzi_PWB_D2_FD_57935 | JGI IMG/M metagenome (GOLD analysis project Ga0055480, IMG submission 57935) | Wetland microbial communities from San Francisco Bay, California, USA, that impact long-term carbon sequestration - Muzzi_PWB_D2 | ecosystem: Environmental > Aquatic > Marine > Wetlands ... | reverse complement strand
GGCGTAAATGCGGCGAGAGGCAGGAACTGTGAGACCAACCCTCCCGGAGCGAGACGGGTGCGGAGTCGTTGATAGAAGTCGGCGGTGTAGAAGAACGGAACGCCGGGGCGGGAAATCTGGCCGAGTTCCAACGACACGACGTCGTAGAGGTGACCGGATTGTGCGAGGTAGCTGCGACCGTCGTCCCCGATCAGGCGCACCCTCGGGTCGTCCATCCACGCAGAATCGAAGTAGTCGCGGATCAGGTCGAAGATCGCCGGTTCGATGTCGATGCATTCGAGCTCGTCGATTCCGTACATCAAGAAACGGCTCGGTGTCTGGCCGGCCCCGATTCCGACGACAGCCACACGGTGCGGATCCGGGTGGAGCAGCATGGGGATGTGAGCGACGAGTGCCTGGTGGCTCTTGTAGTCCTGGCCCTGCCACAGTCGGTCGATCTCGAGTTCGGTGATGCCGGGGCGCCGGATCACCGCGACATTGGCGGCGCGGCCCTCCCGGAATGCGACGAGTTCGCCTGAACTCGCGAGATAGTCGGCGGGAATGTGTGTGCTCAGCGCGGCCGGCAGTGCGAGCCACGCGAGTGTCGCGGCGGCGAACGCTGCGAGGCGCGGGCCGACGCGCGCGTTGCGATCGATCGCGAACCAGGCGATCGCTGCGACCCCGAGGCTCACGCCAGTCGTGATCTGTAGCGATGTCTGCAATCCGAGAATCGGCAGAGCGAAGAAACCGATCCCCAGCGATCCCACGACACCGCCGAGCGTGTTGGCGGCCAGCAGGCCTCCGACCCCCCGGCTCGCTTCCGCGACGTTCGCGACCACCATCCGAACTGATAGCGGAAATGACGCACCGGACAGAATGGCTGCAGGCAACAGCGCGACGATGTAGACCCCGAGCTGTCGCCCGCCGAACGATCGCCAGAATGCGGGCGGCAGCAACATCGCGCACAGCACCAACAGACCCGAAACCAGCTGCAGCGCTCCGAAAGTGGTCGCGATCGCCTTGGACCGGTCGGAGATGCGCGCGGCCAGCGCGCTGCCCACCACGATGCCCACCAGCACGACCGACAGTGTCAGGGTGTAGGTGTGAACCGTGTTGTGGGTTACGAGCGCGAAGAATCTCGTCCACAGCACTTCGTTGCCCAGCGTGATCGCGCCGATGGCGAAAACGAGAAGACCGACCACCGCCGCGTTGTTCCGACGCCCCGCTGCGGAAGTCGGCCCGGTTTCGATCCGCGCAGAGCGGGTGCGGTAGGCGACTACCCCGACCACCACGGCCGTCATGAAGTTCATCGCCACGCCGAGCGCGATCGTCTGTCGCATTCCCACCAGCGGCAGCAACCACAGACCGGCTGCCGCGCAGCCCAGCGCGCCACCGAGCGTATTCACGCTGTACAGAAGCCCGGTGAACGTACCGATGCGTGTCCGGTCGACGACGAAATGCCGACACAACACGGGCAGAGTTCCGCCCATCAACAGGGTTGGCGGCAACAGGATCAGCGAGATCAGTCCGACGCGAATCGCGAACAGCAATCCGAGCCGTTCACCGATCGCACGCGCAATGCCACCGTACGCGCTGTCGGCGAGATCGAACAGCAGAGAACTGGAAAACGCCAGGGCGCCGATGGCCAGTTCCATCCAGACGAACATTCGCAACGGCCTCTCCGACCGCACGGCCAGACGCCCGAATCCGTAGCCGCCAAGTGCGAGTCCCAGGAAGAACACCGCGAGCACGGTGCTGACGGCGAACGTCGTCGAGCCGAATGCGAGTGTCGCCCGCCGGATCCAACACACTTCGTACAGCAGGCCGGCAAACCCCGACGCGCAGCATGCGGCGATCACGATGGCATTGCGCATCAGCAACGGGTTGCAGCCTTCGTCGTTGGGGGTGCGAGAGACCCGGGCGGTGAACAGGACTCCGCCATGGTACAGCCCGCGACACCCGCTGCGGAGTGCAGGCAGATCACAACCGCCCAGATCGACAGTGGTTTTCGCGTGTGAACCGGTTCACAGCGAGCTTCGATCGAAACCGCGACATTGGTGGCGTTCCGGGGGAAGGACTTCCGGCGACGATTTCCGGCAGCGGTTTGCGGAATCAGATGACAGGGATTTGCACACGAAGGAGCGACTAGACCATGAAAAGAATCGTCACGACTCTGATGATCGTCCTGGGGTTGACCTTTGGCCTCTCCGTTCTGACGGCTTCCGAAGCGATGGCAGGGGGGCACCACAACAAACAGCACAAGAGCCACCACAACAATCACCACTACAAGAATCACTACTACAACAATCACCACAACAACCACTACGACCACGGTCGCAGGTACGGATACAGAACCGGCTATCGGGGTCCCGTGGTACGGCTCGGCGTCCCGCACGTCCACGACGAGTACTGTGGACACGCCTACGGCTACAACGGCCCGCGATTCGGGACGGGTTGGTCGATTACCTTTGGCAACTGAATTGGCAACTGAATTGGCAACTGAATCGGCAACTCATTCGGCAACCGAGCTGGCAGTGACGCGCTTTCGGGCGGTCCCGCGCTTCGCGGCGGACCGCCCGTTCCAAGCCGGCTCCCAACCATCTCAGCGCGACTTCGACTCGCCGAAGATCCTCTCCGTAGCGCCTTCCACGACCCCTCGGATCACGTTCCAGCAGATCACGGCCCACAGCAGGAACGGGAAACTGTCGACCAGCAACATGACTCCGAACACGGATCGAATCGCGTCCGGCGTCTCTCCGTAGTGGTCGTAGGCGACGATGCTCGCGAGTACGAAGGCCGCGTGGCTCAAAAACAGCAGGAAACAACCGATCAGCGTTCCCCAGACGCGTCGCCGCATCGTGATCCCCGGCGTGATCAACATCAGCGCGAGAAACGGCACATACGAGATGAAGCGCTGGGGAACACTGCCCAGTTGCGATTGGGGCCAGCCGAGCCAGACCAGCATCGGATGGGCCACATTGATGAACATCGCGTGATAGGCATCACGACCGCCAGCGAGCCAGAGCCAGGTCAGCGGTACCGTGACCGCGACGAACTTACCCAGCGGTAGTAGCAGGCGGCTCACGGATCACGACCTTGAAAATCCACAACGCCCACACCGACGTGATCATCACGATCAGCGTGGCCTGCCAGAAGTAGAGATGCATGAACTCGAAGCCCTTCGGGTAGTACTTGCCGACGAGGAGCAGAACCAGGATTCGGATTGCATTGAACGCGTAGATGGTCGGAATGCCGAACGCAAATCCGATTCCACGCTTCGCCCACGTGGTGGGAAAGGCCAGTACGGCCGATGCGAAGATCAGCGCTTCGTACACACCCGTGCACTCTTCGATGATCTTCACCGAGAACCCCTTGAACGCCACCAGCGTGCCGTCGGTCGATACATCGTCGGTGAACGGCACCAGCATGTAGTACTCGAGCTTCGCGGTACCGTGCATCAGAGCGTCCATGACCGGGCGATGGCGCTCACGCAGTTCCGGGTATCCGACGGACGAGATCCCGAGGTACAACAGAAACAGGAATACGAACCGGTACGAGCGGTTCGCCCAGGCCCCGCGAATGCGAGCAAGCAATGACCGGTTCCCACTGGCACCGGGAGGTTCAGTGGCATCCGGTACTCGATCGTCAGACATCGGTCTTTTGTACCACAGCCGGGGGCTTCGGGGGGCGGGGGCGACCCCGCTGCGTACGAGATAGAATCCGCGACCCGCTGGAGGATGCGCATGGCAGGTACGGCAATCGTGATGGGAGTCGGCGCGACCGAAGGGCTCGGTGCCGCACTCTGTCGCCGGTTGGCACGCGAAGGACTCCAAGTGATGGTTGCGGGGAGGACTGCGGCCAAGGTCGAAACCGTGGCGGCGGAAATCTGCGCCGCTGGCGGAAACGCGCGGGCGGTCGTCGCCGATACGCTGGTTGCCGCTGATGTCGCGTCGCTGTTCGACAGCGCGGAAGCAGCCGGCGGCGTGCCCGAACTGGCAATCTACAACGCCGGCAACAACCAGATGCGACCATTGCTCGAGATGGACGACGGCTTCTTCGAGGACGTCTGGCGGTTGTGTTGCTTCGGCGGATTCGTATTCGGGCGCGAAGCGGCCCGGCGCATGGTCGACGCCGGTGGCGGGACTCTGCTGTTCACGGGGGCGACTGCTTCACTGCGAGCGCGTCCGCCCTTCACCGCGTTTGCATCGGCCAAAGCGGCTCTGCGCGCGTTGGCCCACGGCATGGCGCGCGAGTTCGGCCCGCAGAAACTCCACGTCGGGCACGTCATCATCGACGGAATCATCAATGGCGATGTCGTCAACACGCGATTTCCCCAGGCGAAAGAGCGGCTCGGCGACGATGGCATGTTGTCGATCGACGCCATCGCCGATGCCTACTGGTCGTTGCACGTGCAGCACCCCACCGCCTGGACGCTCGAGTTGGACGTGCGTCCGTACAAAGAGAACTTCTGATCCGGCACGGATCCGGTGTCCGGCGAATCGAGCGGCTGGAAGTAGTTGCAACAACTGCAGTCGCTGCAGCGACAACAAAGGAGAGCGGCTTGCTGAATCTGGCGGTGGTTCACGAAGCGATCGCAGAGCGCATTCCGGACGCCGAAGCGCTGGTGTACGGCGACCGGCGCTTCACATGGCGGCAACTGACGGACCGCACGCGCCGGCTTGCCGACGTACTGCGGCGTCACGGTCTGGGGTTTCGGAAGGAGCGGTCCGAGCTGGAGAACTGGGAATCCGGCCAGGATCACATCGGGCTCTACCTGTACAACGGCAACGAGTATCTCGAAGGCATGCTCGGTGCGTTCAAGGCACGTGTGGCACCGTTCAACGTCAACTATCGCTACGTAGACGAAGAACTGATCTACCTGTTCGACAATGCGGATGCGCGCGCGATCGTGTTTCACGCCGCCTTTGCTCCGGCACTGGCGCGCATTCGCGACAAGCTTCCGAAAGTCGAACTCTGGATCCAGGTGGCCGACGATTCGGGCGAGAGTCTGCTCCCCGGTGCGATCGACTACGAGGACAGCCTGGCCGCCGCTCGACCGGCGCCGCTGCGCGACGATGTGTCGCCCGACGATCTGTACATCCTGTACACCGGCGGAACCACCGGCATGCCGAAGGGTGTGTTGTGGCGTCAAGAGGACATCTTCCTGTCGGCGTTGTACCCGGGCAAGGTGGACTCGCTCGACGCGGTCGTCGAGCGAGCGGCCAGCGGCGGGCCGCGGGTTCTTCCCTCACCCCCGTTCATGCACGGCGCCGCCCATTGGGTCGCGTTCAACATGTGGCACGTCGGCGGCACCGTGATCGTGCAGTCGGACGTGAAGAACCTCGACCCGGCCGACATCTGGTCGACGGTCGAGCGCGAACGCGCGACTGCGCTGACGATCGTCGGTGACGCCTTCGGGCGGCCGCTGGTCGAAGAGCTCCGCCGTGGCAACTACGACGTGTCCTCGCTGCGCCTGCTGACTTCGGGTGGGGCGATCCTGACCGCGGTGGTGAAGCAGCAATTTCTCGACCTGGTTCCCGGCTTGCGAATCCTCGACGCGCTCGGTTCGTCCGAGAGCGGCACCCAGGCCGCACAGTACTCGACCCAGGGACAACCGGTTTCGACGGGTGATTTCAAGATGAATCCGGACAACGTCGTGTTGAGCGAAGATCTTTCGAGGGTGCTGCAGGTGGGCACGTCGGAATTGGGTTGGCTGGCTCGGGGTGGCAGAGTTCCGCTCGGTTACTACAAGGATCGCGAGAAGACGCGCGCGACGTTTCCGATCGTCGATGGGATGCGCTACTCGGTGCCGGGCGATCGCGCATCGCTCGAACCGGATGGAACGCTGAAACTGCTGGGGCGCGATTCGGTGACGATCAATACCGGCGGCGAGAAAGTGTTCGCCGAGGAGGTCGAAACCGCGCTGAAACACCATCCGGATGTCTACGACACCGTCGTGGTGCCCACACCGCACGAGCGATGGGGCCAGCAGGTGACGGCGATCGTCCGGCTCCGTGAACATGCGCACCCGACCGAGGCTTCACTGAAGGACGCCGCGCGAGAGCACATCGCTGCCTACAAACTGCCGAAGCAATTCATCTTCGTCGACGAGATCGTGCGTTCACCCAGCGGCAAGGCCGACTATCGCTGGGCGAAGGACACGGCGCTGCGGGAACTGGGAATCGACGCCTGACGTTCAGCCGCCGGAGCCGAGCGCGTCTCGAAAGGCGCGAATGCGCTTGGCGTTGACGCCCAGATCGCTGCGGCCATCGCGCGATTTCGAGCGGACGTCGATCGTCGAGCCACCGGCGGCCGGTCGGATGCGGATGACGATGTCGTCGACGAAGCGGAAGATCCGAGAGGTATCGGTCGCCTCCAGACGATTCGGAGCGTCGCGATCGGTGATCTCCCAGCCGAGGCTCTCGGCGGTGGCTTCGACGTGCCGGAACGCATCGGCCGGCGGCGCAGCAAACGCGATGGGGGCGAGGTCGGGGTAGAGTTGGCGCTGTTCGGCCGCGTACTGCTGGGGATACTGGAGATCGCGGCCCGCATTGGCTTCGATCCTCTGCGCGGCGACGAAGGTCGGGGGATCGGACAGGTCGGTCGTGATGTCGTTGTAGGTCGCATCGCTCACGGTACCGCTGCGCCCTGCGGCGATCGCAGCCACGATGAGCAGGCCGGCGACGATCCCGGTGACGGCGCGGCTGCGTCCGGTCTTCCCCGACCGGGTGTGCCAGAGGCCGCCCAGTCCGACCAGAATCGCGAGCGCACCGAACAACAGACCCAACAACAACAACCCGAACCCCGCCATCGGCGGCAGCAGACCCAGCGTCGAACCGCTTGGTCCGATGAGGGCGGCAAGCAGACCGAACAGGCCGAGGCCGGCCGCTGTCGAGGCAACACGAGAAGGTGATTCCACGAGGTTCTCCTCTCTTCTTTGTGCTTCCTTGATCTTCTTGGCGCTTCGTTGTTCGTGCAGGTCGCGCCGATGCTCTCGGGTTCGATCTGGCGCCGTATGGCGGGTCGATGACGCGCTAGCATAACATGGAAGCCGCGCCGATCCCTGACATCGTTGTCCGTGTCCCGCATGGTGGAATCCAGTCATTTCTCGTCTGCGCAACAAACTCTGCTGTCTGGTTGCGCTGCTGCTGTCGTGTTCGGAAGCTCCCGAAGACTCGTTGGTGATCGCGCCGCCGCTGTTCGGGGCCGGAACCGCCGAGGTGCGGATCGTCATCGGCCGAGATGTCGATGCCGGCACGCTCGAGGTCGCTCTCGATGGAACCGACGTCTCGGACCGGTTCGCCGCTGCGGATCGGGGACCGGGCGACGCCACCGAACACACCGAGCGGCTGGCGACGATTCCGATCGGCGCCGGTGAACACGAGCTTGTCGCTCGGGCACGGTCGGGGAGCAACGCAGCCGCCGACCGCAACTACAGCCGGCAGCTGCGATTCTCTGCGCCGGCCGGGCTCGAAGTCCTCGAGGTCGGCCCCGATCCGGACGCGCGGGGAATGCTGCGCAGCGATTGGTTTCGCCTGCGGCTGGGCGCAGATGCGACACCGGAAGCGCTCCAGAGCTTAGAGCTGTCCTGCGAGCAGCAGCCTCGACCGTTCGACATCCATTTACTGGCCGATCGCCGCGTCGTCGTCGTTCCGCGCGGAGATCTCCCGCCCGCCTCGAAGTGCCGCCTGGTCTGGAGGGGAGAAGACGGCCCGGCCGACTGGAGGGTGGAAACCGGCCCGATCGGACCGAGGGCGACGGTCCTGTACGACCGCCGCGATTCTCGCGGACTCGCGCCCTTTCCCGATGATTTCTGGTTGGCCACGAACCCGGACGACCCGAACGAAAGCGGTGTCCGCCTCCGCGCATCCGGATTCGGTCTGCCCGAGCAGTGGCTGATCAACGCGCTGGCGACGGGTGTCCGTTCGCTGGATGGGTTCAGTCCGATTGGACACTTCACGGTGGCGATGTCCGACCCCGTCGACGTCTCGTCGCTGCCGTCGACGTATTCGGAATCGCTCGGCGCGGATGCTTCGGTGCTGTTGTTCGACGTGACACCGGACGATCCCGACTTCGGCGCGCGCATCCCGTTCCGCATCGAAGCGCGCTCGGAAGCGATTCGCGGGCCCGGACACCACGCACTGCTGCTGTTCCCGTCGGTGTCGCTCGAGGCTCACCACCGCTACGGAATCGTCGTGACGCGCCGCGTGCGGTCTGCCGACGGCCAGCCGTTCGGTCCGTCCCCCTTCTTCCTGGAGGTACGCGATTCGAATCCGACCGGCACGGGTTGGATCGTCGCGCGCGCCCGGGACCTGCTCGACGACGTACTCGGGGTCGCCGCGCACGCCACGATACCGATCGACCGCCAGGACGTTGCATTCGCGGCGCGGTTTTCGATCCGCGGCCTCGACGGAATCGAAGCGGACCTCGCGCACATCCGACGGGTCACGTCCCAAGCGCCACCGCCCCGCATCACGGAGGTTTCCGTCGAACCGGTGATCGACCCCGACGGCGATTCTTCTGTCGTCGCGATCGTCCGCGGAAGTTGGGATTCGATCAACTGGCTCGACAAGCAGTCGCAACTCGCGCGTGACGTGGCCACTGGCCTGCCGGTGCCAACCGGCTCCCGACCGCTGCGCTTCGTGATGGCGCTGCCGCGAGCGGCGCTGACCGGGCCGGTGCCGGTGGTGTTCTACCAGCACGGCAACCCGGGGAGTGCCGAAGAAGAAGTCGTCCAGCATGCCGACCGCTACCTCGCGGCTGCCGGCTTCGCCGTCGTGGGCTTCGACGATGTGCTGAATCGGCAGAATGCGAGTCCGCGTCTGTCGGTGGCCGAGCGTGCCAGCCATCAGGCCGTGGACATCCTGTTTCGCATCATCGTGTCGTCCAGAATGCCCGATTACTTCTCGCAGACCATCGCCGACCAGATGCGCTTCGTCAGTGTCATCGGCGAACTCGCGTCGATCGGAGGATTCTCCGTCGCCACCAGCGCGAACGGGAACGGACCCGAAACGCGAAGAGTCTTCGGGATCGACCCCGGAGCATCGCTTCTGTACCTGGGTGTCAGCGAGGGGGCGCATCACGGGTCGATGTTGCTGCCGTTCGAGCCCCGCATCCGTGCGGCGGTGCTGATTTCACCGGGACGCCGCTACAGCGAAGTCCTGATCCATCAGGGTGTCGAACAGCTGCTCGCGCCGTTGTGGTCGCTCGGCTTCAGGCGACTCGGTCCGACCGACATCTGGGTAACGTTGGCGCTGATCCAGATGATGTTCGACGACCAGGATCCGAGCAACTTCGCGCGGTTCCTGTATCGGGAACCGCTGCCGATCGAGCCGGCGCGGCGGGCCAGTGTGCTGATCGTCGAAGGACTCGACGATTCGTTCGTACCCAACCACGCGACCAACGCACTGGCACGGGATCTGGGCCCGGTGGTCCAGCTGTCGCCCCCATCGTTGCCGGTACCGGGGTTGGAAACCGCGGACGGTTCGGTGGCCGGAAACGTGGATGCTTCGACGACCGCGGCGCTCTACCAGTTCGTTCCGCTGGGCGTGGTGGGCGTCGCCCCGACCGCCGGTTGTGCTTCGCCTCCTCTTTCCGAGCGCAGTGCCCGCGAGGGACACTACTGTGCGCAGAGCGCCGCCGAATCGATCGAACTGCGCCTCGACTTCTTCCAATCGGCGCTTCGCGGGTTACCGCGGGCGAGCACGCCTTCGTCGGCCCGCGAACCATCAGCGGACGGATGATCGACGAGGTTTCCATCAACACGGTTCCAGCAACGAAAGGGAGTCGAACATGGATCGAATTCGAAACGAACGCCGCGGGCCCGTCGCATTGTTGACGCTCGATCGTCCCAAGGCTCTCAACGCGCTCGATCGGGCGACGCTCGAAGAGCTGATCCAGTCCTGCGAGCAGATCGAGCGTGATGGACTCGTTCGAGCGATCGTGTTGACCGGAGAGGGACGAGCCTTCGCCGCCGGGGCCGACATCGCCGAGATGCGCAAGCTCACGCCGCTCGAGGCGGAGGAGTTCAGCCAGCTCGGCCACCGCGCGATGTCCGCATTCGAAGCGCTGCGCGTGCCGACGATCGCCGCAGTCAACGGTTTCGCACTCGGCGGAGGATGCGAACTGGCCTGTGCCTGCGATTGGATCTACGCATCGACCAAGGCCCGCTTCGGTCAGCCGGAAGTCGGCCTCGGGTTGATTCCCGGTTTCGGCGGAACCTCGCGGCTGCTGCGTCGCGTCGGCCCGGCGTGGTCGAAGGAGCTGGTGCTCGGCGGCGAAGCCATCGACGCCGAGACCGCGCAGCGAATCGGACTCGCCAACCGCCTGTTCGCACCGGAGGAGCTGCTCGACGCAGCGCTCGCAGCCGGGGAGGCCATCGCATCGAAGGGCCCCCTCGCGGTCGCTACGGCCAAACGCGTGATGCAGCAGAGCCAGGATGCCGACGTGCGGGTGGCTCACGCGGTCGAGCAGGTCGCGTTCGGCCTGGTTTCGTCGAGCGCGGAGCGCAACGAAGGGATGGACGCGTTTCTCGAGAAACGGGACCCCGACTTCTCGAAGGAATGAGTCAGCCGGCGAAGCCGGACAGGTACGGGATCTTCGCTGCGGTGGCCTCGATCGCGTCACCCGCTTCGAGCAGCACCGCGGTGGCGTTCCAGCGGTCTTCCAGCAGTTGCTCGCGGACACCGTCCGGGATCTTCGCCGGCATCGTGCCCGCACGCGAGGTCACGGTGCGGGCCTCGACGTCGACCACGACCTGCTGATCGGGATCGAGCGTGACGGAATCCATCAGTGCAGACAGGTCGGTCGGGTCGAGCGTCACGTAGGGCAAACCGAGCGCAGTACAGTTCCCCGCGAAGATCTCGGCGAACGACAACCCGACGAACGCCTGGAAACCGGAACGCATCAGTGCCTGCGGAGCGTGCTCGCGGGACGACCCGCAACCGAAGTTCGCTCCCACCACCAGCACCGAGGCGCCGTCGAAGCGCTCGTCGTCGAACGGATGATCGCCCTTGGCCTGGATGCGAT
>Ga0055480_10001012_pt1 | contig 11024 bp, 8 predicted proteins | sample Muzzi_PWB_D2_FD_57935 | JGI IMG/M metagenome (GOLD analysis project Ga0055480, IMG submission 57935) | Wetland microbial communities from San Francisco Bay, California, USA, that impact long-term carbon sequestration - Muzzi_PWB_D2 | ecosystem: Environmental > Aquatic > Marine > Wetlands ... | reverse complement strand
TAGGTGATCATTTCATGCTCCACATGATTTTCTTCCAGCTGTTTGGCCAGGGCGACAAACATATCAAGGGTGATCGACGTATCGGCACTGCCGTGCAAGATCAAAAATTTTCCCTTGGCCATCGAATAATCCTGGCCTTCCGGGGTGCCCAGGCCACCATGAAAGGTGACAAAACCCTTCAGCTCGGCGCCGGAGCGGGCCAGTTCAAGCACGGCAGCCCCGCCAAAACAGTAGCCCATAACCACTGCATTACCGGTATTGAGCCCCTGAGCCTTAGCCGTTTCGAGTGCGGCGTTCATAATCCTGCGCATTTTTTGTCTGTCTTTATACAGTTCCCCGGTGTGCTGCCGTTTATCTTCGACCTTGGTGGGACGAACTCCGGCGCCGAAGAGGTCAGCGGCAAAGACGCTGTAGCCGAGGTCGGCGAGCATCTGGGCCCGTTTAACTTCATATTCGGTCAGACCGTCCCAGTCATGGATGATCAGAACCATCGGTGCACCGGCCTTGGTATTGATGTAATACCCCTCATAAGGCTGGCCATCTACTGAGTAGGTGATTTTTTCTCCGGCAAAGACGCTTGAAGCAAAGAGCAAAACAAATAGCAGTGAGAATAAATAACGCATAGGAAACCTCCTTTTGTAGCTCTGTCTTTGATGAAAGGCTGGGTCAAGTTGTTACATGGTAGCAGAGGGGAAAATGCTGCGCCATGTTGCATACAAGAATATGTATGATGGTCAGGAAAGCAATGCTCTCCGCGTGGAGCAGCAGAAGTCTCGGGTCGTTAACCTTTCTTTCGGCGGTGCCTCCGTTCCCGGTAATCGGGTTCATTGTCCAGGGCTTCCACCTCGGCGAGCATCTGCAGGTAGAGGGCATACCGATCGCTGTCTATCTGCTTTTGTCCGACCAGCTCTCTTACCCCGCAGTCCGGTTCTTCCCGGTGTTTACAGTCCCTGAATCGGCAGGGGGTGAGGTTTGCTTTTTCAAAGCCTGGAAAATGAGCGGAGAGTTGCTCCGCTGAAATGTCCACCAGTCCGAAGTCGTTGAAGCCCGGCGAATCGATCAGTTCCCCGCCATCACGCAGGTTGTGCAGGGTAGAGACGGTGGTGGTGTGCCGGCCGCGTTTTTTCGATTCGCTGATCTCCCCGGTGGAGAGATTGAGGTCCGGGATCAGGGTGTTGAGGATGGAGCTTTTGCCGACCCCGGTCGGGCCGACGAAGACCCCGCGGTGTCCCTCGCTGAAAAAGATATTGAGGGCTTCAAGGCCGGTACCGACTTCGGCACTCATGGTAAGTACCTTCACCGATTCCTCATAAACAGGCTCGATTGCCGCCCGATAACCGGCGAAGCAGTCAAGATCGGATTTGTTCAGGATCAGTACCGGGCGCAGACCGCCTGCCCGGGCGGAGACGATCGCCCGGTCGATAAAGCCGGGGGGCGGCAGGGGCTCGCAGGCGACGACGATACACAAGACATCGAGGTTGGCTCCCACGAGGTGCAGGCCGCCCCGGGCATCCTTCCTGGACAGTTCCGAGCGGCGATCGAGTCTGGTCAGGACCTCGTCGTTTATCGCCACCCTGTCGCCGACGACATGACCGGAATTTCGTTTTACCCGGATCATTTCACGGGTATTGCCCTCGTCAAAGAGGACCTCGACGGCAACGCCGTAATGGGCGACGATGATTCCTTCTCTCTTTTTTTCTATATTCTGCTCGTTTTTCAAGATTTCACGCAACCAAAGAATAGTGGGAAGAAGCGGTGGCTATTTGTCGGTCGCCAGCTTGAGACCGATAAACAACAGTATCGAACCGGTGCAACTGTCAAAGACCCTGCCAATCATGGGATTCTGTAGCCAGATTTTCGCCCTGTCAACCATGGCGGCAAGGCAGCACTGGTAGAGCATGGCTACGGCAAAGTGGATGCCGGCCACCAGCAGGGACTGCAATAACGGGGGCCTGGCCGGATCGATGAACTGAGGCAGAAAGGCCATGTAAAAAATCACAGTCTTGGGATTGAGCACATTGGAAAAAAAGCCTTCCCTGAGGGACCTGGAAAATCTGAAAGTATCCTTTTGGGCCGAGATCTTTCCTGCCAGAAAGCCCTGCCGTTGGCCGATCGCCCGTCTCCAGCTGCCAAGACCCAGCCAGACCAGATAGGCGGCGCCGGCGAATTTCAGGGCATTGAAGGCCCAGGCCGTCTGCAGGAGGATTATCGAAATCCCCAGCGCTGAAACGGTCGCATGGACAAAAAGACCGCTGCAGATGCCCAGGGAACTGACCGCACCATCCAGCCAGCCGCCGCGGGCGCTGTTTCTGATGATGAGCATGGTATCCACTCCCGGGGTCAGGGTCAGGAGGGTAACGGCGATGAGGCAGGTGACAAAGGTCTGCAGGTCCATATCTCTTGGAATGTCCATTGATAGAATTTTAAATCACGTTATTATACAGTTTTTTATGCTATAGATAAGAAAATTCATAAGAGCGGTCTCTTTTTCGAGCAAAGCGGGAGACGCCCAGCCTTCAACTGCACCACCGGGCGAAACATACCCATAATTATTATTTATCAATGAAAAGGAGCAATCATGGTACTTGATCTTTTGCGCACCAGAAGAAGTGTCAGACAATTTCAGGAAAAGCCGGTTGAGCCGGAAAAGGTTGATCTTCTTGTTGAGGCAATGCTCCGTTCCCCCTCCTCGCGGGGCATCAATCCCTGGGAATTCGTAGTGGTTACCGACCCCGAGACCCTCACTGCTCTTGCCAGGGCCAAACCGCACGGCGCCTCCTTTATCAAGAATGCCCCCCTGGCAATTGTTGTCTGCGGCGATACTACCAAAAGCGATGTCTGGGTCGAGGACTGTTCGATTGCCGCCATTATTTTGCACCTGGCGGCTGCGGACCTTGGGCTGGGCAGCTGCTGGGTACAGCTCCGCAAGCGGGAATTTGATGCCGGGACCACTTCGGATGCCTATGTCAAAAAGTTGCTGGGACTTGCGGAGAACCTGGCGGTTGAAGCGGTCCTGGCCATCGGCTATGCCGGGGAAGACAAGCCCGGACATCCCAAGTCTTCCCTGCTCTACGATAAGGTGAGCTATGAGAAATACGGCCTGAAGGGATGAGCCTTGCGGCGGCCGCATGGCGGGGGGTGGCTGCAAGAGATGTCGAAGAATTATCGAGAGGTATGTCATGAGTTCGTATTATAAGGACCCGGATCCCGAGGAAACCCAGGACTGGATCGACTCCCTCAAGGGGGTGATAGACCAGGAAGGTGGTGACAAAGCGGACTATCTTCTCTGCCGGCTGACCGATGTCGCCAGGGCGTTTGGGGTGTCCACCTCGCCCGGACTGCTGACCCCCTACTCCAATACCATCCTGCCGGACCAGGAAGACCATATCCCCGGCGACTCGCTCACCGCCAGAAATGTCGCCGCCTATGTCCGTTGGAACGCCATGGCTATGGTGGCCAGAGCCAATAAGGACGGGAAGGGCCTGGGCGGGCATATTGCCACCTATACCTCGGTTTCGGCCATGTATGAGGTCGGCTTCAATTGGTTCTTTCACGGCCCGCAGGCGCAAGACGGCGCGGACATGATCTACTTCCAGGGCCACAGTTCGCCGGGGGTCTACGCCCGCGCCTTTGTCGAAGGTCGGCTGGATGAGGAACAGCTCTGTAATTTCCGGCAGGAGGTGGGCGGGCACGGGCTTTCTTCCTATCCGCATCCCTGGCTGATGCCCGACTTCTGGCAGTTTCCCACCGTCTCCATGGGCCTGGGGCCGATGGCGGCAATCTATCAGGCCCGGTTCATGAGGTATATGGACAGCCGCGGCCTGAAAGAGGCCGGAGACCGAAAGGTCTGGGTGTTCATGGGTGATGGGGAATCCGACGAACCGGAAGCCCTCGGGGCCCTGTCCCTCGCCGCCCGGGAAAATCTCGATAACCTGATCTTTGTCGTCAACTGCAACCTGCAGCGACTCGATGGCCCGGTGCGCGGCAACGGCAAGATTGTCCAGGAGCTGGAGGGCCGCTTTCGCGGGGCGGGCTGGCATGTCATTAAACTGATCTGGGGCACCGAGTGGGATACCATCCTGCAGCGGGACAGGGAGGGGCTCTTAATCAAGAAATTCGGTTCCATGGTCGATGGCGATTTCCAGACTATCAGGGCCCGGGGGCCGGCATATCTGCGGGAGAAGGTCTTTGGCGACGACCCCCGGTTGATGGCCCTGGTCGAGGATATCAGTGACAGAGAGCTTTGGCAGATGTCCCGCGGCGGTCATGATCCCCGCAAGGTGTATGCCGCCTATGCTGCGGCTTTAAAAGTGAAGGGCCAGCCCACCGTCATTCTCGCCCAGACCATTAAGGGGTTCGGCATGGGGCAGGCCGGGGAATCGGTCATGGTCGCCCACAACGTGAAGAAGATGGACGTCGACTCCCTGAAGGCATTTCGGGACAGATTTCATGTGCCGCTGGCGGACAAACAGCTGGCCGATCTGCCGTTCATCAGACCGCCGGAGGGCAGCCCGGAAGCGCAGTTTCTCATAAAATGCAGAAAAGAGCTGGGCGGGCCGGTTCCCCATCGGCAGCCGGAGCATATTTCCCTGCCGGCGCCGTCGCTCGATGCCTTCGGCGCCCTGCTAAAGTCATCAAAAGAGCGGGAACTGTCGACCACCATGGCCTTTGTCCGTCTCCTCGGTATCCTGGTAAAGGACAAGGATATCGGCAAGCATATCGTGCCGATCATTCCCGACGAGGCCAGAACCTTCGGCATGGAAGGCTTGTTCCGGCAGCTGGGCATTTACGCCCCCACCGGCCAGCTCTATGAGCCCCAGGATTCCGAGACGGTAGCCTGGTATAAAGAGGACCCCAAGGGGCAGATCCTGGAAGAGGGGATTACCGAGGCCGGGGCGATCTCCTCCTGGCTGGCGGCGGGCACCGCCCATGCCAATTACGGGGTGCCGATGATCCCCTTTTATACCTTCTATTCGATGTTCGGTTTCCAGCGGGTCGGTGACCAGCTGTGGGCGGCGGGGGACAGCCGGGCCAAGGGGTTCGTCATGGGGGCCACAGCCGGCCGCACTACCTTGAACGGGGAAGGGCTGCAGCACCAGGACGGCCAGGGGCTGCTCTTTGCCTCGGCCTATCCGTCCTGTCTTGCCTATGACCCGACCTTTGGTTACGAGGTTGCAGTCCTTATCCAGAAGGGTATTGAAAGGATGTTTGCCAGGGGCGAGGATGTCTTCTACTATATTACCCTGTTAAACGAAAACTACCCCCATCCGGAGATGCCAGAAGGGGTGGAGGAGGGAATCGACAGAGGTATGTATCTCGTGCAAAAAGGCGGTGAAAAAGGCCCGCGAGTACAGTTGATGGGGTCCGGTTCGATCCTCCGCGAGGTGATCGCCGCCGCCCGGCTGCTCGATGAGGATTACGGCATACAGGCGGATGTCTGGTCGATCCTGGGGATCAATCAACTGCATCGCGAGGGCATTCTCACAGAAGACTGGAATCGCCATCATCCGGAACAGCCTGCAAAGAAATGTTACCTCGAGGACCAGCTGACAGGACACGACGGGCCGGTGGTCATCTGTACCGATTATGTCCAGGCCTATGGCGAGCAGCTGCGTCGCTTTATCAATCGGCCGGTGACCGTGCTCGGGACGGACGGCTTTGGCAGGAGCGACTTCCGTGAGGTACTGCGCAGCTTTTTTAAGGTCGACCGGTATCATGTCGTCGTCGCGGCCCTGAAAAACCTCGCCGATGAGGGGCACCTGCCGCTGACCACGGTGACCGATGCCCTCGGAAAATATGGGATAGACCAGGAAGCGCCACACGCATTAAGCAGATAAAAGGAGAGCAGCAGATGGCCATCGAGAAAATCAGGATCCCAGATTTCGGTGAGGTACAGCAGATAACCGTGGTTGAGGTGTTCATCGCGCCCGGTGACAAGGTCGAGGTGGAGGCCTCGCTTCTTGCGCTCGAGAGTGAGAAGGCGGTGATGGATATCCCCTCACCCTTTGCCGGGGTGATAAAAGAGGTACTGGTCAAGGAAGAGGACGTGGTCGCCAGCGGGGATGTCATCGCCCTCATAGAGACAAAAGGGACGGAAAAATCTAAACCGGCTGCGGAACAGGACAAGGTCGAGAATGAACAGCCCGCAAAAACAGCAGAACCTGCAGTGCCTGAATCTGCGAAAGAGACGCAAGCAGGACAGGTCTTCCATGCGACCCCCTCGGTGCGGGCCCTGGCCAGGCAGCAGAAGATTGACCTGGCGGCAGTGACCGGGACGGGCCCCCATGGACGAATCCTGAAAGAAGATGTCCTCGCCGCCCGACAACAACCGGCGGCAGACATGGTAGAGCAGGCGCCCCTTGAGGATTTCAGCAAGTACGGGGAGATCGAGGAGATGGTGCTGGGACGTATCCAGAAGATTTCCGGCCCCCAGCTGCATAAAAGCTGGATCACCATTCCCCATGTCACCCATTTTGACGAGGCGGACATCGTTGAACTGGAACGGTTCAGAAAAAAATTGAATGGTGAGCGGCAAGAGGACGATCCGTCCTACAGTCTGCTGGTTTTTGTCATCAAAGCCGTGGCTGCTGCCTTGAAAACATTCCCTCTTTTCAATAGCTCTCTGGTGCCGGGGGGAGAAAAGGTTATTGTAAAGAAATATTACCACCTCGGCATCGCCGTCGATACGCCCAAAGGCTTGGTCGTGCCGGTGATAAAAAATGTTGACCGAAAGGGCTGCAGGGAGATTGCCTTGGAACTGCGGCGCTTGAGTGCCGGTGCCAGGGAGGGCAAACTGGCCATCCCCGATATCCAGGGGGCGGGCTTTACCATCTCGAGCCTTGGCGGTATCGGTGGCACTGGTTTTACGCCGATCGTCAATAGTCCGCAGGTGGCAATCCTCGGACTGTCGCGGAGCTATATGAAGCCGGTCTGGGACGGCGAACGGTTCGTCCCGCGACTGACCCTGCCGTTTTCCGTCTCCTACGATCATCGGGTTGTCGACGGAGCGGAGGCAGCCAGATTCTGCAAGACGCTGCGTAGGAATATTGAAGACCTCAAACGAACATTAGTGTAGGGAGTTGCCAATGAGCGATACGGATACAAAAAAGTATGATGTGCTTGTTCTCGGTGGCGGTCCCGGGGGCTATACCGCCGCCTTTCGTGCGGCAGACCTGGGTCTGTCCGTCTGCCTGGTCGAGCAGCAGCAGCGGCTGGGGGGAGTCTGCCTCAATGTGGGCTGCATCCCTTCCAAAACCCTGCTTCATGCGGCGACGGTTATCGAAGAGGCCGCGGAGATAGCCGATTTCGGTGTTGACTATGCTGCGCCGAAGATAGATCTTAGCCGGCTGCTGGCCAAAAAAGATGCGGTGATCGAGCAGTTGACCTCCGGTTTGGACGGGCTCTGCAAATCCAGGAAAATAACCAGAATAGCCGGCAAAGGTGTCTTTACCGATGCGGCTAGGCTGGAAGTTGCCGGTCCTGATGGTACGCAGGAGGTACGTTTTACCAATGCGATCATCGCCACCGGTTCCCATCCCTTTGCCCTGCCGAACCTTCCCGAAGACCCCCGGATCTGGGATTCAACCGCCGCCCTGGAACTGCGGACGGTGCCGAAGCGCTTCTTGATTATCGGGGGCGGGATCATCGGCCTCGAGATGGCCCAGATCTACAGTGCACTCGGATCTGAAATTACCATTGTCGAGATGCTCGAGCAGATTATTCCGCCGGCCGACAAGGACCTTGTCCAGCCGCTCTTTCTAAAGTTAAAAAAGAAATATACCATTCTGACCAACACCAAAGTAACAAAGATTTCCCCTGCTAAAAGCGGTATTGAGGTCAGTCTGGAGGGTAAAAATGTCCCGGGAAATGCAGAATTTGACGCGGTATTGGTGGCCGTCGGCCGGAAACCGAACAGTTCGGGGATGGGCTTTGACGAGATCGGCCTTGCCGTCAGTGAGCGCGGCTTTCTGCAAGTCAATGAGCGGCAGGAAACCAGCCTGCCGCATTTCTATGCCATCGGTGATGTCGTTGGTGAACCGATGCTCGCCCACAAGGCGACCCATGAAGGGAAGGTTGCCGCCGAGGTTATTGCCGGTCATCAGTCGGCCTTCAACCCTATGACCATTCCGTCGGTGGCCTATACCAAGCCCGAGGTAGCCTGGATGGGGCTTACCGAAAAAGAAGCCAAGGCCCGGCAGCTTGATTTCGATAAGGGCAAATTTCCCTGGGGGGCCAGTGGCCGGGCGCTCAGTGCCGGGGCTGCCTCCGGGGTGACCAAGGCACTCTTTGATAGAAAGACCGGGCGTCTCATTGGGGCCGGTATCTGCGGCTTGAACGCAGGGGAGTTGATTCACGAAGCGGTTCTGGCTCTCGAGATGGGAGCCAACGCCGAGGATATCAGCCTGACGGTCCATGCCCATCCCACCCTTGCGGAGACCTTTGCCTTTGCCGCGGAAATCGTCGACGGCTCCATCACCGATGTCTTGCCTCCGAAAAAGAGATAACCCCTTGTACCGGCCGCTCATAATGAGCGGCCTTTTTGAATCCTGCCATTTATCATGAAGCTGACCGACGAACAACTGCGCATTATCAACCATTCAGGCGGACATGCCCGGGTCAGTGCGGTGGCCGGTTCCGGAAAGACCACCACCATGGTGGCCAGGGTCGGACAGCTGCTGCAGCAGGGGGCGGGGGCAGGGCAGATCATGGTATTGATGTTCAATAAATCGGCCCGGGACTCCTTCGCCGATTCCATGCAATATCGCCTGTCGTCATACGCCGGCCGGTTGCCCGAGGTGCGGACCTTTCATTCTTTAGGTCTTCGGCTGGTCAACAGCTTTACCCGGCGGGGCGCTCTACCGGGATATAAACTCGTCACCGAGGATCATGTCCAGGAAAGACTGGCCCGGCAGGTGGCCAATGAAGTATATCGCACCGGTCAGGACAACGACGGCTGGCTGGCGGGCGAGGAGGTGGAGGAATTTCTCACTTTTATAGACCGGGTAAAATCGACGGTAGCAGGACCCGACGAGGTCTTTAAAAAACTCGATCTGTCCTCCCGCTACAGCTATTTCATCAGGGCCTATGAGCTTTTTGAGAAAGCCAGAAAAGAGCGAAAAATCCGCTTCTACGCCGATCTCATCCACGAACCGCTGATGGCCATGCTGGCCGACGACCAGCTCGCCGCCTGGGTGACCGACCGGGTTGAACACATCATCGTCGACGAGTACCAGGACATCAACGAGGCCCAGCAGCAGCTGTTGAAGATTCTGGCCGGCAGGAGGGCGAAGGTGATGGTCGTCGGCGATGTCGATCAGTGTATCTACGAATGGCGGGGAGCCAGGCCGGAATATATTACCACCAGGTTTCAGGTCGATTTTCCCAGGCCGACCAATTATCAGCTCTCGTATACCTTCCGCTACGGACATCAGCTGTCTCTTGCCGCCAATCATCTGATCTCCGGGAACAGAAAACGGGATCAGAAACTCTGCCTCTCCCATGAACAAAACGGCACCACGGTCATTACCTGCCTGGAAGAGCAGGCCAGGCACCCGGTCATCGGACTCCTTTCCTCCTGGCGGGATTCGGGCCGTTCCCTGCGAGAGGCGGTGGTTCTGGTCAGACTCTTCGCCCAGAGTGTACCGGTTGAACTGGCTCTTCTCGAGGCGGGGATACCCTATCGCCTGGAGGGCAATGCCCAGGTGTTTGATTGCCCTGAGGTGCTGGCCCTGACCGGGTATCTGAAAATCGTTATGGGCACTCTGGCCGATGGTGACCTGGCGGGCCGACAGCAGGTGATTACCGCCATGCTTTCACAGCCGCATCTGGGCATCAAGCGGGAAGACTTGGCACTCCTCGCTGGCAGGATCGCCGAAAACCCAGGTGGGGCAGGAGAGCTGCTGCGCAGCTGGAGTGAAACCGAGTTGCCGCCCTTTATCCGCAAACGGTTTGCGGAAGCGGCGGACAACTGGCGCTGGCTGGCCGGCTGTCCGTCTTCGGGCCGGGCCGATACCTTGTTGAAACAGATCGTCCAGCGGTTGAAATTGTATGACTTTTATCACAATTTCTCCGCCAGATCGACCACCGCCGAGAACCGGGTGAAGACCTGTCAGGCCTTTATCGATTTCGCCAAATCCCAGAATCTTTCAGTGAGACGGTTGCTTGAGAAAATTGCCGAGTTTCAAACAGTTGGCGGGGAACCGGCGGCGGAGGCGCTGTTGATCACCTCCGTCCACCGGGCCAAAGGGCTGGAATGGCCGCTGGTCATTTTGCCGGGGCTCGAAGAAGGGGCCTTTCCCTTTTATCGGGAACGGGAAAGTGCGGTGGATGATCTGGAGGACGAGCGCCGGCTTTTTTATGTAGCCCTGACCAGGGCCATCGAACAGGTGGTGTGTATTCACCCGATAGATGCCGAACTGAAACGCAGTATCGCCAGATATCGCGGGAAAATACCCAAGGCCATGGTTCGGGCGAGCCGTTTCCTCTATGAGGCAAATCCCGGTCTCTCGGTGTGTCTTGGAGAGATGCTTGATGGGGACAAGCCGGAGAGTAGTGTTGCGGCTGACGATACAACCATTGCCAACCAGTATCTTGCCGCGGTTGGCAGCAGGATGCAGCTTGCCGAGGATAAAAAGCAGCAAAAAGCGGTGGAACAGCCAGTCGAGAAGATCCTGGAGATCCATGAAATTGCCGAGGGATTGCGGGTCTGGCACCGGGTCTTCGGTGCCGGAACGGTGCTGGCGGTAAAGGATAGAAGACAGGGCCGGCTGACCGTCTTATTCGACGAGCACGGGGAGATGATCCTCCTGGCCACCTATGCAAAATTACAACCCTGCCGATAACCTATCCTCTTGCGGCAAATGCAACCGGATCAACCTCGATAGGAATCGGTGATTTCCCTGAACCATTGCATTATCTTCTTCGTCCGTCGGCCAGGTTTTCCATCGCCAAGCCGGATTGCATCGATCGATGTTATCGGGACAACCTCCTTGACCGAGGAGGTCAGGAAGGCTTCACTCAGCAGC
>Ga0055480_10001011_pt1 | contig 11032 bp, 6 predicted proteins | sample Muzzi_PWB_D2_FD_57935 | JGI IMG/M metagenome (GOLD analysis project Ga0055480, IMG submission 57935) | Wetland microbial communities from San Francisco Bay, California, USA, that impact long-term carbon sequestration - Muzzi_PWB_D2 | ecosystem: Environmental > Aquatic > Marine > Wetlands ... | reverse complement strand
GAGATTGTCGGCGAGATCTTCGACGAGTACGACGTCGATCAGGCGGTCGAGATCGGCCCGTCAGGTGCGCCCCTCCTGGACGGCGGCCTGGCCATCTCGGAATACAACGAGCAGTTCGGCGCGTCGCTCGACGACAGCGACTACACCACACTCGGCGGTTACCTCTTCGGCGAGTTGGGGCGGCTCCCCAAACCGGGCGACCGGGTGTCGGTGGACGGAACAGTCCTGGAGGTCGCGGAGATGGAGGGGCGGCGAGTCAAGACGATTCGGATGCTCGCGGGAGGGGAAGGACGGGAAGCGGTGCGGTAACCGGTGATCGTGCGCCGTGATTGGCAGGTGACGGGGTCTGGCGATGCCCGATTGGCCGGTCGCGAGCGACGCGGTGCCGAGCAGCGACTTCAGTCGCGAATGGGGTGTGAGAATCGTGAAGACCTCACGGATAGCCGCATGTCGTCTAACCGCCCCGCCGCCCCGCTGCCCTCCTGCCCAGCCTCACCGCTAGCTCGATCGCGGCGCGCATGCTTCCCGGGTCCGCCCGGCCGGTTCCTGCGATGTCGAACGCGGTCCCGTGATCCGGCGACGTTCGGGGGAAGGGGAGCCCCAGGGTCACGTTTACACCCTTCCCGAAAGCCGCCACCTTGATGGCGGTCATCCCCACGTCGTGGTAGGGCGCCAGCACGGCGTCGAACTCCCCCCGCATTGCCCGCACGAACACCGTGTCCGCTGGAATAGGCCCGGCGACGCCGAGTTCTTCCGCGGCCGGGGCAAGGACGCGACCATCTTCATCCCCGAACAGCCCTCCCTCCCCGGCGTGAGGGTTCAAGGCACAGAGCGCCAGGCGAGGCTCCGGGATGTCCCACCACCGTCGAAGGGCTCCCTTCGTGACCCGCCCCGTCCGGACCACGCGGTCGATGGTGACCAACGACGGGACGTCGCGGAGCGCGACGTGGGTCGTCACCAAGACGACGCGGAGTGCGTCGGCGGCAAGCATCATCGCCACGTCCACCCCTCCGGCCAACTCGGCGAGCCATTCCGTGTGGCCCGGATAGGGGAAGCCCGCCAGGTGGAGCGCCCGCTTTTCGGCGGGGGCGGTCACGATGGCGTGGACCTCCCCCGCGATCGCCGCGCGTGCCGCCCATTCGATGGCGCGGCCGGTGATCCGACCAGCCGTCAGGGCCGCCGACGGCCCAGCGCCCGACTCGTCCTGGCCGGACCAGTGCCCGATGGGCACGCGCTCGTCGGCGGGGATCGCTTCGAGCTGCTCCGCTGCACCGACCGCCACGATCTCGGCGTCGACTGGAGCAGTGGCGAGGGCGCGGGCCGTGACCTCGGGACCGATCCCCCGGGGGTCGCCCAGCGTGATGGCGATCCGGGGGCGGGTGCGCATCACGGCTCGCGGATGTCGATGTAGGTCTTGTCGCGGAGGCGTTGGATGTAGCGTTTGACGGCCAGGTCCTCCTGGAGCCGCTGGCGGATGCGCTCCCGCACATCTTCGAACGTGAGGTTCCCCTCGGACCGGCGGCTGATGACCTGGACCACCGCCCACTTGTCGTAGTTGGGATTCCCATCGGGAGAGGCCAGCCGGAACGGCGGGAGAATCTGACCAGAGTCGGCGGTCGCCAGTTGCTCCGAGTAGGGCGGAGTAAGCTGGTCGATGGAGACTTCGGGAGTCTCCTCGAAGTCCCCCTTAGTGTGATAGTAGCGCTGCAGCGAGTCGAACGGGGCCCCCGCCTGGAGCTGGGCGTAGATCGAGTCGGCGAGTTGCTTGGCGGCCGCGGCCTCCGAGTCTCCCACCGTGGGACGGATGAGGATGTGGCGCGCCTGGACCTCCGCAGGCTGCGTGCGGTCGACCCGGATGACATGATAGCCGAAGGACGTCTCGACGGGATCGGAGATGGCGCCCGGGCGGATGGCGAAGGCGACCTTCTCGAACTCCGGTTGCATGACGCCGCGGCGGAACCAGCCGAGGTCACCTCCCTGCTCTGCCGAGCCGGGATCCTGGGAGAAGCGCCGCGCCGCGTCGGCAAAGTCCGCCCCCTGACGCAGCGCGCGGACCAGCGAGTCAGCGGTGGCGCGCGCCGCCTCCTTGGCCTCGGGCGTCGGCTGCGGCGTCACCACGATCTGCTGGAACGAGATCGTCTCCGGCCGCTTGCCCGCCGCGGCCTTGTTCGTCTCGAACAGCTCCCGCATCTCCGCCTCGGTCGGCTGGACCGGCTCAAGCTTCCCTTGGGCCCGGAGATTCTCGATCAGTCGATTCTGCAGGAGCGTGCGACGCTGCTGCTCCATGCGGTAGGTGCGGAACTCCTGCGGTGTCTGAAACCCGGCCTTCTTGAGCTCCCGCTGGTACTCGAGCTCCGACCCGAACTGCCCCCGGATGCTGGCGATCGTCTGCTGGACCGCGTTGGCCACCTCCTGATCGGTGACCTTGATCGTGGTATCCCGAAGCGCCTGCTGTACCAACAACTCCGCGTCGACGAGCTCATTGATGGCGTTCTTGATCAGGGCCTGGGTACCCGCCTCGTCGGTGGGAAGCTCGAGGCCCTCGGTCTGGCGCTGGAAGATGTACTCCTGCACGTGCGACCAGAGGATCGGTTGGTTGCCCACGATCGCCACGATCCTGTCCACGACCGTCGAACCCCCCGGGGGAGCCAGCGGTTCTTGTGGATCCTGCGCCCAGGCGGGTGCGACGCCGACCAGGAGGAGAAGCACCGCGCCGACGAGCCGGCCGCCGAGGTGCATCATTGGGAATCCGCCGGCGCGGCGCCGGGAATCGGAGGCGGCCCGGTCGCCGGCTGGAGGGGACCCTTCGCGCCGCTCTTAGTCGAGTCGCCCTGAGCGACCTCCACCGCGCGGTTCACCGCGGCGATGTTGACCTCGTAGCCTTCCCGCTCCCGCAGCACCGTGGCGAGGAGGGATGGCATCGGCCGGAGCCGGACGGTCCCTTCCGCCACTCGGGTGAAGAACTGGTCGATCTTGAGCCGGACGACCTGGCGGCGAGCGGCCTCGTCGAGTGAGGGGTCGGTCACGTCCCCGTCGAGGCGGAGGAGGAGCTTGAGAGTGTCGACCTGCGCGTCGTAGCTCTGCCGGACGCCGAGCCACTGGAGCTCACTCGGCTGCATGCCGGCCGAATCCGCTTGATCCAACACCAGCCGGTTTTGCCCCAGTTGGGTCACCAAGTCCGTGAGCTGCTCGTCGCCGGCCTGGCGGATCTGCCGCGCGGCGACCGGGCCCAACGCCGGGACCCAGCGGAGGAAATCGGCGACGGTGAACGCACCGCCGGTGAACGTAGCCAGCTTCTTGGAGGATTGTCGCATGCCCTGCTCGTCATCGAGCGCTTGCCGGACGAGCGCCGGAGCGCTCCCGCTCACCTTCAAGTCCTTGTCGGCGGCGAGCTGTTTCAGGTAGAGCGAGTCCATGGTCCGTTGGGCCGCTTCCCGGATCCAGTCCGTCAACCGTTCGCGGATCGCTTCCCTCCGCGGGCGCTTGATGATGTGGATCCCGAACGGCGTATAGACCAGGCCGCTGACCTCCCCTTCGCCGAGCGACCACGCGGCGCTGTCGAAGGCGGCGACGAAGGCCCCCTTTGGCGACGGCGGGAGAAAGCCGTGGTCCATGCGACTCCCCGGATCGCCGGAATACTCCCCGGCCACGGCGCCGAAATCCTCACCCCGTTGCACCTTGGCGAGCGCCTCCTGGGCCGTCCGGCGAGCCGCGGTCCGTTGGGCGTCTTGGGCGCCCTGGGGCACCCGGATGAGAATGTGCTGGAGGACGCGCACCGAATCGGCGCGGTAGACGCTGTCGGCCACGGCGTCGGACACGGGCGCCCGCCGGGCCATGAGCGCCTCGTACCAGCGGTCCGCCTTGATCTCGGCCAGCTCCGGCCACATCACCTCGGCCACGGCGGCGGAGTCTTCGGGGAGGGTCCCCTCGGCGGCGGCCTGGGCAAAGAGCGTGTAGTCGACCCAGATGTTGGAGAGGAGGTCGGCCGCCTCCGGTGTGAGCTGGAGATTCTTGATGCGGCCCAGGAGATTGCCGAGTTCCACGGTGGTGAGCTCGTGCGGGCCGGCCTTGGCGGCGAGATCGGCGTGCGCCGAGAAGAAATCGCCGCATCCGGCGGTCAGGACGACTGCGAGTACCCACAACCTGCGCATTCAGCAACCTCTCGGCAGTAGTGATTCCCGGTAGACTCAGCCCGTCGCAGGGGAGGCGACAGCCTCCAAGGCACGGACCAGCGTCGGGACGAGCGGCTCCCCGCCGAGGCGAATGAGCCGGAGCGAGAGCGGGACGGCGCGACGGACTTCGGCACGGAGTTGCACATCATCCAGGGCCACCGTGAGGCCGGCCATCCGTGGCGACGTGCCCGCCCGGAAAGTGACGCGGGCCTCGTTCCCCCGACAGAGGACGTGTTCCAGGCCGAGGCTGGCACCGAGGACGCGGATCCGGGCGAGATCCAGGAGGGTACGGGCCTCCACCGGGAGGGGGCCGAACCGCTCCCGCAGTTCGTTCTGCAACTCCGTAATCTCACCGGACGATCCGGCCCGCGCCAGTCGGCGGTAGATCTCCAATTTGACGTCGTCGTCCGGGAGATACTGGTCGGGGAGGTGGGCCGAGACGTCGAGTACGACTTCGGGCGGGGTCCGGGCCGCCTCGTCCCCGCCTCGGAGGCTCCGGACGGCCTCCTCGAGCCAGCGGAGGTAGAGATCGAACCCGACGGCGTGGGCGTGGCCCGACTGCTGCTGGCCGAGGAGGTTGCCCGCGCCGCGCTGCTCGAGGTCCTTGAGGGCGATCCGGTAGCCCGCGCCCAGATCGGTGTGGTGCTCCAGGATCTTGAGGCGTTCCTCCGCCTCCGGATCGATGGTTTCGGGGATGATGAGGTAGCAATAGGCTCGTCGGTGGCTCCGCCCCACGCGACCGCGTAGTTGGTAGAGTTGTGCCAGCCCCAGCTTGTGGGCGTCGTGGACAATCATGGTGTTGGCGTTGGAGACGTCGAGGCCCGACTCGACGATCATAGTGGAGACGAGGATATGCACGTCCCCCGCCACGAAGTCCCGCATCACGACCTCAAGGTCGTCGGCGGCCATCTGGCCGTGTGCCACCGCCACGCGGGCCCGGGGTGCCAACGCCCGGATTCGCGCGGCGATGGTGTCAATCGTCTCGATCCGGTTGTGGACGACGAACACCTGCCCGCCCCGGTCTAGCTCACGCGCCACGGCTTCGTCGAGGAGCCCGTCGTCCCACGGCTCCACGAAGGTGAGGATCGGAGAGCGATCGCGGGGCGCGGTCTCGATCAGAGTGATGTCGCGGAGGCCGGTCAGCGACATGTGCAGGGTGCGGGGGATCGGGGTCGCGGTGAGCGTCAGCACGTCCACCGACAACCGCAACGCCTTGAGACGTTCCTTGTGACGCACGCCAAAGCGGTGCTCTTCGTCCACCACGAGGAGGCCGAGGTCCTTGAAGACCACGTCGCGCGAGAACAGCCGATGGGTGCCGATGACGATGTCCACCGTGCCCCCAGCCAGTCCGGCGAGAACCGTCTTCTGCTCCTTGGGCCCGCGGAAGCGCGACAGCACCTCCACCCGCACCGGGAAGTCCGCCAGGCGCTCGCCGAAAGTGCGGCCGTGCTGGTCGGCCAGGATCGTGGTCGGCACGAGGACAGCCACCTGCTTCCCGCCCTGCACCGCCTTGAACGCGGCCCGCACCGCAATCTCCGTCTTTCCGTAGCCGACGTCCCCCACCAGGAGGCGGTCCATCGGCTTGCCCTGCTCCATGTCTCGTTTGACCTGCTCGGTGGCCGCGCGTTGGTCGGGCGTATCCTCATAAAGGAAGCTCGATTCCAGTTCGCGTTGCCACCGGGTGTCCGGGGGGAAGGCATACCCCGGGGCGACGGCACGCTTGGCATAGAGCTCGAGAAGCTCCACGGCCATCTCCTGGATGGCCGCACGGGTCTTGTCCCGCGTCCGCTTCCACGACGTCCCACCCAACCGATGGATTTTGGGCGGCGGGCCATCGCCGTTCTCGCCGGCCCCGCGATACCGCTCCAGCTGGTCGAGGCGGTAGAGCGGGACCTTGAGGTGGTCCCCGCCAAGGTACTCGACGACGGCGCACTCGAGCGTCGCCGGCCCGACGATGATGGTGTCGATTCCGCGGTAGACCCCGATGCCGTGCTCGAGGTGGACGACGTAGTCGCCCGCGGCCAACGTCCCCGTCGCGTCCGACGGCGCCGCCTGCCGGTAGCGGCGTGTGCGCCGGAGTCGCCGTGCCCGGCGAAAGATCTCGTGGTCCGTGAGGACCCGCAGGGTGGGCATGACGAAGCCGCCGTCGAGCGCCCCGATCGCCAGCGTGGCCGACCCCGGAGACCTTCGGCCGCCGTCGTGGAGCAGCTCGTCGAGCCGCTCGAGCTGTCCCTCATTGTCGCACAGGATCAGTGTGGGGGTGGGGCCGCCGAGGAGACTACGGAGCCGGCCGAGATCACGATCGACACGCTCGGGAGGGAAGAACCCGAACTGCCTGCCCCTCGCCGCCGCGCCGTCACCCACAATCATCCTGGGGAATCCCGCCACACGCTGGGCCCACGCCTCCGGTGGAGCGTACACCGCCTCCCGACTCGGCACCGCCTCCCCCAGCCGGCGCGCCACTTCCACATGATGCTCCGCCTCCGACCATGCCCGTTCCACCTCCTCGCGGTTGGACCCCGGCGCCTCGTCCAGCAGGATGGTCTCTCCGGGAAGAAGGTCCAGGAGCGTGCGTCGCTCGCTGGCCGGTGTGGCAGGGCCGAGGGTGAGGGAGGTGATCGGGAGAACGGTGATCTCCGTTAGCGGTTCGAGGGAGCGTTGGCTGGTCAGGTCGAAGGCGCGCAGGGATTCAATCTCGTCACCCCACCACTCGAGGCGAGCGGGCGCCGGCATCCCGAAGCCGTAGACATCGAGGATACCGCCCCGAATACTGAACTGCGCCACCTCGACCACCGTCGGCACCCGGCGATACCCCATCCGCTCGAGCGTCGCCGCCACCGACCCGAGGGACCGATCGCCCGCCGGCCCGGGCGCGAGCCTCAGGGTGGCCTCCCCCAGCGCATCGGGAACCCGGGTGCGCTCGGCGCTGGCGCGTGCGGTGGTGACTACGAGCCGAAGCCGTCCCTGGAGGAGCGCGGCGATGGTCTCGACCCGCTCCCCCGCGATCTCGAAGTGGGTCTCGTCCTCGCCGAGGGACTCACGCTGCGGATAGAGCGCGACGGGGAGATCCGTCACCGTGGTGAGGTCGTTGAGCCAGCGTTCGGCGTCCGCCGGCGTCGTGGCGAGCACGGTGAACAGGCGCTGGGGAAGTCGTTCGGCCAGCCAGGCGAGGAGCACGGCCGGGCTCGATCCGGGAAGCCCCTGGAGAGAGACGGCCTCGCCGCGACCCGGGAGATCTGCGGCCAAGGCCGTGGCCTCCGGGATTCGCCCCAGAGATTGCAGAACCGGCGCCAGGCTCACGCCTCGCGCCTCCGGCCGCTGGCCAGAAACACCTCGAAGAGGGCGAGCCCCACGACGAGCCAGAGAAGTGGACCCCGGAGGTCTCCCCTCGCCGCCGCGGAAAAAGCAGCGCCCGCCGCCTCCTGAGGGCCGAGGATACGGGTAGGCCGCCATAGGCGCCGCACCTCGCGGTCGCCGGCGGGTGCCAGGAGCGATTCTCGCGGATCGATGTTCACGGCCAGGGAGCCGACGGTGTCTTCCTCCGCCATGAGGAAGTACAGTCCCACTTCCGGCGGCCGAAACGGTGCGCCGCCCTCCACCTCCCACACCCGGGCATCACCGACGACCACCGTCACCCGATCGGGGAGGAAGACCGGCTCTCCCGGCGCACCCTCGATGGAGGCCAGTTCGCCCCGCGCCACGCGGTTGAGGAGTACATCCATGAAAGGCATGAACCCGGCGGAGAGGGGGAGGTCGGTCCATGCTGGATCGAGTCGGCTCCCCAGGAGGATGATGTCACCGGAGCGCACCAGCCATGGGTCGCCGGCCACCGTGGCCACGACACCGGTCCGCCCGCTGCTTGAGGACACGAGTGCATACCGCTGTTTGACCGCAACGCGGCCAAGCAACGCACTGCTGTCGGTCAGTGCGGTCGCCACCACCAGCGAGCCGTAGGTCCAGGTCGACCCGCGACGTTCCAGGGCCCGGTTGACAGCGCCGAGCCGGGCGGGGTCGGATGGCGGCATGACCACGGAGCGCCCAGGACCCAGCAAGCCGAGGCTCACGTCCGGGCCGGCCACCAAACGGCGGTTGGCGGCCAGGACCTGCGCCGCGGTGGCGATGTAGCGGTCGGCAGGATCCCATGTGGCGCGCGCGGCGGGTGCCACGCGCACGAGGCTCGACCGCTCGTCGTCGGCCAGGAGCTCGTCCGGGGCAAGGGTCGCGCGGACGGGCCACCACCCCGGGGCCAGAGAGGACACCGACAGCGCGACCGGCGATCCAACGACCACCAGCGCCTGCCGTTCCGGCCGGTCGCCGGCGCGGAGGGTGATGGCGGTGGGCGGGCCGGAGTCGCCGACCACCCTGGCCACGATCCGCCCCCCTTCGGGCGGCCACGGCTGGGAGCCCGCCGTCAGGGAGGCGAGACCGCGATTGGGAGGCGGTCCGTCTTCCGGCCGCACGACCACGAGCGGTGCCGAAGGGTCAGCGTCGGTCACCGCGCTCGCCTGGAGGTCGCTCACGAGAAAGATCTCTCCGGGCCGCTCCTCGGCGGCGAGGATCGCATCCGCATGCCCAATCGCCTGGCCGAGATCCAGCCGGCGGCTGGCGGTGCCGGCACTGTCGATGGCACGGTTCAGCGGCCCGCGGTCGCCGCTACGCACGACCCCGTCTGCAGTCATGAGCCAGAGTGCATCGTCGGGGCCGGCCCGATCCACGACACTCCGCGCCGCCGAGCGGAGCGTATCGAGCCGCGGCCGTCCGTCGACGATCGCCGCACTCGAGGGCGAGTTATCCAGGATCACGACCAACGCGCTCGGGAGGTGCCCCGGGACGTTCTGGAGGGGCACGGTGGGCCCGGCTGCCGCCATCACCAGGAACAGGATCAGTGCCGTCCGCACGAGGAGAAGGAGGATGTTCCGGAGCTTGAGGCGTCGCTGGTGCTCCTTGGTCGTCGCGACGAGGTAGCGGACCGCCGGAAAGACGACGGTCGGCGGCTGGCGCCGGGCGATGAGATGGAGAATGATCGGGATGCCGGCGGCCAACGCTCCCAGCAGCACCCACGGGTGGAGGAAGGTCACGGCACTCCCGGGGCGCTCAAGGCCTCGCGCAGCGCCAGGCCAAACGGAGTGTCGGTCGTGATGCGGTGGTAGCCAATCCCGCTGTTGCGGCACGCCAACCGCCAATCGGTGACCGCGTCCTCCACGGTCTTCCGATAGACACCAGCCCAGTCTCGAGGCCGCAGCGTCACGGCGGCGTTGGTCTCCGGGTCTTCGAACCGGGCCTCCGCCGGGCCGGACAGGGTCAGCTCACCCGGGTCCATCAGGTGGAGCACCAGGACTTGATGGCCCCGATGACGGAGAAACTTGAGCGCGGTGAGTGCGGCGCTCCGCTCGAGGAGGAGATCGGAGACGAACACCACCAGACCTCGGCGCCGGAGCGCATCGACGACCCGGTGGAGGGCCGGCTCCGCGGCGGTCCCTTCGCCCGCCTCGACCCCGACGAGCACGCGGAGGAGCGCCCGCCAGTGACTGAGGCGCGCTCGGGGCGGCGCCGCGGCCCGGATGTCGTCCGCGAAGGCGATCAGTCCGGTGGCGTCCCGCTGGCGCATAAGGATGAGTGAAAGCGCCGCCACCAGGCGCTTGGCGTAGTCCAGTTTGGTCAGCAGGGTGTCCGGGGAACCGGTCCACGCCATCGACCGGGAAGCGTCCAGGACCACCATCGCCCGGAGGTTGGTCTCCTCCTCGAACTGCTTGACGTACAATCGGTCATTCCGGCCCAGGATCTTCCAGTCGATGTAGCGCAGCTCGTCTCCGGCCTGGTACATCCGATGCTCGGCGAATTCGACCGAGAACCCGCGCCGGGGTGACCGATGGAGCCCCGTAAGGAACCCCTCCACCACACCCCGAGTCACGAGCTCGAGGCCGCCGAGGCGGGACACTTCCATCGGGTCGAGGAGGTCGATGCGCATGTGGGGAAAGCTAGCAGCAGTCGGAGGGACGGGGGCGACCGGGAGTCCGGGCGAAGGAGCGGGAGGCTCCGAGTCACGACGAGGCGGAAGATATCGAGGTGTCACCGGCAACTCTACCGCCCGGCGCCCCCGCGAGCCCGGCTCCCGTCCGGCTGGATGCCCCAGGACGAAACATCGGTTGCCCCTCCTCCGTACCGTTTTCAGGCGCCCGGACCGCTTCCGGTCCGAGGCGACGCCATTAGCTTACGGCCGCGTTCGTCCCCCCTCACCATCTGACAGCGAGTATGGAGCCATGCATGTGACCTTGAGCCGAGGGGCCGCGACACTGGCCCTCCTCCTGGCGGCGACCTCGACGGCGGCCGCCCAGATGCCGCGCGGCGGCGGCGGTCCCGCTTCGATCAAGCCCGACGACATCCATCACCGGCTGAGCGTCATCGCCGACGACTCGATGATGGGGCGGGACACCCCGAGCCCCGGGTTGGAGATGACGGCCAAATACGTGGCCGACCAGTTCAAGGCCGCAGGGCTGAAGCCGGGGGGCGAGAACGGGACGTGGTTCCAGCGGTATCCGATCTACCTCAAGAAGATCAACACCGCCGAATCCGACATCGGCTTTATGCAGGGAGGGAAGGACATCCATGTCTCCTTCACCGACAACGCCGCGCACTGGTTTGGGAAGCGGTCGTCGGAGGCGCATGGCCCGGCGTACCTGATCGGAGGGAAGTTGGACGCCGACGCGATCGGGAAGCTCCCCCTCGACGGGAAAGTCGTCCTGTTGGCGATCGATTTCAGCACGCGCCTGGATCAGCGCGGCCTCTTTGCGGTCTACAACGCCAAGCCGGCCGCCATCGTGGCGATCTCGAACCGCACCCCGGACGAATGGGCCAGCCGG
>Ga0055480_10001010_pt1 | contig 11038 bp, 3 predicted proteins | sample Muzzi_PWB_D2_FD_57935 | JGI IMG/M metagenome (GOLD analysis project Ga0055480, IMG submission 57935) | Wetland microbial communities from San Francisco Bay, California, USA, that impact long-term carbon sequestration - Muzzi_PWB_D2 | ecosystem: Environmental > Aquatic > Marine > Wetlands ... | reverse complement strand
CGCCCCAGGTCCGCCAGGCTCTCTCCCGCCGTCAGGCCCACGTAATAGATCGAAAACACCGAGAGTCCGCCGCCGATGACCAGGCCCATCCCCCCGCGCGGAAAGCGGAGCGCCATCGGAATCCCCACCAGAACGAACACCAGGCACGCCACGCTGATCGACCACTTCTTGTGGATCTCGACCAGGTAGGAGTCGGCCCGCTCGATGGCAGCGCGCCGGACTTCCTTGGAGGAGGAGACCTCGCTCCACGCGGTGAGCAGGACCCGGGACGACCCTCGCTCCGCCCTGGGGCGGCCCCGCACCAGCGGTGGGCGAGGCGTGCCGGCGGGGGGAGTCGGGCTCCGGACGGTATCCCGTCGAGGGACCATCTTCTGGGGGAGGCGGGGGCGCTTCTTGAGAAGTCGCCGTGGGAGGGTATCCTGTCTGGGGGTGGTATCCTGTGTCACCGCCTGGGCCTCCGCCGTCTTGGGTACAAAGGCGGAGAGGGCCCGTTCCCACCAATCACAGAGGACGCGAGGGGCAAGCGAGGGCGGCGGGCCCCCGAGCCGGTCCATCCTCGGGAGTCCCAGGAGGGCGCGGAGGTCGTTCCGGAGCATGCGCGTTCGATCCCGCTGGGCCAGGGCGGCCTCCCGCTGGGCCTGACGGACGACGTCCTGCATCTCGCAGGTGGATTGCTCCCGGTCCCCGCGCATCGCTTCGGAGGTGCCGCGCTCCAACTGGTTGGAGACATCGCGGACGAGGATGGTGTTGGTCGTGAAGGCGGTGACCCGGAAATTGCGCGGTTCCTGCGCGTCGTACTCGTGGACTTCTCCTTCGTTGAGCCGGAGCTGCAGGTCTTCGAGGTTCTCGGTCATCGCCATCCGGCCGCTGTCGGCGTAGATGATCGTGGGGCCGGACTGGTTGGTGAGATCGTACAGCACGACGTCCTTGAGCCGCCCCTTGGCCTGATCGATCCGGCCTGCTCGGAGGAAGAGGCGCGACGGCGGGATCTCGTTGATCGCCTGTTCGTGGAGATCGAGGGTCGGCTTCTTCCGGCCGATGTCCCATAGGAGGGTTCGCAGCCGAGCGTTGGATCGTGGGAGCACCTGGTCCACGAACACGAAGTTGGTGAGGGACAGAGCCGCGCCCGCAAAGAGCATCGGGGCCAGCAGCTGGCCCACACTCACCCCACTGGCACGCATCGCCGTGATCTCGCTATCGGCCGCCAGCTGGCTGAAGGCGTAGAGGACCGCCAGGAGGACCGCCATCGGGAGGGTCATCGCCACGATAAAGGGGATGCTCAGGACGAACACCTCGGCGATGACCGACCACTCCAGGCCCTTGCCGACGAGCCGGTCGAAGCGACGCGCCACCTGGTTGAGCAGCATGATCCCCGTCAGCGCCGAAAGGGCGAAGACGAAGGGGCCGGCGTGCTGCCGGAGGAGGTAACGCTGGAGCAGGCGCATGATACCCTAACTTCTGTGGTTGTAACGCTTTGGGGCGCCGGTTATATTGTCCGTGTTTCTCTCCACTGAATCTAATTCCGTTCGACGATTGCGCGCGGCGCGAGCCCTCATCGCCTTGGGCGCCCTCGTCCTGATCCCGCGGGTCGGGATGGGACAGGCCGGCCCCACCGACTCGACCCGGATCAGGCTCCAGGTCGGGCGCTTTCCCCATGCCCTCCTTCGTCTCCGGGAGCCGGCCGCGCTCCGGGCCCCATGGCTGGGCGCCCCGGTACGGTCGCCGGCGGCGGCGGTGGCGGCGTGGGACAGCTCGCTGGCGGTGACCCTCCGGGCGGCCCGCCTGAACCGGGCCCGGACCCAACGGCGCCTGACCCTCTACGGGCGCCAGGCGCTGGCCGACTCGCTCGAGGCCGCCGCCGGGGACACGGCGCGTCGGGGGATCCTGGGGGTCTCCGAGCGCTATGCCGATGTGGACCTGGAGGCTCAGGCCCGCTTCGAGATCCGGACGGACCGGCTCAAGAACGAACGCTGTACCCCGATCGAGGCCCTCGACCCCAACTCCGGCTGCCGAGCCAAGTTCAAGGCCCCCCGACTGGAGAACGAGTTTACCATCCTGGCGGGGGGGGTCTTGGGGCAACGGGTCCACATCAACGTGGACTGGGACACCCAGCGGGAGGTGAGCGCCAGCAACACGGTGCAGGTCTATTACGAGGGCCTTCAGGACGAGATCGTTCGCCGGGTCGAGGTCGGGACCGTCACCTTCCAGCTCCCGCCGTCGCGCTTCATCACCTCCTCGATCCCCACCAACAACTTCGGCGTCAACGCGCGGGTGGAAGTCGGCCCGGTCCAGGTGCAGGCCCTCGCGGCCACCCAGGAGGGGAGTCAGGTGGCCGAGCGCCGTTTCAGCATCGGGGCCACCACCTCGGAGCCGCAGGACCGGACCGTCCGCGACAAGGACTTCGAGTCGGGGCGGTTTTACTGGGTCGTGGATCCCCTGGCCCTCCCGAACTACCCGGCGGTGGACATCCTCAACTTGGAGCCGTCCCAGGTTCCGGCCGCGGCCCGCCCGACCGACGTTCGGGTCTACCGCTTCCGGCCGCGCGCCGGTGAGACGGGCGCCGACCCCTCCCTCGGCGGGATCAACGCCTTTGCGATGCGGGGGGGAAACGAGACCGGGGTCGGGGCCCGCTGGCAGCTCCTCCTTCAGAATACCGACTACTACCTCGACGCCTCGGGGCTGTGGATCGTGCTGGGGACCAAGCTCGCCTCGGACGAGTATCTCGCCGTCAGCTACCTCACCGCGGGCGCGACCCGGGTGGGGACCTTCCCAGGCTCGGACCGTGGCTTCGGTCCCAACAATCAGTATCTCGACTCGCTCCAGCTGGTGGGCGCTCCGCAGGTGCAGCCGGGGGAGTCGATCTTTCCGCGGGAGATGCGGCAGGTCTACCGGATCGCGGGGACTGATTTGGAGCGGAGCACGCTCTCGGTACAGATCTCCCTGAATCGATCGGAGCGGCCCCTCAGCGGGGGCGCGGACACGTATTTGGCCCTTCTCGGGTTGGCGCTCCCGACGGACCCGAGCGTCATCGACATCGACAACCGGGTGTTTCCCCGCACCCGGGACGCGGGGGCGGTGCAGACGGTGCGGGAGGCGTACATCGTATTCCCCCACCTTCGGCCCTTTGCAGACCAGAACAAGCTCCCCACGGTGGCGGAGCGCCAGGACTCGCTTTACCGGACGCCGACCTACCTGGTCTTGGGGAGCCAGGGCCCGCCCTCCAAATACGAGTTCCGCCTCAAGTACGAGGCCGCGGGCGGGACCGACCGGTCGTCCGTCACCCTGAACGCCCTCCAAATCAGCGAGGGGTCGGAGCACCTGACCTACAACGGCCGTCCACTCGAGCGAGGCGTCGACTACGAGATCGACTACGGCCTGGGCCTCGTGACCTTTGCCGATCCGGACGGACTCTTCGGCGTCACGACGGGGACGCTCGTGGTTACCTTCGAGGAGCGGGGGTTCTTTGCCATCGCGCCGACGTCGATCTTCGGGCTGACCACCACGTACCGCCTGGGGGAGGCGGGCACCCTCAACCTGATCGGACTCTACCAACAGGAGCAGTCCGCCTTCACCCGGCCCCCGCTCGGGTTTGAGCCGACGGCCTCCTTCATCGGTGGGATCACGACGGACCTTCGCTTTCAGCCTCAGGCGGTCACCGATTTCCTCGATCACCTGACGTCCACGCCGACCACGGCGCCGTCCACACTCGATCTCAACGCCGAGTTCGCCGTGTCCCGGCCGGTCGCCAACCGGATCGGCCAGGCCTACCTGGACGAGTTCGAAAGGGACGCCGGCATCCGGGTCGGCCTGGGGGAGTCAGCCTGGGAGTTCGGCTCGATCCCGCAACGGACCGACGGACTCAACCTCCCCGGCTTCGGCGTGACCTTCGACACCGCCTCGGCCGTGCAGATGACGTGGCAGAACCTCATCATCCGGAACGGAATGGTGGTCGCCGTCAGACCGCAGCAAATCGATCCGGGGATCGTCATCGCCGGTCAGGGGGAGAGCCAGGAGACGGTGATGTACCTGACCCTTCACGCCGACACGGCGGGCGGACAGGTGCGCACCAACAACTCCTCCGGCTGGAGCCGGCCGGCCCGGCCTGGGCCCCGGTTCCGTTCGATGGTGACCCCGCTCAGCACGACCGGGCTCGATCTGTCGAGCAACCAGTACCTGGAGTTTTGGGTCTTCACCGACACCCGCTTTGCCACGCCGGCGGATGCCGACGCCCGGTTCATCTTTGACCTCGGCACCGTCAACGAGGACGCCTTGGCCCTAGCGCCCGACACGGTGACCGTGACCGGAGCCGATTCGACGTACCGCGGCCTCCAGTACGTCGGGGTGGGCAAACTCGATACCGAGCGCTCCCCGACCGGCATCTTCAACGCCCAGACCGATGACATCGGCATCCTTGGGGACCGCCCCGATTCGCTGTTCATCGAAGGGCAGGGGTACGCCCCTGAGGTGCCGCTGTGCCAGCGGGGCCTCTCCAACTCCGTACCGGTGTTTCCCTGGGGGGACCTGAGCGGCCGCTGTACCAACCGGAATGGCTTCCTCGACACCGAGGACCTGAACAACGACGATCTCCTCAACTTCAACGCCTCGTCCATCCCAGAGAACGTGTTCCGGTGGGTCGTGAACCCCAATGGGATGGACAAGTATTTCGTCCGGACGGGGGTTGTCTCCGCCGAGGGCACCTGGCGGCTCTACCGGATCCCCCTCGCCGACCCCGACGCGATCCTCGGGACTCCCAACATCCGACTGATCCAGCATCTCCGCGTCACGGTCGCCGCGCCCGACCTCGGCGGGGACGACGTCGTGGCCCGCTGGGGGTTTGCCCGCATGCGGCTCACCGGGGCCCCCTGGATCAACCGGGCGCCCGGCCCGATCGACGGAATCAGCGGGAGTGTGGCCAACCCGACCGGATCGGTGGTGGTGACGACCATCTCCACCGTCGATCAGACGGACCTCGGTTACTCGCCGCCGCCGGGCGTGATCAACCAGACCGACCGCACCGACTCTCCGGAGTCCCTCGGCACCCAGATCAACGAGACCTCCCTCCGCATCTTTGCCACGGACCCGCTCCTCGGCGACGCGCTCCCGCTCGGCGCCCGCGCCGAGGCGCTCAACCGCTTCACCGCGGGGCCGCAGAACATGCTGAGCTACCGGGAACTCCGCCTTTGGCTCCGAGGCCGCGGGCCGGGGTGGACCGAAGGCGACCTGGAAGGTTACGTGAAGCTCGGCACCGACGACCGCAACTTCTACCTGTACCGTACCCCGGTATCGGCCAACGGCGTGGGGCCGGCGGCGTGGGGCCCGGAGGTCGTGGTGGATCTGGACGTGTGGCGCCGGCTGCGGGGAGCGGTGGAGACGGCCTGGCTCCGAGGGGAACCGCCGAGCGGGTCGGCCCTGTGCGGGTTGGGAGACTCCACCGCATACATCGCCTGCGACGGCCCGTATGTGGTGCACATGGCCGATCCGGGGATCAACCCGCCCAATCTCGCGGCCGTGCAGGAGGTGGCCGCTGGGATCCTCCGGGTCGCTTCTACCGTCACGGTGGATACCGCCGAAATCTGGGTGGACGACGTCCGGCTGACGGACCCGGTCAACCAGGTCGGCACCGCGTTGGCCCTGGACGCGCGGCTGGCCGCCTCCGATGTCGGTGACCTCCGGCTGGCGTACACCCGTCGTGGAGGGCAGTTCCGCCAACTGGGGGACGACCCGACGTACCAGACCACCAGTGACTTCCAGGCCGGCGGCACCGTGCGGATGGAGCGGTTTCTTCCTCCCTCCCTCGGGGTCTTTGCGCCGGTGACCGTCGCCTATACCCGCTCCAGTACGACCCCGGAGCTACTCCGCGGCACCGACATCGTGGCGACGGACCTGGAGGGACTCCGCACCCCGGAATCGTGGAATGCCACCGTGTCGTTGGCAGTCCGCCGGAGTGCGCGGGGGAGCGGTTGGGTAACCCGAGGCTTCGTGGACCCGTTGTCGCTGTCGGCCACGTTGACCGACGGCGCCGCGAGGACGGAGCTGTCCAACTCCACGACCAAATCGATGAACCTCGGCGCGGTCTACAATCTGGCATTGAACAGTCGGGGATTCAAACTGCCGTTCGGCTTCGTGGACGGCCTCCCCGACTGGCTCAGCGACTCGGAGGCGGGGGAGGGACTCAAGGGCGCTCGGCTGTCCCTGGTACCCCGAAGCATCCGCTGGTCCAGCCGGCTGGCGCGGACGCAGTCGGAGTACACCACCTATGCGGTGCCGATTTTCCGGGCCGGGGACGATGCCCTTCGCCCGGTTCTCAACGAGTCGCATACCTGGGTGAATTCGGCCGGGCTCACGTTGCAACCGCTCGGGATGCTCACCATGAGTGGCGACCTGACCAGCACGCGCGATCTCCGCCGGTACCCCGACTCGACTTCGATCGGGCGGCTTGCAAATGCGTCGCGGAAGTCACTGCTCGGACTCGACGTCGGCGTGGAACGGCTGCGGACCTTCACCAGCCAACTGTCGCTCTCACCCCGGATCAACGCGTGGCTCCGCCCCCGCCTCACGAGCGGGAGCATCTTCAGCATCAACCGTGACCTGGCCAGCCGAGACCCGGTCCGGGTCGAGGGGGATAGCGCGGGAGCGTTCCTCCTTCCCCAGACCTTCAACAACAGCCGGACCAGGGAGCTGGCCGCGGCGGTGGAGCCGTCGGTCCTGGTGCGGCGGATCTTCGGCGACTCGAGCGTGGTCACCAAGGCGCTCTCTCGTATCCGCACCCTCGATCTCAGCACCCGGACCACACGCACCTCCACCTTCGACCTCGCCACCTTCAAGCCGTCCCTCGGCTACCAGCTGGCCCTGGGGGGCACGGAGGACTTCCTCCGGCAGGACGGGGAGATCGCCCGTGGTGCCAACGAGGTGATTACCAACCAGGTCAGCGCCGGCGCCAACCTCCCCCTTGGGATCCAGGCGTCCGTGTCCTACTCGCTCGTCCGAACCTTCCAATACACGCGGGTGGACCAGGACTTTCTCCGGACCCGCATTCGGGCCAAGGAATGGCCGGTGGGAAACGTGCGGTGGAACGGGAGCTTCACCGGCGGCCCGATCAGCATCCTCGGCCTGGGCACGACCTTCCGGAAGGTCGAGGGGACGACGGTCGTGCCACGGATCGACGGCGGGAGGGCCGGTGTGAGTCTCAACCGCTCCACCAGCGTCATGCCCGACCTGAACATCGGCTTCCGAAACGGGGTAGCCGCGACCCTGGGCTATGCGCTCACCAACCAGACGACGCAGAACAACGGGAACACCACCGAAGTGGACCTCACGACGCTCACGGGGTCGGTCAACTACGCCTTCCCCCTCCCACGCAGCATCAGCCCGCGCGGGAGGCTGGTGCGGACCGCGCTGAGTGTTCTCGATTCCCGTTCCTCCAGCTGCCTCCAGCGGTCGGGCGAAGAGGACTGCAACACCATCACGGACATCCGCCGCCAGGAGCTTCGGGCCTCGCTGGACACGGACGTCTCCCGCCTTCTCCAGGGCGGATTGCAGTTAAGTTACGCCATCAACGACGCCCGGCACATCGACCGAAGGACGTCGCAGATCATCATCAGTCTCAATTTCTCGCTGTCGCTGTTCGCCGGCGACTTCCGATGAGCTCCCCGCGGCGCGATCGAGGAGGCGCCATGTTCTCCGTGCGAGTACTGGTCATCGCCACCGCCGCCCTATCGCTGGCGTGCCGCCAGGAGGCTCCCTCTCCCCGCGCCTTCGACGGGGCCGCCGCCTTCGGCTATCTCGAGACCCAGCTGGCCTTCGGCCCGCGGATCCCCGGCACTGAGGGCCACGAGGCCATGGCCGGATGGCTCGATTCGCTCCTCGCGGGCCGGGCGGACACCCTCGTCCGCCAGCGCTGGGTTCACGTGACCGCCGCCGGCGATTCCCTCCCGCTGACCAACTTCCTCCTCCGCTACAACCCGGACGCTCAGGCACATCTCCTCTTCCTGGCCCACTGGGACACGCGACCCCACGCCGACGGGCCCCAGGCCGGGGACAACGACGGTCCCGTGCCGGGGGCCAACGACGGCGCCAGCGGGGTGGCGGTGCTCCTGGGGATGGCCGACGCCCTCCACCGCTATCCCCCCGCCGCGGACGTCGGCATCGACCTCCTCCTCGTGGACGGGGAGGACTACGGGATCTTCTCGGAGCAGGTCGACGTGCTGATCGGCACCCGCTACTTCGTGGAGCACCGGCCGCCCGGCGTGAGATATCGCTACGCTATCCTGTTCGACATGATCGGCGATAAGGACCTTCGGATCCCTCAAGAGGGGAACTCCCTCATCGGCGCCCCGGACGTGGTCGAGGCCGTCTGGGACGCGGCCAAGGATCTGGGCTACAGCCACATCTTCGTGCCCACGCCGGGGCAGACGGTCGACGACGACCATGTCCCCTTGCAGCAGGCAGGGATCCCAGCTATCGACCTCATCGACTTCGAGTACCCCGCCTGGCACACAGTGGACGACACCATCGACAAGGTGAGCGCCGAGTCGCTCCAGGCGGTGGGGGCTGTGGCCCTCGAGATGATCCACCGGGCCGAGCGGTGACGGCGGCGGCGGTGGAGGCAGCCCGATAGTCTGCGCGCTGCCTCCGCCGCCTCCGCCCATTCCAGCCCCTCCACGCGTCCCCACGCCACGCCCCGGCCGCCCGAGGCTCCTACCATGGGATCATGGGCAGGACCGAGCGGCGCGCCATCCTCCTCCTCCTCTCCCTGGCCCTGGTGGGTCACTCGGTCCGCTGGCTCGTCGGCCGGCGGGGGGGCGGGAGCGCGGGTGGACCCCCCGGCGGGATCAGCCTCCTTTCGCCCAGGTCGGAGGGCTCGCCGGCCGCCCGTCTGGCTCGGGTCGAGGAGCTCAGCCGACCCCTCCGAGAGGGAGAGCGCATCAACGTGGACCAAGCCCCGACCGAGGAGCTGGTCCGGCTCCCCCGGGTAGGTCCCGCGCTGGCCAAGACGATCGTTGCGGACCGCGAGCGGAACGGGCCGTTCGGAGGGCTGGACGGGCTCCAGCGCGTCCCCGGCATCGGCCCAGGGACCGCCAAGGCCCTGGAGCCCTACGTGGCCTTCAGCGTCCCCGTCCGGCCCAAGGAGCAGGCGCAGTCCCCGGCCGGCCCTCGGCCTCCGGTGGATCTCAACCGGGCGACGCGCCAAGAATTGCAGGGCCTCCCGGGCATCGGGCCCACCAAGGCGGCGGCGATCGTGGCGTACCGCGAACTGCATGGCCCGTTTGCGACCCTCGCTGAGCTGACGGCGGTATCGGGCATCGGGCCGGCCACGCTGGCCCGGCTGGAAGGACTCGTCCGGACTCCCTAACTCCCTACTCGGAAGGGATATAGGCACAAGTGGAAGGGGATTGCAGGGGCCGATGCAAGGGATGGCATGATCTTGGCGAAAGGGTTACGGGAATCTCTCGACCAAGACGACCCGCGGGCCGGCCCGGGGCGCGTACCCTAAGTCATTCATGTGCTTACAGTTCCTGACGTGAAGCGAGGACCATGACGATCACGGCAGCTGGGAGTGACAAGCTCGGCGAGATCCTGGTCCAAGACGGGCTCCTGACCGACGAGCAGTTGCGCCAGGCGTTGGCGGAGCAGCGCTCGAGCGGCCACCGCCTGGGCTACGTGCTCGTGAAGCTCGGGTACCTGGACGAGAACGAGGTCACCAAGGTCCTGGCGCGTCAGTACCGCATGCCGGCGGTGGACCTCAAGCGTTTCGAGGTGGATCCGAAGATCCTCAAGCTGATCCCGCCGGATCTGGCGCTCAAGCACGTGGTGCTCGCGCTCAAGCGTGAAGGCCGGACCCTGACGGTGGCGATGGCGGACCCCACCAACTTGGGGTTGATCGAGGATCTCAAGTTCATCACGCGCTACGATCTGTTTCCGGTGATTGCGGGTGAGTTCACGCTCCGGTCCTTGATCGAGAAGCACTACGAGTCCTCGGATCAACAGCTCCAGGACCTCCTCAGGGATTTCGAGGCGGAAGACGTGGAGGTGGTGGAGGAGGAAGAGGAGGAGGTGGCCACGCAGGCGCAGATCGACGACGCGCCGGTGGTCAAGCTGATCAACGGAGTCTTGATCGACGCGGTCAAGCGGGGGGCCAGCGACATCCATATCGAGCCGTTCGAGCACGAGCTCCGGGTACGCTATCGGGTGGATGGGGTGTTGCAGGAGGTGATGAAGCCGCCGACCAAGATGCGGGCGGCCCTGACCTCGCGCGTGAAGATCTTGTCGCAGCTCAACATCGCCGAGCGGCGCCTGCCGCAGGACGGGCGGCTCAAGCTCAAGTTCGGCAACCGGGTCATCGACTTCCGTGTGTCGACCCTGCCGGTCCTCTTCGGCGAGAAGATCGTGCTGCGTATCCTGGACAAGGGCAACCTGACCCTCGACTTGTCGACGTTTGGGTTTGAGTCCAAGGCGGAGCGGGACCTCATGCGGGCCATCATGAACCCGTACGGGATGGTCCTGGTCACGGGGCCGACGGGGTCGGGAAAGACGACGACGCTCTACTCGGCGCTGTCGCAGATCAACAACATCGACGTCAACATCATGACGGCCGAGGATCCGGTCGAGTACAACCTGATGGGGATCAATCAGGTCCAGGTGCGGAACGAGATCGGGCTGACATTCGCCTCGGCGCTCCGGGCCTTCCTGCGGCAGGACCCGAACATCATCATGATCGGTGAGATCCGGGACATGGAGACGGGGAGCATTGCGATCAAGGCCGCGCTCACGGGCCATCTGGTGCTCTCGACATTGCATACCAACGACGCACCCAGTACCGTGACGCGTATGATCGACATGGGGATCGAGCCCTTCAATGTGGCCAGCGCGGTCAACCTGGTGGTGGCACAACGGCTGGTTCGGCGGATCTGCAAGGCGTGTAAGGCCCCCGCCACCTATACGGCGGACGAGCTCGCCCCCCTCGGGTTGACCAAGGAGCACATGAAGACCTTCGAGTTCATGAAGGGGCAGGGGTGTGATGCCTGTGGCGGGACGGGGT
>Ga0055480_10001007_pt1 | contig 11053 bp, 8 predicted proteins | sample Muzzi_PWB_D2_FD_57935 | JGI IMG/M metagenome (GOLD analysis project Ga0055480, IMG submission 57935) | Wetland microbial communities from San Francisco Bay, California, USA, that impact long-term carbon sequestration - Muzzi_PWB_D2 | ecosystem: Environmental > Aquatic > Marine > Wetlands ... | reverse complement strand
GATCCATGCTCCCTGGAGCATGAACACCCGGAGGATCGCGCCGTCGGTCATGCCCATCGATTTGAGGATCCCGATTTCACGCGTGCGGTCTGCGACCACCATGACGAGGGTGCTGATGATGTTGAACGCGGCGACCAACACGATAAGGAACAGGATCACCCCCATGGCAAGCTTCTCCAGCTTGAGCGCGCTGAAGAGCGAGGCGTTGGTCGTCGCCCAACTGGAAACGTCGTACGTGAGCCCCAACCGTTGGCGAATGACGTCGGCGATGGCCGTGGCCTGACCCGCGTCCACAGTACGGATCTCGATCCCGGAGACGTCGTCGTCCGCGGTGTATCCCATGAGGGACTGCGCGGCTTCGAGCGACGTGTACGCATTCCTCGCGTCGGCATCGTACATGCCGGTCGTGAATTGGTCGGTGACCTCGAACTGCATCATCTTCGGGGCCGTACCCAAGAACGTGTCGACCTCGAGGTTGTCGAACGAGCCGATCGTGACCGTGTCCCCGGTGAAGACCTGCATCACCCTCGCCAAACGGCTTCCCAGCACGACGGGTGGCAGGCCCGACTCGGGCGGTTCGAGGTTTACGGTCCCGTCCAGGATGTCTCGCTCGAGACCCGTCGGCGCTCCGGTCCTGGATTCCGAGGCAACTCCGAAGAGGAGCGCGGACTGGGAGTACCCCGCCCGGGCCAGGAAGGCGTTGCTCAGCACGAAGGGTGCGGCCGCGGTCACCCCGTCGACGGCGGAGACCGTATCGAGGACAGTGCGCCAGTCGTCCATCCGCAGGGAGCTGCCGGGCTGGAGGACGATCACGTGGGGGTTGGACTCGAGGATCTTGTCCCGCAGGTCCTCCTGCATCCCGGTCATCACGCCGATCACCAGGACGAGGGCCGTCACGCCCACGATGATGCCTCCAAGGGCGACCCAGGTGATGAAGGAAAGGAGCCTTCCTCCTTTCCTCGAGGCGAGATATCGGCTGGCGAGGAACCAGTCGAGCCGTCTCACGGCGTGTCCTCCTCGGACCGTAGCACCGGGAAGAGGATGACGTCACGGATCGACGCCTGGTCGGCCAAGAGCATGACCAGGCGATCCACACCCACCCCGACGCCGCCCGTCGGGGGCATACCGTATTCGAGGGCTCGCAGGAAGTCCTCGTCGAGCTGCTGTGCCTCGTCGTCCCCCTCGGTCCGAAGCCGACTCTGCTGCTCGAACCGGACGCGTTGCTCGAGCGGATCGTTCAACTCACTGAAGGCGTTCGCGAGCTCGGCTCCATGGATGACCAACTCGAACCGTTCGACGACGCCCGGTTCGTCCCGATGGGGTTTGGCCAAAGGAGACATCTCGACGGGGTGATCGAGGACGAACGTGGGCTGGATGAGCGCCGGCTCCACGAGCTCCCCATAGAGCTTGTCGAGGAGCTTCCCCCGTCCCGCCCCCTCCAATTCGGGGATGCCCCGGGCTTCCGCGTGCGCGTACAACTCGGCCTCGGACAGCTTCTGCGGGTCCTCCCCGAGGGCCTTTCCGATGGCCTCCATGAAGCGGATCCTGGGGAACGGCGGCTCGAAGGTGAGCGCGGTCCCCTGATACGTGACGGACCGGCTCCCGGCCACCGCTTCCACGACCTGGATGAACAGGCGCTCGACGAGCTCCATCATGTCATGGTAGTCGGCAAAGGCCTGATAGAACTCCAGCATCGTGAACTCGGGGTTGTGGAGACGGTCGACCCCCTCGTTCCGGAAGTCCTTCGCGATCTCGTAGACGCGCTCGAAGCCGCCCACGATGAGCCGTTTGAGGTAGAGCTCGTCCGCCACCCGGAGGTACATCGTCCGGTCGAGGGCGTTGTGATGAGTGACGAACGGCCTTGCGGTCGCCCCACCATAGAGCGGTTGCAGCGCCGGTGTCTCCACTTCCAGGAAGCCCTCCGAATCCATGAAATTCCGGAGCTCCGTCACGACGTGGCTTCTCGTGCGGAAGACCTCGCGCACCTCGGGGTGGACCGCCAGGTCTGCGTATCGTTGGCGGTAGCGGGTCTCGGGGTCGCGGAAACCCGAGTGGACGACACGTTCCCCAGTGCTGGGGTCGACCGCCACCTTCCCCAGGGGAAGGGGGCGGAGGGACTTGGTCAGGAGCTCCCATCGGGTCACCCGTACCGTCACTTCTCCGGTGCGAGTCCGGAAGAGCGAACCCTCGATGCCCAACCAGTCCCCAAGATCGAGGAGCTCCAGCTCCCCGAAGGACTCCTCACCGAGGACATCCAACCGGAAGTAGAGCTGGATCCGTCCGCCTCCGTCTTCGATGTGCGCGAACGCACTCTTCCCATGTCCCCGCCACGCCAGCACGCGCCCGCCCACCCGCACGGAGGGCTCCTCCTCCCCGTCGGTCGTCCCCGCCGCCTCGGCCCGTTCGAACTCCCGAACGGCCTCGTGGGCGGCGTGCGTCCGATGAAACCGGTACGCGAACGGCCGGATACCGGAGGTCTCGAGTTGGTCCAGCTTCTCCCGTCGGACACGGAGGACCTGGCTGAGCTCCCCGTCGACCGTCTCCGCCCTCGTTTCCGACGCTCCGTCCGTCATGCCGCGCTCGGGGCTCCGAACTTCTTGAGGTAGGCTTCGATGAACGGGTCGAGGTCTCCGTCCATCACGGCATGCACATCGGAGTCCTTGAGCTCGGTGCGATGGTCGTTCACCATCGTATACGGCTGGAAGAAGTACGAGCGGATCTGATTGCCCCAGGCGATGTCGGTCTTTGTTGCCTCGACCTTCTGCCGTTCGGCCTCGCGGAGCTCGATCTCACGTTCGTACAGGGCGGCCTTCAACATCTTCATGGCCGTCCCGCGGTTCTTGTGTTGGGAGCGTTCCTGCTGACAGGAGACGACGATACCCGTCGGCTCGTGGGTAATCCGAACCGCCGAATCAGTCTTGTTGACGTGCTGGCCGCCGGCGCCCGAGGCGCGGAACGTGTCGATCCGCAGGTCGCCCTCGTCGATGTCGACCTCGATGTCGTCTTCGACCACCGGATAGACGAAGATACTGGCGAAGGACGTGTGCCGGCGGGCCTGGGAGTCGAACGGGGAGATGCGCACCAGCCGATGGACACCCTTCTCGGCCTTGAGGTACCCGTACGCGTGGTCACCCGCGATCTCGAGGGTGGCGCTCTTGAGGCCCGCCTCTTCCCCCGGTTGGAGATCGAGAGCCGTCACCTGGAAGCCGTGCCGCTCGGCCCACCGTGTGTACATGCGGGTGAGCATCTCCGCCCAATCCTGCGATTCGGTCCCCCCGGCTCCCGGGTGGATCGTCACCAGCGCGCTGCGGTGGTCTTCGTCTCCCTGGAGCATCGTACGGACCTCGAGCTCCGCGACCCCCCGTCCCAATCGGTCGAGCTCCCCCTCCCATTCCTGTTCGAGGTCCGGATCGGGATCGGTCTCCAGGAGGGTGGCGATCTCGGAGAGGTCCTCCGCCTTCGCAGACAGACCGGTCCAGGGATCCACCCAACTCTTGAGAACGTTCGTCTCGTCGATGACTTCCCGCGCCCGCTCTGGCGAGTCCCAGAAGCCGGGTGACGCCATCAGGCTCTGAAGCTGCTCGACGCGTAGCGTTCGGTTGGGGATGTCAAAGATACCCCCGGAGTTCGGAGATGCGGTTCTGGAGGTCGTTCAGGGTCTCGAGTCGATCGCTGTTCATGGTCGATGTCGTGGTTCGGTGGACCGGGGGCGAGGCCGCCCCTCGTGGGCCGATACGGGTGGGTGCGGTCGCGTGCACGACCTCGAGGCCCGGACGTCAGGTTCGCTGTAACCCCGACCCCTCGGCGAGGTTCACGCAGTGTCCGGCTGTGCGGGCGGGTCGAAGCCAGGGCTCGTCAGTCTGGCGGCGTGCCTTCGAAGACCTGCTCGCCCTTGGCGAGGATGTCGTTCAGGGCGTCGGTGAAATAGGGCGTAGCCAGTGCGATCTCTTCGCCGATCTGGGTGATGTACTCCTCCCACGACCTCTTGATCTCGTCATCGAAGTCGTCCCGCAGCGTGCCGCCGGCGAGCGCTCGGTCATGCCGTTCCGGATTGTACATGATCATGTCCGACACGAGGACGCGGGCCAGCCGCTGCGCCTTCTCCTGGGGGTCTCTCTTACCGAACTGGAACGTTGCAGGAGGTTCGGCCGTCTCGGAGACCCCGTCTCCCGCCGGCTCTCCGATCTCGGGCTCCTCGACCTCGGCCTCCATGAGGGGCGCCTCGATGGAAACGTCCAGTGCGGGTGCAACGTCCTCCGGCTCGTCCGTGACCAACTCGGTGAGCTCCACATCGATCGGAGCGTCGACCGCATCTTCGTCGGGGGATGCCTCGAGGTCGGACTCGGACGCCGATTCGATCTCGAAGTCGGGCAGGTCCGAGCTCTCCTCCACGTCGAACCCTTCGATCCGCCAGTCCTCCTCAGGCTCCTCGGCGGGACCCGACTCCACGACGGGCTCGAACTCCGAGGCCGGCTCCACCTCCGGCTCTGGCGGAGCCGCGGCTTCGGCGAAGGGCTCGGCATCGATCTGGGCCTCGTCCTCGGACTCGACCCAGGTCTCCGTCCCGTCCGAGATCGGCTCGCCTTCCTCCTCGGGGGCATCCGGGGCGCCGACCTCGCTCCACGACTCATCGACCTCTGGATCGACGGTGGCCGTGGCAGCGTCAGGAACCTCGGCCACTTCTGCGGTGGAGGCGGTCGTCACCCCAGGCTCGTTCCCGTTCAGGGCGGGTTTCTCCACCCGGAAGATCGAGGCGCAGATACTGCACCGAGCGCTGACTCCAGCCGGCGGGACCTTGTCCGTGTCCACGGGGAAGGAGGTGACGCACGAAGGGCACTGGACGGTGATGATCATGATTCGGCCGTGATCGTGGTGGGCGTATCCGGTGCTCCCGACCCGATGTCGGGATCGCCTCCGGGGGCCTGGGTTTTCGTAGGCCGGCGGCGGTCCACAACGTAGACCGACCCAGGCAAGGACTTCGCGTAACTTTTCATCTCTGCCGCCAGCTCGGAAACCTGCGCGGTGTGTCGGAGCTCCTGGAACAGATTGGTCACGATCCCGATGGACAGGGTCATCAGTGGCACCCGGTGAATGCTGCCCCGGCGGTCTCGCCCCAGGAAGTATCCGGCTCGGCGGTCCTCTTCCGTGTACTGATAGGGGATCAACTCATCGAAGAGCTGGATGATTTCGTCACACGTGACCTCAAGGTACTCCAAGGGGATGTTGAAGATGAAGTCGTCGCCGCCGATGTGCCCGACGAACCCTCCTGGAGCCAGAGCGCGCACCAGGTCGCGAAGGATCTTCGAGACCATGAGGATGACCTTGTCGCCCCGATTGTAGCCGTAGCGGTCGTTGAACTCCTTGAAGTGGTCGAGGTCGGCATAGCAGACAGCGAACCGCCCTCCGGCCGCGAACCGTTCCACGAGATCTCTCTCGATCTGAACCGTCCCGGGTAGGCGCGTCGTAGGATGGACGCTCACGTCCCGCGCGGCTCGACGCATGACCAGTTCGAGTCGGAGCCGCTGCTCGCGCTCCGGCGTCGGATCCATGACCACCTCGTCGGCACCGACGCCCAGGGCGTCGGCGGCGAGCGCCCGCCCCTTCCCCGCGCCGAGGATCACCACAGGCACGATGGCCGTGAAGGCATCCCCCTTCACGGCCGAGCATACGTCCAGGGCTTGGGCCGAGTCGCTGGCGGCGTCGAGGACCAGGCAAGCAGGGAACGCACGGTTCATCAACGACAGGACATCCGCAGGGGATGCCGCGTCGATGACCCGCAGAGAGTGGTCCCGGCTAAAGCGCTTGATGAGGTCCGGTGGGGCTGCCTGGCCTGGCCCGAAGTAGACGAGAGTCCTCTCCGGTGTCATGACACCTCGCAAGAAGGCAGGCTGTACGAAAATGGTACACGGCACGATAGCCGAGTGTCAAACAGTATTTCTGTTTCCACGGCGGTTCCTTCCGGATCCAGGGTCGGGCCGGGAGTGGTCGAGCAGCAGGAAGTCGATATGGCGCTCTCCGCGATCGACGCGGGCCACCTCGATCCGCACCCGATCGCCGAGGCGGAAGCGGCGACCCTTCCTGTCCCCGACCAGTGCATACTCCCGGTCACGGAATTCATAGTAGTCATCGTGGAGGCTGTTCACGTGGACGAGCCCCTCGACGAACAGATCGTCGAGCAGCACGAAGAATCCGAAGGCCGTCACCCCCGACACGACACCGTCGAAGACCTCTCCGAGACGTGATTCCATGAGCTCGATCTTCTTGATTTCGACCGAGTCACGCTCAGCCTCGTCGGCGATGCGTTCCCTCGCACTCGTGCGCTCCGCGATCTCCTCGAGGTCGGATCCACCCCATTCCTCGGGCACCGGCTTTCCCTCGATCAGCGCGCGCACGACGACACGATGGGTGACCAGATCGGGATACCGTCGGATCGGCGACGTGAAATGTGCGTAATTCGGGGCCGCGAGACCGAAGTGACCCAGGTTCTCCATGGTGTAGCGGGCACGTTGCATGGACCGGAGCATCACCATCGAGATGAGGCGTTCCTCAGGCTTCCCGCGGATTCGTTCAATGACCCCCTGGAGGTCGCGTGGTCGAAGATCTCCTCGAGGGAGGGTGTGGCCGAGTGACGCGAGGAACTGCCGGAGTGACCGTGCCTTCTCCCGATTCGGGGGTTCGTGGACCCGGTAGAGGACCGGGAGCCGTCGTCTCACGCCCTCCGTCGCGACGATCTCGTTGGCCAGGACCATGAAGTCCTCCACCAAACGATGGCTTTCCAGCCGCACCACCCGCTCAACCCCGATGGCCTCGCCTCCTTCTCCCAACAGGACACGCGCCTCGGGCAGGTCGAAATCGAGCGATCCTCTCTCGGCCCGCGAGCGCCGGAGCACGCGAGCGACATCGTCCAGCCGGTGGAGCGCCTCGTCGGTGGCGTCGTCCACGCTCTCCTCGCCGTCCAGGACGCGCTGGACCCGCTCGTAGTCCAGCCGGTGGCGGCTCCGGATCAGCGTTCGATCGAAGCGGGACGTCCGGACTCGGCCCTGGGAGTCGAGGATCGCGAAGAGCGACAGGGCGAACCGGTCTTCGCCCGCCCGCAGGGAACAGAGGTCCGAGGAGAGGACATGGGGAAGCATCGGGACGACCCGGTCTACCAGATAGACACTGGTTCCCCGATTCAGAGCCTCCATGTCGACCGGACCACCGCGCTCCACGTACCAGGAGACATCGGCGATGTGCACTCCCACTTCCCAGAGGCCGTCCTCTGCCTTCTCGATCGAAAGGGCGTCGTCGTGGTCCTTCGCGTCGGCCGGGTCGATCGTGAATACATGCAGATCGCGGCAGTCCCTCCTACCCTCCCCCGGTGCCGGGCGCCCCCGACCGGCGATCTCGTTGGCCGCCCGGTCCACCCTCTCCGGAAAATCGACCGGAAGCCCGTATTCGTAGAGGATGGCCAGGATGTCGATGCCGCGGTCGGTCGCTGGACCCAGAACCGTCTCGACCTCGCCGAGCGGGCTCAACTTCCGGTCACCGAAGTGCACGATACGGACGACGACGAGGTCTCCCTCCCTGGCCTCCCGTTCCTCTCCTGTGGGAATCAGAATGTCCCGCGTCATCCTGCGGTCGCGGGGCTCTACGTAGGCCAGCTTCCGTCCCCGACGGAACGTCCCCACGACCGTGGAGTGAGCTCGCTCCAGGATCTTGATGATGCGACCCTCTGGATTGCGGCCCCTCGGGCGACCTTCGATCCGGACGACGACCTGATCCCCGTCCATCGCGGAGGCGTGCTCGACGGCGGGTACGAAGACGTCCTGTCGGGAAGGATCGTCGCTGGCAACGAAGCCGTCGCCACTGCGGATCACGGTGAGGCGCCCGACAAGGAGGTTGATCTTCTCTGGGATCGCATGCCGCCCGCCCTTGACCCGGTAGAGGCGGCCGGACTGCTCCATCGACTTCAGGAGGTCCTTGAAGTCACGATAGGCCTCGGAGCCGACATCGAGCCTCCTGGCCAGTTCCTTGGTCTTGAGTGGGCCGCGTGACGATGCGCGCAGGCTCTCGACCACCTGTTCTTCGGTGGGAAGTTCCTTCCTGTTCGTCACGGTCCCCGGAGGCTCAAATGGAGGGATAGATCGAGGCGGGTCCGGAGACGTCCGGACCATTGGGTAGGGGCGACTCGGGCCGAGATTTCGGCGACCCCGTCCGTCGCTTCGCTCAGGCGAGCCGACACGAACGCGTCGACGGCGCTGAGAAAGTGGTTGGCCACCACCAGGCCCGTGAGCAGCGTGGCCTCGCGAAAACGGTCATCGCTCTCGGTGATCGTTTCCCCGTACCGTGTCCACTCCTCCGAGCCACCCGCCCAACTCCAGAGGAAGCGCTCCGAATACGCTCGCTCGACGTAGTACGCCATGGCTCGTTCGTAGATCGGATCCCCGGGCTGTGGCTCTGAGCCGTCCGCTGGGAAGAAGATGTCGGTGGCAAGGCCCCAAATGTATCCGTTGTAGGCCGTAGGGTCGGTCTCGGGTTGGATCCCTTCGAGACCCGGCTCCTGGTCGAACGCGCCCGACTGGGCCCACTTCGACATTGTCTCGTAGTAGTGGAAGTCCCCATCCGTCCGCGGGCCCTCGCTCAGGCCCTCGCGTGCGACCGACCAGGCGATTTCACGATACCGGTCGCGAAAGCCCCTGCCGTCGTGACGGCGATCCAGAACGAGGTACCAGCCGGCAATCTCTCCAGCGATGTAGGCGACCCAGCGCTTCTGGCCACGCGCATACTGGCCCGCACCCGGGATCACCGCGGAAAGGAGGAAGGACCACTCAGGGCCAGGTGAGCCAGTCTGAGGAGCGACGGTCGCCCGCGACTCCACACCGGGGTCAGGGAGGTGGGTCGCCGCGCAGCGCCGCGGCACGGTGCAGGCCACACCCGGCGACATCTCCTGAGCCCGGATTGGCTCCGCGGGCGTGGTCAGGGCGCAGGCAATGAGGGCAAGCGCACCGACCGGAGCCCGACGGGCCCGATCCCGGAGTTCAGAAGACGAAGCCGAACGAGACGTGGATGGGCTCGTCGTCACGAGCGAGGGGCGCCTGGGCGAGTGACTTGGCGATGGAGAGGTCGAACGACTCGTAGCGGAGTCCGAGACCCACGGCCCCACCGTCCACCTGAGTGATCGAGTTGAACACCCAGCCGGCTCTGAGGGAGAGGAACTCGAGGGTGCCCGCGGTCAATTCCGCTCCGAGATAGACGGCGGGCTCGATCCTGCCGACATCCTCCTCTTCTTCTCCCTTCTCCTGGATGGGATCCACTTCGATCTCGCTGGTGAGCCAGAGTCGCAGCTCGTCGTCCTCCAGCCAGTGCTCGAGTAGCTCGTACGCGGCCGCAAATCGCAGCCTTGTGGGTAGCGGATCCGCCTGGTCCGCGTTTTCGAATTGGAGGTCCGGACCCGCGTGAGCCAGCACGGCCCCGATGCGAAGCGGAAGGCCACCCAGGTCGCTCACCTGCAGTCCAGCGTCGAGGGCGAAGGTCGTGGCGTCGTCTCCGGATCCACCGAAGTCGCATGGACCCCTGCAGCTCGTTCCTTGCCTGACGAGCTTGAGGTTCACGCCGACGCTGATCTTGTCCCAGAAACGTGAGGCCACGGACACCATGGCCTGGTGGTTCCGGAAGCTGATCGTGCCCGTGGGATTGCCTTGCTCGTCCGTGGTCTCCTGGTCCCCGAGATCGAACAGCTCGTACGCGATGCCCAGCGAACCGAGCCTGGGCCTCGCCAACACGAGGGAAGCAGCCGTCGTCTCTCCTCCGATGTTCTCCGTTCGAAAGAAGAGGAGGTGACTGCTCGATAGCTCTCCGAGTCCTGCGGGGTTCCACCAAGTGGACTCGGCGCCGGGTAGGGCGGTCACGGCCCGGCCCATGCTTACGGCCTTAGGTCCGACTGGAAGGAGAAGGAACAGCGCGGTTTCGTCCTGGGCCACCGCGGGAGTGACGGTCGCACACATGAACCAAGCTGCGAGCCATGGCCACGCAAACCTACGGCCGCCCCGCATCATCCCCTTCCGGAACGTGGAATCCGAGCCGCGCCAGATGTGTCCGCCTCCGTCTCCAACCCGGCAGGACCTTCACCCAAAGGTCCAGATACACGCGCCGCCCCAGAAAGTGCTCGATCTTCTCTCGGGATGCGCGTCCGAGCTCTCTGACGGCGCTGCCCCGCTCGCCCACCAGGATGCGCTTCTGCGACGGCTTTTCGGCGAAGAGTGTCACGCCTATGTAGACCGGGTCCTGACCCTCGCGGAACTCGTTGACCCGACAGATCACCGAATACGGGATCTCTTGATGGTACCGTTGGAAGACAGTCTCCCGAATGAACTCGGCCACGAAGAAGCGTGTGGGGCGGGTCGCCAGGTCGTCCGGATCGAAGAGGAACGGGCCTTCGGGGAGTAGCTCATCGAGGGCCGATCGCAAGTCCTCCAGACCCGTGGCCTGTAGGGCGGAAATCGGGAAAGCGCGGGCCCCGATCTCGGTGACGGCCCAATCCATCACGGCTTCAATCTGACCGGGTCGGGCCATGTCGGCCTTGTTCACGGCCACGACCCGTGGCGCCGCTGTCTCATCCAGCGTCGCAGCCAGCCTTGCCAGCCGTGATTCGGTTGCCGAAGTGGCGTCCACTACGGCCACGGCTATGTCGGCCTCTCGAAGCGCCTCGAGGGCGGTCGCCAACATCGACCGTTGGAGGAGGTCTCGCGGCTCGAGAAGGCCAGGCGTGTCGAGGAATATCATCTGGACGTCACCGCGGGTGTCGATGGCCGCGACGCGCTCCCAGGTGGTCTGGGCTTTCGAGGTGACGATCGAAAGAGGTCGATCCAGAAACGCGTTGAGGAGCGTCGACTTCCCGGCGTTTGGTCGCCCCACCAGTGTCACGTAGCCTGTGCGAGTCGCAGCCTCATCTGGTTTTGGCGCGACGGATCCCTGCGTCTCCTCGGGCGTCGAAGTCATTGCACAAGTTACCAGCCCGGAGCGGCTAGGGGATTGAGGGGGGTGTAAAGAAAGCGAGCCCCCTGGGCACCAG
>Ga0055480_10001001_pt1 | contig 11072 bp, 4 predicted proteins | sample Muzzi_PWB_D2_FD_57935 | JGI IMG/M metagenome (GOLD analysis project Ga0055480, IMG submission 57935) | Wetland microbial communities from San Francisco Bay, California, USA, that impact long-term carbon sequestration - Muzzi_PWB_D2 | ecosystem: Environmental > Aquatic > Marine > Wetlands ... | reverse complement strand
CCCCCCCCGGACACGGCGGCCCCGCAGCCGAGCGGAGGAGTGATATGCCATGAGCTGTTGCGCCCACTGCCAGGCGGCCGAGAGTCAGTTCGGCCGTGCGGTCGCTCACCAGGATCTGGTCCGCTATCGGAAGAAGGGACCGGATATCACCACTCGGCTCCTCCTAGAGTTGCTCCGCGAGCACGGGCTGAAGGGGGGCACCCTCCTCGACATCGGTGCCGGTGTGGGCGTCATCCATCACGAGTTGCTCGGTGAGGGTATCGATCGGGCGGTCCACGTGGAAGCCGCGTCCGCCTACCTCGTTGAAGCGCGGGCCGAGGTCGACCGACGCGGGCACGCTTCCGACGTGGAGTTCGTTCAGGGCGACTTTGTGGATTGTGCAGACACCCTCGACAGGGCCGATATCGTCACGCTCGACCGGGTCGTCTGCTGCTACCCGGACGACATCGCCCTCGTCACACGATCGGCTGAGAAGGCCATCCGGACCTACGTCCTGAGTGTGCCCCGCGACCGATGGTACGTCCGGGCGATGGTGGCTCTTCAGAATGTGGTGCGCCGGCTCAAGGGCAACGCCTTTCGCACCTTTGTCCATTCGACCGCAGGTATCGACCGACTCTTACGAGCCACCGGGTTCGTCCGTCGCCGCCACCGTGCGACGCTCGTGTGGGAAGTCATGCTGTATGAGAGGGAGGCGTCGCTGGAGTGATCGAACAGGATGAGCTTCAAGACGTACTCGCGGTGGGTTACGTTGGTATGCGATGTCGTGGTCGTCTTCAAAGTACGCCGTCCATCGTATGATCGATGACTCATAGATGGCGACGCGGTACCGGCGCAGGCAGGAGGATTCGGATGGCCACGGGCGGGCCAGCGCCGCTCCACCGTCACTCGCCCCCGGGATGAGCGTCCCCTCATGACACTCTGGCGCCGGCGGGCTATCTGGATTGGGGCCGAGATGGGCGGGGGTGCCACGTGAGCGATCGAGTATCCGACGCGCGACCGGACGATGGGACAGTCTCGGCCGAGCAAGAGCGGGTAGGGCGCGGGCCGGGCGCGATCGGCGGGCCCACGATCGGGCTGCTGGCGGGGATGGGGGTCCGGTCGACTGCACCGTTCCTCGAACTGGTGATCGAGGAGTGCCAGCGGGCGTACGGCGCGTCCGAACAGCCGGATTATCCACAGATGATCGTCTTCTCATGGCCCACGCCGTTCTGGCTCGACCGGCCGTTGGACCACGACGCCATGCGGCACCGGATCGCGGACGGGCTGTGCTGGCTCGAGCGAACGGGAGCGGATCTCATGGCGATGCCGGCCAACCTTCCCCACCTCTACTACGACGCGCTCGCCAGGGAGGTCACGACCCCGCTCCTCAATTTGGTGGAAGGAGTCGTCGCCGGACTCCCGAAGGAGGCTAGTCCGGTCGCCATCCTGGCCACCAGGCCGATCCGCGACTCCGGGATGTATCAACGGGCGTTCGAGGGCCTCGGGATCGAGACGCTGGCGGGGGACGCGATGCAGGACGCCGTGGATGATCTCCTCGGCGACCTCTGGGGCGGCCGTCCCCGCCTGGAGTTGAGATCGTGCTGGGCTCGGCTCCTCGACACCGCTCGAGGGGAGGGTGCCGCGGCCGCGCTCCTTGCTTGCACCGACCTCAACGTGTTGATGGACGGGGAGGGAGATCCGCTCCCCGTGTTCGATGCCACACGCCTCATGGCGCGCGAGGTCGTGGCGCGGTGGCGTGTCTTAGCGGAGGCGGCGGAGGGCAGCGGGGGCAGTGGGCCCGCCAGGTCTTAGCGCCTTCACGATTCTCACACTCCTGCGCCGTATGCCTTACGAATTCACGACCGACCGCGAGCGACTGGACGTCAGAGCCATCCACGCGTTCCTCACGACCTCCTACTGGGCGGCCGGGCGGGACCTCGCCACCGTCGAGCGGTCGATGGAGAGCTCGCTCTGCTTCGGCTATCTAATGAATGGGGAGACGGTGGCGTTTGCCCGGGTGGTGACGGACACCGTGACGATCGGCCACGTGGCCGACGTGTTCGTCCTCCCGGCGCACCGGGGGCGCGGCCTCGGGAAGCGGCTCATCGAGGGGATCCTCGCCGACCCACGCCTCCAGAGCGTGCGGCATTGGACCCTCAGAACCAAGGACGCACACGGGCTATATCGCCAATACGGGTTCGAGGGGTTCCCGGAGTCGGAGACGTGGATGCATCGATGTGGCGGAGGTGGCGGGGGAGGCGGAGGGCCATAGGAGGCGGTAACTGGGGCGTGGGCGGTTGGAGCGGGTGGGTCGGCGCGCCGCGCCAGCGCGGCAAAGACTCCTGTAGGAAGGAGTACCTATCTGATTGTGACTTGACAGGGTGAGCGCAGGGGCAATCCCGGAGGGCCGCCCTGCTGGCCCCGCCCCCGCTGCCCCCGTCGCCCAAGTAACTTACCTCTCGATGGAATCCATCAGCGCCGCCCCATCTCAGGTCGAGCAGCCGATCCGCGCCGAGGTCTTCGGCGTCGAGCGACTGGAGCAGCATGCCCAGACGCTGGCCCGGGCCCAACGGGTCACCGACTCCCCCACGCGGGGCAGGCGGCTCCTCCCCCGGGTGGGGGAGAATTGGCGCGCGCTCCTGGCGGCCTACCGCGACATCGTCGCCGCGGCGCGGGACAAGCGGGAGATCACCCAGGCCGAGGAGTGGCTGCTCGACAACTTCTTCGTGGTGGAAGAGCAGCTGCGGGAGGTTCGGGACCACCTCCCCCGGAGCTTCTACCGCGTTCTCCCCAAGATCGCCGAAGGACACCTGGAGGGCTTTCCCCGCGTCTACGGCCTGGCGTGGGCGTACGTCGCCCACACCGACAGCCGCTTCGAGCTGGACACCCTGTGCCGCTTTGTCCGCGCCTACCAGACCGTGGCACCACTCGGCATCGGTGAGCTGTGGGCGGTGGCGATCCACCTGCGCGTGGCCCTCCTCGAAAACCTCCGGCGGCTGGCCGAGCAGAGCGTCCGCGCCCGCGCCGCCCGGGCGCGCGCCGACGACGTGGCCGACCGACTCCTGGGGCTGAGCGACCGTCCGCCGGAGCGGGTGGCCAGCATCCTCGATTCGCTCGGCGACGCCCCGCTTCCGGATGCGTTCGCCGTGCAACTAGTCCAGCGCCTCCGGGACCAGCCGGCCTCCGTCATGCCTGCGTTGGACTGGCTCCACGCCAAGCTCGCCGCGCAGGGGACGACGCCGACGGCGGTGGTCACCCAGGCCCACCAAGCCCAGGCCGAGGCGAACATCACCGTTCGGAACATCATCACCAGCATGCGTTGGATCTCGTCGATCGATTGGCCGGACTTCTTCGAGAGCGTCAGCCTCGTGGACGAGATCTTCCGGAGCATTCCGGGATTCGCCGCGATGGACTTTGCCACGCGCGACCGCTACCGGGGCCAGGTGGAGACGCTGTCCCGCCGGTCGGATCGGTCGGAGTTGGAGGTGGCGCGCGAGGCGGTGCGACAGGCCGAGGAGGCGTGGCGCGCCCCCGGGCGGCGCCGGCCGCGCCCCCCGACCCATGTCCGTGTGGAGGAAATACCCCAGGCGCGGGACGAGGAGCCCAAGCCACTCGAGCTCCCCGACCACCCGGAGCAAGATCCCGGCTACTACCTGGTGTCGGGTGGACGGCGGGCGTTCGAGAAGCGGATCGGCTATCGGGTTCCCTGGCGGGTCCGCCTGGGCCGCGTGTTCAGGGCCCATGCCGTCGAGGGGTACTTCGGGACGATCGCCGCAGTCACCGCGGTCCTCCTCTCCTTCCCCCTGGCGCTGGGTTGGAGCGCCGGCGCCAGCGTCCCGGTCCTCGTAGTCCTGGGGATGCTCGCCCTGGTCCCTGCCTCCGACCTGGCGGTGGCGTTTGTGCACCGCCTGGTGACGGCCGCCATCACGCCCCGGGTCCTCTGCAAGCTCGAACTCCCCCACGGTGTCCCGGCCGAACTGCGCACGATGGTGGTGGTCCCGACACTGCTCACGAGCGAGGCGGAGATTGCCGAGCTCCTCGAACGGCTGGAGGTCCACTACCTGGCCAACCCCGGCGGGCAGTTGCACTTCGCGCTCCTGACGGATTGGAAGGATGCCCCAGAAGAGCACATGGCCGGCGATGAGGAGCTCCTGGCCGCGCTGACGGACGGGATCGACCGTCTCAACCAGCACTACGGCGCGCCGAGCGACGCGGGCACGCGGTTCCTGGCACTCCACCGCCGGCGTCTTTGGAATCCGGGGGAGGGGCGGTGGATCAGCTGGGAACGCAAGCGCGGGAAGCTCCACGAACTCAACCGGCTCCTCCGCGGCGCCACCGATACGACGTTCATCCCGGTCGGGGGCCGGCCGCCGAGCGTGCCGGACGGTGTTCGCTTCGTCATCACGCTGGACTCCGACACGCGCCTCCCGCGCGCCAGCGCCTATCGCCTCGTCGGTGCGATGGGGCACCCGCTCAACCGCCCGCGCTTTGACCCCGCCAAAGGGCGCGTGGTCCAGGGCTACGGAATTCTCCAGCCCCGGATCAGCCCGTCGCTCCCCACGGGCCCGGGGAGCACCATCTACCAGCGCATCGTCTCGGGGCCGGGCGGCGTGGACCCATATGCCGCCGCGGTCTCCGATGTGTATCAGGATCTGTTCGGTGAAGGGTCGTACACCGGGAAGGGGATCTACGACATCGACGCCTTCGAATCGGCGCTGTCGGGTCGGGTGCCGGACAACGCCCTCCTGAGCCACGACCTGTTCGAGGGGGTGTTCGCCCGCGCGGGCCTGGTGACGGACGTGGACCTGTTCGAGGAGTTCCCCGCCAACTATGAGGTGGCCGTCCGGCGGCACCATCGGTGGGTGCGGGGCGATTGGCAGCTTCTCCCCTGGATCTTGGGTCGCGCGCGCGACGCACGCGGCCGGAGGGAGCGGACCAAGATCCCGGCGCACGGTCGCTGGCGGATGATCGACAACCTGCGGCGGAGCCTGTTTGCGCCGTCGGCGTTTCTGTTGATGCTCGCCGCCTGGACGCTCCCCGGTGTCTCGCCGTTTCTTTGGACGGGCCTGGTCCTGGCCGCACTGGCCGCGCCGGCCTTCATCCCCGTCCTCGACGGCCTCCGCCCGCGGCGCCGCGGCTTCTCCAAACGGAGCTACATCCGGGCGACCGGCGGCGACCTCCGCCTGGCCGGATGGCAGTTCCTGTTGGCGGTCGCCATGCTGGCGCATCAGGCGTGGCTCATGACGGATGCCATCACCCGCACACTCACCCGTCTCTACGTCTCCCGCCGGCGCCTCCTCGAGTGGGTGCCCGCCGCGCAGGCCGGTTACGGCGTCGATCTCCACCTGGCCGCCTTCTACGGCCACCTCCGCTGGAGCGTCATCCTCGCCGCCTGTGCCGCGGGGCTGTCTCTGGCATTCTCGCCGCACGCCTGGCCGATCGCGGCGCCGCTGGTCCTCCTCTGGATGACATCACCGGTGCTCGCCTGGCGCATCAGCATCCCGGTCAAGCTGGCGGACGGCACCGTCCTCGCTCCGGAGGAGGCGCGTGCGCTCCGGGTGGTCGCCCGGCGCACCTGGCGCTTCTTCGAGACGTTCGTCACCGAAGACGAGCATTGGCTCCCACCCGACAACTTCCAGGAGGACCCCGAACCGGTCGTGGCCCACCGCACCTCGCCGACCAACATCGGGATGTACCTCCTGAGCACGATGGTGGCGCACGACTTTGGCTGGATCGGCCTGGTGGACATGGTGGGACGGTTGGAGGCCACCTTGGGCACGGCCGCGAGGTTGCGCCGGTTCCACGGGCACCTCGCCAATTGGTATGACACTCAAGATCTCCGGCCTCTGGAGCCGCTCTACATCTCCACCGTAGACAGCGGTAACCTGGCGGGCCACCTGATCGCCTTGGCCCGTGGCTGCCGCCAGCTGGCGCCGTGCCCCTGCCCGGGCCGCCAGATCCTCGACGGGATCCGCGACGCGCTTCAGCCGGTTCTCGACACCCTCGGCCCCGTGGCATCCTGGCCGCGGTTGGAGACGGTCTCGACGTTCCAGGTGGAGGAGGCGCTGGACGGGATGAAGGCCGTCCTCCACGACCCGCCGACCTCCGTAGAGGGCTGGCACGAGCGGTTTGGGGATATGGAGATGCGGGCGGAAAACCTGTTGGACATCGTCCGCACGCTGGCGACGGCGATGGACGAATCGTCCGGCCACGAGCTCGTCGCCTGGGCGGTGGCGGTGCAGGAGACGGTGCGGAGCCACGCGCGCGACCTCGAGCTCGTGGCGTCGGAGGACGGCGACGCGGCCGCCACCCTGCAGCACCGCCTGGCCGCGCTGGCGCTCCAGGCGGAACGGATGGCATTGGCGATGGACTTCCGCTTCTTGTTCGACCCCTCGCGGAAGCTTTTCTCGATCGGCTTCCGCGTGGCCGACAACGCCCCCGATCCTGGGTACTACGACCTCCTGGCTTCGGAGGCGCGGCTGGCGAGCTTTGTGGCAATCGCCAAGGGCGATGTCCTCCCGCGCCACTGGTTCTTCCTCGGCCGGGCGCTGACGCCGGTGGGACGGGGGGCGGCGCTGGTCTCGTGGTCGGGGTCGATGTTCGAGTACCTGATGCCGCTCCTGGTGATGGAACAGCCGGGCGGCGGCCTCCTCGACCTCACCTGCCGGCTGGTGGTAGGGCGTCAGATTCACTACGGCGCCGAGCGCTCCGTCCCCTGGGGCGTTTCCGAGTCCGCCTACAACGTGCGCGACGTCAAGTTCACCTACCAGTACTCCGATTTTGGCGTCCCCGGACTCGGGCTCAAGCGGGGCCTATTCGAGGACGTCGTGGTGGCTCCCTATGCCACCGCCCTCGCGGCGATGGTCGATCCCAGAGGCGCGCGCGAGAACTTCCGGCGCCTGGTGCGCGCGGGGGCTCTGGGCGCCTACGGCTTCTATGAGGCGCTGGACTACACCCCCTCGCGGCTCCCGGAGGACGAGGACGTCGCGGTCGTGCGGGCCTACATGACGCACCACCAGGGGATGACGATCGTGGCCCTGGGGAACGTGCTGCACAACGGCCGGACGCGGCGCCGCTTCCACTCCCACCCGATGATCCAGGCGGCCGAGCTCCTCCTCCAGGAGCGGACGCCGCGCTCCGTGGCGGTGGCCCGGCCGCGGGGAGAAGAAGTCCAGGTGGCCGCCCACGTGCGCGACCTGGTGGCGCCGACGCTCCGGCGGTTCGAGTCGCCGCACGACATCTCCCCCCGCACCCACATCCTGTCCAACGGCCGGTATATGGTGATGATCACCGCGGCCGGGGCAGGCTTCAGTCGCTGGAAAGACCTGGCCGTCACCCGTTGGCGCGAGGATACCACGCGCGACGCCTGGGGCACCTTCATCTATCTCCGCGATCCCAAGAGCGGCGACGTGTGGTCGGCCGGGTTCCAACCGAGCGGCACCGAGGCGGACCACTACCAGGTGGTGTACACCGAGGACCGGGCCAAGATCCTCCAGCATGACCGGTCGCTGTCCCTGAGCCTCGAGGTGGTGGTCTCGCCCGAGGACGATGCCGAGCTCCGCCAGCTCACGGTGACCAACCTCGAAGGGCGAGACCGGGAGATCGAATTCACCTCCTACGCCGAAGTCGTGCTGGCGCCCCAGGGCGCCGACGAGGCGCACCCCGGCTTCTCCAACCTCTTCGTCGAGACCGAGTACGTCCCGACGCTCCAGGCCCTCCTCGCCACGCGGCGGCCGCGGGCGGCGGACGAGGAGCAGCCGTGGCTGGCCCACGTCGCCGTCGTGGACGGGCGCGTCGTCGGCGCCGCCGAATATGAGAGCGACCGGGCCCGCTTCCTCGGCCGGGGGCATGGCGTCCGCCAGCCTCTCGCGGTCGTCGACGGCCGGCCTCTCGGCAACAATGCGGGGCCGGTGCTGGACCCGATCGTGAGCCTCCGCTACCGGGTGGCGATTCCGGCCGGCGGAACGGTGCGATTGGTGTTCACCACTCTGGTGGCGGGCACGCGGGACGAGGCGCTCGAGATCATTGAGAAGTATCGCCAACCGGAGACGTTCGAGCGGGAGAGCGCACTTGCCTGGATGTACGCCCAGGTGCAGCTCCACCACCTCCGGATCACCCAGGACGAGGCGCACCTCTTCCAGCGGCTGGCCAACCGGCTGCTGTACACCGACCCCACCATGCGGGCCGCGCCCGAGGAACTGGCGGAGAACCGGCGCGGCGCCTCCGGCCTGTGGGCCTATGGGATTTCCGGCGATTTCCCGATCGCCGTCGTGCGCGTCGAAGAGGACGCAGAGCGGGACGTGGCGCGCCAGCTCCTCCGGGCACACGAGTACTGGCTCCTCAAGGGTGTGGCCGCCGACCTGGTCATCCTCAACGCCAAAAAGACCTCCTACGCCAAGGACCTCCAGGAGTACTTCGAGACGCTGGTGCGGGCCAGCCAGTCCGCCGTCGGCCCCGAGCCGGACCCACGCCGCGGGAACGTCTACATCCTGCGAGAGGATCTGGTGCCGCCGGAGGATCGACTCCTCCTCCGAGTGGCGGCGCGGGTGCTGATCCTGGCCAGCCGCGGGACCCTGGCCGAGCAGGTGGTTCGGCTCCAGCGGCTCCGGCCCGGCCCGGTGCCGCCCAGGCTCCGCCCGCCGCGCGAGGACGCCGAGCCCACGCGGCCGCCCCGGTTGGAGCTCGACTACTTCAACGGCCTCGGCGGGTTTACGGAGGGCGGCCGCGAGTACGTCACGATCCTCGGCGAGGGGCAGTGGACGCCGGCTCCCTGGATCAACGTGGTGGCCAACCCGCGCTTCGGGTTCCTGGCTTCCGAGTCGGGCTCCGGCTACACCTGGTCGGGCAACAGCCGGGAGAACAAGCTCACACCGTGGTCCAACGACCCCGTTGCGGACCCACCGGGGGAGGCGTTCTACGTCCGGGACGTGGACAGCGGGATGATCTGGGGACCCACCGCCCTCCCCATCCGCGAGCGCACCTCGCCCTACGTCGTGCGGGTCGGGCAGGGGTACACCCGGTACCAGCACACGGCGCACGGGGTCGAGCTGGAGCTGCTACAGCTCGTCCCGCCGGACGACCCTGTCAAGGTGTCGCGACTCACGCTGGTGAACCGCTCCGATAGGACGCGGCGGCTGTCCGTCACCGCCTACACCGAGTGGGTCCTGGGGGTCAGCCGAGGCCGCGCGGGGCCCCACACCGTCACGGCGATCGATCCGAAGACGGGGGCGATGTTCGCGCGAAACGCTTGGAACGTCGAATTCGCCGGGCGGGTGGCGTTCGCCGATCTGGGCGGTCGGCAGACGTCGTGGACCGGCGACCGGCTGGAGTTTCTGGGGCGGAACGCCGTTCTCGAGCACCCGGCGTCGCTGGAGCGGGGAGACGAACTCTCGGGGTCCGTCGGCGCCAGCCTCGACCCCTGCGCCGCGCTCCAGCGGGAGGTGGAGCTGGCGCCGGGAGAGAGCGCGGTGGTGCGGTTCTTCCTGGGGGAGGGGGAGGATGAAGCGGACGCGCGCCGACTGGTTGAGCTGTACCGCGCCCAGGATCCGGACGTGGTGCTCCATCGGGTCGAGCAGGAGTGGGACGCCGTACTCGGTACCGTTCAGGTGCGGACGCCGGACGCGTCGCTGGACCTGTTACTCAACCGCTGGCTCCTGTACCAGACGCTGTCCTGCCGGATCTGGTCCCGCTCGGCGTTCTACCAGTGCTCCGGGGCGTACGGCTTCCGCGACCAGCTCCAGGATGTCCTGGCCCTGGTGACCGCGCGACCCGAGCTGGCGCGCGAGCACCTCCTCCGCGCGGCCGCCCGGCAGTTCCTCGAAGGAGACGTCCAGCACTGGTGGCATCCGCCCACCGGCCGCGGAGTGCGGACCCGGATCTCCGATGATCTCTTGTGGTTACCGTATGCGGTGGCGCACTACGCCGGCGCCACCGGCGACTGGGGCGTGTTGGAGGAACTGGTCCCGTGGCTGTCGGGGGAGCCACTGGCCGAGGATCAGCATGAGGCCTACTTCGAGCCGAAAACGACCGACGAACGGGGCACCCTGTACGAACACTGCACCCGGGCGCTGGACCGGAGCCTCGAGACGGGGAGCCACGGGCTTCCCCTCATCGGGGGTGGCGACTGGAACGACGGGATGAACCGGGTGGGCCACGACGGACGGGGGGAGAGCGTCTGGCTGGGCTGGTTCCTGGTGCGCAACCTCGAGACATTCATTCCGATCGCGGAGGGCCGCGGGGATGAGGCGCGGGCCCACCGGTGGCGTCCGCGGGTGGAAGCGTTGAAGGCGTCGATCGAGCGGGAAGGGTGGGACGGGGAGTGGTATCGTCGCGCCTACTTCGACGACGGGACGCCGCTGGGGTCGCGGGAGAACGACGAGTGCCAGATCGACTCCATCGCCCAATCGTGGGCGGTCATGTCGGGCGCGGCCGATCCGGAGCGGGCCCGGCGGGCGATGGCGGCGGTGGAGCAGCGGCTGGTGCGCTGGGACGACCGACTCTGTCTCCTCTTTGCGCCGCCGTTTGACCGGACGGCGCTCGACCCGGGGTACATCAAGGGATACGTCCCCGGGATTCGGGAGAACGGGGGGCAGTACACCCACGCGGCGATCTGGTCGGTGGCGGCGTTCGCCATGCTCGGGGAGGGGGAGAAGGCGGCCGACCTATTCACGCTGCTGAGCCCCATCCATCACGCGCGGAGCCGGGCCGACGTGCACCGCTACAAGGTCGAGCCGTACGCAGTGGCGGCGGACGTCTACTCCGAGCCACCCCACGTCGGCCGCGGTGGCTGGACGTGGTACACCGGTGCGGCGGGGTGGCTGTACCGGGCGGGGCTCGAGTGGATCCTGGGATTCCGGCGCCGAGGTGACAAACTCGAGATCGACCCGTGCATCCCTCGGGCGTGGAAGGGATTCGAGATCGCGTACCGGCACGGCGGCACCCACTACGTGATCAACGTAGAGAATCCGGTGGGGGTGAATCGTGGGGTGGCCGGGGTCAGTCTAGACGGGGAGCCGGTGGAGGATGGACTCGTGCCGCTGGTGGACAACGGCGCAGAGCATCGGGTTCGGGTCGTGATGGGGTAGGAACGGCGA
>Ga0055480_10000997_pt1 | contig 11091 bp, 8 predicted proteins | sample Muzzi_PWB_D2_FD_57935 | JGI IMG/M metagenome (GOLD analysis project Ga0055480, IMG submission 57935) | Wetland microbial communities from San Francisco Bay, California, USA, that impact long-term carbon sequestration - Muzzi_PWB_D2 | ecosystem: Environmental > Aquatic > Marine > Wetlands ... | reverse complement strand
CATCGAGATCATCGGACCGAGGAAGGTGTCCTCCTCCAGCGGATCGCCGGCCTTCAGCTTTGCGATCCGGTCGACGAGCAATTGTTTGAGATGTTCATAGATGCGATCGTGCGCCAGAATACGCTGCACGCCGATGTAGTCAAGAAATCCAAGAACTAACAGGCCCGGCGACTCGTCAGCCCGGTCTTGACCTCAAAGTTGCTGAACTTGGGCTAGGTCGGCAGGTACGTTGATCGATGCGGCCGTGCGGGGCGATCTGAGCCAAGGGGATATCCTGCGGCTGTGCAAGGAGTGTCCCGAGCTTGTCACTTTGGCTCTGCTGGCGGCGGCGAAGCGCATCGCCGAACCACAAGGACAGCGCCAGGGTCAACGGCCATCCCCCGCGACCGACCTCTACCCCTCGACCCGCAGACCTGCTTTACCTTCCATGACGGTACGACGACGAATGAAGTGGTTTACACCCTGAGCGCGTCCCCACTGATTCCAACGACCTCCGCGTGGGGCATGGTGACCCTTGTCCTGCTGGTTTTGGTAACGGCCACCGTAATGCTTCACCCGCGCGTGATGCTCCAGTGCTTGCACCGATGACGACGCCGAAACCACGTCCGCCACGGGGGGCGGACGTGCAGTCGACGACCGGCGTGAGCCCGACCCGGCGACTACCACAAGAGCATCCTTGCACTGCAATTTCAACGCGAAGAAGGTGTTTATCGGGGCGCCATCAGCGGGTGACGATTGAGGATCGTGCGTGACGCTTGCCCGGATACACAGGCGCGTTTGCATCCTCTAATAGCGCCATAAACTTCGTCGCAATGCCCGCCGCATCCAGACCGCACTCGGCCAGTTGAGACGGTCGCGATCCATGAGCCACAAACCGGTCTTCAGGCATGCCGATTCGTGCCACAAGATTGATACCCACTCCCAGCTCCTGTGCCGTTTCGATCACGGCGGAACCGAACCCGCCGGCGACCGTGTGGTCTTCAACGGTTACCACGGGGCAGCCGGTCTCGAACGCCGTGCGCACCATATCGCGATCGATCGGTTTCGCGAAACGCGCGTTGACTACGGTGACGCTGACTCCCTGGCTCTCCAGAATCTCCGCCGCCGCCAAACCGTTGTGGCAGGTCGTGCCGTAGCAGAGCAGGGTGCCGTCCGTACCCTGTCGCAGCACGCGTGATTTGCCCAAAACAAAGGGTTTCGCCTCCGGCATGGGTGCAGGCACGTTGTCACGCGGGTAGCGGATCGCGCAGGGCTGATCCAACGCCATGCCAAATGCGATGGCACTCTTCAGTTCGTCTTCATCCATGGGAGCCATCAGCACCATGCCCGGGAAACCACGCAAATAAGTGATGTCCAAGAATCCATGATGGACCGCACCGTCACCGCCGACGAGGCCAGCGCGGTCGAGGCAGAACATCACCGGCAGTCCTTGCAGCACGACCTCCTGAAAAACCTGATCGAACGCGCGCTGCAGGAAAGTGGAATAAACGGCCACCACCGGTCGCAGCCCGGCCTTGCACATGCCGGCGGCAATATCCACCATGCCGCTTTCTGAAATGCCAATATCGCGGCATCGATCTGGAAATCTCTCTTGGAACTTGTTCAGCCCCGTCCCGTCCGGCATGCCCGCGGTCATGGCGTAGATGCGCTCATCTTCTTCCGCCCGTTCCATCAACGCGTCGACAAACGCCGTGGTCCAGCTCTTGCCCTCTCCCTTCTTGATGGTGACCTTGCCGTCCGCGACGGAGAAGGGCTTGGGGCTGTGGTACTTGCCGGGGTCGGCCTTGGCCCAACTGCAACCGTTGCCCTTCACCGTGTGCACGTGCAGGAGCACCGGGTGGTGCGCCTTCTTGACGATCTCCAGCAGTTCGATCAAGTGGGGAATGTCGTGGCCGTCGACCGGCCCGACGTACTGCAAGCCCATCGACTCGAAGACCTGCCCCGGCGATACGGTCGCTTTGATGCCCTCCTTCAGGTGCGCGATCATGTCGAAGACCGGCTTGCCGAGCAACGGCAGCTTCGGAAGGACAGACTTCGTTTGCGACTTGACGTCCTCATAAAAATCGCTGGCGCGAAACTTGGCGAGATACTCGGCGATCGCACCCTGCGTCGGGGAAATGCCCCACTCGTTGTCGTTCAACACCACGAGGAACTGCCGCTTGAGCGTGCCGGCTTGGTTGAGGCCCTCGAACGCCACGCCGTTCACGATGCTGGCATCGCCGACAAATGCCACGACGCAGTTATCACGACCAAGGAGTTGATCGGCCCGGGCCATGCCGACGCCCGTGGCGATCGCGGTCCCGGCGTGCCCCACGTTGAACAGGTCGTATTCGCTCTCCTGCGTATCCGGGAAGCCGCTCAAACCGCCGGACTGCCGCAGGGTATCGAAGCGGTCGTGGCGGCCCGTCAGTAGCTTATGCGTGTAGCACTGGTGCCCGACGTCCCAGAGGATTCTGTCCTTGGAGAAGTCGAACACACGGTGCAGGGCGATGGTCAGGTCGGCCACACCCAGGTTGCTCGTGAGGTGCCCGCCGTATTGGCCCACAACCTCGATGATGCGTTTGCGAACTTCCTCCGAGAGCTGTTTCAACTGATGATTGGAGAGCGATCGCAGGTCAGCCGGCGATTGAATACGATCGAGAAGATTCATGTATGCGGGTCACCCTTCTGGGTTACGGGCGCTGCGCGCGACCACGGCAGCCGCTAGTACACTATTCACAAGCTCCGTGCGCCTAGCATCATAGCCGATACAGAGGCGGTGGACCTTTCGAAACTTTCAATAACTACGAGAAACGACGAATCTTGCGAGGCTTCTCAGGTCTGCGGCCGTCTCCCCGAACGGCTCCAATGTCATGATCGCCTTATCTACGGCGGCTTGGGCGGCCAATCGGCTCTGCTCTACTCCTACGCATGCCGGATAGGATTGTTTGTGTGCCCCGGCGTCCTTGCCCGTGTCCTTGCCCATTACATCGGTCGTTGCGCTAAGGTCCAATAAGTCATCCGCGATCTGAAAGGCCTTTCCAAGCGAAATCCCGTATTCGCCCAGCCGGTCGACCGAATCCGCCGGCGCCTCGCCGGCGAGTGCGCCCATGCGACAGGCGGCCGCGATAAGACTCGCCGTCTTGCGCTCGTGAATATAGGTAGCCTGTTCGATCGCGGGAGGCTGCGATTCCCCCAGAATATCCGCGACTTGGCCACCGATCATGCCCGACCAACCGGTTCCCCGGGCCAATTCGCACGCGAGCGGCCCCATTTGACGCGGATTCCGTACGTCCCGTGCCAGTAGCTCGAACGCTAGAACGACCAGCGCGTCGCCAGCCAGAATCGCGATCGCCTCGCCGAATTTCTTGTGGCAGGTTGGCTGGCCACGGCGCAGGTCATCGTTGTCCATGGCCGGCAGATCGTCGTGAACCAGGCTGAACGAATGGATACACTCGACGGCCGCCGCGACCGGCCAGGCGTCGTCACGCTTGCCGCCAACCAACGTACAGCAGCTCACCGCCAGGAAAGGGCGGATTCGCTTCCCGGGCGCGAGGGCTGCATAGCGAACGGCCTCCGACAATTCGCCGGGTATGTCGTCACGCGCGGCAAGGACACGATCCAAGTACCGATCGAATTCCACCGCGAACGCCTTGAGACGATCCTGAATGTCCACTTGTGTCATGATGAACGACCCACCCATTGCCGGCCCAGCGCTCGCGAATCCTGCGAGAAGAAGAGTCTAGCCTCCGGAATCGCTGTTTCCAAGGCATCAAGAGGTTTGAAGAAACTCCTGCAGAAGCGGCAGAATCCGCTCGTGCGCGTCCTCCACCACGTAATGACCCGCGTCATCAAAATAATGCACCGCCGCTTGCGGCATACGGACTTTCCACTGCTCGAGATACCAATCATGGAAACAGAAATCCCGCCCGCCCCAAAGAACTAATGCAGGCCGGTCCTTGAATTTTACGAGCGACCTCTCGATTTCCTTGATCAACGGATACGTGGGGTGCCCGGACCGCAACGGGATGTCGCGGACGAACTGGAGATTGGCGATTCGATTCGACCACGTGTCATAGGGCAGCAGATATCCGCGTTTCACGTCGGCGGTCATACGCTCGCGGTGCTTGCACGCCTGGCGCACGGCGCCACCGGCGAAGGCGTTGAGTCCACGAACGGCCAACGCGCCGATCAAGGGCCAGGTACAAATGCGGATGCGAAACGGACATGGACCTGTGAATGCGGCCGTGTTGAAGAGCACCAGCCGCCGCACGATGTCCGGGTGTTTTCTGGCCCAGCCGAAGCCGATGGCACCGCCCCAGTCGTGCACCACCAACGTGACATCTTCCAGTTTCAGTGTGTTCGCGAGTGTTTCCAAGTTGCCTATGTGCTTGGCGAGGTCATAGCGATAGCGCTGAGGTTTATCCGACAACCCGCACCCGATGTGATCCGGCGCGATCACGCGGTATTGGTCGCGCAGCCCTTTGATCAACTCGCGGTAATAGAACGACCAGGTCGGATTGCCGTGCAGCATCAGAAGCGTCGGGCCCTTTCCCTCATCCACGTAGTGCATACGCGGGCCGTCAAGATCGAGAAAGAGCGATTCGAAGGGGTAAAGCGTCTTCAGGCCTGAAGGGTCTGGCGGCATGGTCCTACCACTCGACGCCGAGCATGACGCAGCTCAGTCCGCTGCCGATCCCCAGCATGGCGATTCGTTCGCCGGCCTCGGGCGGATCACGTTCGATGCCCATGGCCATCGTCAGCGGCAGCGACACGGACCCGACATTACCGAGAAACTCGAAGGTCGAAAAGTCACGCGCGGGATCCAATCCGATCGACTCGTAGAATTTGTCGCGGTGTGCCGTGCCTACTTGATGGCAGTAGGTACGGCCAAGATCGCCGTTTTTCCATCCGAGCGCATCACCGAAGACCCCCCAGCTTTCCGCGGCAAGCTCACATCCGCCCACCAGCAGCGTTTCCGCGTCGGTGCGCATGGTCATGGTCGCGTCGGCATCGAAGCCCGTGTCGTCGCTTCCGCGGCAAAGGTGATTGTGCTCGGTCGCGCTGCGCACGACGCCGCCGACCAGTTTGTGCGGCGATTCCGTCACCTCGTCATGGGCCATGACCAGGGCGACGGCACCTGATCCGATGGTCAGGGATGCGAACGCCGCCTTGAGTTCCTGGCGCGTAAGCTTGGGCGACTTGACCAGATGATCGATGGTGGACCGCACCAACTGGCGGCTCGATTCGCCTGCGACGATCAGGCCGCGCTTGAGTTGCCCCAGTTCGATCATGTTGCCCAGCGAAATCATGCCGTTCAGAAAACCGAGGCACGCGTTGGAGATGTCATACATGATCGAGTGACGGGGGATGCCGAGATTGTCGTGTACCACCGAGGCCGTCGCGGGTTCCAGAAAATCGCGCGACACCGACGTGTGGATCAGGCACTCGATATCTTCTGCGGACCGCCCCGCGTTCTGCAACGCCGCCCGTCCGGCCTTCGTGCTGGCGTCGCTGGGGACGGTATGCTCATCCCAGAAGCGCCGCTCGCGAATGCCGGTCATCATCTCGAGCCGACCCTGGTGCAGGCCGAACTTTTCATAGACGGTCGCCAATTCGTCCTCGAGCTCCGCCGAGGTCACCACGTGCTCCGGCAGCGCAGAACCGAAGGCCTCCAAACGCACGTGGTCATACTTGAGCATGGAAACGGGCCCTCGGTCGAATAGTGGGCGGGCACCGACCCGCCCCGAATCTGGTGCGGATTATAGCGGGAGTTCAAAAAAATGAAAAAAAAGGCACCACAAAGGCACAAAGACACGAAGGCTACCACGAGTCCGCAAACTTGACCGACTCGGACAAGCAACAGGTTGTCAGAATGCAGAAAAGAATGGGAATCCTTTCTTCGTGTCTTCGTGCCTTTGTCGTAAATCCTCTTCGTTGCGGTGGAAAACGCCGACCCGTCGGTCCTATGCCGATATGGGCGTTTCGGGCTGTGTGATTCGTCGAGCCTTCAGCTTTGCCTCCGACGACGCGCAATACAGAACCGGCACGATCAGCATGGTGATAATCTCAATGGTCATGCCACCGAACGAGGGTATCGCCATCGGAACCATGATGTCCGACCCGCGTCCATTCGACGTGAGAACTGGAAGCAATGCCAGAATGGTCGTGGCCGTGGTCATCAGGCAGGGGCGAATCCGCCGCTTACCCGCTTCCAGCGTCGCGGTGCGAATCTCCGAGACCGTCTCGGGCGCGCGCGTGGCAAAGGAATCCTTCAGGTAAGTGGCCACCACGACGCCGTCGTCCGAGGCGATGCCGAAAAGTGCCGGACACCGACCCAGATGGCGACGCTCAGGTTGATGGGATGAGCCTGGAACAGCTCGCGCATGCTGGTGCCAAATACGTTCCAGTCGAGGAACCACGGCTGCGCGTAAAACCAGATCATAATGAACCCACCGGCCCAGGCCACCAGAATGCCGGTAAAGACCAGGCCGGTGGTGACGACGGACCTAAACTGCAAGTAGAGGATCATGAAGATGATGAAGAGCGCCAAAGGAAGGACGACCATGAGCTTCTTTTTTGATCGCACCTGATTTTCGTACGTGCCCGCGAAGTTGAAGCTGACGCCGGTCGGCATATAGAGTTCGCCCGAAGCGATCTTCTCCTTGAGGTAGGCATCGGCCTGCTCGACGACGTCAACCTCGGCGTATCCCGGCTTCTTGTCGAACAGGACATACCCGACGAGAAAGGTGTCCTCGCTCTCGATGACCTGCGGACCACGGACGCAGTCGATCTTCGCCAACTGGATCAATGGAAACTGCGCGCCGCTCGGCGCCGGGCACGAGGATCCTGTCGAGTGCCTCGATGGTGGCACGTAGCTCGCGCAGGCTATGCATGCCTCCCGCTCGAGACTCAGCCTCCTATCGCCACCCGGATGGCGTCGCTGGTCACGGTGTTGATCAGGGCGTTGACAAAGGCTATCAACTGCCCCTGGGCAATGCTCTGAACGTCAAATGGCGTAAGGCAACCGGCCTGAGAAACGAGCACGGCGCTTGCGCACAGCAGCATGGTCCGACGGTACCCGGCTTTCATCCGATCACCTTCGCTGGGGAGCCTATGGTGGTTCATCATGCGAGACTCTCTTCATTTCTTGTGGCGCCGCGCTCCGCTCTGCGCCGAGTGCGCCAGACCTCGAACTGCTTGGCGACCAGGAAAATCACCGGGTAAATGAGCAGTTCCATCGTGAAGCTGGTAAGCAGCCCGCCGAACATCGGCGCGGCCATGCGCTTCATGGTCTGCGAGCCGGTGCCGTGCCCGACCATGATGGGCACCAAGCCCATCATGGTGGTCATGACGGTCATGGTCTTGGGCCTGATTCGCAGCACGGCGCCCTCATGAATCGCCTCTTTGAGATCGGCGAGTGTGTTCATGCGGCCTTCGGCCTTACGCTTGTCGTAGCTGTTGTGTAGGTAGAGCAGCATAACCATCCCGGTTTCCGCATCGAGTCCGGCGAGCGCAATCAATCCGACCCACACCGCCAGCGACATGTTGTAGCCGGCGAAGTGCATGAACCAAACGGCGCCAATCAAGCTGAAGGGAACCGCAAGCAGGACGACGCAGGTGTCGAACCAGCTCTTGTGAGAGATGTACAGGAGCATGACGATCAGAACAAACACGGCCGGTACTGCGATCGCCAATCGCCGGTTGGCCGCCTGGATATATTCGTACTGACCTGACCACACGATATTGTAGCCGGCCGGCAAAGGCACCTGTTTCGCGACGACCTGTTTCGCACGTTCCACCCAGCCACCGACGTCGGCCGTGGTGAGATCCACGTAGATCCACGCCGTCTTACGCGCGTTCTCGCTCTTGATCCCCGGGGGACCCTTGTGAATGCGTATATCCGCCAACTGGGCGAGTGGAACCTGAGCGCCGGACGGTGTAGCAACCAATGTTCGCTTGAGTGCCGGGATATTGTCGCGCAGTTCGCGTTTGTATCGCAGATTGACCGGATACCTCTCCAGCCCCTCGACCGTCCAGGTGATATTCATACCACCCAGGGCGGAGAGGATCACGTCCTGCACGTCATCTATGCGCAGTCCGTATCGGGCCAGTTCGTCGCGATTGATGTCGAAATCCACGTAGTTGCCGCCGACGGTTTTTTCGGGGTATGCGCTGAGCGTGCCGTCGAGGACGCGCACTTCCGAGGCGATGCGCTCGGCCAGGTCACCCAGGACATTGAGATTGTCGCCCATGATCTTGATGCCCACCGGGGTCTTGATCCCCGTGGAGAGCATGTCGATCCTGGTTTTGATCGGCATGGTCCAAGCGTTGGTGAGGCCGGGGAACGCCACGACTTCGTTCAGGCCGGGGATGTGCTCCCCTCGATCCTCGTAACCGTAGGTGAGTTCATCGATCGTGACGGGCCGGCCCTCGGGCCAGAAGTAATGAAGGCCGCTGTAGTGCTTCAGCCATTCGGGAAGGAACGAAAACCAGCGATCGAAATGCCGGGCGCGCCACTTGGTCTGGTCCTGTTCAAGCATAATCGTCGTCTCGATCATGCTCAGCGGGGCAGGGTCCGTGGCCGTTTCGGCCCGACCGATCTTGCCGAACACGTGATGCACCTCCGGGAAGCTCGCGATGAGCGCATCGGTCTGTTGGAGCAACTCGCGTGCTTTGGTCACGCTAATGCCCGGGTCGGTGGTGGGCATGTAGAGCAGGTCGCCTTCATTGATCGGCGGCATGAACTCGCTACCGATCTGGCTCGATAGCTTGAGGAACGAGAGTTTCTCGCCAATGACCTGCCGACCGAAGAGGTACTCCTGCAGCGGGAGAATCGCGCTGGCCACCAACAACGCCGCGAGAATCAGCGTGAGGTACTTTCCTCTCATCGCCGTCCAGAAGAACGGTTGGTAGACACGCTGCAGCACGCGGCTGATGGGATTGGTCTGCTCGTTGGGGACACGCCCGCGGATGAAGTAGATCATCAGGATTGGGACAATTGTGATCGCGAAGAACGCCGAGGCGCCCATGCAGAACGTCTTCGTGTACGCCAAAGGCTTGAAGAGGCGCCCGCTTTGTTCCCCGAGCACGAAGATGGGTATGAAGCTGACAGTGATAATCAGAAGCGAAAAGAACAGCGTAGGGCCGACTTCCTTCGCCGCGTCGATGATGATCTCGGCGTGGGGCTTCTTGCCCTTGTCACGCTCGTAGTGTTTGTGCGCATTCTCCACCATGACGATGGAGCTGTCGACCATAGCCCCGATGGCGATGGCGATACCGCCCAGGCTCATGATATTCGCGTTGAGGCCCATGATCTGCATGATGATAAGGCTGGCGAGGACGGCCGTCGGAATCACGAAGATGGCGACCAGGCTGCTGCGCAGGTGAAGCAGAAACACCGCGCAGACGATTGCCACGACGATCATCTCCTCGATGAGTTTCTCCTTGAGGTTCTCGACGGCGCGCTCAATCAGCGCCGACCGGTCGTACTCCGTCACGATGTCGACGCCGGCCGGTAGCCCTTGCTTTAGCTCGTCGAGCTTGGCTTTGGTGTCGCGAATGACCTGCAGGGCGTTCTCGCCGAAACGCATGACCACGATGCCGCCCACGACTTCGCCCTCGCCCTCCGACTCGGCAATCCCGCGGCGCAGCTCCGGTCCGAGTTGAACGGAGCCGATGTCTCGCAGGTATAGCGGCGTACCCGTGGAGGAGGCACGTATGACAATCTTTCTCAGGTCCTCAATTCCCTGCTTGGATCGCGCACGCGCGAGTGAAATGCCTTGCTCCCGCGCCTTCCGCACTTGTTCATCTGTGAGTTCGGCCAAATATCCTCGTCCACGCACCATGTACTCGGTCTCGGACATCTCGAGGACGCGACCGCCGACCTCGTTGTTGGACATCTTGATGGCCATCTTGACCGTGCTGAGGGGGATGCCGTAGGCCAGCAGGCGGTCCGGGTCGATCACCACCTGGTATTGGCGCACAAATCCGCCGATGCCGGCGACCTCCGATACACCGTTGACCGTCGTCAACTCATACCGCAGATACCAGTCCTGGAGGCTCCGCAATTCGGAGAGATCGAATTCAGCGTGGACCAGTTGGGTCTTGCCGTCCCACGGACAGATCCCGCCGTGTTGGAACATGCGCACACGCTCGAGCTTCTCGCGACGTTCCGCCGGCGCTTCCTGTATCGTGCCGTACCATTTATCCGGCCCGTCGGGGTCGTGGTACATGCCGTCAACATGGTGCGGGCAGTAGTAACCGTTACGCAACGAATACTCGTAGGCCCACCCGACGCCGGTCGCGTCAGGGCCAAGCTGCGGTGTGATCCCCTTCGGCAAGCGGCTTGCGACGTAGTTCAGGTACTCCAGAACGCGCGAGCGCGCCCAGTACATGTCCGTACCGTCTTCAAAGATGATGTAGACGAACGAAAACCCGAAAAAGGAATAGCCGCGCACGACTTTGGCGTAGGGCACGGCCAGCATCGCCGTCGTCAGTGGATAGGTGACCTGATCCTCGACGACCTGTGGCGCCTGCCCTGGATACTCCGTGAAGACGATCACCTGGACGTCGGAGAGGTCCGGGATGGCGTCGAGACGGATGTTGAAGATCGTCCAGATACCGCCCAGTACGATGAACCCGGTCAGCAGCAGTACGAGCATCCGGTTGCGGCAGCAGTATTCGATGATCTTGGCAATCATGTCGCTTTCCTTGTCCGGCGCGCGATGGACGGCTGCACCAGTGGCGGCGGCCTCGGTCGCTCTACTTGATTCCCTTCAACTCGCCGCAGTTGAGCATCTTGAATCCGTAATAAGGGTTGGCCTTCTCCTCGACGGGCTGGAGCCAATCGCCTTTGCTCATGGGGCAATGATAAAGATACAGCTTCGGCCAGCGGGTCTGATCGGGTCGTGCAAACTCGACAAGGTCAGCGACGGCCGCACTCAGGTCGACGAATGTCACACGATCAGCGTCGAGCCTACCAGTGATCTTTAGCGCGGCGGCATGTAGTCTCGCGGCGGCCTCCGCCGCCTCTGGCGGAAGGTGGACCTCCGGATCGGCCAGGTGCTTAGCCAACTCCTCCGACGCCGACACGAGTCCCAACGCCTGAAG
>Ga0055480_10000993_pt1 | contig 11103 bp, 10 predicted proteins | sample Muzzi_PWB_D2_FD_57935 | JGI IMG/M metagenome (GOLD analysis project Ga0055480, IMG submission 57935) | Wetland microbial communities from San Francisco Bay, California, USA, that impact long-term carbon sequestration - Muzzi_PWB_D2 | ecosystem: Environmental > Aquatic > Marine > Wetlands ... | reverse complement strand
TCCCTGGACGATGATCATCACGCCAAGGGTTGCCATAAAGGGCTGGACATTGCGCTTGGTAATCAGAAGCCCATTGACCAATCCGACGAGAATGCCAAAAAGCAGACAAACCGAAGCCACAGGCAAAAAAAGAGCGTCCTGCCCACCGGTGTTGTGGGCCACAATCACGGCCACCGTTGCCATGACGGAGGCGACGGACAAATCCAGGCCGCCGCCGCCGATCAGGATGACAAACGTCTGGCCGATGGCAACCATTCCCAGAGCCGCCGCCTGGTTGAGGATATCTTTTAAATTTTGAGGATTTAGAAATTGGGGGGAAACCACCGAGGCGGTGATGAAAAGAAGTCCCAGAAAAATATAGATTCCGTATCTTTCAAAAGTGCCCTTGAGCGAAATCGATAAGTCAGGGGGGGAAGCCTTGGCTGAAAGTTCCATAAGGTCTATCTCTCTTGCAATCAGAAAAGAGCGGGTGCTGACTGCCCCGCAATAAGTCTCACAGCGTCTGCACCATTAATTTTGTTACGGCATCGAATGCCAACCGCAAGGTTTGCCGGTTGCCCGGGCCGTCTATTTTGCCCGGGACTCTTTTTTTAGGCTGCGATAAAGGTCGCGATAGTATTTATCATAAACGGCACATCCGACGACTTTCTGGGCAAACATAAGCTCCAGACAGCGGTCACAGATAGTGCAGTAATTGACCGCCTTCAACTCCCCGGCCAGCATCTTTTTGGCAAACAGCGGATCCGCCAGGGACTGCCGGCCGACGCCGACCATGTCGACATTGCCGTCACTGATATTTTTTTCAGCCCAGTACAAAAAACTTTTTTTCTCTTGATTGGATTCCGGCAACTTGTTTTTGCCGTCCCTCAAATAGGTGTAGCCCGACCCGATTACCGGGATCGCCACGGCTTTTTTGACGGCCTGAGCCCATCCAAACAACCGGTAGACACCTTCCGGGTATTTTTTGGACGGCTGCGTGAGTTCCGAACCGGCTATTCCGGCTGAGACATTGATATAATGCATCCCCATGTCTTCCATCATTTTTGCAAAAGCCAAAGGTTCGGTGAAATCTTCGACAACTTCATCCGGACCGGCCGTGCCGAACCCGCCGGTGACGCCGTCGTAAAAATTGAACCTGACACCCAGCAAAAAGGAATCGTCGTCCAAGGCCGCTTTCATTTTCCGGACGGTTTCCCTGAAAAACCGGGTACGATTCTCAAAGGACCCCCCGTAGCGGTCATTTCGGATATTGGCCGGTTGGATCATTTCCGTGCAGACATAGCCGTGGCAGTGTTTGAAGTCGATGCCGTCCGCCCCGACCTGTTTGGCGATAACCGCCGCTTTTACGAAGTTTGAGCCGATTTCCTGGATCTCTTCCTCGGTTAACACATGCATGTCCGGGTCCCCGGTCGGATACACCGAGATGACTTTCGAAAAGGCTGCTTCGCTGAGTTTGCCCGACTGGTTGAGCTGGAATAAAATCAGCGAATCCGGGTTGACCTCCCGCATGGCTTTAATCAAACGCGCCAGCCCAGCTGCGTTTTGTTCCGTAATCGCCAGCTGGCTTTTGCGGGCCCGGCTCTCGGTCGTCAGGGTCAGGGACTCGGAGAAGATGATGCCCGCACCACCTTCGGCAAAACGTCGATAGCGTTTGATGGTAAGATCGGACGGGTCCCCGCTCGAATCGGCGTCGTTGCATTCCATGGGTTGAAACACGATCCGATTGGGTGACGTTTTTTTCCCAATCGGGATGGGGGACGAAATCATCTGAGTTTCCATTTCACAATCCTCCTCGGTCTGCATTTAAATCTTCAAAAATATTGGATTGTTAAATCGCCAACTCCCTAATCTGGACAAGCCGGAATTGAATATTGAAGATTGAAAATTGAATATCCATTGTTCTTAGCGTCCGGTAGATTTTAAATCAACCCAATTAATTTCCGATTGACTTATACGGACAACCTGATATGAGTACAGCTGAAAACCCACATAATTACAAAAATGGATCATTGTCAACAAAAAATTGTCCCTCAGGAACGAAGTCTGTCCCAATAACCGTGTTGAGAAAGGAGGATAGAATGGACTCAAAAAAAACGATCGGCGTCGGAATGTTGGGGTACGCGTTTATGGGCAAGGCCCACACAAACGCCTATAAAAAGTTGCCGTACTTCTATTATCCTCCCCCCGCTGAACCGGTGTTGCAGGGAATCTGCGGCAGAAACGAGCCGGCCGTTCAGGAAGCCGCCCAACGTTTTGGCTACCGGTACGGAACCACCGATTGGAAAAAGCTGATTGACGATCCGTCTATTGAACTTTTCGACAACAACGGGCCCAACAATGTTCACAAGGATCCCTGCATCGCCGCCCTTCAGGCCGGCAAGCACACCATCGTCGAAAAACCCCTGGCGCTGGACGTGGCTGAAGCCAGAACGATGGTCGAGGCTGCCAAAGAGGCCGAAAAGCATGGCATTAAAAACATGGTCTCGTTCAGCAATCGGTTTTGCCCGGCGGTCCTGTTGGCCCGCCGCCTTATTCAGGAAGGCAAAATCGGTCAAATTTATCATTTCCGGGCCGCGTTTCTGCAGGACTGGCTGTTAAACCCCAATTTTCCACTGGCCTGGCGGCTGAAAAAAGAGGTGGCGGGCTCCGGCGTGCTGGGTGATCTCAATGCCCACAGTATCGATATGGCGCGCTTTTTAACCGGCCAGGAAATTTCCGAAACCTGCGGGATCACCGAAACCTTTATCAAAGAAAGACCGATACCTCTCGAAGCCTCGGGCCTGTCCGGCAAGGCCGGTGAGGAAACTGGCGCCGTTACGGTCGATGACGCCTCACTGGGCATGTTTCGATTCGACAACGGCGCCCTGGGCAGCATTGAGGCCAGCCGCTTTGCCACCGGACGTAAATCCCTGTGGCAGATCGAAGTCTACGGCAGCCGCGGGGCGATCCAGTTTGAACTGACCCAAAACAATGTACTCCAGTATTTTTCCGTCGATGACCCCCTGGAAATTCAGGGATTTCGGACCATATTAGTGACCGAAGCCGAAGTCCACGATTTTGTTAAACACTGGTGGCCGCCGGGCCACATGCTGGGATGGGAGCATCATCACTGCCACACCATATTCCATTTTTTCAACTGCGTGGCCAACGATCTGGCGGTCGCTCCCTGGGGAGCCACCTTCGAAGACGGCTTGAAGGTCCAATTGGTGCTCGACGCCCTTCAGCGCTCTGAAAAGGAACGCGGCTGGGTGAAAGTGGAACAGTAAAAAATTAATGGGAAGGAGGTATGTAAAATGAAAATAGGCATGTTTACCGCCAATTTTATGGACCATGATCTGGAATCGGTCTTCAAAATGATGGCTGAAATGGGATATGAAACCGCCGAACTTCCTGCATTTTCGGACAACGGGCACCTGGACATCGATGACGTGCTGACCGGCAGCGGGGCCAAAAAAATCAAGGATCTGGCCAATAATTACGGCCTCACCATATCGGCTCTGAGCAACCACACCGAGGGCCAGCTGGTACTGGGCCCGCATACCAAAGACACCGATGCTTTTTGCAAGGGGACTCCGGCCGAAAAAATCAAATTTGGGATGGAACGTATGAAAAAAACCGCCCGGGCCGCCGCTGCGTTGGAGGTTCCGGTCGTTTGCGGGTTTATCGGCTGCGAGAATTTTGCCCGCTGGTTTCCCTGGCCCTACCCCGCCGGATGGGACGAAATGGGCCAGGATTTTGCGGAGCGCTGGGTGAAATTTTGGACACCTTTGAAAAAGAGGGTGTCAAATTCGCCCATGAACCCCATCCCAACGAATACGTTTACAACGTCGAAACCGCCCTAAAAAGTGTGGAACTGATAGGCGGGCGCAAGGAGTGGGGCTTCAACTTCGATCCGGCCAACCTCGTGATCATGGGAATCGATCCGGTTATCTTTGTCCAGGAACTCGGTGACCGGATCTATCATGCCCATGCCAAGGATGGCGAAGTTGTCGAGCACAACGTGCGCCGCTCCGGGCTCCAGGCCCAGGGCATATGGGGCCGCATCGACCGCGGGTTCCGCTTTCGCATCCCGGGGTGGGGCTCGGTGCCCTGGAAAAGGGTGCTGACCGAAATGCGACTGGTCAATTACGATTACGTCCTGAGCTATGAACATGAGGATGTGGTCATGAGCCGCGAAGACGGCATGGAAAAAACCATCGAATATTTAAAGCCCCTGATCATCAAAGGCCGGTACGAAGGGCGCGGTGACAAACTTTTTGAATAGCCCAAGCCGCCTCCGCCGGAGGCGGAGGATTGATGATTGAAGATTGAAGATTTTTTGAATGGGTTTCGGGTGTCAGGTTTCAGGTGTCAGCTGAAAGAAGACAGAAAACAGAGGTCAGATGACAGAGAAATCCTGGTACCTCATATGAGACTCCGCATAGTCTAACAGCGAACCGGAGAACGGCAGGATAATCCGCCACCGGCGGACAGAATTTCGAAGGATGGTATCGCTACACTCAGTCTTTTTTATAAATTAGACAGAATACCTTCCTTCGACATTCGATATTCGCTTTTTTTGGTGTTTCCTCTTTCGATCAAACTGGCCGCATTTCAGGCCAGCGGTCCGCCGGAGGCGGAACACCTGACACCTGAAACCTTTAAAACTCTTAGCACTCGATAACATCGAAAATAAGTTGTCACTACCGCGCTGCTAAAGCGCCTGATTATCCGGATCGGGGAGATTGACTATGTACCTTTCATTGGTTGATTTTAAGAAACGGGTTGAATTCAGCCTGTGCCAGCAGCATGCCAGTGATGATGATGTGCGCGCCTTTTGCCGAGAGGCCGCCGAAGTGGGGGTCGGCGTGGCGTGTGTCAACCCCGTCAATATTCCCTTGACCGTCAACCTGCTGGGCGGCCGGGGAATTGCCATCAGTGCCAACGTGGGATTTCCGTTCGGGTCTCATCTGCCGGAGGCAAAGGCACTGGAGGCCCGCCGCGCGGTTGAGTCCGGTGCCACTCAAATCGACATGGTCATCAATGTCGGCGCCCTCCGATCGCGAAACGACGATCTGGTTTCAGAAGATATTCAACAGGTCGTCGCGGCCGCCCGGGGGTGCCCGGTCAAGACCATCATCGAAACCTGGGTGCTGACGGATGCGGAGAAACAACGCGCCTGTCGAATTGCCGAAAAAGCCGGCGCCGCGCTGGTCAAAACGACGACTGGCGTTCGGACCCAGTATCTATCGCGAATAACGGCCGACCCGGTGGGCGCGACGGTGGCGGATATCCGGCTGATGCGCAAGGCGTTGAGCCCTGCGGTGAGAATCAAAGCCTCGGGCGGCATCTATACCCTCGACTTTGCGCTTGAACTGATACGGCAAGGCGCCGACCAGCTCGGCATGAGCCGGGGCGAGCAAATAATCCGGGAGTTTCACGAACGCTATGGTGACGGCCTGGAGTTGGATTCCTGAATTCGCTGTCCGGCCCGTTTCAATTACGTCTCGGAATTTCTACAACTGGTTGAATAGAAGGGTATTTTTTGAGACATAGCCAATCAACTCTGACCCGGCCTAAAGGACCCGGTCTTCAATGTTGGAGAAATTAGCCGCTATGAAAGCAAGCAAAGCCTATGTCATCGGTGTGGATAGCGGGACCTCGTCAACCCGGGCGATTCTCTTTGACGAAAAAGGGGAAGCCCTGGCCGAGGGCCGGCAGGCGTACGATGTCCTGCGACCGCAGCCCGGCTGGGTGGAACAAAAGGCGCAGTGGTGGTGGGATGCCTTCGTCGGATCCGTCCGCAATCTGCTGGCAAGCTGTTCAGTTAAGGCGTCAGAAATTCAGAGCCTGGCGATAACCCATCAGCGCATCACCGCGGTTGCCGTCGACAAATCGATGGAGCCGGTTCGCAATGCCATCCTGTGGAATGATATCCGCTGCAGTGAACAAAATGAATGGGCGCTGGCAAAGGTGGGACGCCGGCAAATTTATCAGCGCACCGGCTATAACCCGGGCATCTGGACGGTTTACAAGGCCATGTGGCTGCGGGACAATGAGCCCGACGTCTATGATCGCATGCACAAATTTCTACTGGTCCAGGATTATCTGACCTACAAACTGACCGGCGAGCTGGTCACCACCTCCAGCGCGGCGGTGATGACGGGGTGCCTTGATGTGGCGCACCGCCATCGATGGGCCGAAGACATCCTCAGTCAATTCGGAATCTCTTCCGAGATCTGGGTCAAGACCATCCTACCGGGCGGGCAGATCGCCGGTAAAATCACTTCACAAGCCGCCCAGGCCACCGGTTTGCCCGAAGGCCTGCCCGTCGTTACGGCGGCCGGCGACCAGCCCTGCGGGGTCGTGGGGGTCGGGGTCACCCAGCCGTCGATGCTCGGTGTCAACGGCGGAACCTCCTGCTCCATGGAGACCTGCACCGAACAGCTGCCGCTGGATCCCGACGCCAACTACTTCATCGAAATAAGCCCCATGGGAACTTATTTTCCCGAAAATTCCATTTACAGCGGCGGGTCCTCCCTGATGAACTGGCTGAATGCGGCTTTTTCACATGGCGAAGCAACCGAAAGTGCAGGCAATTGGGAGGCCTTCTACAACCTGGCCGACGCCGCACCGCCCGGCAACTGGGGACTGATGCTCATTCCTTATTTTTCGGGCGCAACCGCTCCTTACTGGGACCTGGACGCCCGGGGCGTCATGTTCGGATTTTTAATGGATCACTCCCGGGCGCACATGGTGCGTGCGGTCATGGAAGGCCTGGCATATGAAACCCGCCGCCAGATGGGATTCATGGAAAAGGGAACCGGCATTCCAATTGCCGAAGTCCGCATGTATGGCGGCTCGGCCAGAAGTGACCTGTGGAACCAGATATTTTGCGACATATTGGGCATTAAATTGTGCACTACCAAAACGGTCGAAACAACCGCTCTGGGAGCCGCCATCTGTGCGGCCGCCGGCGTCGGCATCTACGCCGGCATCGATGATGCCGCCGGCCATATGGTGCAGGTGGAAAAAGAGTACCTGCCGGGTGTCGACCGCCGCCCTTTATATGACCGGCTTTATCACGAGGTGTACTGCAAATTCTACGACCGGGTGCAAGATGTGATTCACACGGCATCGGGCATCATCAAAGAGTTAGCGGCCCCCTGACCGCGGCAGGAATTTTCGGTTTCCTTAAAAAGGTCGAGGAAACCATGGCAGGGAGACAATAAATGCTTATCCACGATAGTTTCAAACCGCTTTATTTCCAGCTGAAGGAAATCTTTCATGACAAGATCGAAAGCGAGGAGCTTAAGGAAGGGGATATGATCCCCTCGGAGAATGAACTCCAACAAATCTATGGTGTCAGCCGCGCTACGGTCAGAAAGGCGATCGAACTCCTGGTTTACGACGGTTTGATGGACAAGAAAAAAGGCAAGGGGACTTTTGTCAAGCGCCGCAAGATCGAAGAACAGCTGCCGGTTTTGAAAAGCTTCACGGAAGAAATGTCCGGCCGGGATGCATACAAAAAAGTCATTTCGGTGGCATACACCAAAGCACCATCGGGAATCCGCTCCCGGATGAAACTGCCCCCGGTGGAAAGCGTCCTATCGCTAAAACGTCTGATGGTGGTTGACGGCCTGCCGCTGGGCATTCTGCATTCCTACATCCCCGCAAAATTTAAACTCAGCCTGGACGAAGATTATACCAAATCCCTGTACCGCATTTTGGAGAAAAAAGGCATTCGTTTGAAGGAGGCGGAGCAGACGATTGAGGTCAGGATGGCGACCCGCGAGGAAATCCGTCTGTTGGAACTGGCGGCGCCCTGCCCGACCCTGGTAATCCGGCGCCTGGCGTATTCAGTCAATCATGAGGCAGTCGAATATGTGAAAGGGGTCTATCGCGGCGACCGCTATCGCTATAGCTGTAATCTGATCCGGGCCTAAGCAGGATCGTCAATTGATTTTAAACAGGGATCGAATGTGAAACTGACCATTATCCAGCATGACATCAACCAATGGCAGACGCTGCGGCCGGCAGCCGGCCAGGTGGCCATCTGGTGGTTGGGCCAGGCGGGTTTTGCGCTGCGCTTCGGCCGGCGTGCCTTTTTGATCGACCCCTACCTTTCGGATTCCCTGGCAAAAAAATACCAGGGGCAAACCTTCCCGCACGCGCGCATGATGCCCGTACCCGTCGCCCCGGAAGCCCTGCCGCCAATCGACTGGATTTTCTGCACCCACCGCCATACCGACCACATGGATCCCGCAACCCTGACCCCCCTGTTGCGCAGCTCCGGGTGCCGTATCGTGGTTCCCTGCGCCGTTTTAGCCCACGTGGTGGAAAATATCGGTCCGGCGGCCGACCGAACGACCTGCGTCAATGCCGGCCAAGCCTTAATCCTGGGTGAAAATATCGGCCTGCACCCCATTCCGGCGGCCCATGAAACGCTCTCGGTCAACACCAGCGGGGAACACTACTTCTTAGGTTATATTTTTCAGCTTGGAGACATCCGGATATATCATTCCGGCGACTGCGTACCCTATGACAATCTGGAGCAGATTTTGCGGGACCTGAAACCGGATATCGCCCTGCTGCCCGTCAACGGCCGTGATCAATACCGGCGCAGCCACAATGTTCCCGGCAATTTCCATTTTGAAGAGGCGATCACGCTATGCCGGCATACCGGCATAGCGTGGTTGATCCCCCATCACTTCGGCATGTTTGAGTTCAATACCGTCGACCCGGCAGAATTACAAAGGAAAATCGAGACGTCATCCATGCCGGTCCAGGTTGTATTGCCGCAGCTTAACCGGGCCTACTGCTTTTCAAAAGATTAGCCGGCTACGACCACCTGGGATTGTCGATGACAGCGGTTTTCCCGTCTTTTTCCACCACCAGTTTGCGGAATCCCTTGGTTTCGACGGTCTTATAGTCATGCCCGGCATCGGCCCGGAAACAAAAGAACGTCACAAATGGGTTTTGCCCGATGTTGATACTGCGGTGGGCAAAGCGTTTGGGAACGTAGACAACCTTTCCGGGCGTCAGATCCTGACAATCCCACTGCCCCTCGGGGTTTTCCATCATCAGCATGCCATGGCCCTGAATGCAGTAGTACACCTCGGCGGTCTCCAGAATCCGGTGAAAATGCCCTTTGGTCATGTAATATTCGCCGGCCACCTGACCGGGGTAGGTAATGCTGGTGCCAAAAGCAAGATCTCCGGGGTCGCTGGGTATCCCAAGCTCATGAAATTCATACACTAGCGGATTTTCTTTTTCGAGAATCCATTGGGCCGCCGCCGGGTCGGCAAACATCTTTTTGACATCGGCCAGGTATCGTTTGGTGCTGGGCTGCGCGGGGCTTTTCCCATCCGTCAAATTAAATGAAATGGTAAAGGCTCTGTCAATATTGCGGCCGGACGAGGTTGAATCAGCGGGCATGCTTGCTTCCTTTCTGGAAATTCAAGGTGTCAGGTGTCAGTTAAAACTCCTCCAGCTCAAGATCAAACACCCGAGCCAAATTCGTAATCTGCGGCCCCCAATGGCCGGTGATCAGCAGAATGTGATGGGAATAAAACGAATTCATCAACTTGTGGCCATCACGAATTTTAACGACGGCGCCATTGCGGCAATCCGAGCCGGGAAACTGGGCATAGTCCACCAGCTCGCCTTTAATCGTCATGAGTTTGCTGAAGGTATGATCCAATTTGGTCAGGGTGATGTTACCTGCCGGCAGGCGGGCATCAATGGCCGTGGCATTCTCATCGACAATAGCCAGCACCTTGGGGCGCAGCCGCCATTCGGTCGACCAGCATTTCGGCAGCACCCCCAGATAGCCGCAATGAACGATCAGCAGATGATTTTCGGGTTCCGGGACCTCAGGAAAACTCTCGATTTTTTCATGTTTGAGGGCGGCCTGACCGACCAGCTGCGGATAGACATTGCTCATCATAATCGGGACATCCAGGGACTTGTGCAGCAGATACTTGGTGATCAGCGTCACGGTATCCGCCTCGCAGGCCCACAGAATGCCGGATTCTTCAAATAGCATGTTCCAGGCCAGACAGGGTGTGGTATCGGAGAAATGGGATTCATTCAAGCAGTTGATCCCCACCCCTTTGATGGCGGGATCGCCGGCCAGCTCCCGTTTGACGGCGATATAGATCTTGATGGCGCTGTTCAACGCCTGATCGGACACCCCGGGGGTCTCGAGATCCCAGTTTTTCCAGACCTCCCGGGCTTCCTGATCCGGGATTTGCTTGGCGGCTTCGCCGAATTCCTTAAAGCTTTTCTTTTCGATGGTCACACCGAACTTCTGCTTCATGTCCTGGGTGCAGCGCTCTTCCCACCAGTAGAATCTCTTAAAGATGTCGGCCTGAAAGCCCTCTCCCGGGTTGTCCTGGAAAACCAAAAACTTGGTCTGTTGCAGATCGCGTTTGACGGCCAGACTCTTGCAGATGGCTTTGGTTAAATCCAGGTTGTAGGGCGCAAATGTCTTCAAGCCTTCTGCTTTCAGAAAGGAGACGATCTCCCAGTCCCACATGGCGACCGTACCGAATTCAGAAGTCACCACCAGCAGCGGCAAGTCGATTTTTTTGAGTGCTTCGATTTGCTTGAAGGCGTCTCCCAGCAGTTGCGGAAAGACCACCGCGTCGGCTGCCGGCAGGGCCGATCCCAGCGAAACCGGATCCAGAAAATCGGCCACCTCTGCCAGCAGTTCTTTCAAAATCGCCAGTTGTCGCTCGAAATCTTCATTTTTGCCGGAAAAAAAGCAAACGGGGATCAACCTTGCTTTCATGGTTTTAACTCCTTGTAAAAGTTCAAAGGTTCAGAGGTTTAGGGTTCAGCCCAGCCGCTGACAGAAACAACGGCCGATCTGATCAAAAAAGAAACTAATAAACGTCGAACATTGAACAGTTCACTGTTCCAACCTTTTGCAGTTTCATAAATGCGGTTAGAAAGTTTCAAATAACAAATTGTCTATACTGCGCCGCTAAGCGCATACGCATAAACTAGCCAAGTTCAATTCTACGCCCCTCGGCCGCCGACTGCAGGCCGGCTTCCAGGATTTGCATGGCGCGCATGCCGTCATAAAAATTGGGCTCGATTTTGCCGTCCCGGTCAATG
>Ga0055480_10000992_pt1 | contig 11104 bp, 8 predicted proteins | sample Muzzi_PWB_D2_FD_57935 | JGI IMG/M metagenome (GOLD analysis project Ga0055480, IMG submission 57935) | Wetland microbial communities from San Francisco Bay, California, USA, that impact long-term carbon sequestration - Muzzi_PWB_D2 | ecosystem: Environmental > Aquatic > Marine > Wetlands ... | reverse complement strand
CCCCACCGGCTCCCCCCACCCCCACCACGGCCGCGAGCCCTCCCCCCCAGGCGCCCGAGGCCCCCGCGGCGGAGGGGTCGGCCGTGGCGCGCCTGTTCCGCCGTTTGCGCTTCTGGTAACCGGGCTCCGGGACTCCCCGTCGGACGATGAGGGGATTTCCCCGGAGCCGTCGCTTCTTGAAGTGAGCACCGCTGGGGTCGGCCACGACCCCCACAACGTGAACGACCCTTCCGGAGGTAGAGATGGCTGCGACGTACAAGCGGGTCCTGTGTGAAGTCGATGGCATCAAGTTCCATCCCAACGAGGCCCGGTATCATGTGGGACGGGCAGCCAACCAGGTCGGCCGGCGGATCGGCGAGTCGATCCAGGCCCGTGCCACCGTGTGGCTCGACGCCCACGATACGTCGCGCCTCACCCAGAAGGACCTTCTCGAGCTGTGGAAGGTGGCGACGGAGAGCAAGGATCCGCTCCACAAGCTGATCATCACCTACTATGCGGAAGACGGCGACAAGGTGCTGTCTGGCGTCGAGGCGATGGCGTGGATCTCGTCCTTCGAGTTCAGCAACCCGGCGGGCGGCGAGGGGATCAACAATCTCCTCCAGATGGAGTTCACCATCGTACTGGACGAGGACAACGTCTCCAAGCACAAGTTCACTAACTAAGGGTCCCGTGGGAGCCGCCGCCCGGCGAGGCGGCGGCTCCACGGATCGAGGGAGCTGCCGTTATGCCGGGTGCGAGCGAGGTCGCGTTTGCCAGCGCGCACGTGTTCTGCAAGATCGACGGACAGGTCGAGTTCTTCGCCTACGCGTCGCAGTATGAGATGACCCGTGCCGTCGGGATCAACACGACCTTCCGCGCACGCGGCCTGGTGGCCGGGCCGCTCGAAGGGAAGCTCCAACTCCAGTTCGGTCTCACCGGGGAGATGATGCACACCGTGCGGGAGCTCGCTAAGCTGGCGGAGGACGGGGGCCCCAATGAGGTGGAGCTCACGTTCTACGGGGGCGATGGTTCGCCCATCGGCCAGCTCGGGTTTCAAGGGCACATTACCGGCATCCGTCTGACGACGGGCATCGGGGACGGCGACATGGTCGCCATGGAGATGGTGGTGCTCTCCGATCCGGAGACCGGCAACCTGCACCAGACGTTCGAGTCCTGAGACGATGATCGCGCTCCCTATCACCGTGGGGCCCAAGGGGCAGCTGCGACGGGCCGAGTCCGTCGACAGCGTCATGGCGCTCATCGGCGCGATGGCGGGAACGACCCCGGGCACGTGGCCCCACGCACCGTGGTTTGGCCTCCAACCCCGCTTCCTGGATGCCAACATGCGCCTGGAGCAGCATTCGTCCCTGGCGGATGCCATCAACACCGCGCTGGTCGAACTCGATCTCACCTGGGTCAAGGTCCAGGCGGTCCGGACGGCGCAGCCGTGCCCCCCCGGGGAACGGCGCTTTGACATCACGTTGGCGGTCGAGGGCCAGGGGCCGGTATTCCGCCAACTCACTACTTCTTGAAAGCCGGCCGGCTGGCCGTGACGGGAAGGTCGCCATGGACGTCAAGATTGCGGTCGACATCGGCCAGCTGAAACTACGCAACACGGAGCTCGCTCACCTCGAAATTCACGAGGCCTTGGGAGATCACTGCCGCTGCACCCTCCAGTTCGATCGGGACGCCGAGGACGACGTGGTCCTCGAGAACCTCCTGGGCGAGCCGGTCAAGATCACCCTGAAGTCGGAGGAGGCGGGCACGGTAACGGCCTTCGAGGGTGAAGTCGTCGCAGGCGACCAGACCCACCTCATGGGCCAGGGGTCCCGGTTCACCATCGAGGGGGTCTCGGCCTCCCAGCGGCTGGAGTATCGTAACACCGCCTTCTTCCCCGAGAGCCAGCTGGCGGACGTTGCCAAGAAGGTCGGCGCCGACGTGGTCGACTCGGTCAAGGGCCGCGGGGCTCGAAGCTATCTGCAGATGGGGGAGACCGACTTCGCCTTCCTCCATCGGTTGGCCGATGACCACGGCTGCTACCTCCGCACCGGCGGGAAGAAGCCCGAGATCCGTAACAAGCCGATCACCCCGGCCGTCGACCTCGTCTGGGGGAAGAACCTCCTCGACCTCACCGCCCGCTCCCGCCTGGTCAACCACGGCTACAAGGGATCGGCCTATCAGATCGACGAAAAGCGCGACCACCGCTTCCACGGCATCCGCAAGCGCCCCAGTTGGACGGGTGGCGCCAAGTCCCTGACGCGCAAGGTGGAGCAGGAGGCCGACAAGCACGCCGGCGGCGGCGATCACCACGTCGAGTTCGGATCCTCCCGGACCGCCAAACTCGCCGACTTCAAGAAGGCCCTCGAGGCCGAGAGCGAACGGGTGCTCGGCGCCGCCGTCCTCGTCGAGGGCACCGCGGTCCACCCCGGCCTGTCTGCCGGCTATGCCCTCACGATCGGGGAGTCGGGCGGGAAGAAGAAGGAGGGGCCGCGGGCGGCGCTTCCGGCCGACGGCAAGTTCATGGTGACGTCGGTCCATCATGTGTACGACGGCCAGATCTACAGCAGCCACTTCGTGGCCACCCCGTGGGCCAACTTCACCAACCCCGCCCGGCCCGCGCGCCATCTGATGCCGGGCATGACCAGCGCCATCGTGGTCGACAACGTGGATCCCGAGAAGCTGGGGCGGGTCAAGGTGCGGTTTCCCTGGGAGAACGACGGCGCGGACAACAACGTCTGGGTGCGGATCACCTCGCCCTATGCGGGCAACGCCCGCGGCATGATGTTCATCCCGGAGATCGACGACGAGGTGCTGGTGGCCTTTGAGCACGGCGACCCGGAGTTCCCCGTGGTGATCGGCTCCATGTGGAATGGCAAGGACGTCCCGCCTGAGCAGGCCGACCCGGGCGACAACGCCCCCAAGCGGATCGTGACCCGAAGCGGCAACACCATCCAGCTGATCGACGAGGAGGGGAAGGAACGGATCGAGATCTTCTCCCCCAAGGGCCAGTGCTGGCTGCAGCTCCATACCGACGGCGGTGGCCATCCGTTGATCACCCTCCACAGCGAGGGCGACATCGCGCTCGAGGCCAAGAAGGACATCCGGATGAAGTGCGACAACCTGGTGCAGGAGATCGCCGGCGACCACGTCCGGAAGATCGGCGGGGGCGCGCATTGCGCCGTCAACGGCGACTTTGCGGTCGGGGCCGTCAACGTCTCCCTCGCCGCCAAGGCCAAGGCCCTCCTCAAGGGCGGCGCCCAGGCCGGCCTCCAGGGCGACGGCCAGGCGGTCATCAAGGGTGGGATGGTGCAGATCAACAGCGGCGCCCCGCCCAGCGCCGTCAACCCCAAGTCTCCAAAGTCCAAGAAGTCCATGTGGGCCAAGGCGGATGTGCCCAAATCCATGAAGGGAAAGACGTCGAATGATCCAGAGACCCCGCGTGCCAAGGCCTAGCTGACCGGTGCCGCCTCCCAAGACCCTGCGGCAGGTCTCGCGGGACGGGGCGGAGATCGCCAGCGAGCTCTGGCGGGAATTCGCCCTCCGCTTCCAGGAGCAGTCCGGGACCCAACCCACCCCGGACCCGGTCCTGATGACGCTGTTTCATTCGCTGGCCGCCCAGCTCGCCAAGATCTACCGGGAGGCCGAGCACGTCTTCCCGGTGGCCGTGTTCGACGAGCTGATCGGTGGCCTGGGCCTCCCGCCTCGGCTGGCCACCCCGGCGCAGACGGTGGTGGCCTTCAGCGAGGTGGAAGTTCGGGAGACGATCGGCCCGGAGACGCAGATTCACGGCCGCGCCCCAACCGGCGAGCGGATCCCCTTCGCGCCGGACGACGTGTGCCAGCTGTCGCCGGCTCGGCTCGCTTTCGCCGCGGTCCTCGAGGGCGGTAGGCTCCACACCGTCCCCGGGGCCACTGTCGGTGCGGACGCCATCCCCGTCACCCCAGGGAGTGTCCCGGTCCCCACGGCCGACAGCGTCCCTCCGACGGTCTACCTGGCCATCGAGTCCGACGAGCAGCACCTGAGTGGCCTGAGCCTCCTCCTGGACCTGGCGCCGCCCTCCGGGGAAGTCGCCGTCGCCCTCCGCCGAAGCCCCTGGTGTCTCCTCCACGAGGCACGCATCACGGAGCGGACTATCCTCCGACCCAAGACCGGCCGGGGCGGCGTACAACGCCTCATGTGGCTCGACGCCGAGGAGCAAGAGCAGGCGACCTCCGAGGTCTCCGCAGCCCTGAGCCTTGGTCGCGGGCCGTATGGTGGCCAAGTCTGGATCTTCCCCCAGGTGCAGCCGGACCGGCGGCACCACTCCGCACCACCGCCGCTCATCGCGGAGGCGGCCCGTCTCCTCCTCCCGGAGGAGCACGGCGACGCGCTGGACCACCCGCTGGCCTGGATCCAGATCGCCCTCCCCCCCGGCATTCGCGGAGTCGTGGGAGCGTTGAGCCGCGTGCAGGTCAACTGCATCACTGCCAGCAACATCGAGGTGTTCAACGAACAGGTCACCTTCGACCAGATGGGCTCGGTGATCTCCCTCCGTCCCGAGGGGTTGACCGACCGCTATCTGATGGGGGTGTTGAGCGTGACCGGCGAAGGGGGCACGCGCTACGTCGACGCCGCCGACGTCCACTCCGCGTCACCGCACGGTCGCTACCTCTACCGCGCGGGACAGCTGGAGTTCTGGCCGGCCAAGCAACCCAACGGTCGTTTCGACGCCTACGCCATGGTACGACTGATGTTCTGCGATGGGGCCCGGGGCAACGGCCTGGAAGTGGGAGCGATCCGCTGGATCGACGCCTCGCTGGACAACTTTGCGGCGCAGGTGAGCAACGTGACCGTGTCGCGGGGCGGGGGCGCGCCCCCCGAGTTCGGGGACGCCCGTCGGCGGTTTGCCGAGCAGCTCCTGACGCGCGGCCGGATCGTCACGGCGGGCGACATCGAGGCCGCGGCCCAGGCATACGAACCGCGCATCCGGGAGGTCGAGGTGGCGGCCCAATCCGCCATGACGGCTTCCGGGGTGCAGTTGGTCGAGACGGTGACGGTGGTCGTGGCGCCGGGCGACTTTGCCGATCCGGAGTCGGAACTCCTCCTCCTACAGGACCAGCTCGAGCGGCACCTTCAGGCACAGGCGGTGATCGGCCATCACATCCGGGTCGAGGTCCGGGCGACCGAGCGGGTGAAGAGCCGATGAGACCGGCGATGCCCGACTTCTGCCAGGCTCGTCGCGGCGTCCGCCAGACGGTGGCGTCGGCCGTCCCGGCGCTCCTCCGGCTGGGCGTGGATCAAAACCGGATCGTCCTCGCCAGCGCCGGCGCAGGCTGGCACCCCGGGACCATCGTGACCCAGTCGCCGGCGCCCCGCACCACACTCGGCCCCCAGACCCGGGTGGTCCTGGGCGTGGCAGGAACCGGCGCATTCGAGAGCCTCCCGTTTCCTCTTCGCGAGCGGAGCGAGACCGAATTCGTTGCCGAGCGGCTCTTTGCGGTCTTCGACAATCCCATCAAGAAGCTATCATATTACCTGGCCGAGGGCGGCGGGTATCTGGAGCTGCACCCGGACGACCACGCCGGGGCGCTCCGCTGGATCGAGGAGGTCTTCAAGGTCAGCGCCAAGCCGTTCGCCCGGGAACGCTGGTACTCGGTTGCCCGTCTCCTCCCGGCACTCCCGCGGTTGGCGGGACGGGGCGAAGGGCTGACGCTGGCGCTCGATCTCGTCTTTGGGATTCCGGCGCGGCTGACGCGCGTCGGCACGGGAGTCGTCCCCCTGGCGGACGGCGCCCAGACCCGCCTCGGGACCGCCAACGGGCGCCTTGGGGTCGATGCGATCGCCGGGGCGGGCGTCCGGGCCGAGTCGGTGGTGGAGGTGCTCCTCGGCCCAATGAGCGTGGAGACGTTTCTGGCCAACGAAGGGCCGGACCGATGGCGGGAGCGGCAGGCGGTCTATCGACTGGTGCTCCCGTCGCATCTGTGGAACCGCGTCGAAGAGCGCTGGGAGGTCGGCGACCGGTCGGCCCCACCACCCCTAGGGGACGGGGACGGAGGCGCACGATTGGGGATAAACAGTTATCTGGCGTCAACTCGGGATGGAGGGGCTGGTGACGCGTGATGCCGAAGGCATGCGGTCGGTCAATTGGGTGACTGGAATGCTCCTGACACCGGAGCATTTCCGGGCCCAGGACCGATACATCGAAGACTCGTTTGGCTGGATTCTCCGCTATTGCGTCCCCGGTGCCGGGCTCGTCGGGGGCGGTGTCCGACTCCGCAAGGGGGAGATGGGGCAGGGCCGCTTCGACCCCAAGCTCGAGATCGAGGATGACGGGAAGGCGGTGCGCCTGGCCGTCCTGCAGGCGCGCGGCATCACACCCAACGGCACGCCCGTCGAGATTACCGAAGCCGCCCCCCTCCGCACCACCGTCGCCAAGGACACGCTGGCCGGCGCCACCGAGCTGCTGGTCTCCCTCGTGGCCACCGACGGGAAGTCCGAGGATCCCAACAGCGTAGGCGCAGACCCGGCCAACCCTTCGCTCCCCGCCTGGGCGCGCCCCGCCCATGAAATCGCTCTCGGCGTGGCGGCGGACCTCGTCCCGCAGGCGCTGGTCGTAGGGCGCATCCGGCGCGCGTCGGCGACGCTCAACTTCGAATTGGACCCCCGGTTTATCCCCGCCTGCGCCATGGTGCTGGCCCACAGCGAGCTCCACGCCGCCTGGCAGAAGATGCACGCCGAGCTGGTGCAGATCGCCGGTGGCTTCTCGGCCCTCCACCGGACGGTGGCCGGCTATGTCGACAAGGTGGCGCGCCGGGGGATCGACACCCGGGCGGACATGGACATCCTGTCCTTTATCGAGCGGGCCGTGATGGCGCTCGACACCTGCGCCTACGAAACCCAGGACCCGAGCCAGTCGCCCCAGTCGCTGTTCCAGCAGATCGAGCGCGCCGGAAGACGGGCCGCCCTCGCCCTCGACCTGAGCCCATCCACCCGCGACTTCATCGGCACGCTGTCCGGCGCCGACGCCGGCTATGGCGCCCTCCTCGAGGAAGAGCGCCAGCTCCTCTCCGCAGGGCGCGAGATCGATTCCCGCGAGGACCTTCGTGATGCCCTGGAGCGGGCCGAGGAGACGGTCGGACGGCTCCGTCGACTGGCGGGGGCCCTGCAGGGGAAATACCTCGATTACCGGATCAACACGGCCCTCGATGGGCTCCGGTTCCTTCTCGACCGGGACGGCGAGGAGTTCTACGTCAGCGTCGCCCGCCCGACCCACCCCCAACGGGAGGGGGACGTCCTCACCTTCGTGTTTTCCGGCCTCGAACTTCCCGGCAATCGCGAATACCGCATCGTCCTCCTCGGCGATCCCGAGTCGTCCTCCCATTGGCAGATCGGGGAACAGGTCAACCTCTCCGTCTACCTCAACCCCGAGGCGGGCGGCCGATCACCGCTGTCGGACCGGGTCCCCTGCGAGATCGCAGGGCAGCGGAATTTCGGCATGAACTTCAGCCCGCCCGCCGACGTCGGCAGCGTGTCCTCCCTTCGGGTGACGGCCCAACCGGCTCAGCGCGTCCGGGGGGCGGTGCTCTACCAACGTCAGCTGGGACTGGCCACGGCGGGAGCGGCCCCGGTCCGGCCGGCCGCCAAGCGCGCGCCGCCGCCCCAGCCATCGCCGCCGCCGGCCTCCACACCGCAGCCGCCGACCGCCCCCAAGATCCGGATCCGCAAGCGTCCCCCCGGTTGAGCGGGGCCGTTCATCCCTGAGGAGTCGATGAGATGGACCTGAACCGATTGGCGATGGACCTGACGGCGGGCTTGGAGGCGGCCAGGAAGTACTCCGCCCGCATCGGCACTGCCTATATCCAGCCCCAACACCTCCTGGCCGTGCTCCTCCAGAAGGGCGGGGGACTCGACCGGATCGCCGCCTCCAAGGACGTCCCGCTGGACGCCCCAGCCGCGCTCGCCGCCGTCGAGGCGGTCCCCGAGGGTGGCGACGTCGTGCGCCTCGAGGGCGGCCGCCAACCGGTCGCGAGCCGCGGCCTTCGCGATCTCTTCGACCGCGCCTTCGCCATCACCGATAAGCGCGGGCAGCGGACGGTCGGTGTGGTCGAGGTCGCTCTCGCTGCCGTCCAGGGGCGCTCCGACAATCTCGCCAGCGCCCTGGCCGACGCTGGGTGGACGGCGGATGCCCTCCTCAAGCTTCTCGACTCCCCCACGGTGATGCAGCCCAACGAGCCGGTCGCGGCAACCGAGGGGAGCCAGCTCGAACGCTTTGCCCGTGACCTCACCCAGGCGGCCCGCGACGGGAAGCTGATGCCGGTGATCGGGCGCGACACGGAGCTCCGTCAGGTCATCCAGACCCTCCTCCGAAAGAGCAAAAACAACCCGGTCCTGGTCGGCGACCCCGGCACCGGGAAGACCGCGGTGGCGGAAGCGCTCGCCCAGCGGATCGTGGCCGGCGACGTCCCCGAGTCCCTTCGGAAGTGCCGGGTTATGGCTCTCGATCTGACCGCCTTGGTGGCAGGTGCCAAGTACCGAGGGGAATTCGAGGAGCGTATCAAAGCCGTTGTGGATGAAGTACGTGGATCCACAGACATCATCCTGTTTCTCGATGAAATCCACACCCTCGTGGGCGCCGGCGGCAACGCCGGCGGGATGGACGCAGCCAACATCCTCAAGCCCCCGCTGGCACGTGGGGAGCTCCGCTGCATCGGCGCCACGACGCACGACGAATACCGGGAGTCGATCGAGAAGGACGGCGCCCTGGCCCGCCGTTTCGAGAAGATCATCGTCGAGGAGCCGGACGACGAGACCACGCTCATCATGCTCCGCGGAGTCAAGGGGCGCTACGAGACCCACCACGGGGTCCGGATCTCGGAGGATGCTCTTCACGTGACGGTCAAGCTGGCGCGCCGACACCTGCGCGACCGCTTCTTCCCAGACAAGGCCTTCGACATCCTGGACGAGGCCTCCGCCAACCTCCGGATGCAGCTCGAGTCCAAGCCCACCGAGGTCGATGAGCGGGAGCGAAGCCTGGTGCGGCTCCAGAGCCAGATCGAAGCGCTCAAGGCCGCGGGGAACAGCCAGGCCAAGGAGCTCGAGGCCCAGGTACACGCCGACCGGAAGGTGCTGGACGACCTGCTGAGTCGGTGGGAGGAGGAGAAAGAGACCTCCACCAAGCTGCAACAGACGCTGGCGGCCATTCAGGAGAAGGAGGCCGAGCTGGAAAAGGCGGAGTCGGCGGGCGACGTGGCCGCGGCCGCCGAAATCCAGTATGGCGCTCTCAAGTTCTTGCGCGAACAGGCGGCGGATTTGGAGGCCACGGCCGCCACGATTGCCGAGCGGGGGCCGCTAGTCCCGCAGGAGGTAGCCCCTGGGCATGTGGCCGACGTGGTCGCGCGGCGCGCTCGGGTGCCGATGACGCGAATGATGGAGTCGGAACGGGATCGGCTCCTCAAGCTGGAAGAGCGGCTGCAGCGCCGGGTCATCGGCCAGGACGACGCCGCGGCCGAGCTGGCGGACGCCGCCCGCCGGATGCGCGCCGACCTCCGCAAGAAGCGAAAGCCGGCCTCGTTCCTCTTTGTCGGCCCGACGGGGGTGGGGAAGACCGAGCTGGCCAAGGCGCTCACCGAGGCCCTGTTCGACGACGAAGCCGCGCTGATCCGGATCGACATGGCCGAGTACAAGGAGGCCCATTCCGTCTCCGGCCTGATCGGGTCGCGCCCCGGCCTGGTCGGGTATGACGAGGGCGGCTTCCTCACCGAGCAGGTCCGGCGCTCACCGTATTCCGTGGTGCTGTTCGACGAGGTCGAGAAAGCCCATCCCGAGGTGATGGACATCCTCCTCGGCGTGCTGGACGAGGGCCGTCTGACCGACGCCAAGGGCCGCTTCTGCGACTTCAGCAATACGCTCATCCTCCTGACGTCCAACCTCGGCGTGCGCGAGGCCAACGAGGCGACCGACGATCCCGCGGCGCGGAAGGACATCATCCTCAAGGTCGTCCAGGCCAGCCTCCGGCCGGAGCTCTTCAACCGGCTGAGCGGCGTTATCCCGTTCAATAGCCTGGAGACCGATACGCTGGAGCAGATTGTCCGCATCCACTTGGCTTCCTTGGACGGGCAGCTCCGCGAGCACCACCAAGCGAGCCTCCAAGTAGACGACGACGCCGTGAGCCGGCTGGCGGAGCTGGCGTATGATCCCGCCTACGGCGCCCGGCCGGTGGAGCGCACCATCGACCGGATGATCCTATCGGACCTCTCCAACCTGATCATCGGCGGCCACGTCCTCCCGGAATCGGTCGTCCGCGTCGTGCGCGACGGTGACGAGCTCGCGATCCTCGCCGGGACGGCCGAGGAAGTCGCCGCCGAAGCCGAGAAGATTGCCGCCGGCGCCGCCGAAGGCGCCGCTCCGGACCCCGCCCCGGCCTCCAAATAGACCTTCGATGCGGATCCCCGGAATCGCCAGCCTCCGTCACGCGGCGCTCGTCGCAGTCCTCGGGACCCTCGCCCTCCCCGGGCGGGGAGCGGCGCAGGACTCGTCGGCGTCCGGCCTGACCCCGGCCCAGCAGAACACCATCGCCCAGCTCCTCCCGCGGGCCCGCCAGCTGGAGGCGCAGCGCGAGGTCACCGTTGAGAACGCAGAAAGCCGTGTCATCATCTGGCGCCAGATCCTCCTGACCGACCCGAATAACGTGGAGGCCAAGCTGGGATGGGAGCAGGCTCGCGCCGATCTGGCGCGCGCGGAGGAGGCGGAAAAGGAAGGGCGTCAGGTGCAGGCCGCCACCGCCCAGCAGCGCGAGGGCCAGCTCCGACAGGCGGAGACCGCGCTCCGCGCCAAGGATCTCGAGTCCGCGGATGCCATGACGTCCACGGTGCTGGCCGAGGACCCGACCAACGCGCGAGCCCTGAGCCTGCGCAACACGATCCGGGCGGCCCAGCGGGCCCGCGCGGCGCGGCGGCGCTTCATAATCATCGGCGCCGTCCTCGTCGGCATCGCCGTGGCGGTCGTGGTCATCATCAAGAAGGTGGGTGGGAAGAAGAAGAAGTCCGGCGGAGCCGCCCCGGCGGGAGGGAAGGCGGTGCTCAAGGTCGTGGACGGGGTGGGGCGGGGCCGGCTCGTGACCATCGACCACGACGTCTACCGCATCGGG
>Ga0055480_10000990_pt1 | contig 11107 bp, 11 predicted proteins | sample Muzzi_PWB_D2_FD_57935 | JGI IMG/M metagenome (GOLD analysis project Ga0055480, IMG submission 57935) | Wetland microbial communities from San Francisco Bay, California, USA, that impact long-term carbon sequestration - Muzzi_PWB_D2 | ecosystem: Environmental > Aquatic > Marine > Wetlands ... | reverse complement strand
TGGAGTCCGAAATACTGAGAACTGACCAGCCTGACTATGCAGGAAACAGTGTATTTGATCGATCCATTCCTCCCACACCGGTGCTCAGGGACTACTGCGAGCGACTCGTTGCGGAACTGAACTACACAGGGCTGGCGCTGATTCAATTCCTCAGGGACGGGCGAACCGGCGAAAGTTATTTTCTCGAGGCAAACCCGAGGGCCGGGTCGACAATCGGACTTGCAGTGAATTGCGGTGTCGATCTCCCCGCCGCATCCGTAAGGGCTCATTTCGGCAACTCTCTCGAGTCCGACGGGCGTTATCCACTCAATCGGGCACAGAACTGGTTTCACGGTGACCTGCTCGGTCTCCGCAAGGCGAGACTGAATCGGGAAGTCGGCAGCAGACAGTCGATTGTGTGGCTCGCCCGGGCCATCGCAGATTTCATTCGTGCCGATTACCACACGACGTTTGTCTGGAATGACCCGAAGCCCACGATCACGTTATACAGGAATCTCCTGATGCGCACGTTGCGGAAGGAAAGTCGGAACCCGCCCGGTTAGATCCGGGAGCAGGTCCCGGCATTGGCTGTTTCGATACTTCGCCCTCAATCGGCGCCCCGTTTGGCGAGCAGTTCGGTCACCCAAAGGTGGTTCCAGTCCCAATCGCCGGGGTTCCTGGTGATCTGATTCGCCAGTCTTCGGGCAAAGTCCTGCACCGCATTGTCCACTATCTGCTTGCGGCGCATGCTGTGATCGAATGCGACAGGACTCTCTATCGTTACCCGATAATGAAGACGTCCGAGCCGCTCCGTGTACGCCGGAAGCAACACGGCACCGTGACGGAGTGCCAGCATGGGGGCTCCGACGGGAAAGCGGCCGGAGCGACCCAAAAACTCCGCGGCAACAAGCTTTTTCGCTCGCGTGCGCTCGCCGGCGATCCAGACACAGCCCTTGCTTCTTAATACTTCGCCGAGTCGATACAGGTAGTTGCCGTTGCCAACCACCGGGATACGGATACGTTCGGCAATGTATCGCCCTTCCGGCAGGCAATGCAGCGGCCCGGCTACGTATTTTCCCAGCAAGGTCAGTGGATACCATGCGCCGTGATCCGCCGCGGACAGCTGAGTCAACGCGACACCCGCTCTCGATAAGGCGATCTTCGAAAACAACGTGCCGCAGAAAGACATCCCCCAGAAGACAATGCCACTTCCCTGCTGCAGTGCATTGGTGACATGCTCCAACCCCACCACTTCAGTACGAATTTGCCAATCCGACTTGTGGCAAGCCTGCCATCGCGCCCATAAATCTTCCGTCACCCAGGCGTGGAAACGCTCTGAGCCGGCGCGAATATCGGTTTCCGAACAGATACCGTTCAGCAGTACTTTCATTCGTTCGACAATCGGATCGCGATCGAGGAGCGCTTTGAATTTGGCCCGCCGGTTCATGGCCAACCGGTCGAAGACCCGCTCCGCCATGCTGTCGGGCAGACCGCCAACGAACAGATACCCCACAATTACTATCAGGGACCTTCGTATTTCGTGCCATGTCCCGAGACCGCCGGGGACCTGGGCGGACAAGTGGGACCACGAAAATTTCCTCAGTTGCTTTCGCAATCCCCAACTCCAGCTGCAGTTTTCCCGATTGGCCTGAGGCGGCCGGATTTGCGCGAACTTCTACCTGATATGCAGACGGTAGGCGATGAAGCCACCGACCGCCATTGGAATGGCGAAGATAAAATAATTTGCGGACATGCTGAGGCCGCCGGCGATCAGATAGCCCGCGATTGCCGGGCCGAGCACCGCGCCAAATCGGCCCAGGCCGATCGACCAGCCAATACCCGTACTTCTTATATGGGTCGGATACGCTTTGGCGGCCGCGCCATACAAACCGGTAAATCCGCCCTGTTGCAGTATTCCTATCAGGAGTGTGAGTGACAGTAACAAGGTCAGCCTGTTCGGGACCAGCGCAAATATCACCATGCCCACGGCTGAAGCTGATGACAGATAAAAAATCAGGTTGGTGAGCGTCCACCGCGTGGACATCCAGCCTATCAGGTAGATCCCGATCACCCCGCCAAGGTTAAAGAGGAAAAATGCGTCGCGTCCGGCAGCCACATCGAACCCCGAATCCTCCATTAATTTCGGAATCCAGCTCATCAGGAAGTACAACGTACTGAAACAGAGAAGAAAGGCCGCCCATAAAGTCAGTGTCGTTTTGCGATGTTCTTTTGCCAGCAATCGGCGCATGCCGCTCAACAGGCCGGTCTTCTCAGTTGTTGTCGCCGCAATCACATTCGGCATTTCGTCCAGCGGCTCTTTCTTCAGTTTCTTGAGGATCTTGTTGATTCTTTCGAGCGCATCATCCGGTCGTCGTTCGAAAAGGAATTTCAGCGATTCCGGAATCATCAACCAGGCAATCAGAACCATCGCCAACGTGACCAGGCCGCCGAACCAGAACATTCCGCGCCAGCCATAGGCCGGCATGATGAAACTGGCGATGACCGACGTCATCATCGCACCGAGTGGATAGCCAGAGGTTACGGCGGCGACCGAAAACGCCTTGTACTTGTCCGGGCTGTACTCGGCGGACAACGCCGCCTGGCTCGCCAACATCGCGCCGGCGCCGAGGCCGCTAATGAAGCGTAATACAATGAATTCCGGCAGCGTGGACGCGCTGGCAGTGAGGATGATCGATGTGCCGATCAGCACAATTGCCATGATGATGAGTTTACGGCGCCCAATAACGTCAGAAATCGGCGCGAGGAACATTGCACCGCCCATCATACCGGCCAGCGCAAAACTGAATATCCAGCCAAGCTTGTCGGCCGTCAATTCCAGTTCAGTCGACACAGAACTGGCGACGACCGCCATCGCTGTTATGTCAAAGCCATCCAGCATGTTGAACAACATGCAAAGTCCGACGACCAGTAGTTGTTGCGCGGTGACCGGCCCGCGGTCGATCACATCGTGCGACAGATTCTGGCTGGTCGCTGCCAATTTGGTCATGCTCGGTCTCCGCGATTGTTCTGGTTGTTAGGGCAAGATCTCAATCGGCATGCTTACCGGCCACCCAGCCAAATTTTCCACCAATCGTCTCTTTCGCGACACTGGCTGGCAACTCTTCGAGTTCTGTGGCCATCGTATCATTCCATCGATTGAGAAAACCGAATAATGCTATGGATGCAACGATTTCCACCACTTCCGATTCATCGAAATGTTTGTAAACTTCGGCAAAGTCATCAGCTGTCGCCTGTGCGGGGGACAACGCTCCCTTGTAGGCCAGGCGCAATGCGGCCTTTTCCGCTTCACTAAAGCAATCAGCGGACTCAAACTCCCATACCCTGGCAATTTTTTCCGCCGACGCGTCGTAGATCTTCGACAGATTGGCCATGTGCGCCTGGCAGTAACGGCAGCCCGCAGCCTGACTCGCGATGAGACTGACGAGCATTTTGAGTTCTTCTGCAACCGTTCCCTCGTAAAGCACCGCCTGATTGAGCTGCATGAATGCGCGAACGATATTAGGACGCCGTGCCATAGTCTGAATGCTGTTCGGCGTGAAGCCCCGCGTATTCCTGTAGTGAACAAATCTTTCCTGAATGTCTTCAGCCACTGCATCGAATGGCAGTGGTTTCATATGGGCCATGCGGAAATCTCCTTTGGTCAGGCGGCGTCCTCGAGGGAAAACTTCGCGACTGTGCAGCCGACGGCGAAAATTGGCAGCTCGGCCGTATAGAACTGCAACTCCCCTGCGCCGCGCGCGGCCGCCGCAATTGCGATGAACGTACGTATCTCGAATCCGCCTTGCCCGGCATCGCGATACGTTTCGATATCGTCGTAATTGAGCAGCGCTTCCTTATCGTTACGCATGAGGCGGTCAAGGAATTCCCGATCCCACTGTTCGTTTATCTTCCCGGAGTCCGGTGTCGCCGGCCAGTGCGAAATGCCGCCTGTTCCCACGACGGCAATCTTCTCGGAAACCGAATCGCAGGCGCGCCGTAGCGCCTCGCCAAACGCCCACGCCCTGTGCAATGGCGTCAGCGGTGGTCCCTGGCAATTGATGTTGACGGGGATTATCGGCAGATCGTATTTCGGTGTCAGAAAATGCAAAGGCACCATGATGCCGTGATCAAATTTCCATTCTTCGGCATATGCGACGTCCACGGTCTTCATCACTTCTCGCGTCAATCGCGTACCGAGATCGGCTGCACCTGGTATCTTCGTCTTCGGGATCTTGAGCCACTCAGGGTCCTCGATCGGGCCTTCGTACTCATTGCCGATGCCGATGCAATAGGCCGGCATGTTGTTCATAAAGAAATTGGCGAAGTGTTCAGCGGCTATCACGATCAGTGCCTCGGCACCGGAGTCTTCGATTTCCTGCCGCTGGACATCGAGTTTCGCGTAAAACTCGTCGCGCCTGGCCGTGTTTTCTACCAGGTTCGCGCGTCCGGTGATGCCTGGCGCATGGCTCAGAACACCCGCGTACACCATACTCACGATTTCTTCCCTTCTACGGTGAAACTCTTGCCGCCACCTGTCATCGCATACACACCGGCACGCACGGGGCCATGCCTGGCAATGCCTTCCCGCATCATGTCGAGATAGTCAAACCACTCGATACCGAGAAACGCCGCGTAATGCATCAGAATCTGTCCGTTGACGCCCAGCACGTAGAGAAGACCGATATCGCCTTCGCGCAGAGCGTTGCACTCTTCCTCCGACAGATCGAATTCATCGAGCAGCGCATCGAGGTCGTTGCGGTATTTCGCCTGTGCCGACTCGTCCCGGTTGAGTTCGTAAAGAAATTTCTGCAGGTAATAGAGACTCATTTTTTCCCCAATTGCGGTACGCGATGAGTACCCATGCCGACACAAATGTTCTTTGTTTCCATATAGAACTCGAAACTGTAGTCACCACCGTCCCGGCCGATGCCGCTCGATTTCATGCCACCGAACGGTGCTGGCAGATGGCGGTTATTTTCCGAATTGACCCAGATCATGCCGGCGTCGATCGCATGCGCCATGCGGTGGCCACGTCCGATGTCGTTGGTCCACACATAGCCCGCCAGGCCGTAGTCGATATCGTTGGCGATTGCGATCGCTTCCTGCTCGTCCTTGAAGGCAATCGCCGTCAGCACAGGACCGAATATTTCCTGCTGGGCGATACGCATGTCATTCTTCGCGCCAACGAACAATGTCGGCTGGACATAATTGCCTTTTCCGTCAATCTCCGCAGACTTTCCGCCGACGGCGATCTGTGCCCCGTCTTCCCTTGCGATATCGAAATAGCTGCATACTTTTTTGAAGTGCCGTTCATGCACGAGCGGCCCAACTTCCGTGCCCGGATCGAGCGGATGACCGACACTGAGGTTCCTGACCCGTTCTGCCAGTTTCGCAATGAATTCGTCCTGGATCGACTCCTGGATCAACAGTCGACTGGACGATGTGCAACGCTCGCCATTCAGGCTGTAAATCATGAATACGACGGCGTCCAGTGCCCGCTCGAGATCCGCGTCGTCGAAGACGATAACAGGATTCTTGCCACCCAGTTCGAAATGCACGCGCTTCAGCGTATCTGCACCCTGCCGCATGATATGGCTGCCCGTCGTCGTCTCCCCGACAAACGCAATCGCCTTGATGGCCGGGTGTTCGGTGAGTGCCCTGCCGGCGCTTTCGCCGAGGCCTTGCACGCAATTCAGCACGCCGTCCGGCAAACCCGCTTCGTGCGCAATTTCTGACAGCATCATTGCCGTGTACGGAGACCATTCCGCCGGTTTGTGCACGACCGTGCAACCTGCTGCGAGTGCCGGTGCTATTTTCCATGTCGATAACATGAAAGGAGTGTTCCATGGTGTGATCACGCCGACGGGTCCAATCGGTTGCCTGATCGTGTAATTGATGTGCTCTTCTGCCGGTAATGACTGGCCATCGCGGGCAGTCGGCGCCATATCACCGAAGAAGCGAAAGTTGGCCGCGCCACGAATGGCTGCCTTGCTCATGAAGCGAATCGCCTGCCCCGAATCATAACTTTCGACCAGCGCGATATCGCGCGCTCTCGCAACAATTCCGTCGGCTACTTTGTGCAGCAGGGCTTTTCGTTCTTTGCCGGGCACATTCTTCCATTCTTCGAAAGCTGCCTCTGCCGCCTTGCATGCTGCATCAATGTCGTCGCTGTTGCCTGCAGCAACTTTACCAATCACGCTGTTGTCGATGGGCGTGACACAATCAAAGGTGTTGCCGGAAATCCCCTCATTCGGCTTGCCATTGATAAAATGCGGCAGCGTCTTGCTGCGGAATCGCTGCAGAAGCCGATCGGCGTCCTGGCAATTAGTAGCAAAGTCGTTCGACATACAAGTTCCTTCCGACATCGCGGTGCGGATGATTATTTCGGTTCCTTGCGGGCAACCATGTATTCGCGCAAGTTATTTTTCTTCCAGGTCAGCTCCGCGTCAATCTCCTGGATTTCGAACGAGATAGCCAGCGGTGAGGACGCGGAGACCGGTTCGAGAATCTTGCACAATGCTGCGAATAATTTCTCGCCGAACTCTTTTCTCACTGCTTTTGGCCGGCCGTGGCCGAGCTTCAATATCACGTGAACGAAAGCGTTGTCCGGATGCCGGTCGGCGACCCGGTACAGGTCGCGTCTGGCTGCCCGCGTTCTGAGGCCCCCGATGGGCAGTCCGTCCGTCTCCATGGCCGCCTGGTGCAGCCCGTCCACAAGTGCCCGCACATCCATTCTCGACTCCAGATTCGCTGAATATTCAATGATTTGGTGCGGCATATCGGGTCAGTCCCGGTGGCGTTGAATTCAGTTAACATGTTAAGTATACTTCCAGCTTCGCAAAGGTCAAGTCAGCAAAACAGGCGCAAGCATGAGGTCCGAAAAATGCCCGATCTAGCGGCCATCAAAGGCTCGATACCCCCGGTTGTGACACCCTTCCGCGACGGCGCGGTCGATTACGAGGCCTATGCCGGCCTGATTGATTTCCAGGTCGCGGAGGGATCACACGGTGTCCTCGTGAACGGCACCACTGCCGAGCCTTCAACATTAACCACCGAGGAGAGGAACCGACTCGTCGACATCGCAATCGAAACAGTGAGCGGCAGGGTTCCCGTGATCGCCGCAACCGGCTCCCAGTCACTGCTGGAAACAGAGCAACTGACCACGCATGCCGTGAATGCGGGGGCAGATGCTCTCCTGATCGTTACGCCCTACTACATACGACCGCCGCAGCGCGGACTGATCGAGTACTACCTGAAGGTCACAAGCCGGCACGACACACCGTGGATGATTTACCACATCCCCGGGCGCACGGCGATCAACGTAACCCTCGACTCCATGAAGGAGCTTCGTGACAGGTCCGCAACGTTTGTTGGCATGAAACACGCGGTCAACGATCTCGGCCTGGTTACGGAATGCCTGTCGGCGTTTGGCGATGACTTCAAGATCTTCGTCGGGCTCGAGGAGTTGTCATTTCCGATGATGACGATTGGCGCCTGCGGGTTAATGAACGCGGTAGGCAACCTGCGCCCCGGCATACTCGCTGAAATGTGCCAGGCGGTCTGGGACAGCGACCTTAAGAAAGGGCGCGAACTGCATCAGCGACTTCTCGAGATCAACCAGGCGGTCTTCTACGACACGAATCCCATTCCGATGAAGTACATGATGAAAAGGATGGGATTGATGCCTGCCAATGAACATCGATTGCCTATGATGCCGGCAGCTCCCGAGCTGGAGAAACGCCTCGACGGCGTATTGGAAAGAGCCGGGCTGCTGAAAGGAATTGCTGCATGAAGTTTCTGAGTTTCGAACACGATGGCGTCGCGAGCTTCGGCGCGCTAACCGAAGCAGGTGTTATCGATTTCGGACGGCGCTATGCCGACCTGCGCGCTGCCATCCGTGCCGACAAACTCGGCGAACTGGCCAGCGAAGCCGCCGGCGCAAAGGCTGATTTCGCGCTGCCAGACCTGACCTTTTTGCCCACGATCCCGAACCCGGAGAAGATCATCTGTATCGGCGTCAACTTTGCAAACCGGAACGCCGAATACAGGGATAACTCCGAAGCGCCGAAATATCCAAGCGTCTTCATGCGCACGCGCGAATCGTTGACAGGCCACAATCAGCCATTGATGGATCCACCCGAATCCGATCAGCTCGACTACGAGGGTGAGATAGTCATTGTCGTCGGCAAGGAAGGCCGCCGCATACCGGAGGAACGGGCACACGAATATATTGCCGGTCTGACCATCATGAACGAGGGCTCGATACGTGATTTCCTGAGGCATGCGAAGTTCAATGTCACGCAGGGAAAAAACTTCGAAAGATCGGGATCTCTCGGCCCCTGGCTGGTCACACCTGACGAGCTCGACCCGATGGGTGAATTGCGGGTAATGACCCGTGTCAACGGTGAGGAACGACAGAACGATACGACCGCGAACCTCATGTTTCCGTTTCGCTATCTCATCAACTACCTCTCGACGTTTTACCGGCTAAAGCCGGGCGATGTGATCGCAACCGGTACACCACTGGGTGCCGGCGCCCGTTTCGACCCGCCCAGGTACCTGAAGGAGGGCGATGTCGTCGAAGTCGAGGTACCGGGAATTGGCATCCTGAGTAATCCCGTCGCCACGGAAACAATCTGAGTCGAATGGCGGCCAATCCCAAACAAACGGCGACCATGCGCGACTTCGAGCATTCATTGCCAATGGCGCTGCTAAGGGCGCGTGAATCGGCTATGGCGCGTTTTCGGCCGATGCTTCGCAGGCATGGCCTGACCGAACAGCAATGGCGGGTCATCCGGGCCCTCGCTGCTTTCGACAAGATCGATGCCGGCGAGCTCGCAAGACGCAGTTTCCTGCTCTCGCCCAGCCTGACACGAATCCTGCAGCACCTCGAGCGTCAGGGATTGGTGCAGCGGTCGTCAGATGCGAACGACCAGAGACGTGCGGTTTTTGCTTTGACGCCGGGTGGAAGGAAGCTGTTTTCCAGGGTCGGTCCGGACTCGGAAGCGCTCTACGCGGAGATAGAGAAAGCGTTTGGAGCGGAAAGACTGGAGCTGCTGTACGGCCTGTTATCCGAGTTTTGCCGGACCTTGTCGACAGGGGAAGAAGAGACGTCGACGGAGTCGACCGCACCGTAGCAGCGCCGGCTGGATCCGGGCCCGTTTCAGGGAAACTGTGGATCCGCACACCGGACAATAATTCATTGCCGATTGAGTAACTCGTCGACGCGCTCGATCATGTCATCCTTGTTGTAAAGATCATAATATATCGACGCCATGACATTCTGCGGCCCGAAGAAGAATCGCTCATAAAGTACCTGTCGATTGCCAAATCCGGAAATCGCCACGTCATGAGCGAGACGAAACAGTGCAATTCGGTCCCTGCTGTCGAGGTTCACGGTTTGGAAGTATCGTGCAACATCGTCGGCGAGGTCGTTGCTCAGATCCGCTTCGCTGGGTGTCGCCATCAATGAACTCGACCCAAGGAGCTGCACCAGCTCAATGAGTCGTGGGTACATTTTTGGAAACAGGTTTCTCGACGTGTCGAGCGGCCGCCGCAGCGGTACATAATTGCCGTACTGATCCTCGTGCGCCTGTGCTTCTGCCTGAAAACGAAAGGCACGAACGCTCTCGGCCGCCCACATCGCCTCCGCGATCATGCCTTTGACGCCCATGTCCTTGTCCTTGCCGGTGGCCCTGGCCATCGCGCACAACAGGCCGACAATGAATTCTGCTTTCGCCAGTTTGCCGCACACGACCTGGTGCATCATGTGAATTACCGCATTGGTTTCAGCAAACGCGCGGTTGCAGAGCAGTGGGTCTCGATACATGAAGACCCGTTCCCACGGCACCAGGACGTTGTTGAAAATGACGACTGCATCCATCTCCTCGAAGCGGGATGCCAGGGGCGCGTCGAAATTCGACTTGCCGTGATCATATGTGTCGCGGCATATCATTCGAACCCCCCTCGTATTCGCAGCTACTGCGAAGGCGAATGCGAACGGGATGTTTTCCTCGGACGCTTTGAGGAGTGTGGACGGAAATACTTCGATCTCGTCGGCGTGGGGTCCGAGCGTTGCGAGCAAACGCGCGCCATTGACGACGATGCCTTCGTCTGTTTCCCTGACAACCTGCAAGGCCACTTTCCCGTCGTACTTTCCTTCTTTGGCCTGAGAATAATTGAATGTCGGATTTACCAGCGTGTGCGTAAGGACCTTGTCATTGGTCTTGATGTACCTGTAGTAATTCCGCATGTTCGCGACGAACTCGGGACGCCCCTCGGCAAGGAACTCCGCACCAGCTGCGAATGCCATCACTGATGCATTCTTGTAGTCCGGCGTTCTGCCGAACATGCCGTTCGACCAGGTTGCCCACTCGTAGAATGCGTCGCCACGCTTGACAATATCGGCCGGAGACCCGGGAATCATGTATGAAGTCGCGCAGCGGCGGCCGTCTTCTTCGTAGGTCAGCAAGTCGCTGAGATTCGGGTCGAATTGCCTGTCCATGAACCGGGCGAGGGTTTCCGCCCCCCTGCTGAGGCCGGGAAACGCTGTGACATCTTTGACTTTTTCGCCATGAATCCATACATCGCGGTCATCTCGCAGGCCCTCCAGGTATTGCCGGCCGTTGCGTATTCCATTGCCTGTTTGTGATTCAAGACTGCTCATTTTTCCTGCTCTCCGATTCTCTGCAGAGGCTTGTCGGCCCGCTGCCTGTCACGTTCGTTGCTGCCCATCGACGCCAATCGATCCAGGCCGTCGATAAGTTGCTGCAGCTCTTTGCTATCGATCGCGCTTCGCAACTCTGCATATGCCGCCTCGACCCTTGGCCTGACCTTGCCCTCGAGTTGCCGTCCTTCCCTGGTCGCCAGGACGGAGACGTTGCGCCTGTCTGATTCAGAACGGCGTCTCTTGACGAGGCCCGATTTACTGAGACGATCAACGACACCGACGAGGCTCGGGGCAGGGATCAACGTGAGTTCCGCTAGCGTGTGAAAGGCAATGTCCTCGTGCTCCCAGAGTACGCGCAGCACGCGCCACTGCTGCTCGGTAAGTCCGAACTCATTGAAAATCCTGCGAAACCTCGGCATAACTGTATCCAGCGCGCGATACAGCATCATCGGCAGTGAC
>Ga0055480_10000986_pt1 | contig 11112 bp, 8 predicted proteins | sample Muzzi_PWB_D2_FD_57935 | JGI IMG/M metagenome (GOLD analysis project Ga0055480, IMG submission 57935) | Wetland microbial communities from San Francisco Bay, California, USA, that impact long-term carbon sequestration - Muzzi_PWB_D2 | ecosystem: Environmental > Aquatic > Marine > Wetlands ... | reverse complement strand
CATCGAAATCGGGGCGACACCTGCGGCGTTCCCGGACTGATGCCGCGCCCCAGGGCGGACCCCCCCGTGCGGATTAGCGCTGTTTCACGGCTTTGACGACCATGTATTCGTTCGAAGTAAGAAAAAAAAGCCGACCGCCACAGATCTCGCTGTGGCGGTCGTCATGTAACACGATACAAGGCTGGAACGCGCTTTGTTCTGCGGTGCCATCCGGTTCGCATCTCGCTCGGACAATCACCGGCACGTGAGTCTGCACTTGCTCCGAACAGGATTTGTTACGGGAACGGCAACGGGCACGAGTATACGCAGTCGAACCCGCAGTCCACGAGCGTACAGATAATGCCGTTCCCGAGGTCAATGGTCTCCGGGCAGTCGCAGGGTGGCGGTTTCGGCTTGCCCTTCGCCATCGCCGTGGTCGGCGCCACGATCGCACAAAACGCCACGGCCATTAGGGCCACCAGGCCGAGCGTGCCGACTATTCTCATCGCCTTTTTCATTTCTCGTCTCCTTCTGTCCTACCCCTTGGAGTAGATGCACACGCGGCTCCGCGCGAAGCCGCTTTCAATGTTCAAGCCGCCATAACTTCTGTTCTTCACGGACCGGCTCTAATGCCTCGGCGCTTTCGCTGAGCCAGCCAATCCAGTAGCGCCACGGAAGACTGCATCCTCGTGCAAGTGAGACTCTGCCTCCCTGTGCTGTAAAACGTGAGAGCGAGCGTTCTTATTCCGACAAAGCCCCACTCCGTTTACACCCGATGCGGCGCTACAAGATTCCCTAAGATATGCGCAGAGCAAGACCGAACCCCCTCAAATCCAGACACTTTTTTTCAGATTGGCACGTGGTATCGATCAGGACGGCATTTTCAGATTTGACCGTTTGGCTTTTTGGGTACGTTCAGTTGCCGGACAACAAAACTGTGCCAACGCTTGGTCCGAACTTGGCGCGATTGAATGATCCCAGTGTATAGAGTTCATCTGCTGGCTCGAAATCGAGATGACATGTCATGACAACACCCTTGCCAGGCGAGCGCTCTGTGGATTCGGCCGGTCTCGCCGGGGTGCCGCCTTTCTATTTCACGTCATCCACTTTGAGCGTGTGCTGACAAAGTGCGGCTTGTTGTGGTTTGTCCCAAGCCTCGTACAACTGCGCAAGCTTGCTCACGATATGGCGCGTGATCGCATGCTGCGGTCCAAGCGCGTGCAGTGCCCGGGCGTGCGCCGATTTCAACACAACCTCGGCTTCCTCCATGCGGCGCTGTCCAAGGAGTGCCTTACCCAATGCGGCCTCGAAGCGTGCGGCCCGCTTGATGGCGGTGGGGTATTTTTCCAGCGACATGGCCAGCCCGTGCCGGGCCAGTTGCTCCGCTTCCTGAGAATTCCCGAGATCGCTGTGCAAGGCGCTGAGTTCGACAAGGCTCTCGAGCGTATGGGCATGCGATTCACCGTAGAGTGAGCGACGAATCTCGTGGGCTTGACTGAGCCAGCGAAACGCGTCGTCAAGCCGATCCAATTTCCAGTAGATGTCGCCGAGATTGGCCATCGCGGTAGCGATCGTCGGATGTTGCACGCCGTGTGCCTTCACGAGAATGTCAAGGGCCTCCAGAATGTGCGTGCGGGCTTCCTCGTATCGTTTCTGCTTGCGCAGATTCTGGCTCAGGTTGATCAGCGTGGCGGCGATGTCGGCGTGTCCCGGCGGGAGCATCTTCCGGTCGATAGCCAAAATCTCGCGAAACAACTCGTCGGCCTGTTCAAGCCTGCCCTGACGCGAATGAAACAACGCCAGCAGATTCAGCGAATCGCCCAGCCCCGGATGTTCGCCGCCCAGTTGATCCCGTTGAATAGCTACGGATTCCTCCAATAGCTTGCGTGCCTCAGCGACGCGGTTGGTTTCTCCCAGCGCGTATCCGAGCATGCCCATCGTCTCGGCCGTCAGCGGGTGTTGCTCGCCCAGGATTCGTAGACGAAGAGACAACGCCTGGCGTAGCGGTGCTACCGCTTTCGCATAATCTGCCTTCTCCAACAGAGCTTCGCCGAGTTGATGAAGGGTGCCCGCGAGATCTCGCTCAGGGGAGTGCGTCCGTCGAATGTCCAGCGCATCGCGGAGGACGCTGGCCGCCTCCTCATAACGCCCGCGCACGCGCGCCAGTCTGCCGAGGCTCTCCAGCGTGTTTGCACGCTCGTGCAGGTCCGCCGCTGTATTCTGCTGTAATAGCGTGAGGGCACCGCTGAGGAGCTCCGCCGCCTCGTCCAAACGGCTTGCGTCGATCAGAAGGTCACCGAGTTCGCGCTGCGCGGCCGCCACGTCCGTCGTCACCTCAGGACGTTGTGCCTGCCGTGCCGCCAACACTTTGCGAAGGTATTTCTCGCCCTCCTCGTACATGCCAAGGCTGCGGTAGGTTTTTCCAAGGGTGGCCTGAAGGGCCAATTTCACCGCCGGAAAATCGGCCAGCGCGGTGGGCATGCGCAACGACGCGTCGTCGATAAGTTCGCGCACGGTGTAGTCGAGACCTTTGTAACGCCGGTCTAGCGGGTCCGCAGACTCCAACATGTCTGTCAGGAACGATGAAGACGCATTGGCCTCGGCCTCGGCGTTTGCGGCCGCTCGCGCGTTTTCGCTAGCCCGCATGAAGGCGACGGTCATACCAACCGATCCCGCCACGAGTGTGAGTGCAAGAGCTGTGGACAGGCAGGTCGCGATGGCATGTCGCCGAAGGAACTTTCCCAGACGGTATCGGACAGTCGCCGGATGCGCTGTCACGGGGAGTCCGACCAGGTAACGCCGAATATCTTCAGAGAACTGCTCGACAGACGCATAGCGTTTTTGCGGATCGACCTGCATGGCCTGCATGGCGATACTGTTCAGATCGCCTCGCAGATGTTGCAGGTGCGGCGCCAAGGCTGAAGATCCGATGTCATGGTCTCCGGCACCGCGATGCGCCACCGACCCACTACGGGCAGAAGGGTCTGTAGTCCTGACACGTTGACTCCTGCCGTTGTGTTTCGCCACTGCGTCTTCGTGCCCACGGCGACCGACCAGGAGCTTGGAGAGGACGACGCCGAGAGAGTAGACGTCGGTGGCCGTCGTGAGGCACTCGCCCCGACGCTGTTCCGGACTGGCGTATTGGGGGGTATAGGCGCGGTGGGGCGCGGTCGTCGATTCGATGGACGCGACGTCGGTCACACCGGCGTGCAGGTGCGATAGACCAAAATCAACAAGTTTCGGGCATCCCTGCGCCGTGACCAGAATGTTGCCCGGCTTCAGGTCGCAGTGCACGATGAGATGGTGGTGGGCATGTTGGACGCCTTCGCATACCCTGCAAAACAACCTCAACTTGTCATCCAGGGAAAGACGTCGATTGGCACAGAAAGCGTCGATCGGCGTGCCTTCGACGTACTCCATGACGAGGTAGGCAATGCCCTCGTTCGTGGTGCCGCCGTCAATGAGTCGGGTAATATAGGGATGCTCTAGTTGCGCCAGCGTCCTTCGTTCCGCGTCGAATCGCCGTCTTCGCTCAGCGCTTACAAGTCCCCACGACAGGAGTTTGACGGCGACCCGTTGCTCGAAGAGGCCGTCGGCGCGTTCGCCGGCCCACACCGTGCCCATCCCGCCCGCCTCGATTATCCTCGTCAGGCGATAAGCGCCCACTTGGCATCCCGCGCCGACCGGATGGGGCGCATTGTCGGATTCCATATCCGGGCACAACGGATCGAGGTAGGAGTCGTCCGGGTCATGATGGGTCAAGAGCCGCTGTACTTCCTTGATGACCTCTGGGTCTCCGTTTGAGGCCCGGTGCAGAAAGTCTGATCGGTCGCCGTCATCTACATCGAGTGCCTTATGGAAGAGACGTTGCACCTGTCGCAGGTGTTCGGGACCGGTTTCCGCGTGTTGGCTCATGTGGCACCCTTGTGCTAGGTTGATACGCGTACGTTGTGCGGCGCGTGACGGCAGCCCGGCTCGTTCCACCCCTACGACGCGCGCCGACGGTCCGAGACGTCGTACAACTCATTTCGAAGCCACGCTTTCGCGAACGTCCAGTCTCGTTCGACGGTACGTCGCCGCACGCACAACACACTGGACACTTCCTCGACGGACAAACCACCGAAAAACCGCAACTCGATCACCCGGCTCTTACGGTGATCAAGGTGCGCCAGTCGTTCCAGCGCTTCGTCGAGTGCGGGTAAGGTAAAGCCTCGCCGTTCCACCTGCGCGACCAGTGTGTCGAGCGGTAGGATGGGCGCTCCGCCGCCGCGGCGCTGGGTCAATCTGGATCGCGCGTGATCCACTAATATGCGACGCATCACATTGGCCACCGCCGCGCGAAAGTGAGGCGCGTCCATGGTGGTCACGTTGCGCTGATTGGCAAGTCGCAGGTAGGCCTCATGTACGAGTTCCGTGGTTTGTAGCGTGCGGTTTGAGTGCTCTCGACACAGGGAGCGAGAGGCCAAATGACGCAGTTCCTCGTACATCTCTGCCATGATTTTTGCAACTGCATCATTAGCGGTAGCCTGATTAGCCTGCAACGGTTTCGAGCGGACCATTTGAGCTGTGGCCATAACCATGCCCTTCCGAAAGAATTCTGCAAATCAAACGGCGGGCTCCCCCGAGCATTTTCGCCATCTATAGGTGCAAGTGCAATAGGGTGCGGAGATATTGCATGATTCGTGCCGGAAGCGCCGCTCGGCCCGCATTCGGCATATGGTGGCGGTTTGCGCCGGTCGCTCGCCACACAGAATCTTGGGGTGTTGTGCGAACAGATGGCCAGGACGCGGAGGGTGTAGGTTGGTATCCGCAAGTTGCCAGAAAGCCCGATTTCATTTGTAATGTATTTGTTCGAATGGCTAGGGTCGGGAGTTCCAAGCCGCTGGGGCGGGGGCGCCGAGGAGGTTCTCGGGCGGGCAGTATGTGCGTGGTGGCCGGATGAGATTCCGGCCGCCCGCATCAAGCACGTCGGGGACTACCGGCTGAATGACAAGGCAGGCCGATTGAAACAGACTGGGCCGCGCGAGAGTATTCCATCCGGCGCGGTCACATTCCGGCGCTCGTACAAACTGGCGCTGCGATTTCAAGTACGACAGGGCGCTCTCGAGTGGCTCGCCGAATTCCGAAGGTGGGTTGGGCTGTCTCAGTTCAAAGACCGAGGTGGGTTGGGTCAAGTAGCTTCAACGTGCATAAACGGGCTATCGAGTTGCTGTTCCGGTTCGGCAAGGACAAACAAGGAGATTGATGATGAAAAGAATGTCTCGTTCTAGCAAGATTGCTTTCGCCTGTATCGCGGGGATTGGAGCGATGTTGGCGGCCACCGCTTTCGTGCAGCCCGCCAGTGCCGCCCGGCCCATTCCCGGTCCGCTCTGTGGCCCCACGATTCTGTTCCTATGCACCGGCGACAATGGTGAGGAAGTGCTCGTCGGCTTAACGCGATGCGAGGTGGATAAATTCGAGAAGAAGACCGGCCTGACGTGCGAGCCTTATGGGGGGTAATGAGGACCAAGTATTAGCCAGATGGCACCCCTGGCAGGTGCCATGTGGCTACGTAATTTCCGTCCGATGGCGAGTGGCGTCTCGTGGGGGCGCCACTCGCTGTAGCGCGTTCCCGAGCAAACCGCGTCGCTCATCCGCGGCAAACGAATGGTGGAAATTGCCGCTGTATAGTTCTGCTATCTGGCGTTCTTGCACGGGCCAAATGGGCGAGGCGGCGCGGGTCGCACCTGCACTGGCATTTTCGGCTACTGGACCTCCGGTGTCGCCCCGCCGGTCTGTCCGGCGCGAATCGACACGTCAGAATCCTGAAGACCGACTTTGCGGACCGTGACTTTCATCGAGACGGCGAGCGGGCGTGAGGCCCGCCGGTCATAGATACACGTTGACAACCGGAGGGGCGTTGGCTACCTTTGCCTCCTGACGAGCTGAAACACGCGGGTGTAGCTCAGTGGTAGAGCGTCACGTTGCCAACGTGAATGTCGTGGGTTCAAATCCCATCACCCGCTTTTGACGTAAGTCACGCCGAACGCATAACTTAGCGTGCCTGCCTGCGTGGGGCAGTGCGGCCCAGAGAGCCCTGATAGTCCGGTACTTTGCCGGATTAAAGTGCCCGAAAGGTCGCTACATGCCTCGGAATAAACGCACAACGACACCAACGTACCGTTTGTGCCGGCCGTCAGGCCGGGCTGTCGTCACCATCGACGGTTGCGATGTCTATCTCGGTCCACACGGAATCCCGGAAAGCCAGGCGAAGTACGACGAACTCATCGCGCGGTGGCTGGCGAACGGGCGGCGGCTTCCGTCCTCCGTCTCGGAGAACCTGTCCGTCGGCGAGCTGATCCTGCGGTACTACGAAGCCTGCCTTGAGAAGTACGGCCACCGTAGGACGGCCCGGTCCAATCTCCCGCGCGTACGCTATGCCCTCAAGCACGTCCGACTACTGTTCGGGAGCACATCTGCCCGCGCATTCGGACCGAAGGCACTAAAGGCGGTCCGCAACAGCTTTATTCGGGCAGGCCTAGCCCGGAAAACGGTTAACGAGCGTATACAAATCGCGAAGCGGTGCTTCGAGTGGGGCGTTACGGAGGAGCTGGTGCCGTCCAGTGTGATCCACGGATTGTTCGCCGTGAAGGGGTTGTGCGTCGGCGGTACTGTGGCTGACGTCGATCACTCTTGGATGCCAGCGCACGCCGTCACACAGGTCCAGACCCCCCCCAGACGTTCCATCGTGCAAGATTCCTGAAGGGTTCGGTCGACGACGTCGAGGCACATCGGCCGGGTACCGACTTCGCGCCGCACCAGGTCGCGCCAGTTACGTACGATTCCCAGATCATAGGTGCGGACACCTCCGGTACGCTCCACGACCTGAAGATCGGGTCGCTTGCCGTGAACTTCTTGAAAATATCGCATTGGCGCGTACGTATTCCACTCGGCGATCACGACGGCGTTTGGTGGGAACAAGGCGAGTGAGTCCTGGACGAAGCCGGCGACCGTCGGTTGCCCTCTTCTGTCCACGTAATCGCGCAGTCCCGTGAGAAGGAGCAGCGCCATCACCAGCGCGACGACGATGCGCGAGAGGGTGCGGAATCTGGCGGCGTGTGCGATTCTTCTGGTGGCTTCGAGCCACGCACAAATCCAAAAGGCACACAAGAAATAGGATGGTGTGACCATGGCCTGGTAGTCCAGCCAGGGATACCAGGTGAAGTAGGCCATGTCTGCCAGAAACATGACGACGGTGGCGGCCGCGAGCGTACGGTGCCGGCGCCAGAGGACCCAAACTCCGACGACCGCCATCGCCGCTCCGATCCACAGAAAGGAAGCGGCGAAGTGCACGCCGTGTTCGCGCAACCGTTCCACGTAGAAACCCACCGGAATCGACCCGATGGAGCGATACTCGGCGGCCGTGAAATAGTACCATGCGTCGGCAAGCCGGCTGGGATTGAGCGAGGTGCCCATCGGTGGGTGTGTTCGGGCGCGAAAGATTGACCATGACAGCACGATCGCGCCGGTGATCAGTGTGCAGCCGAGTGCCAACATCACATCGTTGCGCCTTCCGCGAGCGCGTTTCCAGACGAGCAGGATCCACCCCGGGACCAGAAGGACATTGGCGAGGCTGGTTCCGCAGGAGAGACCCGCGAGGAAACCAACGGTGGCCGCCCGCCATGCGGATCGATGCCTGTACCATCGAATCGTCGTGATGAGGGCCGCGGCCACCAGGGCCATATTGACGTTGTACACCTCCGTCGAGACGGCTGACTCCCAGACGTGCGGTACGAAGGCGAAGCAGAGTGGTCCGATCGTCGCCGTCCAGCGACATCGCGTGATGGCGAGGGCTGCGGCGCTCAGCAGTCCGACGGCGATCGACGAACAGATCGCGGACAGCGCGTTCGTGGCACGAGCCGGTTCATCGAATAGAAAAGTCAGCAAGTAGCCCAGGAACGTGTGGACCGGATAGCCGGGTGGGTGAGTGACTCCGAGAAGTTTCGCCTGCAAGGCAAGCTCAGCGGCGTCTCCTGCGCCCACCTCCGGCGACAGGGTGTACGCGTATGCCGCGAGGGCGATCGCTGCCGGGACGAGCGGCCACCAGTACGCCCGGTGACTTCGTCTGATCTCACGGCCGACGGTATGTTGCTTCATGGCTGTCGAACCTACCAGAAGAAGCGCTAACTACAAGAGCTGGGCGAATCTCGGCGTGGTCTTGCGAGTGCGTGGCGCGTTTTCCACGGCTGCTGTTTGACCCGACCGGTGGGCGCGGAGGTCCATGCGATATGAAACGCGAATAAGACGACCGTTACTTGACCGCGATGATCAATGCGGTGAAACTTGCCAATCCGTTCGGAGCCTGAAGGAGCAAAAGGTAGCGTGAGCGTCGAGCCCTATTCCCTGTCGCCATCTGCGCTGACGGCGCTTACCCAAGCGGCGGCGGCCATTACTTCGACTCTGGATCTGGATCGTGTGCTCAATACCATCGCGCGACTGGCGTGTACGGTGACGCGTGCGGAAGCCAGCAGCGTGTTGACGCTCAAACCCGGGACGAACCAACTGGTGATCGCCGCTGCCTCCGGGCAGTGGCGTGAGGCGTTCATCGGCCGGGAGTTCGACGCCAACCTGGGCATCCCCGGCGTGGTGATGCGTACGTCGCACCCCAAGCTGGTGCTGGACGTCAGTAAGGAACGTAACTTCCATGACGAGATTGACCGGCTGAGCCGGCATGGAACGAGGAGCGTCATCGCCGCACCGATGATTCACCGTTCGGAGGTCTTCGGCGTGATCGAGGTGGTCAATCGCCAGGATGGTTACGACTTTACGGATACGAGTCTGAAGATACTTCAGGTCTTCGCCACGCTGGCGGCCGCCGCCACGCAGAACGCCCGGGCACATGCGGAGTTGCGACAACGCTACGAGGGGTTGCGTGATTCCGTCATGAAGCGCCAGAACCTGCTGGGTGATTCTCCGGTCTGGCGCAAGACCATGAGCCTGTGCGATCGGGTGAGCAGCAGCAATGCCACGGTACTCCTGCTGGGCGAGACGGGGACGGGTAAGGAGGTCACCGCGCGCTATGTTCATAACACGTCACCGCGGCGTGAGGAAACGTTTGTGGCCGTCAACTGCGCCGCCCTCCCCGAAACCCTGCTCGAAAGCGAGCTGTTCGGACATGAGAAGGGCTCGTTCACCGGTGCCCATGCGCAGCGTCGCGGCTGGTTCGAGGTCGCCACCGGCGGGACGCTCTTCCTTGATGAGATCGGAGAGATCAGTCGTGCGATGCAGGCCAAGCTGCTCCGTGCGTTGCAGGAGAAGTGCATTGTCCGTGTGGGCGGTACCAAGCCCGTGCCCTGCGACACGCGCATCATTGCGGCTACGAACCGCAATCTCAAGAACATGATGATCGACGGGACGTTTCGCGAAGATCTCTACTATCGCATCAGCGTGTTCCCCATTCGTATGCCGTCGCTTCGGGAGCGCCGCACGGACATCGCGATTTTTGTGGAAGAATTCGTGCGCGCCGCGGCACGCGAATGCCATATTGCCAAGCTCGGCATTGCGGCGGACACGATGGACATCCTCATGAACCACACCTGGCCGGGCAACATTCGCGAGCTGCAAAACGTCATCGAGCGTTCGGTGCTCATGTCCGACGGTGACACGCTTCTGCCCGAGCACCTGCCCGCGGACATACTCGACGGCAGCAGAGCCAACGGCGACGACGAAACGGGCTCGGAACTTTCGCGCCAGGAGCGGCAACTCATCACCGAGGCCCTGGAGGCCCATGGCTGGAATCAATCCAAGGCCGCGCGTGCGCTGGGCATCAGCCGTTACCACATGCGGCACCGCATCAAGAAATACGCCATTTTGAAGCCGGGGGAGACCGCCACGGACGAGTAGGCCTTGTTTCGACGCCGCCTGGATGCCGACGGGGGCCGACGCTAGGATGACCCGCCACGTTGCGGAGTGTGGTAACTCCGTGTTGACGCATAGAGAGATCAGGTGCTCAAAAACTACTTTTCGCTGCCGCGCCCTGTGCTGATTCTCTGCCTGGGGACGCTAATCAATCGCGCCGGCTCGATGGTGATTCCATTTCTAACGCTGTATCTGAAGGAGGGGCTCGAGCTGACGACGGCGTTCGCCACGCTTTCCGTGAGTGCGTACGGCGTGGGTTCCTTCGTGGCGTCGGCGATCGGCGGGCACCTGGCGGACCGCATCGGGCGAAAGACGGTCATGCTCGGGAGCATGTTCGGTGGCGGCACCATTCTGCTGGTCTTCGCTCACCTGCACGCCCCATGGGCCATCTTGTCGGCGACGCTGGCGTTTGCGCTGGTCATGGAGATGTACCGACCTGCGGCGTCCGCGATGATTGCCGATCTTGTCGGCACCGATCACAGAACATACGCCTTCGGTCTCATGTATGTGGCGATCAATCTCGGGTTTGCCATTGCGCCGATCCTGGCGGGCGTACTCATTGAGATCTTCTCGTTTCAGTCGCTCTTTCGTGTCGACGCAGCCACTTCCATGGCCTATGGCTTACTCATCCTGTTCACGATTGCGGAGACGCTGCCGACGCGGAGGGGCAGGGCGGAACATGACGCGCCGCGTACCGCCGGCGAGCCGGTGACGAGGGAGACGATAACGGCCGGCGCATCAGAAGAAATGGACTGGTTCGCCGCGCTAAAGCACATGATTCACGACAGGCCGTTCGTGCTGTTCTGTCTGGCGACTCTTTGCTGCACCGGTGCCTACGCGCAGGCCTTCACGACCTTTCCGTTGCAACTCGCCGAATACGATATTGGGTCGACGACCTACGGGCGAATTATCGCGGTCAACGGCATTATGATTGTCATTCTACAGTTGCCGATTTCGTCGGTTATCACGCGATTCAGAAGATCCAAGATGATTGTCATCGGCGCAATGCTTACCGCGATCGGATTCGGCATGATCGGCGTTGTCACGTCGGTGCCGCTATTTGTCATGACGGTCGCCATCTGGACGCTGGGGGAAATGCTGCTGGCCCCACTCTCGAACGCCATTGTGTCGGATCTGGCACCGGTCCATCTTCGTGGACGATACATGGGCGCGATTACGATGTGTTGGTCCGTCGGCATGGCGTTTGTGTTTCTTGGAGGCCTGATCCTGCAACGC
>Ga0055480_10000985_pt1 | contig 11112 bp, 14 predicted proteins | sample Muzzi_PWB_D2_FD_57935 | JGI IMG/M metagenome (GOLD analysis project Ga0055480, IMG submission 57935) | Wetland microbial communities from San Francisco Bay, California, USA, that impact long-term carbon sequestration - Muzzi_PWB_D2 | ecosystem: Environmental > Aquatic > Marine > Wetlands ... | reverse complement strand
GGAGGTTGAAATCAAAGAGGTGCAGTTCAAGTAGTTAGTGTCTGTCCACTGGACAGACACAAGTTAAACTAACAACGTATCAGGGGGGTATGAAATGGAAAAGACCAGAGGTTCAGCAGCGGCAATTCAGGAAATCATCAAACTCGGCAACAAAATGAGCATCAGCGAGATGGTACAAATCGAAGAGCAGGTCGCAACGATGGGCGGCAAGCTCATTTCTGTGAGCGCTGCAGATGATGACGATTGGTGCGGCAATGGAAGATTTATCATTAAATGGCCGGTCCCGAAACCAAATGAATTCATCAGCCTGCTCGATAGATTAGTTAAGACCCGAGTCGATTTTGAAGTCCTTATCAATGGTACCCCGGTCCCGGAAGAAATCATGATGAGTGTGTCCAGACAACTTCGTAGATAGGAGGGGGGATGGAGCGGAAGAACAATTCAGCATATGATTTTGACTCGCCATTTCTTTTTACGTCGGGAGGTGTGCGGTTGTTGCAGATTCAGCCAACCTTACGTTGCAACCTCCGATGTAAACACTGCTACTCAGAAAGTGGCCCCGAGCATGAAGGGGATATTCCGCTCCATATTCTACAGCAATTCCTCCTTGAGGCGAAACCGATAGGCTACGATTATGTTGGGGTTTCCGGGGGAGAACCGCTTCTTTGGCAGGACCTTGACTCTTTTCTCAGTTTTGCCAGAGAATTGGAATTTAAGACTTCAGTGTCAACAAATGCTACGCTTATGACACTCGAGCGCGCAGAAGCACTTAAAAAAGCCGGTTGTCTTGTGGCCGTAAGTGTCGATGGCCCGCCGGAGGAACATAATGCATTGCGACAGTCCGCTACAGCTTTTGAAAGAATGGTAGTCGGATTACGCATGTTGCGTCAAGCTGCCGTACCATTTACCCTTGCCTTCACTTTAACCAGATACAATGCAGGAAAATTGTCCTGGCTCTATCAGTTTGCCGATAACGAGGGTGCATTGGGAGTGCATGTGCACCCGTTAAGCCTTACTGGGAAGGCAACCTTGAATCTCGAGGATGCGGTGCCGGATTCCCTGGAATTTAAGATGGGGGCCTATCTGGCTGCGCTGCTTATAGCTAACCGGCAAGGTGGGGGACCTGGAGTGATCTTTGATGTTATTCGACGCAAGATATTGGAAGAGGGGAGATGGCCGCTTAAAGACGGAACAGATAATGAGATAATAACCAGTCCAATCCCGGAACTCACCCCTTCGCTGATTGTCGAACCCGACGGTTGTGTGCTTCCCTTTATTTACGGCTTCCCGCGCCAGTGGGCGTTGGGATTTCTCGGCAGTCAACCCCTGGAGGAAATGAGCAGGAGCTGGCGCCTTAAGACGGCCCCAACAATAAAAAGCATTGTAAAAAAGACCCTCGCTCACCTCAAAGAGATTGAAGCAGAGTATGTTGATTTTTTTAGTGAATTGAAAGTAATGGCGGAAAGTGAATCAGAATAGCGGGTTGACAAGCTAGATTTGCAAAAGACTTGTAATTTCATGCACCTTTGCCGTATCAGCTACTTCCGGAACCAGTATCACCTCCTGCCTTGTCTTGTCCTCGACATAGACCAGGATGTCTGCCCTGGTGATTTCCAGGGCAAAAACGGTTCCGCCGCCCAGCTCTTTATCTTCCCAGCGCTTGAGAATCCAGGCGGCATTTTCCTTGCTGACGGTCCAGCTTAATCCTCTGGTAATACCGGTTACCGATCCCCGGAAGGCTGTAACCCGCTCATAGGGGAAAGGACTGCCCTGTTCGTACAACCGGTCGGCATCGCAGCTTTTCAGGAGAAATTTCCAGACGTCGTAATCACCGGCGGCGGCAAAAGGGGTGTTCCGGCGGTAGTAGAGCTGCAGTACCGCTTGTTCGAGGCACTGATGCTGTTGGAAATGCTCCAGGTTATTGAGGAGAAACCGGATGTGTTCCAGCGGATTGAGGACGAGCATTGCCTCAAGGGGACCTTTGGCGTTTTCGAGCCGGCTGACGAGCTCCTTGATTTTTTGGTCCTGCATGGCTTTATGACGCGCCTGCATTTTTTCGTTGGTGAAAGTACCGGTAAAATCATCCGGCGGATAAAGAAAACGAATTTTATCAAGGTTCCATGGCATATTTTTGCCTCGTTCGTAGAGAGTCATTGGCAAACCTTTGTGGGGGTGGTTGCAGGATTATTTTCTCTCGGTTCTTTTGTACATCTTTATCTTCAGATCCTTACATATTCGCCTGTCCGTTGAGGTCGAGCCAGTTGTTTGCCACATCGAGCATCCGATTGGCAAAACCCCATTCATTATCGAACCAGCAGAGCATCTTGACCAGCCTGCCGCCGCAGACCCTGGTCTGGGTGCCGTCGACGATCGACGAGCGCGGGTCGGTGTTGAAATCGACCGACGCATGGGGTTCCTCGGTATAACCGACAAGACCATGAAGCGCCCCCTGAGCTTCTCTTTGCATGATCTGGTTTACCTCCATGGCTGTAGTAGCTCTCTGCACATTGATGGAAAGATCCATGACCGAGACGTTTATGGTCGGTACCCGTAAATGGAGACACTCAAAACGATTTGCCAACTGTGGCATCAGGCGGTCAATGCCTCTCGCGAGCCCGGTATCAACAGGAATAATAGAGTGCAGGGCACTGCGGGTGAGACGGAGATTGGTATGGTGGTAACTGTCGATCACCGGCTGATCGTTCATGGCTGAGTGAATGGTCGTCGTAACACCGTTTTCAATGCCCAGTTCCCGGTCTAAAAGGTGAAGTATCGGCACTACGCAGTTGGTCGTGCAGGATGCCGTCGAGACGATACGATGGTCCGACCGTAGCAGCGACTGATTGTACCCGTAGACAATTGTTGCATCAACTTCGGGAGTTGCCGGGTGCGAAAGGAGAAGACGTTTGGTACCGCTTTTTATATGCTGTTCCGCTATTTTTCTTTCAACAAAGGACCCTGAACATTCAAAGAGAAGATCGACATCGAGTTCACGCCATGGAAGCCTGGTTGGCTCCGGTTCATTTATGACCCTGATTTTATCCTCACCGATCTGAAGAAAGTCACCGTTACAACGAAGTGGGTAAGGGAAGCGCCCGTGGGTTGTGTCGTAGCGGGTAAGGTAGGTCAGCGTCTCGATGCCGGCCAGGTCATTAATGGCTACAATTTTAAATTTTGATCTGAATGGGCTGGAGTAGATCGCTCTAAGAATGGACTGGCCAATCCGGCCATATCCGTTTATGGCTATATTATAACGCATCTCTTTCAAATTTGTTTGCTGGGACGGCAGTTGTCCGCTGTTAATTCGGCTTTTCTCCGGTAAAATTCCAGAACTTTGCTGACCATTTCAACTCTCCTCTTCATGCGGGGCATTTATCATTACTTCTAATTGTCTACAATAACAACCTGATAATTAAACGTTAAGAATTCCACGCAGAGCTGAAAACCTGCGAAGGAACGGCTTAAAAGGATTTGGCTTTCGTGAAATGAAAAAAAATCACCGAATATTTCTGCATCATGCCATTGTCATAAAACAGTAAGAATCCGTATTCAAGGTTGATGGAAAATACATAATCTTTTCTCTTTAAAGCCATCGAATGTTCAGAGAGACAGTTACTGTTTATTGCACGGATATTCGGTGGCTTGCCCGGAAAACCCTGTAGAAGGAGGACGTCCGGGACTGGCTTCAGCGGTGTCTTCAAGGCGTCGGAAATACCACCTCGCAAGGGGTACTCAGTTTGGTCTCTTTTTTGGGGGGAAGATTTTTTTTCGACCCCATCACTAAATGGCACACGAGATGATCGGACGAAAAAATATAGAGTGTGACCGGAGCGACCTGGAATGTCGCCTTGATGCAACTATCCACTGGTGTTTGATCTGCGATCGGCCGCTATCCAAGGTCCCAATCAAAGATGCGACACCGTGTCGCCTGCGTGGGATGGTCCAGTGGCAGAGTTTGAACATGTTCCTTAAAGAAGAGAATTATGCCATCGGTAATGAAAAAATCCTGGAGAGTATATCGCGCCGGGAAGCAGAGCAAGAGTGTCTTTATATAATGGTGGCTGAGAAATTGTTGACAGTGGGATAGTACTGGTTGGTAAACCCCGGCAGGTTTCTCACTAAGACCGAAAAAACAAGCAGAATAGGCCTGGAAAGAAACGTAACAGGCATGATCTTCTTGTCTTCCTGCTTTGTTTTCTAAAAAAGTAATGGGCCCTCATCCTGTCAGCCGCACTGCGCAGTTCATCAACTATCCATCAAAAGACAAAAAAGAATCTCTTGGAGATAGAGATTCTGTGATAAAGAATGCACCGTTGGCCAATACCGGGTAAAAAACTGTATTGAGCGTACGCTCAGTGCAATAGTATTCCGGTTGAGTGGTATGAAGACGTCTGCGATATCTCTTTGTCTCCCGGCAAAAAATATATACGCAGCAAACCCGAGACCGGATTGTTTCTGTTATCTTCAGGCTCAGAACCATTTGTTGTAAAGTGATGGCGTGATAAATGACAAACTCGTAAAAACCTTAAAATTAGAGATGGCTAAGTAAAAAATTTCAGAAGGTGAAAATTTCTATGCCCTTTGGGTAGTTTTTACGACGCCATCATAAATAAAAAATCCGTAAGGAGTCTGTAATGAGCCAACGTGGGAGAATTATAGTTAATACCGGAAACGGAAAAGGTAAAACAACAGCAGCGCTCGGGACAGCGTTTCGGGCTCTTGGCCATGGCAAGAAAGTTTGTGTCATCCAGTTCCTCAAGGGACAGGGGAAATATGGCGAGCGAATAATGGCGGAAAAACTGGAAAATCTTGATTGGTTTATCTGCGGTAAGGGGTTTGTCTTTGCCAAGGAAAATATCGAAGAGGATCGGCAGGTTGCCCGGGAGGGATTCCAACTGGCATGTGAAAAAGTGGCAAGTGACGCCTATGATCTGATTATTCTTGATGAAATCACCTACCTGACTCTCTATGATTTTCTTGAGGTGGAAAAAATCGTCGATTTGCTGAAAAATAAACCGGAGCGGCTGTCGATCATTCTGACCGGACGGAACGCCCACTCACGGCTTGTCGAGGTAGTTGATACCGTCTCGGTCATGGAGCCGATCAAACACGCCTACGAGCACGGAATCAAAGCGCAAAAAGGCATCGAATTCTAAGAAACGGAGACGACATGATACCATCAGCAGGCGCCTTGGAAGGGATACGGGTACTGGACCTTTCCCGGATGTTGCCCGGTCCCTATTGTTCGATGATTCTCGCCGATCACGGGGCAGAGGTCATAGCCATAGAAGACCGGAAATTTCAGGAGGACGGGCTGTTTTTTAATGATCTGAACCGCAATAAAAGACATATGTCCCTAAATCTTAAGGCACCGGAAGGGTTGGAAATATTTTTCAAACTCGCTGCAAAGGCGGATGTCGTACTGGAAGGGTTTCGCCCGGGTGTTGTGCAGCGGCTCGGAGTGGACTATGAGACGGTTCGACAGTCTAACCCCAGAATTATCTACTGTTCGATAAGCGGCTATGGACAGACCGGTCCCCTGCGTAACCGGGTAGGCCATGACGTAAATTATCTGAGTACTGCAGGTGTTCTTGATCAGATAGGGGAGAAGGGGGGGCGGCCGATTATCCCGGGGGTACAGATTGCCGATATCGCCGGCGGCAGTATGAACGCCGCAATCGGGATCCTCCTGGCGCTCTTTGCCAGGGAGAAAACAGGCACGGGCCAATATATAGATATCTCCATGACTGATGGGATAGTAGGGTTGCTTTCCCTGCCCAATTATTTCACCGCCTTGACCGGTCAACGGCAACGACCTTCTGATACCCTGCTGTCCCATAGATATGCCTGCTACAACACTTACGAAACAGCGGACGGACGATTTATTTCGATCGGTGCCGTGGAAAACAAGTTTTGGCAGCGGTTATGCCTGCATCTTGGCCGACCTGAATACGGTCCCCTGCAATACGATGAAAAGAGGCGGGAAGAGATAATAGAGGATTTACGAGGCGTTTTTCTGAGGAAAACCGTAGCCGAGTGGGATTTAGAATTGTCTACGCTCGAGGTCTGTTTCGCGGTTGTCAAAACTCTCGCGGAAATCCTGACCGATCCCCTCTTTCGGGAACGGGAAATGGTGAGCGGGTACACCGGAGAAAAAGATGAAGAGAAATTTGGTTTCGGCATTCCGGTAAAACTGAGTGAAACCCCGGGCTCTCTCAGAACGGTTCCCGGTACATTTGGTGAGCAGACACGCGAGATCCTTGAGGAACTGGGCTATTCAGCAGAACAGATCGAGACTTTCTTAGCAAATGGAGTGCTCTGATACACTGAGTATCTTCAGGTACTGTCTCAATTGCGTCTTGAAAGGTTAAGGTTTGTCGCCGGTTTGCGCTACCGACGGGAGAGACATATAGTATTCTTTACTGGACAGGCTGTTCCATCAATGTGGTTCAGCAGAATGTCCCTGGATTCCCGGGATATATTGAACTGGTCAAAGGTGAGACAGATGATGGTAAAAAATGAACAGGTAAATGACCGCAGGGTGGGGTTTACTGACGGTTCCTCAAGGCTCCTCAGCGAATTGTGGCGGAAGCAGCCATTGGTCCTGGTGTTTCTCCGCCATCTTGGGTGAGCGTTCTGCCGACAGCAGGTGGCGCAGTTGCGCCGCAATCTCTCACAAATCGAGCAGGCTGGTGGTCAGGTGGTTCTGGTTGGTATGGGGACTGAGGAAGAATCGGCGACCTTCACCAGGAAGTTCGCGGCTCCTTTCCCGTTGGTCGCCGATCCAGGCCAACAACTCTTCCAAGCCTTCGGTCTTAAGTCCGCCTCTGTCCTTGATCTCTTCTCCCCTTCCGTTGCCTTCAAGGCCATTACTGCTGTGGTCCAGGGCCATGGTGTTGGTCTGCCAATCGGCGACATCCGTCAACTTCCAGGGGCGTTTGTAATCGATAGGCAAGGAAAAATCGTCTTCAGCCATGTTGGCCAAGACCCTGCCGATCACCCGGATGCCGAACTGATTCTTGATGCACTGAGGAGCATTAAATAGTGACATGAGCGAGGAGACGGTCATGATCTCTCCGTATGGTGACGCCACACAGCTCTGCCCCCGATAGTGTTCTTGACAGACAGATAAGGGATTGGTGATGAAATATCCCTATTTGATGATATACCCTGCCATTTCAGGGGAAATGGTGAGGAGCGTTTTCGCATCCGGGGAGCGGGGATCAAGCAGGGTGAAGTCAGAAAATTCAAAACCGGGGGCAACAGAGCAACCAACCAGGACCGGTCCCGATAGCGGTTCCGCTGCCTGCCAGATGCCTGCTGGAATTACATGGCAGAAGCAATTACTGTCGGCCGATAAAATGATGCGTGTCGGTGGTACGTCTGTCCCGTCCCAACTGTATAAATTGATACCTGCTCCCCGGTACAGGCTCCAGATTTCATCTGAGACCACTTTATGAAAGTGGCTTACCTCGCCTGGCTGCAGCGAGAAGTAAATGTGGGTGACTGCTGCTCTGGTAGTGCCGTCCCGTGCGGATACCGTCTGGGTGGATCTGAAAACCTCTCGGAATCGCCCACCCTCAGGATGCTTTATCAGATCAATAGGTTGCATATAGGTTGTACAGGCTTTGGTTGATGAAGACGCTCATCTTGAATCTTCTCCCAAAACTATATCATATCCTGTTGGAATATGATCGTTTAATTCCTGCCCGACATATTCAAAGAGGTAGAGTTCATCATGCGATCAACGACGACAGTGAAAATTTTAGGAATGAAAAACCGCACAAAAAAACAAAGGGGGAAGCCTTTCGGCTTCCCCCTTTGTCGTGCTCTGGTAAATCAATTATGACATTGATTTACAATTTTAGCGAAATACGCTTCTGTCTACAAATTCTCTCAATCTACATCCATCGGAAGATTTAACGATGATGCGTTTGAGAGATCGACTTACATGTTTAATTACTACTCTCCATCCTCCGTTTGACTTGGTTACCTCGATTCCATCAGCAAGAACAGTTTTCGTTTCTTTATCAATGATGGTCAGTATTGCACCGACGTTTGCCCGACCTGTAATTGTCAGTTTTTTACGATCGGCCTTGTTCCATGTAATTGATTTGACCATGAGTACAGAGCCATCGGGGCAGGTAACTTTACAGCGTTCGTCGATGTTACCATCACAATCATTATCTCTATTGTCGCCACAGACTTCCATTACACCTGGGTTGATGTTTGCAATGATATCATTACAATCAACCGGCCCACAATCTCCGCCTTCAATTGAGTATCCATCACCATCTGCATCAGTACAGGTAACTGGACAATTGACCGCAGTGGGATCCAGAGTATCAATGAGATTGTTACAGTTATTGTCTATTCCGTCTGTACAATCTTCAATTGCATTCGGATTAATGGCAGCATTGGTATCGTCACAGTCACCCTGTGCCGGTGTAAAACCGTCACCGTCGCCGTCGATGTTGCTGGTATCGCAATTGACTGCTGCAGGATCGGCAATATCGATCAGACCATTACAGTTGTTATCGATGTTATCGGTACAAATTTCAGTGGCTCCTGGATTGATGGCGGCGTTGGTGTCGTCACAGTCGACCGGCCCACAATCGCCACCTTCAACCGCGTAGGTATCGCCGTCATTGTCAGTACAGGTGGGTGTCGGAGGACAGAAGAAATTGGTCAGCGTGGTGCCGCCGGCAAGATACGCGGTTTTAGCAGGAGTGCTAGTAGCTTTGCTGCTGCTGGCGTGACACAAGAGACAATCTCCGGTATAGGGGGCTACCGGGCTGCAGATTGCATTTACATCAGATCCAAAACTTCCAAAACAAAAACCGTTTGTAGCTGTCAGCAATAATGCTCCAGCGACTGCAATCAGACATCCTACAATTTTCTTGTTCATTTGAAAAAATCTCCTTTAATTTTTTATTGCGGTTTTACAGTTGTATATAAAAGGTACGAAGTCGTTTACAGCTTCACCAAGGATCGATAAGGCTTGGTTCCATCAAGCATGTAAAATTAATAAAGTGAAAAACATGAACGCCGGAAGTTCTGCCAATGGCAGTCAGCGTCAAATTTTTTCAGTTATAAACACCCCCTTATGTATGAATTGATTAAATGCGACTTCTATACCTAAAATGGCATAATCTCCATTGCCGTAAGCAACTGGTTCAATACCGATAAGAACCATTCTCATTGGACACAGTATGAGCAAAGACGGTGCCAGTTCTGATTATTTTTTGTAACGTAACGTTTTTATACGGAAAATAATTATGGGAAGGCGAGGTGAGAAGAAATCGGGGATGAATGGTGCATGATTTTAACTACAACCAACTGGAAACAATACGCTGTATAAAACGTGATGTGTCGTGATATCAAGATGTTGCGGATATTGTATGGATTTCACTACACCTTATAAATTATTGTACCACAGAGTTACACATCTGTTTATTTGTAAGGTTATATGGCTGTAATATTAAAAGAAAATGGATTGCTTTAAATATGGCATGGACAGCCGGAAAGACTCTTTTGACAACATGGGACAAGGGGATCCCGTTCCCGTGGCTTTGATACATTCGGCCCCTTTATAAGGCCACCGGCCACCCTTCGGTAAATGACCGCAGACGGTACGCCGTATTGATTTCAGCAGGTGATGCGTTGCATCCGCTAAATTGCAGTACTACCTTCTTGCCTTGTATCTGCTCTTTTAATTTTATTGCCGCCATTATTGTCGAAGCTCCTGCTCCTTCGACAAAGTTATGGGTGTAGTACCCGGCAAGTGAGATTCCCTCATATATTTCATCTTCGGACAAAACAACAAAATCAGTAAGGCTGTTCCTGTATATTTCAAATGGGGTCTCGTATGCGATTCCTGTGGCAAAACCTCCCGCAAAGGTTGTGTTCTCGGATGAGACTATTTTCCCGGACTTCCATGATTGAAAAGCAGCACTTGAAGATTTCGCCTGAACCGCGAAAATCTGGATATCCGGATTGATGGTTTTCAACACGACGGTGGCCGCCGCTGCCTCACTTCCCGCGCCAATTGGCAAGATAATGGCATCCAATTCGGGGAGGGCTTCTATTATTTCAAGAAATTCCGTACCGACGCCGTTAATTAAATGCGGCTCATTAGCCGGGTGTGCATAGTAAAGCTCACGTTGGTTTATGAGTTCCTTGACTACCAGAGAGGCTTCTTCAAACGTTTTCCCGCCCTCGACCAGTGTCGCACCTGTGGACTTAATGCTGCGGTTTTTTGCAGGGTTATTGTTTTCAGGAACGACAATCGTTGCTTCAAGACCGAACCAGGCTGCTGCTTGAGCAATAGAAAGGCCATGGTTTCCGGTTGAAAAGGTAATCACACCACCCACGTTTGAATTCCTTAATTGGTGCATAAGATTGATACCTCCACGCACCTTAAATGTTCCGGTAGGATTGTGGTTCTCATGTTTTACGAAAACCTCTGCATCCAGTAAAGAGGAAAGGTTCTCGTATCGTGTAAGAGCTGTTGGTGTCAGATATTCATAAACTACGCTCTTGGCCCTTAGGACTTCTACAAGTGAGATTGGATGGTTTTTATGTTCAGTCATTGCGCGAAGCCTTTTGATTCCAGAGCTGAAATCTCTATATACCCAACAAGGGAAGTTTTTTTCTTTTATGATATGTTAAAGCAGCATGTATGCATTGGCATAGAATCTCCTTTGGCAATGGAGATTCTATATCAAGCAGAATAGCTCTGTTTCCTTCAAACTGTAAATCACTTCCAAAAATTGCTCGAAATGTATCTATCAACTTCGTTTGGCAATTAAAGTAAAGTCCTAAATACTTCGGACTTGATTCTTTCCAGTCTATGCGAACGGTACTTCCACCTTGTACTAAGTAACTTGGTTCTCCCCATTTCAAGGTTTCTTCCAAAGACGTATTTGTTTCCAACGTTGATGCAACATCAAGAATTATACTGCGAAGTTCATGCATCTTCGCTGCAACATTTTTCGGGTAGCTATTGAAAACGTGTTCCACAGATTGATTCATAGGACGATTATTGATCGTATCGCATGACGCCCGGCTGAGTTCCAGCCCGGGATGTCTCTGATTTTGAACGACAAGATT
>Ga0055480_10000983_pt1 | contig 11124 bp, 8 predicted proteins | sample Muzzi_PWB_D2_FD_57935 | JGI IMG/M metagenome (GOLD analysis project Ga0055480, IMG submission 57935) | Wetland microbial communities from San Francisco Bay, California, USA, that impact long-term carbon sequestration - Muzzi_PWB_D2 | ecosystem: Environmental > Aquatic > Marine > Wetlands ... | reverse complement strand
TCATCGGGGCTCCGGTGATGCTGGCCGAGCTGATCCTCGGGCGAAAGAGCCAGCGCAATCCCGTCGGCGCGTTCAAGGCGATCATGCCCGACTCCAGTTGGTGGCTCGTCGGCGGCCTGGGCGTCCTGACGGGCTTGATGATCCTCAGTTTCTACTCGGTGATCGCGGGTTGGACCCTCGCCTACATCCTGAAGACGGCCACCGGCGTGTTCGAGGCCGGCGCCGACACCACGGCGATCTTCCTGGGCGTGGCCGCGAATCCGTGGCAGGCCTTGATGTGGCACGGGCTGTTCATGCTGATCACGATCGGGGTGGTCGTGAAGGGCGTGAAGGACGGGATCGAGCGCTGGACGAAGGTGCTCATGCCCCTGCTTTTCGCGCTCCTCGTGCTCCTGGCGCTGCGCGCTGTCACGCTGTCGGGGGGCGGCAGCGGCCTCTCGTTCTACCTGCAGCCCGATTTCAGCGTCGTGACGCCCGGGGTCGTGCTGGCCGCCGTGGGGCAGGCGTTCTTCAGCCTGAGCCTCGGCATGGGTGCGATGATCACGTACGGCTCCTACGTCTCGAGGGACCAGAATCTCGAGACGTCGGCCGGGTGGGTCACCGGCTTCGATACGATGATCGCGTTCCTGGCCGGGCTGATCATCTTCCCGACCCTGTTCCACGCGGGGCTCGATCCCAACCAGAGCGGACCGGGCATGGTGTTCGTCGTCCTGACGTCCCTGCTGTCTACGATTCCCCCGGCGCCATACGGCGGCATCATCTTCGGCACCGGCTTCTTCCTGCTCCTCGCCATCGCGGCGCTCACGTCCAGCGTCAGCCTGCTCGAGGTCGTGACCTCCTGGGGCGTGGACGAAAAGGGGTGGACGCGGAAGCAGGCGGCATGGATGATCGGCGCCGCGGCCTTCGTCGTCGGGGTCCCGAGCGCACTCGCCAACGGCGCCGTCTCGTGGCTCAGCAGCGGCTGGCCGCAGGGGCCGGACTTCCTGAGCTTCATGTTCGCCGTGTGGGGGCAGTACTCGCTGGTGGTCGGCGCCCTGCTGATCAGCCTGTTCGTGGCCTGGGTGTGGGGCGTCCAGGCGGCAGGCGACGAGGTTCGGGCCGACGGCACCAGGTTCCGGTTCGAGGCCGTCTGGCGGTTCCTGATCCGCTACGTCTGCCCGCTCGCCCTGCTGGGCGTGCTGTGGACGCTGGTGCAGGCCCTGTTCTGAGGTAGCGCCTAGCCGCTCACGGTCCAGGTCCGCCCGCCGCGCAGCAGCTCCGACAGGGAGGCGCCCGCGGTGGGCGCGCCCTCGAGCAGCGCGGCGTCATAGGTCAGGCCCGGGTTCGGGTCGCGGAACAGCACCCCAATCGCCATCGGGAACTCCGGCGGCCGCATCTGGCCGAGGAGCAGCGCGAGCGGGCGGCTCGTTTCGTCGTGGACGAGCAGTTCCTCGTCCGGCACGCCGTCGGGACCCGCATCGACCACCTCGAGCTTCCAGCTGCGCGGATCGAATCGGAGTCCCTTGTTCCCGTCCTCGCCGAACCGCAGCGGCTTACCGTGCTCGACCATGATCTGCCGCACGCTGGACACTTTGCGGTCGGTGAACTCCGAGAAGCAGCCGTCGTTGAACACGACGCAGTTCTGGAAGATCTCCACGAAGCCCGTCCCCCGATGCCTGCGGGCGTCGACGAGCAGGGACTCGAGATGCTTGAGGTTGATGTCGATGCCGCGCGCGACGAACCGGGCCCCGGCGCCGAGCGCGAACGAGACCGGGTGGACCGGATTCGCGACCGAGCCGCGCGGCGTGGACGGCGTGACCGTCCCGACCTGCGAGGTCGGTGATACCTGGCCTTTCGTGAGCCCATAGATTTCGTTGTTGAACAGGAGAATCTGCAGGTTCACGTCGCGCCGCAGAACGTGCAGCATGTGATTCCCGCCGATCGACAGCGCGTCTCCGTCCCCCGTGATCACCCACACGTCCAGCTCGGGATTCGAGAGCTTCAGGCCGGTGGCCAGCGCCGGCGCCCTGCCATGGATCGTGTGGAAGCCGTACGTCGACATGTAGTACGGGAAGCGCGCCGCGCAGCCGATGCCCGATACGAACACGGTTTCCTCGCGGGTCGCGCCCACGCTGGCCAGTGCCCTCTGGACACCCTTTAGGATCGCGTAGTCGCCGCAGCCCGGACACCAGCGAACTTCCTGGTCGGACGCGAAGTCCCTCGCGGAAAGCGTCGTGGTCGTCGCTTCGCTCATCCTGCCACCTCCGTCGTCGGCTCGAGTGCGGCTTCGATCGCCGCCTCGATCTCGCGGATGCGGAACGGTCGCCCCGTCACGCGGTTCAGGCCCTCGGCGTCGATGCCGAACGTGGCCCGGATCACCTGTAAGAGCTGGCCGGCGTTGTTCTCGGGCACCAGCACGTGGTCGAACCCGGCCAGCAGCTCGCCCAGGTTTCGCGGGAAGGGCCACAGCCAGCGCAGGTGCGCGTGCGATACGTCGAATCCCCGGCGGCGGGCACCCTCCACGGCCTTCGAGATCGCGCCATACGTGGATCCCCAGCCCAGTACGAGCAGCCGACCCGAGGTGGGGCCCTGCTCGATCGTCTGTTCGGGGATGGCGTCAGCGATCCGCTGGATGCGCTCCGCCCGGATCCTGGTCATCCGGTCGTGGTTCTCGGGATCGTAGGAGATGTTGCTCGTCTCGGAGTTGCGCTCGATCCCGCCGATCCGGTGCTCGAGCCCGGGCGTGCCAGGCTTCACCCACGGCCGCGCCAGCGTGTCGGGATCGCGCACGAACGGATGGTAGTCCTTCGGGTCGGTGCGAAACTCGACCGGAAAGTCCGGCAGCGCATCGACGTCCGGTACACGCCAGGGTTCGGCCGCGTTGGCCAGATACGCGTCGGTCAGGACGAATACCGGCGTCATATAGTGGGTGGCGATGCGCACGGCCTCGCGCCCGACCTCGAAGCCGTCCGTCGGCGTCGACGGGGCCAGCACGGCCACCGGCGAATCCGCGTTGCGGCCATACAGCGCCTGGAACAGGTCGGACTGCTCGGTCTTCGTCGGCATGCCGGTCGACGGACCCGCCCGTTGCGAGTTCACGATGATGAGCGGCAGCTCGGTCCCCACGGCCAGTCCGATCGCCTCGCCCTTCAGTGCGACGCCGGGACCGGAGCTGGAGGTGACGCCGAGCGCCCCGCCGTAGGACGCACCGATCGCGGCGCAGGCGGCGGCGATCTCGTCCTCCGCCTGGAAGGTCACGACCCCGTAGTCGCGCATCTTCGCCAGCCCATGGAGCAGCGGCGAGGCGGGCGTGATCGGGTAGGAGGCGAAGATCATCCGGTCGAGACCGCTGGAGGCGAGGCCGGACGTCAGCCCCCAGGCCAGCGCCTCGGTACCGCTGACCGTGCGGTAGAGCCCGGCCGGCAGGTCCGCGGGATCGACCGTCCAGGCCGACGCCACCCCGGACGACGGCATCTCGGCCGTCTCGCCGAAGGAATGCCCGGCATTCAGCGCCGCCACGTTCGCCTCGGCGATGTTGCCGCGCCCCTCGAACTTCTTCGTGATCCACTCGATCGTCGCCTGCTTGTCACGATCGAACATCCAGAGCGCGAGACCGAGCGCCCACATGTTCCGGCACATCAGTCCGTCGCGCGAGGACAGCTCGAACGCCTCCACGGCGCGCAGAGTCTGGGTCGAGATGTCGAGCGGCAGGATCACGTAGGGCGCAAGGCTCTCGTCCTCCAGAGGACTCGCATCGTATCCGGCCTTGGCAATGTTGCGTTCGGTGAACGCGTCGGTATCCAGAACGATCGTCCCGCCCAGCCGAAGATCACCGACGTTGACCTTGAGGGCCGCCGGGTTCAGGGCGACCAGCACGTCGAGGTCGTCGCCTGCCGTCTTCACGTCCTGCGAGCCGAAATGCACCTGGAAGGCCGAGACGCCATACGTCGTGCCCGCCGGGGCACGGATCTCGGCGGGATAGTCGGGGAAGGTGGAGATGTCGCTTCCAGAGAGCGCGGCCTCGATCCCGAACTGCGAGCCCGCCGTCTGCATACCGTCGCCGGAATCACCGGCGAACCGGACGACAACGGCGTCGAGCCGCTCTCGCCCGGGGCCGCCACCGTTGCGGCCCGCCTGCGGGAGGCTGGTCCCACTCATGGCGCCGGGGTCGAGGGCAACGAGTCCCCCGCCTCCATCGCATCCGGCTCGTTCACGTTCATCGTGTCATTGGTGTCCATCGCACCCTCCGGGGTTCCCGGGGCTATCGTATCGGCATCTCCACTCCTCACGTCGCCGGGCGGCGCCTTGCCGGCGTCCGGCGGCGGGGTGGTCTCCGCCGCGGGAGGCCACTCACCGCGCTTCATCACGCGACTGATCCGCGCGTTCTCGACGAACGGTGCATACTCGTCGACCATGAGCTGCACGCTGTCACCGACGGAGACCAACTGGTCGATCTCGGCCACCTTCTTCTTGAAGGTCACGAGCATGGCGCCGGCGTCGCTGGCCACGGTCAGGAGGAGCCTTTCGGGCTCGGCGCTCTTGGACTGCACGACCCCGGACACCTGCACCTCCTCGCCGCGCAGGGCGGCGGGCATGTAGGGGTCCGCGAGACGTGGCAGAAAGATCGCACCGAGCCCTCCGAACACCAGGCCGAACAGGAACCCGGCCACTCCGCCACGTCGTGCCTTCTCCTGGCGCTGCGCCGCACCTCCGGGTGCCGCCATGCTGCTGTCCTCCTCGAGAGGTCTCTAACTGCCGAGCGTTCGAGTGAAGTATGCGCGCAATCGACGCCACGCGTCGCGCGCCGGTTCCGTACGGGCCTCCGGGTCCTCGTCGACCCGCAGCCAGAAGCCGTGCCCGACTCCGTCATACACGTGGATGTCGTTTTCGATGCCTGCGGCTTCGAGCGCCTCCGCGAACGCCTCGACCCGCTCGGGCGGAATTCCGCCGTCGAGCTCGCCGAACGTCCCGTACACTTCGTGGCTCAGCCTCGCGAGACGAGCCGGGTCGTCGATCAGGCGACCGTAGAAGATCGCGGTCGCCTGGTGCTCGGCGCCGTCGAGACCGAAGCTCAGCGCCACACCGCCACCGAAACACCAGCCCACGGCACCGATTCGGCCGGTGACGTCGGAGCGCGCCTTCAGCCAGGCCACGGCGGCGTCGAGGTTCTCGATCATCCCCGCCTGGTTCGCCTGAGCAGCCTGCATGAGCGCCATGTTCTCGTCGCGGCTGGCCCCCGTCTGCCCGTGATACAGGTCGGCCGCGAAGGCGACGTAGCCCTGGTCGGCCAGGGCGTCGGCCATTTGCCGGACCCGGTCGACCAGCCCGTTCCACTCGTGGATCAGGATGATCGAGGGGAACGGTCCCTCGCCCTCCGGAACCGACACGTAGCCCACCGTGGCGGGGTCGTCGTCGAGATAGGCGACCGGCTCACCGCGCGGGGGCGGCGCCGTGCCGAGGATGGCGGACGGCAGGGTGGTGTCTGCGGAGGCCTCCGTCGCGGCGGGTCGCACGTTGGCCGTCGAGTCCTGGTCGGCCCGGGCCGGAGGGCCGCAGGCGACCGCCAGGCAGGCGGTTAGCATCCAGTGATTGTTCATACTTCGACTGTACGCATGCGCCCCTCCGCTCGCCAGCGGTCCGGGCTTGGCAGGAGGGCACCTTCCCGGCAGGTTGTATCCCCATGACGAGCAAGGATTTTATACGGACCATGGTGTCCGAGGACGTGGAGAGCGGAAAATACGGAGGCCGCATAGCGACGCGGTTTCCGCCGGAGCCGAACGGGTGGCTGCACATCGGCCACGCGAAGTCAATCGTGCTGAACTTCGGAATCGCAGAGGAATACGGCGGAACCTGTAATCTGCGCTACGACGACACGAACCCGGAGACCGAAGACGTCAGCTACGCCGAGGCCATCGCGGACGACATCCGATGGCTGGGGTACGAGTGGGACGAGAAGCTCTACGCCTCCGACTACTTCGCGCAGCTCTACGAGTGGGCCGAGAAGCTGGTGCGCGAAGGCAAGGCATACGTCGACAGCCAGGACCTGGACGCGATCCGCGCGAACCGCGGCTCGGTCACGACCCCGGGCGCGGACAGCCCGTACCGCGATCGGTCGCCCGAGGAGAACCTCGACCTGCTGCGGCGCATGAAGGCGGGCGAGTTCCCGGACGGCGAGCACGTGCTGCGCGGCAAAGTCGACATGGCCCACCCGAACATGCTGATGCGCGATCCCCTGCTCTACCGGATCCGTCATCTCGAGCACTATCGGACGGGCGACGATTGGTGCATCTACCCGATGTACGACTACGCCCACTGCCTCGAGGACGCGATCGAGGACATCACGCATTCGCTCTGCACCCTCGAGTTCAAGAACAACAACGAGGTCTACGAGTGGGTGCTGGACGCGGTGGGCATCGAGAAGCCGCGCCCGGAACAGACGGAGTTCGCCCGGCTGGAGCTGGATTTCACGGTGCTCAGCAAGCGCAAGCTGATCAAGCTCGTCCAGGGCCGCCACGTGGAGGGATGGGACGATCCGCGCATGCCCACGATCGCCGGCCTCCGCCGTCGCGGCGTGCCTCCCGAGGCGATCCGGAAGTTCTGTGACGAGATCGGCGTGGCGGACACGGAGAGTCGCATCGACGTCGGCAAATTCGAGTACGTCGTGCGCGATCACCTGAACTGGGTCGCGCCGCGGCGGCTCTGCGTGCTGAATCCGCTGAAGATCGTCATCACGACGTACGCCGAGGACGAGCTCGAGTGGATCGAGGCGGACGAGTTCCCGCGCGACGTGAAGGAGGCTCGGGGCGCCGAGGCGGGGGGCACGCGCCGCATGCCGCTCACCCGCGAGCTGTGGATCGACCGCTCCGACTTCATGGAGGAGCCCGTGCGTCGGTTCCGCCGCCTGTCACCCGGAGAGGAAGTGCGGCTCCGCAACGCCTACATCATCCGCTGCGACGAGGTGGTGAAAGACCCGGATACGGGGGACGTGACCGAGCTGCGCTGCTCCCACGATCCCGAGACGCTGGACGCCTGGCCGTCGGACGGCCGCAAGGTGACCGGCACGCTTCACTGGGTGTCCGCCGAGCACGGCCTTCCGTGCGAAGTGCGCCTCTACGACCGCCTGTTCGCGGTTGCCAACCCGGACGACATAGATGAAGAGGCCGGCGAGTCCTTCCTCGACCACCTGAATCCGAAATCGATGGTGCGCATCGAGCGGGCCTGGGTGGAGCCGTCGGTTCGCGAGGATCCACCGAGTACCCGCTACCAATTCGAGCGAACCGGCTACTTCGCCACCGACCCCGAGGATTCGAGCGCCGACGATCTGGTGTTCAACCGCATCGTCACCATGCGCGACACCTGGGCGAAGATCTCCGGCGGCTGACGCGTCCTTTCCTACGACTCCGGCTGACCGCCCGCCGCGATGGCCCGCACGATCTCGTCGTCCAGGTGCAGGTCGAGCTGCGGGAAGGCGATCGTGATCCCCGCGTCCTTCAGGGCCCACCAGATCGCCTCGTTGAGCGCCGAGCGCTGCTGACGGAGATTCCATGGGTTCTCGGTGAACACCGAGACGACGAAGTTCACCGACGAGGCCCCGAACTCTTTCATGAGAATCACCGGGTCGTGGTTCCGCGTCCGCCAGTCGAGGCCCTCTGCCATCTCTTCGAGGATCCGCCGAACCTCGGTCATGTCGGAGCCGTACGTGACGCCCACCTCTCCGTCGATGCGATACAGAGCGTCGCGAAACGTGTAGTTTTTCACGGTGGTCTGCACGAGCATCGAGTTCGGGATGATCAGGTCCTCTTCGTTCAGGCCACGCGCGATCGTCGCGCGAATGCCGAGCTCTCGGATCGACATGATCCGGCCCTCGACCTCGATGACGTCGCCAGGCTTGATCGAACGCTCGAACAGCAGGATCACGCCGGCCACGAAGTTCTGCGAGATCGTCTGCATCGCGAAACCGATGGCGACGGCGAACACGGCACCGGCCGCGAACAGCGCCCCGAGTTGGATGCCCAGGGTGCTCAGCGCGATGCCGATCCCGACGAGGACGATCGTGTAATGGACCAGGCGGGCCGTGACGGCCACCGACCCGCGTTCTGGTACGCTGGACTCCTTCACCCGCCGGAGCATGGCGCGGCGGATGAGGCGGGACAGCCAGAACGACAAAACGAGGACGAGTACGGAGGTCAGCAACGTCGAGACAGTGACCTCCGTCGTCCCGATCTCGAACAACTCTACGTGCAGGACCTCTCGGATCCGCAGAAGGAAATCTTGCATGGGTGCTAGAATACAAGGACGAAAGGGATGACAACATGGCACAGCGAAGCATCGATCCGGCTACCGGCGAAGTAGTGGCTGAGTACGACGAGCACACACCCGCCGAGGTGACCGGGGCGGTCGCCGCGGCCTCGGAGCAGTTCGAGACGTGGCGCGACCGTCCGTTCGCCGAGCGGGCCGCGCCGCTGCGGGCCGCCGCCGATCTTCTCGAAACCGACGTCGATCGCTGGGCGGAGCTCATGGCGACCGAGATGGGCAAGCCGCTCGGCCAGGGACGGTCGGAAGCCGAGAAGTGCGCCTGGGTATGCCGCTATTACGCGGAGCACGGCCAGGATTTTCTGGCGCCCGAACCCGCCGAGACCGACGCCTCCCGCAGCTTCGTCGCCTTTCGGCCGCTGGGCCCGGTCCTCGCCGTCATGCCCTGGAACTTCCCCTTCTGGCAGGTCCTCCGGGCCGCCGCCCCGGCGCTCATGGCCGGCAATACGATGCTCCTGAAGCACGCGTCCAACGTCCCGGGATGCGCACTGGCGATCGAAGAGATCTTCTCGCGGGCCGGGATGCCGGACGGCGCGTTTCGGGCGCTGCTGATCGGTAGCGACCGGGTCGAAGGTCTGATCGCGAATCCGGCCGTGCGGGGCATCACCCTGACCGGCAGCACGCCGGCGGGCCGCGCCGTGGCCGAGGCGGCGGGCCGGCATCTCAAGAAGACGGTCCTCGAGCTGGGTGGAAGCGACCCGTACGTCGTGCTCGAGGACGCGGACCTCGAGGCTACCGTGGAAACTTGTGTTTCGAGCCGGCTGATCAACAGCGGCCAGAGCTGCATCGCCGCCAAGCGCTTCATTGTTGTCGACCGGGTACGCGACGAGTTCGAGCGGCGCGTCGTCGCGAGGATGGCCGAGGCGACGATGGGGGCACCGCTGGAGGGCAACTTCGACATCGGCCCGCTCGCCCGAACCGACCTGCGCGACGACTTGCATGACCAGGTGAAGCGGAGCGTCGCGGCCGGCGCGACGCTGCGGCTCGGCGGCGAGCGGCCCGACGGCCCCGGCGCGTTCTATCCGCCGACCGTCCTGGCCGACGCGGCCTCGGGCAATCCGGCACGCGAGGAAGAATTGTTCGGGCCGGTGGCGTCGATCATCCCCGTCGCGGACGAGGCGGAGGCGATCGAGGTCGCCAACGAAACGAGCTTCGGACTCGGCGCCGCCGTCTTCACCGCGGACGAGGAGCGGGGCGTCCGGATCGCCGCCGAACGTCTCGAGGCGGGAGCATGCTTCGTCAACGCGTTCGTGCGGTCCGATCCGCGGCTGCCGTTCGGAGGCATCAAGGACAGCGGGATGGGCCGCGAGCTGTCCCGGTTCGGCATCCGGGAGTTCGTGAACGTGAAGAGCGTTTACGTAGCCTGAGGTCGGGCCGCTGGCTAGGGCAACTCGAAGTGCACGGGGAACGGCGCGGTGGTGCTGGAGATCAACTCCGAGTCACCGCGCTCGAACTCGCGCACCTTCTCGTCGGGCAACCGCGCGGTCTCGGCCGAGGTGAGGATCGGGCGCAGAGTCAGCTGCAGGTCGAAATCCTCGTGGACCAGTACCCGGCCGTTGCCCGACAACACCGAGCGGGCGTAGGCGGCACGGACGCCGGCGGTATCGATCGTCACCGTCTCGCGGACCCGCCCCTCGGACAGGCGCAGGATCCGGCTGCCGGCCGCGAGCGTCGAGTCGTACGCGACATCGCGCAGGCGCCAATCCAGCACATATTCCCCTGCCCGGGTGCCCTCGAGTGTCACGCCGACGTCGACGGCCGGCGGCTCCCCGCCCCCGACGGTGACGCTATCGATCCGGTGGGTCGCGTCGACGAGTTGCACGTACTGGTGCTCCGCGGCTTCGCGATCGGCGCGCTGCGCCCGGTCCGTCAGCGCGCCGGCCCAGGCCATCGCGACGCCCAGGGCCAGCCCGCCCGCCGCGAGGCCGAGCACGAACCAGCCCCGGCGGCGCGTCCGCAGCCGCTGGCGGCTCTCGCTCTCGAAGGCGATCCCGAGCCGGCGACCCAGCCAGGTCAGCGCCACGAGCGGCACGAGGCCGGCGACTGACGTGATACCGAGCAGCACCCAACCGGCGGCCTCGGGCCAGCGATCGTCGCCAAAGATGAACAGCCAGCCGACCCCGGCGAGGAATCCGGCGGTCTGCAGGGCGACGATTAGACCGACGAGCAGTCCCCAGCCGAGCCCGGCCAGCGTCCAGATCGTCCGCGTCTTCACCGTTCCGATTCTAGACAAGCTTCATCCTTCGATTCGTGGCGGGAACTCACGGCGCGTCGCGGGGAATGTATGCGGTCGCCGCGTTTCGCGAGACACGCAGGTGGAACCCGGACCGTGTGCCCGGGCGAAACGGCCCACTAGATTGGGTCGATCGCCAGAACGGGCTCTCTGGTCCGGTGCTTGCGAGGCATGTTCGAGTCTGTCGCGCCCGCGGAGGCTGCGACCGCTGCGAATTCATCGATTTCTGGAGGAACCGTGCAACGTCTCGAGGCGATACTCTCCGGCGGCTCCGGCGTCCGCCTGTTCGGCGCGCTGCTGGTGTTGGCGCTCGGCGCAGCCGCCTGCGGCGGCGACAAGGACTGCTCCGTCACCAACAGCTGCCCGAACCAGCCGCCTGCGGTCACCATTTCCTCCCCCGCGGCCAACGCGTCGGTCGACGAGTTTCAGACGGTGACGTTCACGGGCACGGCCACGGATCCGGAGGATGGCGCCCTGAGCGGCGCCGCGCTGGTGTGGACCTCCAGCATCGACGGCGCCCTGGGTACCGGGACATCGTTCACGCGCAACGACCTCTCGTCCGGCGATCACGTCGTCACGCTGACCGCGACGGACGGGGA
>Ga0055480_10000981_pt1 | contig 11127 bp, 10 predicted proteins | sample Muzzi_PWB_D2_FD_57935 | JGI IMG/M metagenome (GOLD analysis project Ga0055480, IMG submission 57935) | Wetland microbial communities from San Francisco Bay, California, USA, that impact long-term carbon sequestration - Muzzi_PWB_D2 | ecosystem: Environmental > Aquatic > Marine > Wetlands ... | reverse complement strand
GCGACCAGCGCGCTCACCTCGGAGAGCCCCGTCCGATCCGACAAGCCGCGCAGTGCGTCCGTCAGGGACTTGCCGGCGCGAATCTCGAGCGTCACGAGCTCGAGCTCCGAGTTCAGGATCGGGTTCGTTCGTGCGAACTCCCGCGCCACGCGGGCAATCGCCGCGTTGATTCCCAGGCCGGCCTCGACGCAGACCACCATCAGGTCGAGCGCGTCGGGAAGGCCGTGCAGGATCGATCGCTGGCGCTGCGTGACCTTGCGGTCGAGCCACCAGCTCGGCGCGATGTAGCCGAGGCCCGCAGCGGCGATCAGGTAGAACATCAGCCGGTCGCTCGTGGCTTCCAGGAAGGCCTGGGACACGAGGGCGACGATCGGGATCGCGAGCGCCAGGGCGATGCGACTGCCGAAGTAGATGACGGGGGCGTTGCGGCTGCGGTAGCCCGCGTAGGTCAGGCGCTGGCGGACGAGCTTCTCCGACGGCTCGCCGTGCTTGGGAGCGGCCTGGGCCAGTGGCGTCAGCACACGAACGAGCCGGCTCTTGGTCTGTTCGGTCAGTCCGCGGCGGCTGCGCCGTGTCGCGGTGGCGGAATCCTCCGCGGCGGCCGGGCCGGCGCGGAGCTTGACCAGCCGGCGTTTCGCCGGGCTCGGGGCGCTCAGGCTGCCGATCGCCAGGGTGCCGGCGACGACGGCTGCGAATACGAGGAAGACGGCGAGTTCCATGATCCTAGACCTCCACCTGGGCCATGCGACGGCAGACCAGGTAGCCGACGATCACCATCGGAATGCAGATCAGGACCAGTCGGAAGCCCTCGTCCGTCTCCCACAGGGGAGCGACGTAGCTGGGGTTCACCATGTAGATCACACCCACCATGACGATGGGCCACACCGCGAGGATGTTCGCGGAGAGGCGCCCCATGGCGGTCAGTGCAGAGACCTTGCCGTAGAAGCGGAATCGCTCGCGGATCACGTCGGCGAGCTTCTCGAGGACCTCCGCGAGATTGCTGCCGGTCTCGCGCTGGATCACGATCGCGGTCACGAAGAACGGAACACTGCGCGACTGGATGCGGTAGGCGAAGTCGTTGAGCGCCGACGGGATGTCGTGCCCGAGCTGTACCTGATCGGCCACCTGCGCGAACTCGAAGCCGATGGGGTCCGGAAGCTCCGCCGCCACCATCCGGAAGCCCGCGGTGAGCGACTGGCCCGCGCGCAGCGCCCGCGTCAGCAGGTCGAGCGCTTCGGGAAGCTGGCTCTCGAATTTCTGCAAGCGCTTGTTCGCTCGGGCATTCACGTACATCCACGGGAGGAAGCCGATGAACACCAGCAGCACCGCGGGGCTGTGCCCGGGGAACAGGATCATGCCTCCGACCACGCCGGCGGTCGCAAATCCAATGCAGATCGCAACGAGCCGCCCGGCGGTCATTCCGATTCCCGAGCGGTAGATTTGGAGCCGGATCCGGTCGTAGCCCGGAATCGATCGCAGCATTCCTTCGAGATCGGAGCCGCGCTGGCCACGCCGCTTGCGCAGGGCGGACGTCTCCGTGCTCTCTTCGGGCGACGTCAAGCCGGCGGCGAGCTTGGCCAGCCGCTTGCGGGATTCCGCGTGAACGGAGCCGCGCCGCCCCTCGATGAGGTTGCGCAGCGCCTCGAAGAGCAGCAGCGCCGCGACGAAGACGAATACAGAGATCAGCGGTGTCGACATGGGGTCCTTCCTCGGTCCATCTTACGCGCCGCCTCCCGCCGCGCCGAACAGATCGGCGTCGAATTCGACGCCGGCGAGCAGGAGCTTCTCCGCGAAGTGCGGTCGAATGCCCGTGGGAACGACGTCGGCGATCACTTCGCCGTTCTCGCCGATGCCGTGGCGTTCGAGCTTGAAGATCTCCTGCGTGGTGATGATGTCGCCCTCCATTCCGGTGATTTCCTGGAGGCTCGTGAGGCAGCGGCGACCGTCGGACAGGCGCGCCAGCTGGACCACGACGTGGATCGCCGAAGCGATCTGCGAACGCACGGCCTTCTGCGGAATGTCGAGACCGGTCATCGCGACCATGGTCTCGATTCGCGAGAGAGCGTCGCGGGGCGAGTTGGCGTGGATCGTCGTCAGGGAGCCGTCGTGACCGGTGTTCATCGCCTGGAGCATGTCGAGGGCTTCGGAACCGCGGACCTCGCCCACGACGATTCGGTCTGGCCGCATGCGCAGGGAGTTGATCACCAGCTCGCGCTGGCTGATCCGGCCGGTGCCTTCGATGTTCGCCGGGCGCGTCTCCAGCCGCACCACGTGGCGCTGCTTCAGCTGGAGCTCGGCGGAGTCCTCGATGGTGACGATGCGCTCGGTGCCCGGAATGAACTGAGAGATGGCGTTCAGCAAGGTCGTCTTGCCCGAGCCGGTGCCGCCGGAGATCAGGATGTTCAAGCGGCATTGCACGACGCCGCGGAGCAGCTCGACGATCTCCGGCGTGACGGATCCCATCTCGACGAGATTGTCGATCATCAGGGGGTCGGTGCCGAAGCGGCGAATCGAAAGCATCGGCCCGTCGAGGGCGAGCGGCGGAATGATGGCGTTGACGCGCGAGCCGTCGGCCAGGCGGGCGTCCACCATGGGCGTGGTCTCGTCCACGCGACGCCCGACGGCGGACACGATCTTCTCGATGATCCGCATGAGGTGCTGGTTGTCCTTGAAGCGGGCCACCGTCGGCTCGAGCCGGCCGTGTCGCTCGACGAAGATGCTGTCGTAGCCGTTCACGAGGATGTCGCTGACCGTCGGGTCCTGAAGGAGCGGCTCGAGGGGCCCGAGGCCCATCACCTCGTCTTGAATCTCGCGGACGATGCGCTCGCGCTCTTCGAGGTTGAGGAGAACCTTCTCCTCTTCGAGGATGCTGCGCGTCGCCATGGCGATGTCGCCGCGAAGCTGCTCCTCGGTGACCTTCGACAACCGGCCGAGATCGAGGAGCTCGAAGAGCCCGTTGTGAACGCGGGACTTCAGCTCCTGGTAGGCGGAATCGCGAGCACCGGGAATCGCTGCCGCGTCGACGGTCTTCGCCGATTTGTCGCGCTCGCGCTTCCAGCGCTCGCTCGGGGTATTCGATCGCAGCAGGTCGGAAAGTGCCATTATCGCGTCCTCTTGTTGCCGCGGAGACGTGACATGAGACCGGCCTTTTCAGGGACCGGCGGCGTCAGGCCATTCCACTCGTAGAGCCGGTCGGCGAGCGCGCGATAGGAGCGGTGCAACGCACGACCGGGGGAGACGTCGCCGAGCATTGCGCCCTGATTCACGCAGGTCGACGTGGTGGTGTAGTCGTAGGGGAGCTCGACGTCGGCGGTGGCACCGAGGAACTTCGCCACGTCCTGAGCGGACACGTCGTCGGACTTCACGCGCCGGTTCACGACGACGTGAGTTCGGGCCCCGGAGTGCCCCAGCCGCTTCATCAGCTCGAGGTGGCGGCGGGCCCGGTTCAGCGTCGGGACGTCCATCGACGTCACGAGCAGGATCTGGTCGGCGATGTCGAGCACGTGTGCGCTGATCTCGTACCAGCAGTGGGAGATGTCCACCAGGATCCAGTCGTAGTCGTCCCGCAGGATGTCGAGTGCGCGATCGAGCTGCCGCGGTTGGACGTTCTGCGCGTCCGTTACTTCCGTCGGCCCGGCGAGGATCTGGATGCCGCTCGAGTGGGCGTGCATCACGGTCTGCAGGAAGGTGCTGTCGATCTGGTCCACATCGTCCGCCAGGTCCGCGATGCTGTGGCGCGGGCTCACGTCGAAGTGCACCGAGACGTCGCCGAACGGGAAGTCGAGATCGATGATGGCGGTCTTGGCCTTCGCCTCGGCCAGCGCCCCGGCGGCCTGGCAGGCGACGGTCGTGCATCCGACGCCGCCCTTCGCACCCATCACGGCGACGACCATCGCGCGGCGGCGGCTGCCCGGTTCGCTGGGTCGGCTTTCGAGGAGCAGGCGGGCGATGCCCTGCTCGATGGCGTTCGCGTCGGGATTCGGCGCCAGATACTCCTTCGCGCCCTGCTTCATCGCTCGCAGGATGACGTCCGGATTGTCCTGCGGGCCGGACACCATCAGCAGCGGCCGCGGCGCTGGGATCGTATCGATGGCCTCGATGACCTCGTGGGGGAAGTGGCTCAGGTCTGCGAAGAGCGCGTCGGGACGGTCGCCACGCACCACCTCCGCCAGGTCTTCGGGATGGGTGACGACCGTGGTGACACGCGCGTGCCCGGTCCCCTCCAACAGTTTCTTGATCTCGGCGCCAGACTCGGCCTGGTCCGAGATGATCACGAAGGACAGATCAGCCATGTTTCGTCTCCCCCCTCACTGCCACCTACTGCACCAGCACCGGAATCGTCGCCTTGAGCCCGAAGTCGCTGCCGCCGCCCGCCACGGGTCCACCGCCGTTGAGGTTGCAGTTCGTCATCATCACCGGATTCGGCGCACCCCCCGGCAGCGTCGGACAGACGAAGTTCAGGCGTAGCTTCTTGTCGCCGTCGTTGAGCGGATCCGGGTTGTGTCCGTCCGGCGCCTCGATCTCGCGGATCTCGACGCAGACGAAGCCCAGGAGCTCCTGGTTGTTGCCGGAGGCGCACTGGTCGATGCCGTTCTGGCACTCGAAGACCGGCAGGAACTTGTACCACTGGTCGGCCATGCCATCGTACGGCGCGTAGGAGTCGGTGCCTTCGGCGGGCACGGGCGGCTCGTCCGGCGAGGGGTCGTTCAGCGGATCGGGATTCGTCCAGCCCGGGAAGCCTTCGAAGTGGCGCATGATGTCGCGCAGGACCGGCGCCTTGGAGCCGTTGTCGAGGTTGTAGAGCTCACCTGCCACCGGCGGCGGGTCGACGGGCGTGACGTCGTTGACGATGTCCCGCAGGGCGGCGGTGTTGACGGAGGCGCCGTTGTCGAAGACGGTCCAGCAGGCGTTCTGCGAGCCCGTGGGCGCGAAGTCGAGACACGAGAAGGATCCGCCGGTGGGATCGCCGGTCTGGGGCCGGACCAGGTCGCAGCCGTTGGTCACCGGCGGAACGCCGCCGCTGCAGTAGGCGGTGCTCGGGTCGGAGTCGGGGCAGGCGTTGATGGCGCAGCAGTCCACCACGATCGGGAGATCGACGTCCCCGGGGCCGGGGATGCCGGCGTAGCCGATGTAGGCGGTGGCGCTGGCGGCGATGTCGAACTTCGTGCGGCCCCGCACCTGCGAGAGCGTGGCGGGCACGGCGTTGTTGTTGATGTCGTCGAGGAACGCCGCCACCGACACGGCGTCCACGTCGCCCTGGTTGAGCGCGCCCGGCAGGATCTCGGTGAAGGTGTTGCTCTCCTCGTTCCAGTCGCCGAACTTGACGTCGCCCAGCCCGCCGCCGTTGGCGACGACGTTGATGTCCGGCTCGTCGACGGCCCGGTGCAGTCCCGCGACGGTCACGGCCGCCGCTTCGCCCCCGGTGCGGTCGAGTGCGCCGGCGTTGAACATCGACTGAGCCGCCGCGAGCGCGGCCGCGTCCACCGAGTTCTGCAGCTGTCCGCGTCCGGCGTACATGAGCCCCGTGTCGATGGCGAGCGCGGCCATCCCGATCAAGACGCTCAGGCCGAGCACGAAGAAGATGGTCGAGACGCCGAGACGGCGCCGATCAGCCCGATCCGGTAGTCGATGTCTCAATTCAGTCCCCCTCGCTGCCACCCGTCAGCGACTCTTCGTCGTAGACGGGGAGTTGGTCCTTCTGCGAGGCGCGATAGTTCTCCATCACGCCCTCGGTCGTCTCGCCGTCGAGCCCCATCACCGGGTCGGATCCGCCGGCGTTGGGGTTGGCGATGCTGGCATTGCGGTTCGCCCAGTAGGCCTCACCGTAGTGGTGCGTGTAGGGATCTGCGGCGGGCTTCATGCAGCCGACGCCCGCGAACAGGAGCGCCACGAGCGTCCAGAGTCGAAGGTCGAAGCGCGTCATCAGATCCCTCCCATCTGCGAGACGGCGAACTGCGGTCCGACGTCGCCGATGATTCCGCCGGCAACCGGGGTGCCGGGGGTGGTGATGGTGTAGCCGGGCGGCAGCCGGCTGCCCTCGAGCGCGCCGAACAGGAAGAACTCCCACGCTTCCGGCTCGATGAAGTGATCCGTCGGCAGGTGCGGAGGCCCGGGCTCCAGGGGCTTCGCGAGGTGCGGCGTGACGATCATGACGACTTCCGTATTCCGCTTGTCGAAGGTCGAGCTGCGAAACAGTGCGCCGAAGATGGGGATGTTGCCGAGCACCGGCCACTGCGCGGAGACCTCCACCAGCTCCTCGCGCAGCAGGCCGGCCATCGCAAAGCTCTGGCCGTCGTCGAGCTCGACGCTCGTCGCCGCGCGGCGTGTCTGGAAGGCGGGGGCGGTGGTGCCGAGGACGTCGACGCCGAAGGTCTCGTCCGGCTGGCTCACTTCGGCGGCGACCTCGATGTGGATCCGGTCGGGCCCCAGAACGGTGGGCATGAAGTTGAGCCCGACGCCGAACTCCTTGTAGTCGATGGTGATCCGCGTGCTGTCCGTGCCGCCCTGGTTGACCGGGATCGGAATCTCGCCGCCCACCAGGAACTTCGCCGACTCGCCGCTGCGGGCGATCAGGTTCGGACGGGCCAGGATGCGGGTGATGCCGTGGGTCTCGAGGAGATCCATCAGGATCAGCACCTGCTCCGAGCCGAACGTGAAGAAACCGAGCACGTTGGCCATGGACGAGATCGAGTCGAACCCCGTCGCGCCGACGCCATTGGGTGTTGCCTGGATCAGGCTGAAGATGTTGAAGATGTCGTTGCCCGATTCGATCAGGGCGTTGAAGTCCATGCCGAACTCTCGGGCGACGGACGTCCCCATCTCGGCGATGATCACCTCGAGCATCACCTGCTGGTTGCCGCGGACGCGCAGCAGATTCACCACGTTGTCGACACCGTCCTCACCGAGAAACGAACCCGCGACCTCGACCGCCTGCTCCATCGCCACGGCGCTCCACACCGAGCCGCGTAGGATCACCCCTTCGGGCGTACCGTCGACCGTGATGTCCTCGCTCTGGAAGATGCGGCGCAGCTCGCTCTCGATGTGGCGATGCTGCGTTCCGACCTGTACGTCGATGGCGGCTTCGGGACGCCCGCGGGAGCTCCACAGGAGCAGGTTCGTTCCGCCGACCTCCTTGGGCACGAGCTGCAGCTCCTTGGGGCTCAGCACGACGACGTCGACGATCTCCGGATCGCCCACCGAGACGCGAATCACGTTGTAGTCGGTCTGGATGTAGAGGGACTTTCCGATCTCGAGCTCGAGGCGGCGCAGCACACCGCGTGCATCGGTCGCCTGCGAGAGCTCGACGACCGCGCGGTCAGCGGACGGCTCGATCACCTGCGTCTCGGCGGCGGAAGCCCACGACGCCACCGAAGCCATCGCCACCGCCACGGCGAATGCGATTCCGCATCGGCGCATCGCCCTGCATCGCTGCCGTCCACCCGTTCGAATCATCTTTCTTCGCGTCCCCGTCGTCACCGAGAATTGGCCCCCCCACCCTTGGAATCTGCCGCTGGTTGGACTTGCGTCAGAACGTCTTGACCGACCGTCCCGAACCCTTGATCACCTCGACCCGCGCGCTCGGTCCACCGGCCACGCGGCGAACCCGCGGTCGCCCGAGCATGTCGCTGAGATTCACGCCGGCGGTCTTCACGATCTCGTGGTCCGCCGGTCCGCGCAGCGCGAGCTGCAGCTGGCCGTTGTGCGCCGCGTAGACGAGCTGTTCGGACTGCTTCGGCGTGACTTCCAGCGTCACGACGTTCACGAGCTCCGGCTCACCGTCCTTGGCCTCCTGGAGGCGCTGGTCGATGGCGAGGACCGGGATGTCTTGCAGCACCGCGCGGGACTGCGGGCTCTGCGACGCCTTCAGCGTCGCGAGCACGTCGACGCGGGTCCCCGGCGTGATGAAGCCGGCGACGCCGACCACCGGATCGACCTTGACGGAAACCGCGCGCTTGTTCGCGGAGATCACCGAAACCATTCCCGCCTCGGCGCCGATCGGAAGCAGGGCCGTCTCGAAGACCGGCTCGCCGCGGGTGAGCGGGTAGCGCAGGACGCGTCCCGTGATCTGGCTCGGGTTCGAGATCGCGCCCTCGGGGATGTACTCCTTCGGCCAGGTGGCGACTTCGACCTCCGACTCCTGTAGCGCGCTCGCGGTGCCGAGATCGACCTTGGCGATCACCACCGGGCCGGTTGCCACCGGCGCCGTCGCGACGGGCGGAAGCTCTCGATTCTGCAGCGCGTTGCGTACCAGGAAGGCCGCAGCCAATCCGAATGCGATCGCGAGGACGAAGAGCAGCAGCGTGCGTCGATTTCCCATGATTTCGTTCCTCCCAGGAACACTTTCCAGCTGGTGTTGATGTTGCCTATCCCTCTTTCCGCATCGTGGAAGAGGCGTTCAAGGTGATGCTCGAGGAGACATTGGATCCGAACCAGGTCGACGAGAAGTTCGGCAGGATCGCGAAGTTGTAGACGAGCGTGGCGCTCACCGGGACCGGGGTGCCGGCCCCCGCGCACACGTCGGCGGCATTCACGGTGACGCTGACGTCGCCCGGGGCGATGCCACCCATGGCCGAGGCGTAATCGTCGACCTTCTGGACCACCGCGGCCTGCACGGTGCCGGGGTCACAGGTTCCGCGGTACAGGATCGCGAAGCGGGCTCCTTCGCGCACTGCGTTGTTGAGGGTCTGCCACTGACCGAAGGCGATGCCGAACTCGGCGATCGCGAAGATCAGCAGGCAGATGACCGGGAGCAGGAAGACCATCTCCACCATGGCCGCGCCCCGCTCGCGAACTCTCGTCTTCAGGTCCTTCAAGTCTTGCGTCTCGATCAAACCCATGGGGTCCCCCAGATCTGATACGCCGCCGCACCGAGGCCCATGGCCACGGCGAACGGCAAGCCCGTGCCGGCCGATCCGGCAGCGGGAGAGATGTAGGTGAGTCGCGCAATCCGCACGCTGGTGACGGCGCTCCGTGCCCAGCGCCGCAGCATGTCAGCGAGCTGTCCGCGCGCGGCCATCATGACGATTGCCATCACGCCGCCCGCGACCACCATCCACCACAATGCGGGCAGGAAGGTTTCGGTGGTCCACAGCGCGCCGAGAACCATCGCCGCCTTGACGTCGCCGGCCCCGAGTGCGCGGACCGCGAAGGGAACGAAGAGGATTGCGAGTGCGACGCCGGCTCCCAGGAGCGAGTCGCCGAAGCCGGCGAGTCCCCCGTGAAATCCTGCCAGCGCGAACGCGATCAGCAGCGACGGAAACGTGAGCCAGTTGGGAATCCGCATGGACCGCACGTCCTGCTCGACCGCGAGAAAGAGAAAGGCCGCCGTCCACCCGAAGGCGGGCAGGCGGCCCGAGTCGGCGCCAATCCACAGCGCCGCGATCGTGAGGGATGCGATTCCCAGAGGGAGCACGCGCGAAAGCGCGTCCGGAGAGTCGGAGAAACCGCCCTCCGGACGCGTTCGTGCGTCGGCCGGCCGCAAGGAGCGGCTGTCCACGAAAGTCTCGTCGGCCATCACATCGACTCCAAGAAGCAAATTACTTCTTGAGTTCCGTCTCGACCTTGCCGAGCGCGGTGTCCACGGCCGTACCCAGGTCGGTCCAGAATGCGGCTGCGGCAACTGCAAAAATGACGGCAACGATGGCCCACTCGACCATTTCCATGCCGTCGTCTTCGCGCACGAGGCGCGTCAGGGTGCTGCGAATCATGGTGCTCTCCAAACCGCGGTCCACCGCTTCGCTTCATGCGAAGACGCCGCTCACGAGCACGACCTGGAATTCGGGTGGGGAACCGATGTAAGCCCACGAGAAGTACAGGGGGGGTTCGTGAGCAGAACCGCCTCTGGCAGCATGACTACGATGGCGCCCGACTGGCGTCAAGGGCATTTTTCGAACACCCGCGGGGATTGCGCGTTGTGCAGGATCCGCGCCCAATTTTTCACAGTGGTCGCAGAACGTAGCTCAAACGTCAGGAGACGCGAAAAGAGCGAAAAAAAGGTTCGTATCTCAGGTTTCCCACGGGGGAAACCAGCAGAAAGCACGCAGCGCCGCCGCAGGGTGCAGGCAGTATCCCCTGGGGGCAAATCGCCGAATTTTTTGAAAAAAAACTCAAGAAATGCGCTTTCGGAACCGATTGGGGTTTGCCCCGAGTGGCCTGGGGCGCCGAAATCCTCAGCGCATCTCGACGCTCACCTTGATGGTCCCGGCCGTCTTGTCGCCAGCGAGGCCGAAGGCCCGAGCGATCTCCGGGAGGGGCACCCGGTGTGTGACGGCCGCTCTGAGGGCGTCCCGGCGTCGGGAGACGAGATCCAGCGCCGCCGCGAAGTCCGGGCCGCGGCCGTTCCGCGCGTAGCAGTTCGACCACACCAGCGTGTTCTCCTTCAGGAAGAGCGGTAGGGAGTCGAGCGCGACACCCCCGAGGAACAGTCCGAGCACCGAGATCACACCTCCCGGGCGGACGGCGGCGGCGGCCGCCTGCAGGGTGTCCGCCTCGCCGCCCACGGTCTCCACGACCACGTCGATGGGAGCGTCGCGACCGAGCAGGCCGAGGGCGAGCGGCGCCGTCTGGTCGCCGGTCAACACGCGGGACGCTCCGAGATGGGCGCCCAGCTCCGCCTGGTGCGGATACCGCGCGGTGAGCCAGACCTCGGCGTCGTAGAGCTCCACGGCCGCCAAGGCCGTCATCAGCCCCACGGTGCCGGCGCCCAACACCAGCACGCGCTGCCCGGGCTCGAGGCGGCCCAGTCGCAGACCGTGGACCGCCACCGCCATGGGCTCCGCGAGCGCCGCCACGGGGGCCTCGATGCCCTCGGGGACGCGGAACAGGCGGTGGGCGGAGACGCACAGGTACTCGGCGAACCCGCCGGCGCGGTGAACGCCGTAGAACTGCAGCTCTGGGCAGATGGCGTCCCGGCCGGAGCGGCAGTAGTCACAGCGGCCGCACGAGAGGAGTGGCTCGACGACGACGCGATCCCCGGTCGCGATCCCCGCGACGCCGTCGCCCAGCGTATCGACCCGTCCGGCGATCTCGTGGCCGGGCGTATTGCCGGGGACGAAGGGCCCGCGGTGGAAGAAGTGCAGGTCGCTGCCGCACACACCGCAGGCCTCGATCCGGACGCGGACTTCGCCG
>Ga0055480_10000977_pt1 | contig 11159 bp, 9 predicted proteins | sample Muzzi_PWB_D2_FD_57935 | JGI IMG/M metagenome (GOLD analysis project Ga0055480, IMG submission 57935) | Wetland microbial communities from San Francisco Bay, California, USA, that impact long-term carbon sequestration - Muzzi_PWB_D2 | ecosystem: Environmental > Aquatic > Marine > Wetlands ... | reverse complement strand
CAACTGTCCCTGGCCGGCACCACTGATCCCGCCATGAACTACCCGGGCCACCGTTGTAGCGATCCGGCCGGTGACCAGCCCGCCGCAGACACCCACCCCGACCGTGCCACCAAGGGTGCGGGCGTACTGATGCGTTCCGGTGGCCATCCCCAGTTCGGCCGGCGGCACGCTGCTTTGAACCACCAGCAGGGTGGAAAGGGTAACAAAACCCATACCAACGCCCACCAGCAAAAAAAGCATGGTCTGAACCAACATGCCCGTATGCGCCGATATCAGCAACGTGCCGCCGCTGCCCGCAACCAGCAACACGCCTCCCACCAGTGAGGTGGTTCGCTTGCCGCTACGGTCCACAAAACGGCCCAGAAACAAGGACCCCATGGACCAGCCGAAACTCAACGACAGCATGGCCATACCCACTTGCATGGCACTGCGGCCCTGACCGGCCTGGATGAATAGCGGAGCATAGGCAAACAGGGAAAAGATAGTAAAACTGGAGCAAAACACCGCAAGGTTGCTCAACCCGAAATCCCGCTGCATCAGACGGTTGAGCGGCAGCACCGGATCCTGCGCCCGCTTCTCGGCCAAATAAAAGGCTGCCGCCCCCGCAACTGAGAGAGCCAACAGTCCCACCACCGGCCGCGAAATCCAACGATAGGATCTCCCCGCCAATAAAAAGGCCACCATCAACGCCAGAATGCAGACGGTCATGGAAACCAACCCCGCCCAGTCAAGCCGTACGCTACCGCGCTTGGGCCGGACCTCTTTCAAAAAGCGCCCGATGCCCCACATCGACAGCATCCCGAGCGGCAGGTTCATGAAAAAGATCCAACGCCACTTCAGGTAGGTCACCACCGCAGCACCTATGGTCGGTCCAACCACGCTGGCCAGGCCCCAGACCGCACTCGCCAGCGACATGGTCTTGCCCCGACGGTGGGGCGGCGAAATATCTGCCAGGCAGATATAGCTGAGGGCAAAAATGCCGCCTGCGCCTACGCCCTGAAAAGTTCGCCAGACAACCAGCCAGCCCATAGTCGGTGCCAGCCCGGCCGCAAGCGATGCGCCGCAGAATATGGCTATCGTAAAGAGAAATATCGGTCGGCTGGGATAGACGTCTGCCAGTTTGCCGAAAATCGGCAGAAAAATCGCCCGTGAGAGAAAATAGGCCGAATACACCCAACTGTAATAGGCCAACCCGCCTAATTCGGCGACGATGGTGGGCATGGCCGCAGACATCACCAGAGCGTCCACGGCGCCGAGAAAAAGCGCCACCAGCGCCGCGGCGATAATCCAGGTGCGGGCTGCGCCGGTCGGGTATTCGATCGGCGGATGGTTTTCAGAATCGGATCGTTGCATTTAAGCACCGAATTTTAAATAATGAGAAACAATTGCAAAAAACGGATTTTGTTCCAAGTTGCAGGCGGGGACGGGTTACGAACCGCGAGCATGCTATAGCATGTCGAGGATTCGGAACCCGAGCCCAACACCCAGATTGGGCCAAAAGACTCTTTTGAGTTAGCTTCGAGACTCAGATGTGTGTGGTAAGCCGGTTGATGGCCAGCGTCCAAACTTGGATTCTGAGTATCCCAATCGTCTATAACATGTGCTGTAATTTGAACCTTTTTTTCTTTGCCGGTTACCCAGTATCATACGATGATTTCCAATATTAAACAATTGACGCCAAAGGAGCTATTATGCACGGGTTAAGGTATTTTTCACTGATAACAGTTACAGCGGTTGTATTATTGTTCGTAAATGCTCCTTTTTCCAGTGCGGCGGCAAAAACATTGTTCAAGAAAAAAGCAAACGTAACATCAATTGCACCAACAGGTATTGATAAGCCTGACCTGGAATTAAAACCTATAAAATGGTCAAAGCCTCTTAAGCAGGGTGATACTGTGGGCAGTTCCTCCATATTAAATATTATCATTGTGAACAAAGGAAGGGCTGTTTCCCGGGACGCCAAAATACAAATACGATGCACCTCTCTATCCGGAGGCAACAGCCCATCTTCAACTAATGGCTTTCTCGATCTTTCTGCTCTTAATCCAGGCAAATCAATTTCTTTCTCATGGCCGTCCATGTCGTCAGAAAAATGGCCGGCAGGAACATTTAAGATCAGTGTTCATGCCGACAGTCAAAACATCGTCAGGGAATCCAATGAGTCAAACAACAAAAAGTATCTTACGTTTACAGTTCAACCCAAAATGAAGTTGAAGCCTGCAAAAAAAGCTGGCATTCAAAGGACCAAATCAAAAATCAAAGACAGTCTCACCTTGGTTGACTATGAGATACTTTCGATAAAATCGGATCCGACACACCCACATACCCGGGAGTATGTCGGTGTTATAGTGAAGATTAAAAATAAAACCGCAAAAAATGCAAAAATCCCGTTCTATTCCAAATGCAAGCCCCTGGACGGGGGTACATGCCCGGGCGGACAGCCGGGGCAGGAAATTATTGAGCATGATGGCTATTGGTCTTTAAAAGCAAATGAAACCGGTGACTTCAAGATATTCCATTCTGGAAATGACAAATTCCCGGAGGGACGATATCTTCTGGCAGCCGCAAAAGACAAGGATTTTAAAAAGTCCTTGGTATTTACCACCATGACCGTGCAGGCGCCTGAAGATGTTCCGGTCAGGATAAGCAAACTTAAAGTAAACTTTCAAGAAATCCAGCCATCCGGTGAATTAATTAATATCACCACCCTGCCTGAGCCCATGCGGTTTGAGATATTCGGCGGTGGTTTTAATCAACAAAGTAAAGTCTACTATCAGAACACCAAAACCGGCGGCAACGTCTGGGCTGTTGACGTTCCGAAAATAGCAGCGAGTAGAATCGTTGGTCATTTACCTGTTACCGCATCAAATGTTGCTGGTTCCTATTCGCTCTGGGTAAAAAACGCCAATGGCGATCAAACCACTAAATATCGATTTAATCTTGTCGAACCCGGCGGTCCGCCGCAAATTTATGCGTGGGATCCTAAAACCATAAAGTCATGGCAGCACTGGACGGATGTCGGCAATGGCAGATGGGCGGCCTATGTGACATTTAAGGGGAGGAATCTTTCCGAACAATTTTCCGACCACTGGGTTGAATCCAACACCGTATCGGATCATTTAAACCTTGACGCCAACAAGAGCAGCGGTTCTTATAAAATTCTTTTTACAACAGGGACGGACTATCCTCCTCAGGATGGAGAAATAAAGATCTGGATATACAACAAACACAGGGACCCGTCCATTGATACAAAGGACAATGCGCAGTGGTTCATTATTAAAGTCAGAACCACGTCTGTCAAGATAGATCCGCCAACGATACTCAAACCTGATGAACAGCAAGTTATTGCGCTAAAGGATATCGTCGTACGCGTCAAGGATCCAGTAACAGCAAGGGTTTTAGATTATGAGTTGGAATGGCAGAAAAAAGCCGGAAATTTCTTTTTACCGATCGCCATCATTGATGAGATCCACAAATCGGCCGCTGACAATTCAGGATCAACAATTATCCCCATCAGCAAATTTGAGCATGAAGCGGTCTATCGATTCAGGGCAAGGGTTAAAAGGTCCAACAAGGTGGTTGTTAAACCCGAACCGCAGTGGAGCGATTGGCGCCAGTTTAAAGTGCTTCGCAAACTGACGATTGAAAAGTAACATCTAACGAACAAATCCGAGTGTTTCATTGCCCAGCACCCGGATTGGGCAGGAGACTTTTTTGGAACCACTTCTAATAAGGATATCGTGAGAGAATATCAGCCACCGCGTTATCCATATCGGTGGTGTCGGAGATGTCCAAAGGAATCCCCAGGGCCGTCCTGCAAGCTGAACAGTACGTGTTCGAAGTCCGATCCATGATGCATGTAGTGTCACCGGGCGGCATGTGCTGGCCATTGCCGATGTCGCCAACTGAATCATAGTGGTGCGGTAGATTTATAACATGGCCGAACTCATGATTAAAGATCGTTTCGTAGTACAAGTAGACATTCTTGCCTGAAGCATAGGAGTTGTTCGTGGCTATACCCGCGATTACGTTCGCATACGATGTATTGGTGTTGCCTTCAAAAATAAAATTAAAAAAGTAGCCCGGATACGCGCCTTCCGCCATCGTCTCCAGCGCATCCATGTGTTCGCCTTCATCGGCCCAGGCAGGGGCATAGGCGATCAGCGCTGTTTCGTATCGGAAACTAATGTTGATCGTATTTGGCCTCGCGGAGCTTGCAGCAAACGTCGCCGCGTAACGCGCCTGATTGGCTATCATCCAGTCTTCCCATGCATCGGTCTTCCCGTAGGCCGCTTTATAATTCGCAACCCGTTCTGCGAACGCCCCACTGGACGAGCCACCGCCATCACCTCCCCCGCCGCCGCAGGCCACAAAAAGGGCAAGAAAGAGCAACAGATGCCTTGCACATGAAATTGATCTCATAAGAGATTATATGTAGCCCTAAACACGTTCGTCAATGCGTATTGCTAAGCAGCTATGATTAGTTGGGAATCATGAATTGGCGTGCCGAACCATCCAACTCGCATAGGCTCCGGACCCGGCGGGTTTCCCGCCGGGCCGAAATCTAATGCCTCATTTCGTCAACCGCAGCATCCGGCCTCGGCGGGTTGGGAATTGTCGCAGACACATTCAATCTCCGATGTCGTATTTGCCGGATCGGCCCCCAGCAGCTCGCCGGCCAGGACTCTCATTTCATTGGCTGGCTGTTCCTTGACGAACTGCCCGATGGTGGCGGCGGCGCGCAGCCGGACTTTTTCCAGCTCTTCGTCCCGGGCCAGGTCGGCGAGTCTTTTCAGACAGGGCTGGCATCCGGCGGCCACAGCGGCGCCCACGGCGATGAGGATTTGGGTGTCGGGGGGAAGCCCCTTTACGAATAGATTCATGATCTGCTCCTTCTACTTAGGGGTTATAATGTCCGGTCCTGTATCAGTCACGGCAATTACATCCGGTCATTGCTTGTGATGTTTCAGAACCTTCGGTAATGCACTCCAATACCCAGGCGGCCAAATCCCGGGCCACAGCCTGACGTTCGGCCTGGGGGACCTCTTCCGGGTCGAAAATATCAGTATACTTCTTATAGCGGGACAAGGCATCGAACTGCACCAGCTTCTCCGGGTCCAGCATGCCTTCAAGCACCCTGCCCTGGCAGCGCAAGAAACAACCATCGATGAGAACCACCTGGCGGGCTTGCTTAATCCATTGGGCAATGGCCGAATGGGGTACGGTGAGCAGCTCGCCGTGACACCCCCTGCCGAAGCCGGGCTGTCCGGCCACCATATTGGCCGCCTGCCGGGCGATCTCCCCGCGGATGCAGGCGCCTTCGCACGAAAGCACGGGAATGCTTTTCCAGGATGCATTTGCCTTGCCCACGGTTTCACCGATGGGGCAGTGCTGGTCTGTGGTTGTTACCTTCAATCCGATTTGACTCTTGGCACACATGGATGACTCCTTTGAAAAGTTTTGCGGGACCCAGGTTTCATGAACAGCCGATCTCCGGCAAGGTCCGCCCGGCCGAAGACCCCATTGTTGATTGCTTAGACGCAGCGCAAATCAAGAAAGATACATTTTGGGGATTAATATTTAGAAGGTATCAAAAAAAGTGAGGATATCGATTTTTAAGAAATGTCCGGCAGCTTGCGGTCGCAGGCCAGGGCGCCGGAATCGGCATTGCGGTAAAAGCGGCACTCGTTTTCCAGGATCTCTTTCAACATGGTGCGGCCGCGGTGAAGCCGCATTTTCACAGCTTCGAGGCTGATCTCCAGGATCTCGGCGATCTCGCGGTTCTGCAACTCATCCATCGAACTCAGAATCATCACCGTACGGTACTTTTGTGGCAATTTGTCCACCTGCTGGCGGATACAGGCGTTCATTTCCGAATCGATAACCTGTACCAACGGACTGTCGTCCGGCTTCGACGCCGGCCCATCCGATGATTGGGCATGATCGATCTCATCCATAAGGGGTATTTCAATACGCCGGCCTTTGCTCCGGCGCAAGCGGTCTAGGGCGGTATTGGTGGCAATGCGATAGATCCAGGTGGAAAGTTTGGCCCGGCCCTCGAAGCCAGTCAGGTTTTTGGCTATTTTGGAAAACACTTCCTGGGCCAGGTCTTCAGCTTCATGCGATGATACCATGCGGGCCAGAAAACGCACCAGCGGCGCGTGAAATTGTCGGTAAACCTCGTCAAACTGAATGGCGGAACCCTGCATGTCGTCAAATTATCATCTATCTCCATCCCAGACAAACATTACGGCACAATCCAAACCGATATAAAACACCCGCCACCCGAACCACCCGATCCACTTGTCCCATTGCCAGTGCCGGCAGGCGTCACGCTGACCCCGCCGGTGCCTTGAATCGAAAAATCGTAGGGATCTTCATCGGCGTCGCTGTTGGCGATGCTGACAACGGCGGTGCGCAATCCGTCGGCCTGCGGGGCAAAGGTGATCTCAAAGGTGGTCTCCCCTGCAGAAGGGATGAATGTATCCGGTGTAGCGGAAACGGAGAAGTCGCCTGTATGGATGCCGCCGATTTCAACCGCAGGCATGCTCGTAAGGTTCAAGGGCAAACCGCCCACGTTTTTAATGGTAAAGGTGTGACGGGTATTGCTGCCGGTAGCCACTGATCCGAAGTCGGTCAAATTGTTCAAATGGCAGACCGTTTCACCGTCGGCGATGGATTGCCCATTGCCGAACATGGCGATCTCAGGTACCAGTGTACCGCTGGCAGACTCATAGGCGCCGATGTCGGGGAGACCGTCGGACGGACGCGCCTGGGCCGTGCCGACACGCTCCACGGCATGTTGGGGAGGATGCATGAGCGGCAAGAGCAGGGGGACGGGAAAGTCATATCCCGAGGGGCCTGCAGGTGTCCCGGCTCCATGGTCAACGAGATCGCTGCCGGCCGCAGGCCTGAAATCCGGACCGGAGATATCTGTAAAGCCGGGCGTTGCGCCCATGCGGGTATTGACCCATTGAACCGGCACGTCGGACGTGCCGATTGGGACCCAATTATGGCTGCCGGCGATGATCTCAACGCCCGCCGCCCAGTTCGCATCCACCGTCCGGATAACATCCACGGCCCCGCCAATAGCGGACGCCATGACATTGTTGTGCATCTCAATGCTCTCGATGCCGTCAAACAGACGGAAGACCGAAGAAGAGTGGCTGATGATGGTGTTGTTGACAAAGCGGTATCGCCCGTTGGTCTCACCCGTACCGTCGCCGCCCACGCGTACGACGTACCCCGACCGGGTTTTGCGCAGCACATTGCCGACAATGTCGCTGTCTTCACGCACCAGGCCGCTGTCGCCGCCGTCGGGGCCGATCAGTTCCAACTCGTGGTAAAGGGCGCCTTCAATCCAGTTGTAATAAATCTCGTTGCGCTCGGCCCTGGATTTGACATTGTTGCCGCCATTGCCGTCGTGCACGTAGCAGTGCTGCATGCGAAAGACACTGCCCGGAGAATTGACTTCATCGGTAGCCATGTAGATCTGGTGGTGGTAGGTGCCGTCTCCGCAGCCGTACACCTCGACGTACGCCATGGTCAAAGAACCCGATCCCTGGTCCGCCCCCAGGATGCCATGCGCCGGGCAGTTGAAAACCAGCACGTCCCGAATGATCAGGTCGTCGGCCTGGTGGTAAATGCCTCTGAAGGTCCCGCCGGTAATCACAAATCCCTCGAAGACATAATGATCCGCGCCATCCCCGCTGTAGGGATAGGGCGTCTGAAACGTCACGGTGTTCGTACCGCCGGAAATCACGGGGCGATTTCCATTCACGCGGATACCGCGAATGGTGATTTTGGCCAGCGGGTCTCCAGGGCGCGTAAACACCACATCACCCGGGTAGCTCGTGTCGCCATCCACTTCCACCACATCACCCGGGTTCAGCAGATCGGCCACGCTCTGGAGAGTGGCATAGGTCCGTCCCGGGCCCACCTGAAACGTGTCAGCAAGGCTTTGGGTCACCACAAATGAAAGGAGCAGGCACACAAAAATCAGTCGATAGATGGTTTGCATCGTAGTCTCCGCCTACAAATGGCTATGTATCAGCTGAAACTGATCATCTCCGGATGGAGATAGCACTCAGGTTCTATTGTCCAGCAAATTCTGTGCCCGAGCCGTGAATATTATAATCTATTGAGATAACAATACATTAATAATAGCACGCGGTGATAGATGAGAAAAAGGCCTGTATAAAAGTGCACTTTTGGGTGCCTGGCGGACTACTGCATGGGTAAATATCGCAAAGGACGGACAACGCTGATATGTAACGCCATACGCAAACTCCAGCTTCGGGCTGAATTCCTCGTCCGGGTTAGCGCCCACGTTGAACCATTGCCCTGCGAACATTGATTGGTTGGTCATCGTATGAGTTTGGCCGGTAAGCGAGGGCTTGCTACAGAAAGGCATTGTTGGTATTGCACATTTGTGCGTTCTTTTCTTTAAAATTTATCGATTTATTTATTGCCTTTGGTGACGTCTATGTATTTACCGCAGTACCATCGAAATAACATGTCCCTGGCACTACGCTTGCTGAAGACACGAAACCGTTCAGCGTATGAAGCGATGGCCCATACCATTTTGGGGATAACATTGTCACCATTGGACAAGCAGTGGCAAAGGCTGGAGCTTGCCAGGTATGCGCGGTTTTCCAAACCCAGAAAACCACTGCTCATCTTTATAGGACCGCCTCGAAGCGGCACGACCTTATTGGCCCAAGCAGCTGTCGCGGTAAGCAATTCAGCCTATTTCAACAATCTGACATCGATTTTCCCGCGTTCGCCGATCGAGGCGAACGCAAAACTCCGCCGGCTTTTGAAATCACCTGAGAAAAATTTTAGATTTTATTATGGCAAGACTACCGGACTGAACGGTTTTAACGACGGGCTCTATTTATGGGATCGCTGGTTGGGCAATGACCGGCGAGCCGTACCGGCAGAAATAAAAAAGACCAGTGCAGTTGAAATGAATCGATTCTTTGCAGCCTATGAAGCTTTCTATGACAAACCGGTGATTTGTAAAATCAACCGATTGGATTGTTGTGCAAATCTGGTGGCCGAGGCGCTCGCCGGTGCAAAGTTTGTATGTCTTCAGCGGGCTCCGGTCAATCTTGCAAATTCATTGTATCGCGCCAGAGAGGATATTATGGGAAACCTGAATATTCCCTACGGGACGGATTTTAGAAGGTATGTCAAAGGCAATACCAGTGACCCGATCAAAGATGTCGCTGCCCAGGTTCGCTTCCATTATCAAACCGCCTGCAGGCAAAGAGAATTGATTGGGCCTGACCGATTCAGGTTTGTTCGATATGAAGATTTTTGCCGCAATCCAAGAGAAACCATGAAGGCACTGCTGACGTGGGGGCTTGATGCCAAGCATCCAGGATTCGAATTGGAGAACCTGCCGGACCGTTTTCGAATATCCAAATCCGCCGGTACCGATTCGCCAAATATTCGTTTCCTGACGAGAGAGTTGGCCGATGAGTCTAAATTCTATGCTTCAGGTGACGTCATGCCTGGTGGCGGCTGCAATTGTTGACATTGCCGTTTTCCGATGAAAGCCCATTCGATAAGCAAAATAAAGGCCAAGTGAAGTCACGATAGTAAAATTCAAAAAGTGATAGATAACAGCCATCGCAAATGCTTCTTCCGACGGAATTTGATACCATCCCAAAACTACGACAAAGGCCAGTTCGATGGTACCGACAAATGCCGGTGCGCTCGGCAAAGCGACCCCGAAAGCGGTAACCAGAAGGGTCGATATCGCTGCGGATAACGGTATTTCCACCGAAACCGATTTCGCTGATAGCATGATGCACCCGACCAGTAGCGCCCATTGAAGGATGGAGTTGCTTAAGGAAATGATGATCGGCCGGATGCTTTTCAGCGATGCCAATCCATTTATAACGAAGCTTATTTTTGTATTAAGATACGTTTTCCAATTTACGGGCAAAATGAATAAGATCCTGCCAATTGATGCTTTCGCTTTATCTTCCGCTTTGACGGCGTAGACAATGAACAAAAGGGTGCCAATGACACCAGAAGTAAAGACGAACAGCTCCATTCGAAATTTAACAATATTGTTATCACCTATCGCCGATAGGAACAACCCAAAGAAGCATAATCCCAGGATGTCAAATAACCTTTCCAGCCCTATGCTGCTCAAAACCGTGTAGTTGCTCAAGCCGGACCATTTTGCAAAAACATGTACGCGAATGAGTTCACCGACCCTGAGCGGAAAAATATTATTGCACCCAAAGCCTATCATGATGGGCCCAAACAGATCGAAGCTTTTAAATATCCTGGTATCTTTTAAAAGGATTCTCCAACGCAGCGATTTTAGCCAGAAGAATAAAAGGGTTAGAACGCCATAAGGTATAAAATAAGCAAAATGGGCACTTTTCAGGGATACTATCAATCTCGCAAACTCCACATCCCGCAATGATAAATACAGGAATATGGCACCGATAATCAGGCCCAAGAAAGCGAATACATATTTTCTATTCATTTAAGACTATTTCTCTATTTTGTTGCTGCAGCCCAGGTGAAAAAGTTCATCAAAATAGCGTTTCTTTTGCAAGGATATAATACCGAAGCAGAACAACTGCAATCCTACGATCAGGCTGAAGCCTCCGATGACGAAGGCGTGAGGAGATTGATTGTAAGAGTACGCGAGCGCCTGTGAAAGTGGTATGAATGAACTATTAGAGCTATCCGGATGCGAAAGTAAAAATCGAACGGCATGAATGAATGCCCAGCCGATAGGATACAACGATAATAAAATCAAGGCAAATCCCGGCATAATGAAAAAAAGAAAGGGGCGGAAAATAAATCCGGAAATCAGGCTGTAGACGATACTGCGCAATACCCTGATGCTGGACAGTCTTTTAAAACCTTTTTTATCGGAAACCTGTTGATGAATCCATTTAAGATGCGCAGGTATCTCGACAATTCTGGCCCTCAGGATCATGGCTTTATAAATGATTTCGGGTTGTATATCGACATCCATGGCCCTCAGATGGAGTTTCGATAAAAATTCCCTGTCGTAGGCGCGAACCATGCCGGTAATACAGGTAATCTTGTCCGAGAAGATATCTTTGGTCACCAATATGGACATATATTTGTTGGCCCATTTGCTCATGAACTTCCGCGACCAG
>Ga0055480_10000973_pt1 | contig 11185 bp, 11 predicted proteins | sample Muzzi_PWB_D2_FD_57935 | JGI IMG/M metagenome (GOLD analysis project Ga0055480, IMG submission 57935) | Wetland microbial communities from San Francisco Bay, California, USA, that impact long-term carbon sequestration - Muzzi_PWB_D2 | ecosystem: Environmental > Aquatic > Marine > Wetlands ... | reverse complement strand
ACAGGATCTGTGGTTCGACCGAATTCGCTGTCGACATTTGCAAGGGCCGCCGCAGCTTCTTCGGCGCTGTCATCATCTGCAGTAACAGCATTATCGGTGATTAGCAGGTTTTCGACGTCGGGCGCAACTTCATGGACTGTGATTCCCATGTCATTGATCATGCCAATAATGTCCTCGATCTGTTCGGGATCGACGATCTCATTGGGCAGGTGGTCATTTACCTCGCGATAGGTCAGATACCCCTGCTCTTTTCCTTTGGCGATGAGTAATTTTAATTGAGACTGCTGTTCTACTTGATTCATGAAAGTTGGTGACCCTTTGTGCGTTAAGCTGAAAATAAACCGTTCATTCTATAACAACCTGATATTACTTGAGAACCCCAATGATTTGACGCTATAAACTGCTTTGTGTCACTTTAGTGTTGGGCAAGTAATTGGCGAAGCTCGGATTTCTCTTGAAAAGTCAGATCTTTCAGTGGCTTACTTGAAAGATAATCAACACGCTGGCGGAGGTACTGTTGATCAAGCCTTTGCATCGTATCGCAAAACTCTCTTTCCAAGCCGTCCTGAGTAATTAATTTCTGGATTGCCAGCTTGGCCAGGGTTCGGCCTTCTCCTGTCCCACGCCAATGTTCTATGATGGCGCCAGTTGAGAGATGAGGATTCGCCTGTATAAATTCAAGGAGTTCAATCAATAGGTTGATTCCTGGAATCTGTAGCCCTTCAAATCGACGCGGCTTGTCTGCCAACGCTGCTAGTGATGGGTGTTGAATTAACATCGAAATACCGTTGCGTAACAGTGATGGCGTCGGGCGCTCATTATGTCTCGGGGGCTGTTTTTTGTGGGTATATTGACTGATGCTACCCTCGAACAAGGTTGTCAAAGTACCTGTCTCCATGTGTGCGATTTCTGCCAATCGTGTCATCATCATCTGTCTGAATACTCCATGGGGCAATTTCCCCAGCAATGGTCTGGCAAGTTCAACCAGTCGTGCTCTTCCATCTATACTGGCTATATCGACCCTTTTTTCCAGGTTCTCGAAGAAAAAGCTTGAAAGTGAGACTGCGTGCACAATTCGTTGTTCAAATTGAGCCTTTCCTTCCTTCTGTATCAGAGAATCCGGGTCTTCCCCTTCTGGGAGAAACATGAATCGTGCCTGTCGTCCTTCCCTCATGACTGGGAGGATGTTTTCAAGGGCACGCCAGGCGGCTTCGCGTCCCGCGTGATCACCATCTAGGCAGAAGACAATTTCAGGTACAGTACGAAACATACGTTCCAAGTGGCGGGGGGTAATCGCAGTGCCCAGTGAGGCCACTGCGTAATGGATCCCATGTTGCGCCAGCATTATGACATCCATATAACCTTCAACGGCCAGGAGGCGTTCCAGATGTCGTTGTGACTTACGGGCTTCATAGAGACCATAAAGTTCTTGTCCTTTATGAAAGATCTCGGATTCAGGTGAGTTCAGGTATTTGGGGCTGGAATCATCGCTCAGTACTCTGCCGCCAAATCCAATCACCCGGCCACGCCGATCTCGGATAGGAAACATGATGCGATCACGGAAACGATCATAAAAATCTCCATTATCCTTGGTGACGAGCATTCCTGCTGCTGCGAGGTGTTCCCTGTTTGACTTATTGGTACCGAACGCCTTCAAAAGATTATCCCAACCGGGCGGGGCAAACCCGATCCCGAAAGTAGCCGCTATGTCGCCACTTAGTCCACGTCCCTTGAGATAATTGATGGCAATTTCTTTCCGGGGATGCTCCTTTAGCTGCTGCCGATAATAAGTGGCAATATGCTGTAGTGTTTCATAAAAATCTCTATTCGGGGTCTTGTGGATCTGGTCGGGTACTGCTGCCGGTATATCTAGATTCAGCATGGAGGCAAGCTCGTGTACAGCATCGATAAATTCCATGTGATCATAGTCCATCAGAAATCCAATCACAGTGCCATGAGCTCCACAGCCGAAACAGTGATAGAACTGCTTGTCCTGACTAACGGTAAAAGAAGGGGTCTTTTCTTCATGAAAAGGACAGCGTGCTACAAAATCTTTACCAGCTTTGCGCAGGGGTACACGCGCATCGATCACATCAACAATATCGATACGGGTTATCAGATCATCAATAAATTGCTGGGGGATTTTACCAGCCATGATTGATTGTATGCCGAGAATTGTGGCTTTGGAATATGGTGGAGGCAGGATAGCCGGGTTTTATGAAGCCGAGAGTATTTCTTTGACCCTGCCGCTGACCATGCTCATATCCGCCCTTCCTTGTACCCTGGGTTTTAATATGCCTATAACTTTACCCATGTCTTTGGGTGATGTGGCTCCGGCTACAGTAATCGCCTCGTTTATCAGCGCTTCGAGATTGGATTCGTCCAACGGAGGGGGAAGATATTCCTGGATTACGCTGATTTCAAAGGCTTCTTTATCCGCCAGATCTTGTCGTTGCGCCTTTTCATACTGACTGATAGATTCGCGGCGTTGTTTCTGCATTTTACCCAGTGCTTCAATGACCTGTGAATCCTCAAGGGTTATTCGCTCGTCAATTTCACGTTGTTTAATGGCAGCCAGGATCATACGTATCACACCAAGGCGGACACTGTCTTTATTGCGCAGAGAGGACTTCATGTCCTCCTGAATACGTTCTTTTAGAGAGGCTTCCATTCTCTATAGTCAAAAGAGTGTGATGATTATGGGTAAATGTATGCTGTTAATAGAAGGACCGGGGTGCACGACGTTGTTCGAATTCAGTCCTTTTTTGTTGTCTTTTTACCGCCGCCGCCGCCTTACGTTTACGTACCGAAGTGGGTTTTTCATAGAACTCCCGACGCCGAATTTCTGAAAGTATGCCGGTCTTTTCGCAGATACGCTTGAATCGACGCAACGCGATCTCAAAGGGCTCATGTTCTCTTAATCTAACTATTGGCATTAATATTTCCTTCAATAATCTGTGATGCTATTTTAGCGAAACCATCAATCTTAGCCTCACAAATGCAAAAAAGCAAAATCTGTCTATAGATGCGACGTTATGGCTTGAATACCCCTAACTAACGGTTGTTTATCAAGGTTGGACGGTGAACAAACCGGGCATTTCGGGTCCCTGATCAGCTTGATACTGCGCCATGTCATGCTTAGTGCGTCAAACCTTAACAAGTGAGAGTCGAGTTTGGCGCCAAGGTTAAGTAGTAACTTTAGAGCCTCGGTGGCGATTATCGTACCAATAATCCCGGCAACTGGAGCGAAAACGCCTGTTTCATTACATGTTTCGCCCGATCTGTCATCATGCGGGATATCAGGATAAAGACAACGGTAGCAAGGTCCTTCATTACATCTGTTTTGGAACACGATCACTTGTCCTGCCATGCGAATTACAGCGCCAGAAACAAGAGGGGTATTTTCATCGACACAAGCCTGATTGAGTTCGAAGCGAGTGTCAAAGTTATCACTTGCATCGATGACTACATCAGCCAGCTGAACCTGTTCATTAAGTTCTGTTTGATGTAGGCGTTTATTAATTGCGAGTATGTTGATATCCGGATTGAGAGCACGCAGGGTATCATGAGCTGAATCGACCTTGTTGCGGTCTATATCATCTGTGGTGTGTATGATTTGGCGTTGAATATTATTCAATTCCACCCGATCGTCATCACAGATTACCAGATGTCCAACACCACTGCTTGCTAGATACATGGCACTTGGTGCACCCAACCCCCCCATGCCGATAATTAATATTCTGGAGTGTAATAATTTTTCTTGTCCAGCAATGTCAATTTCTGGCAGCAGAATATGACGACAATAACGCTCCAATTGTGCTTCATTCATTACAGTGATCTGTAGGATTAAAAGGAATAGGCAATAAATGAGTTTTGCGGGGTTCGTCCATCATCGGCCCAGCCACCTATCAAGTATATAGTGTTGTCGTTGGACGCAACGCCCATAGCTGCCAGTGGTGCAGGTATGGGCGGAAGTATATGCCATTGACGATTTATATTGTTATAGCATGCGGCATGATTACTAATACCATCCCCGCTGTAACCACCAAAAATAAATAGGTGGTTTGCAAGCATGCATGCGCCTAGTCCTGCCGCTGTCCAGGGTAATGTAATCTCTCCTTTAGTCCATGTTCCTGTTGCAGGATCATAGACTTCGGTATGATCAAAATTGTTGAAACCGTCCGGGGTGAAGGCCACGCCGCCCATAGTGAGAATCTTGTTATCCATGACAACCGCATCAAGGGCAAATCGTGGGGTGGGTAGCGAGGCAATTTCCTCCCATTGACCCGTTTTTAGATTAAGTCTTTCGCAAAATTCAAAGCCGGGATCTGTTTTTGGACCAGATAACGTTGCATCCGGATGATGTCCTCCCAGTATGTAGATATAGTCACCTAACAGGGTGCCCGCGGGATAATCATGGGGCATTATCATATCGGGTCCACTTTCCCAGCTATCTGTTTGGGGGTGATAGATTTCAGTGGTACGCAGAAATTTGAATGTCCCGTTGGATTGTTTAAAGCCGCCGCCGATGATGTAGATAGTATCACCCACGGTAACAGCAATCGCGCCCGATCGTAGAGTCGGCATATCTGTGCCAGTTGACCAAGTGTTATTAGCGGGATCATAAATGATGACTGAGTTTAGACTTTTAAAATTAGGCCCTCCTCCGCCAAATCCGTATATCTTCCCTTGGTAGGATGAAGTTGGACAATGCGATCTTGCAATGGACAAGGATGTTTTAGTGATCCATTGACCGGTATGACAGTTATCAGGTGGAGTATTATTCATAGTAATAAGTCAGATATATTTTGGTATAAAAAAGATGGTATGCATATCATTACCGGGTTGTTCGTCTAGCTATCTAATTTTTATAAGATATTTTGATCCTCCGGGGAACATCAAACATGATGGAGATTTGTTCAACCCTATTAAATTTTATTATGAATAAAACTTTTAAAATCAATGGCTTTAGAATAGTTCGCGGTATCTCTATAGCGCGGTGGCAAAGTTAAATCATGTGTTATTACAACCACCTATGCTGTCAAACCATTGGCCTTAGACTTTGGTAGTAAAGTCTAGGCAACACAACACATGATTATAGAACCTGGTCGGTCAAGTATGTTATAATATTTGCAAATCTAGGTCGATTTCAGAAGTATATTTCTCCATATTTTGAGGATTATTTTTTCGCATGAACATGCGATATGAAAAGACCTTTTAATCCTCTTACTATGGTTAAAGTCGAAAATTCTCGTGCGTAGGTTAGACGAGAAATCAATATGGATTTAGTGATGCGTTGTTCACCAGCGCATTATGTTTCGAAACATGCTGTGTGAAATCAATATTAATTATGCCAAAAAGTACTGGGATAAGTTGAAAACTTATACGGCCTAGAATGCCTTATAGCACTATGAGAGTTATAAGCGACTTTACATCCTGCAATATATAAGGCCTCAAGTATTTGGGAGATAATATCGTGCTATACAAAACACTGAACCGTAAGAAGTCATTTAAAGCGCCTACAAACGATTCCTGGTCGCCATCATCGAAACAGTCAAGCCTACCCTCCGTTATCAGACCTCCTCTTCAAGACCGACATGGGCGTACCTTCGATTACGTAAGAATAGCAGTTATTGAACAATGCAATTTGCGCTGTACTTATTGCATGCCGGAAGAGGGCGTGGATTTTAAAGATAGGGATATGGTGTTACGTACAGACGAAATCCAGCGCATCGTTGAAGTATTGGCGAGCATGGGCGTTAGAAAGGTCCGATTTACTGGTGGTGAGCCAACTGTGCGTCCCGATATCGTGGATATCGTTGCGGCAGCAGCAAAAACACCAGGAGTCAAGTCAACACATCTAACAACGAACGGGATATTATTCCCGCGTTATGCCGAGGACTTAAGAGCTGCTGGTCTAAAGGGCGTTAATATTAGCCTGGATTCCCTGGATTCTGAAAAATTTGAACGAATCACGCGCCGGACAGGGGTGGAAAAGGTTTTGGAGAGTATTGATTTGGCGCTCGACCTTGGATATCCATCAGTGAAGGTCAATGTCGTGTTGATGCGTGGTTTCAATGAGGATGAATTATTTTCGTTTTGCGAGTTGACGAAAAATAAAGCAGTGACAGTGCGATTCATCGAGTTTATGCCTTTTGATGCCCATCAAATCTGGGAAACTGGTGAGCATTTTGCGAGTGCTGCGGACCTGGTTTCACAAATAGAAAATTATTATCCTGGTATCAATGCTTCATCGGGGACACGAACCGAGCATCATATTTATCAGGCACCGGGTTATGCAGGAAAGATTGCTGTAATCCCCGCATTTACCCGTAGCTTGTGTGGAAACTGCTCGCGTATTCGTGTGACTGCCGATGGCAGTATCATGAATTGTTTGTATTCAGAAAAGCCCTATCTTCTTCGTGACTTGTTACGTAAAGGATGCAGCGATGATGATATCGTTGCATTGTTTAGGCAGGCATTTGATGAGAAACATATCGATGGTTTTGAAGCAAAGAAAGAATCAAACGTCACAAAAGTAGGCGTCAAAGATATAGGACGATCCAGTATGACGCAGATTGGCGGTTAGAAGTCGTTCTGGTTAATATTTATCCGGATATTGTTAAGTTACAACTACTACACTACATAGAGTAAAGGTAAATGGAAAATAAACTAACGCATTTTAATGCTGAAGGTGAAGCCCACATGGTTGATGTAGGCAGCAAAAATATTACCGTTCGGGAAGGTGTTGCAGAGGGTCGAATCTATATGCAAGCCGATACATTAAAAAAGATTTTGGAAGGTAACCATAAAAAGGGCGATGTGCTCGGAATTGCCCGTGTCGCTGGTATTATGGCCGCGAAGAAAACACCTGACCTGGTACCATTATGCCATCCAATTGCTATTACCGCCGTCGAATTAGAGTTGACACCGGAACCTGATAAAAACGCTGTACATTGTAAAGCAACAGTGCGTTGCAACGGTAATACCGGCGTTGAAATGGAAACGCTCACTGCAGTGCAGATTGCATTATTAACGATATATGATATGTGCAAGGCTGTTGATCGTGGAATGACAATGACGGATATAGGCCTGCTTGCCAAGTCTGGTGGAAAATCTGGCTCTTGGCGTCGTTCAGCATAATGATGCCTCTCTCTTGCCTATAGTGCATATCCTAATATGAGCGAATTGAACTATGGATATTAAAGTAAGATATTTTGCTAGTTTGCGAGATCGCATGGGGCGATCTGAAGATAAAGTTTCTTTTGACAAGGATGCTGTAACTGTTGCAGATGTGTGGAGCCAGGTTTCCGGAGGACCTGTCCCCGAATCGATTCTTGTGGCTGTTAATATGGAATATACGGACATCAATCATAAAGTGAAGAGTGGCGATGAGGTTGCCTTCTTTCCACCCGTAACCGGAGGTTAATCATGAAAGTTCTGATAACCGACAAAAATCTTGATCCAGCGAAAGAGGTGGCAGAGTATGAAAATGTCGCGTTAGAAGCTGGTAAACATGGCGGGGTAGTCACCTTTGTCGGCACCATGCGTGATTTTAATGATGGTCAGAATGTTAGAGCCATGAACCTCGATTATTATCCAGGTATGACAGAACGCCACATAGAACAGGTTTGTCAAGAGGCGATGGATGAATGGGATATTATGGATACATTAGTTGTACACCGGGTGGGAGAGATGGTACCTACTGATCCAATCGTACTAGTTGCTGTCTGGTCTGCCCACCGCAAGGATTCCTTTGATGCTTGCCGTTATATCATTAATTACCTAAAAGAGAGTGCCCCATTCTGGAAGTGTGAGATCACTACTGAAGGTAAGAAACATTGGGTCGAACATAATTCTGAAGATCCGGGGGTTGCAAAGAGAATTCTGAAGAAAACAGCATAAGATTGTATTGAATATTCTTCTTCCTATAGCTTGCCCGTAGTGTAATATTCAAATTTCCCGGTTAGATTTTTCATGCATGAATTGTAAAGGCTAAAAGAATATCTGGCCTAAATACCTGTATGTTTAAAACATACAGACAGGTTAATGTAGTAATACGCACACCAAAATTTGAGTTATATGCGAGAAAAAGAACCTAGTACCAAGCTTATATTCGTCAGACATGGCGTCACTGATTTTCCAAAAGATCGCTTGTACTGTGATGATACGGAAGACCCTGAGTTAAACAAGCTGGGATTGCAACAGGCGCAAATGGCAGCAGGCATGTTACACAATGAGCATGTGGATGTTATATATACAAGCCCTCTCAAACGTACGTTGATGACAGCTGAAGCGATATCAAATAAGACCGGAGTACAAATACAAAAAAGTGTTGCATTAAAAGAACGACCGTTTGGTATTTGGGATGGACTATATTTTGATGCGATTGAACGGGATTTCCCTGATGATTACCTCGCGTGGAAAAAAAATCCGGCCACCTTTGTCCCACAAGGTGGTGAGTCAATATCTGATCTTTTGGTACGAGTAAAGAATGCTCTAGATAATATTATTACGCAGTATCATGGCAAAACTATCGTTATTGTTTCACATGTCGGACCCATACGTGTCATAGTTTCACAGTCATTGAATATGCCTCTGGAAAATTACCGACAACTCGCGATTGATTATGGTTCACTTACAAGGATTGATTTTGGAAAACGACAAGATAACCTCATGTACCTGAATCGATACCAATGTTAAAAGCTACTAAACTGGTCATTTTGGCCCAGATTGAGTTCCTCATTTAGTTAAAGAAATCCCTAAAATTGCCGCTATCAGTATATGAAGGTCAGACCCTTTTGTTACAGGATAAACTGCACGATATGTACTGTATGGTATTGTTGATAGCTAGATATATGGTTACTTGCCAAAAGTAATATGTGAAAACGCATATTAGGATATATGAATATTATGTTGATTTTCAGGATGTTACATCCGACGTTATTTTTGATTCTGGAAAGGTGAAAAGAGTATACATAAGGTATTGAAAATAAAGAAAATATTTGCATTATAATTTGCTAGTTTTAGCTTGATTACAAGTCCTAAATGGCTTGACATGGCCTCATAAAACTAGGTAAAATTATGCTATCTAAAACTATGTTTTAGTAAAACGATTGCCGAAAGGAAGCGTCTAACTTTAGAAGAAGGGGTAATACATGTATTACGGAAGGATCTGTAATGTGTTACCAACTTATATCTTGCTTCCGAAACAAGGGGGTTTAACAAAATGAGTGTAAGAAATACGATAAAAATCATTACGCTAGCAGGTGCCGCGGCAATGTTGCCAGGTGTAGCATCAGCAGCAAATCCGACATTTGGTGACTGGACTGCTACAGGTGGTACGATTTCCAACGCGGGTGCCAACTGTCCAACGGGGTTTACCTGCGAAACGATCAATAGTGGTGATGGCTTCCTGCAGGCGAACGTGACCGAGGATGCCGATCCTACAAACGTTTTTGTGCAAACAATTATTACTGATTCCGGTGCGTCATGTGATAACACATCGACGTTTTGTGCATTTACCGACGAAAATTTTGTAAAGACTGATGGCACCAGTAATGGTATTGCAGCAAAACAGTCTTCTAACGACACCGCATTGAACTTTAACAGTTCCGTCGAGATCAATACCGGCTGGGCACTTACGGTAGCATCCCCGCCGCCGAGTGTTGTTATCAACCAGGGATTGAGTGATGATCCAGATGGTACGGCTTCGAATGGTGATGAATTCACCACCACATTTAATTTGCAAGTCAATTTGGATAGCGGCGGTACTCAAACTGGTAAGTCTATGGATATTGCTCAGGATGTCGGCTTGGGTGCGGGTACAACAGATAACCAAGGGTTCGCCGTCAGAGAAAGAAGCGGTGATCTGCTAGGAGCATCTGGTTCATCTACGCTGGGCGGTAATACTGTGGATTGGGCGCAGGATGTTGGTACACCGGCGAATTCTGATGATGTCATGGTGACCTGGATTAGCCAGGATGTAGACATCGGCGGTGCGGGTTCATCACTGTTTGCTTTCCAAAGCGTCGAAAACAAGAGCGGGACATCATCAACCCCGGACAACTTGGTTAGCGACTTCTCAACTACAGCAAATGATCCTACATTACCTCCATTTGATTGGGATACAAGTTCCGATGTGGATGCAACGTTTGGTGCGGCACCCTAAGGCTGACCTGACGTAATACGGAAGCACAGAAAAGAGAAGGGGTACACTCCCCCTTCTCTTTTTTTTGTCTAAAGATCTTTGAATTGTCGATGAAAGCGAGTGTATGATATTTAATCTATAACTTTTTGGTCATTGAAGCCTATACACCTCCCTCTGTTACGCTAACCTAAGATTGCAGATGAAATGGCCTCAACCGTTGAAGGCAGTTAACTAGATGATGAGTTTGGCAGCTGATATGACGTAGTGTTACTATCATCGATAATTAATCAGGAAATCCCGGATGTGGCTAAGGATAAATTAAGAAAATCTTATCAGGCTATGATAAGCGGCGGCCTGTTGATGATACTGGATCAATTCCTGAATACAGAGAAAAACAAGTCCGTTACTGTCGGTGCTCGTAGGTATAAAACCGTTGATTTATATTCCAGCTGGCGCTGGCGCCGAGCTATTCAGTGAAAGAAGTAGTCGAAATGGCCCAAGGAGGAGGTCGGATGTACAGATTAAAGCTTCAGGATACTGCAAGATCCCAGCCCTTTCACCGTGAATACCGGTACCATACTCTGATACACAACAAAAAATTTATATGAAAGGCACTGCTAAAAATATAATACATTTGTTGATGGCTATCTTTTGGATTGGTGCGACTGCTCAGTCTATTGCAGCTACTGAATCATTGACAGGAGATGAGGTTGTCAAACGGTGTGGAGTAAAATATGCCGGTGAGGACCAACGTTCGAAATTTGAAGTCTTGCTTAGAGATCAGCAAGGTAATGAAAAACGGAGTGTCTACATCAGATTATGGAAAGATTATAAGGGTGCAAATGATGTTGCTGATAAGATGTTGCTTTTTACAGAATTCCCACCTGATGCACAGGGTTCCGCCTTTATGAGGGCAACCTTTGTCCCTGAACTAAAGAAAGCTGCTGACCAATGGATCTATCTACCAGTTTTAAGAAAGATACGTCGTGTGACAATTCGTGATCAAGGTGACAGTTTTCTTAATTCTGAACTGAC
>Ga0055480_10000970_pt1 | contig 11194 bp, 12 predicted proteins | sample Muzzi_PWB_D2_FD_57935 | JGI IMG/M metagenome (GOLD analysis project Ga0055480, IMG submission 57935) | Wetland microbial communities from San Francisco Bay, California, USA, that impact long-term carbon sequestration - Muzzi_PWB_D2 | ecosystem: Environmental > Aquatic > Marine > Wetlands ... | reverse complement strand
CTCCCAGGAACGCGTAAGCATATATTCTTTTTTAAGGCTGTCATATTTCATCGTGTGGGTGACTTGGATATCGGCAATTTTCTTGTCAAACCACAAGCCGCGCACAAGATACAGGTTTATATAAAAGGTAAAAGTGGCCGGAACCCCGCTTTGAATCGCTTTGATGATTTTGGGTGGGAATGCATCTTTTGCGGTCAGGTAGAGAAGCAGGTTATCTCGAGTATTGGTGACAATAATGTTCTCAAGCCGGGCATCCTGCGCACTGGCTGCGCTGGTCGTCACCAGTAAGGCAGTGGCACATAATAGAGCGGTTATTCGCACGAGAATTATTTTCATAGCACACCCGACATTTTTAATCCGTGCCTTACACATTTTCCGTCGAATCAAAATATAGCGGACCTGCGGTTAAACGGCAAGTTGATTCCTGGCGACGTCTTTGGCGGTGGGAGGAGCATCGAAGGTACGGGTTTGCCAGGCATCTTTCTGGAGAAAGAATTTTTCCACAAAAGCGTGATGGAAGGCATGCCCTGATCGTTTAGCAACGATATGACCCAATATGGGCAATCCAAGTAAACTAAAGTCGCCGATACAATCTAATAACTTGTGACGCACAAACTCATCGGGAAATCTCAACCCACCGTCATTAAGGACTTTGTCCTGGTCGACCACCACCACATTATCCAATGAGGCACCCAGTCCTAGGCCGTATTTTTTCATGTATTCCTGTTCGTGAAGGAATCCAAAGGTCCTGGCATCGGCAATTTGCTTTTCAAAATGGTCTTCGTTAAGCACGACACTGTATTCCTGGGATTGGATCACAGGATGGGCAAATTCAATCGAACAGGTGATGCGGTACTGAGACGAGGGATATATTCCGACGAATTTGTTATCGTCTGCAAGTTCAATGGGCTTATTAATGACAAAAAAACAGCGGGGTGCGTCTTGATTCTGGACCCCGGCAGATTTGAGCATACGCGTAAACGGACCGGCACTGCCGTCCATGATAGGCATTTCATAAGAGTTGACATTGACCAGAGCATTATCAACTGCCATTCCAGAAAAAGCAGCCATCAAGTGTTCGATGGTGGAGATAATGAATCCATCCGATCCAATCACAGTGGCCAGGCTGGTATCAACCACCTTGTTAAATCGAGCCGGTATGCAAGGCCGATTGGGCAGATCGGTCCGAACGAATTGGATACCATGGTTGATTGGCGCTGGTTTAACACTTAGATGAACCGTCCGGCCTGAATGGACACCTATTCCCGAGCAAGTCACCTCCCGGGCTATCGTTTTTTGGATATAATCTTGAATCATTTAAATATATTTCCTTGTGGCTCGCGGGCAATGCTGCTATATACCAAAGGGTTGTCGAGTCAGTACAATTCACATAATGTTCGAACGCTATAAACAATCGCTATCCCCAGTCGTGTCAGCAAGAGCCATGCCCTTTACCATAAATAGGGGCTCAATGTTCTTAATGTGTTAATATTACAGCCAATACATCACATCCGCATCATAGGATGGGGTGCCTTATAATTACAAATGTGTGCAATCAGACACACTCTTTACCCAAGATGCGTCCATTTGACAACAAAATTGTGCATGGTGACCCAAACTATAATGGAGTCCAGCGGTGTTAGCCAAGGTACTAAGCAGTGTCGTTATCGGAATTGATGCTTTTTTAGTGGAAGTAGAAGTGGACATCGTTCCGGGCCTGCCGAATTTCACAACCGTTGGATTACCAGAAACAGCTGTGAAAGAAAGTAAAGAGCGCGTCAAAGCAGCAGTGAAAAATTCAGGGTACACTTTTCCGGACGACAGGATCACCGTTAACCTGGCTCCGGCCCATATTAAAAAAGCGGGGACTGGTTTTGACTTGCCAATTGCTTTGGGCATCCTGTGCGCCATTGGAACCATCGCCCATAAGGCACTGGCCGACTTCATGTTCTTAGGCGAACTGAGCCTGGATGGACGCATTAAACCGGTTTTTGGCTGCTTATCCATGGCTATAGCAGCCAAAGATGCAGGGTATAAAGGGATTGTGGTCCCATATCATAATCGCAAAGAGGCATCTGTGATAAAGGGCATCCAGGTCTATGCAGTACAAAATCTGGCGCAGGTGGTCGAATTTCTGCGCGGTGAGCAATGCATACCGGTGGAAAATCCCGATTTAGATGTCCTGATGCAAGATCCGCCTGATCCAGTCGAAGACTTTGTTGAAGTAAAAGGTCAGGAACATGTCAAGCGCGCCATGGAGATTGCGGCAGCTGGGGGGCACAATCTGCTAATGATCGGGCCCCCAGGTGCAGGCAAGACAATGTTGGCTAGACGGATGCGGTCCATCCTGCCGCCGATGACTTTCGCAGAAGCCATTGAAACTACCAAGGTTTATAGCATTGTTGGGATGCTCAAAGGTGAACGGGCACTCATTACACGAAGACAATTTCGGGCGCCCCACCATACCATTTCTGACGCAGGCCTTATCGGTGGCGGTGCTATGCCACGTCCCGGAGAGGTGAGCCTGGCCCACAATGGGGTTCTTTTTCTGGACGAATTGCCCGAATATAAAAAGCATGTCCTAGAAGTACTTCGCCAGCCCCTTGAGGACCATTGCGTGACGATCTCCCGAGCGGCCACCAGCATCACATTCCCGGCCAGCTTCATGCTGGTGGCAGCCATGAACCCTTGCCCTTGCGGCTACGCTACCGATACTAATCATAGCTGTCATTGTACCTATCCACAGATTCAGCGTTACCGATCCAAAATTTCCGGCCCGCTGATGGATCGCATCGATATGCACGTGGAAGTACCGTCTGTTTCTTATAAAGACCTGGCAAGCTTGCCACCGTCCGGGGATTCTCTGGCCATCCATAGACGTGTCACGCGCGCAAGGCAGGTGCAATCCAAGCGATTCATTCGCGATCGCATTTACTGCAATGCGCAAATGAGCAACCACCACCTGCGGACCCATTGCAAACTGGCTCCCCAAACCAGCGCCATGCTCGAAGCCGCAGTGGATAAACTTGGTTTATCTGCCCGGGCTTTTTTCCGTATTCTCAAAATGGCGCGTACTGTTGCTGACCTTGACCAGGCAAACAACATCGGCGCGGCGCATCTTGCAGAAGCGATTCAATACCGAACCCTGGACCGCGGTACCGCCGACTTCTGATTCACGACAACCACTGTCGATAACCCCTAACGCTGCAACGTTAGGGCATTGAATCCCCCCAGCCTTTATCTCTGCCCCTGCGCCAACTTGTGATTGCCTGCTTGATATCTTATCCAATATGAGGGACTGAATGATCAACAAATCTCCATAATCATTTTTCTATTTATATTTCAGCTTGTTAGGATGTAGAGAAATAAGCACGGAGGTTCTTTGGGAATTTCTGGAAGAAGGGGCAACATCCTTATGCTTTGCAGAATGATGGCTGTGGCCTCTCTGGAAATCATGATCCTGGCTCATCTTTAGGATGTGATCTTCAAAAAACCAAGTGGGCCGCCATTTTATGTATTGACAAAGAATAGGTGAGGCTGTAAATGCCTTATAGAACGTGTGTTGGCGAACTCTTTATCATTTTTAAAAAGGAGGAATTCAGATGACAAAAGCGGAAATCGTCGAAAAAATGGCCAAAGAGGCCAGCATCACAAAGGCCGCGGCACAAACCGCCCTGGAGTCATTCATCGACAGCGTCACCAAAACCCTGAAGAAAAAAGATGGAAAAGTAACCCTGGTAGGCTTCGGCACCTTTCAGAAAACCCGTCGCAAAGCCCGTAAAGGCAGAAATCCCCAGACCGGTGAAGTCATTAAGATCAAGGCCTCCAATGTGGTCAAATTCAAACCAGGCAAAAAGCTGAAAGACGCTGTTTAGTTCCACTTTTATCGTTTTCGAAAAAGCAGCTCAATACCATCGTTGAGCTGCTTTTTTTTATTGCCTATACCGACCACAAATTGCTCTTTCAGCAATTATACTGCCCCACTGCGTGCGGCATAGCAGCGTCGTTCAACATATTGTCCGGTGCTATAGTCGAGCACCGCCTCGTTTTCATGAACAACCTTTGCGCCACCTTCCCAGGCCCCGCAGGCCACCACTACCGGGTCTCCCAATGAAAACTTTCGCCCACAGGCCGGACAGCCCTGGCTATTGAAACGGTTTAAGCGCTCAAGGTCCATGATGAATCGTTGCCTGTTGTTCTTCATATCGGCCTCCTGGTTAGGGTATGCAAACCATACCAATACTAAAGCGCACTGCGCTTGTGTCAACGCCTTGCAGATCCATGGTGAATGTTTGACCACCAATCTGTAAGATATCTTAATCTGAAGCGACAGCTACTAGGCAACCTGCGGGTTCAAATGGCAATTAACGACCATTGAAATTGAGGAGGCGCTTTGATATAGATTCTGGTAATTCACGGTGCCGATAGATGACCTAAGGACAGCCAGATGGATTCTGATTCGCCTAATCGTGCCGACCCCGCACCCAGCCCTGACCAGTGGGTTGATCTTTATGGCAACTATATGTACCGCTATGCTTTGGCCCGGCTGTCCGATCCTGAAGTTGCTCAAGACATCGTGCAGGAAGCCCTGGTTGGAGCCATCCACGCATTTAAACGTTTTGAGGGCAAATCATCGATTAAAACCTGGCTCATAGCGATATTAAAACGTAAAATCGTCGATTATTTCAGGCAAGCGAAAAACCACCAGCGAATGGATAGCATTGAGTCTGCCGTCAATGGCATCGAACGAACATTTGATGATTCGGGCCATTGGGTGACGAAACCCAACGACTGGACCGTTAATCCGGGCAAGGCTTATGAACAGCGTGAGTTTATCGATATTCTCTACCAATGCATAACCAAGCTTCCGGAACGTCTGGCTGAAATTTTTATGCTGAGAGAGTTCGAAGAATTGAGTACCGAGCAAATCTGCCATCGTCTTGAGATAACCGAATCCAACTGTTGGGTGATGCTGTATCGAGCGCGTATGCAACTCAGAAGCTGCCTGGAAATCAACTGGCTAAGTGATTCGAAATAGGAGAAAGCGACCATGGCACGCTGGATGATAAACTGCAAAGAACATTCCCGATTGACATCGGAGAGGATGGATCATGCGCTCTCTTTCTGGGATCTACTCAGAGTCAGGATTCACCAATGGGTCTGCCCACCTTGTAACCAGCTCAGACACCAATTCGATGCCATCCGCAAAGCCTGCAGATTGCTTCCTACAGACTCCGATGATACCCGGGGGATAAAAAAAGACGCCATCGTCATGCCGGAAGACGCCTCTCAAAGAATGAAATCTGCCCTGAAAGAACTCCTGAAATAGACGCTAACAGCGTGCTTTCCAATCCCAGAGGATTGATCCGAGCATTTATTCCCTATGAATAGATGCATCGTCCATGACCTGCCGGATTATGGCGGGTGAAAAGCCTCGACTAAAAAGAAAGCGAAAAAGCCTCGCCTTAATTTTTGCTGATCCTTCTATGGCTTGATTGCCTTTAAGTTTTTTATGCATTGCCTGTCGGCAACTCTGGATTTGGACGTTATCCCGGCAATAATTTTTCAAACAGGCGGCAATGACCTGGCTGGGCAGCCCTTTGGCGATCAGCTTTTGCTGAATACGGTGGCACCCATACCCCTTGTGTTGGAGCTGACGAGCATATATGTCGGCATAACGCTCATCGTCCAGATAATGAAGGCGGGAGCACTCGCTGACCGCCCATTTGATTTGATCCTGAGAAAAACCTCGATCGATCAGCTTCTTGGATAATTCCCAACAACTATGATCTCTTTGCGTGAGTATCCGCAATGCAGCAGCAAGGCAATTCTCTGAGCCGGTCTGAACTTTCATGGCTAAGCATAAAAACACGGAAGGCCATGGTTTGTAAAGACTTCTACTTAAATGCCATCCCTGGCTTCATCCCCAGTTTTTTAAGGAGTATCGCCAGCGGGCAAAAGCCGGTGAAAGCAGCCTGAAATAGGTTAGCGCCCACAAAGGCGGTAAAAAAAAGCCAGTATTGACTATGTATCAAGGATAAAAGAATGCTAATCAGTATCATGCCGCCAGCAAAGGCCATTACCATACGATCGATGCTCATGATGTCCTCCATCTGTTCTTAATTGGTTTCCTTTGTTGAGCCTGCAGGTGCCAAAAAGTTACCCCTAATGTTGCATAAATTGCAATTCGAGCTCGAATGAGATAAACATTCAAACGCGTACGTTACATTGCAGACGCAATTGACAATGGTCCTTCGGACCTTAGTTTAGTCGATGTGCGACCCCAAACACCAGTTTGGATTCGAATACTTATAATATGGAGAGAATAGATGGCCATTGAAACAAGGCAAGAATATCTGGAACGCGTTCTTGAGATGCAAAAACCCCATTGCCCGCACTGCAATCAGGAGATGAGCCTGTGGGAAGTGCCCCCGATAAATTTTTCTGACGGCTTGGGCTGGGGAGAGCCCTTTCTCTTTTTGTGTTTTAATGACGAATGTCCACTATATGTCAACGGATGGGGAGAACTTGAGGAAAATTATGCGCAGAGAGCGTCCATGCGCTGTTTCAACTATCCGGGAACTAAACAGTTTGAATGCATGCCGGTGTTCAGCCCCATGGGGGCCAAAGGGCAGATCATAGACGATCAGATCATGGCTGAACAGGAAGCATTGAATGCCAACATCAAGAAAGGCTTTTCCATTTTGGCCGATTGTTATGTCAAAAAAGACGGGGTTACCGTCATGCAACTGCTGACTGATCCTTGCGAACCCGCGCGTGTCCGGGCTAAAGCCGCCGAGATGATCGGAGATATCGGCGAAGTGGAGGCCATCGAAGCACTGCGTTGCTTGCGGGTCGGCAATCAAATTTTGCAAGACACTATCACGACCGCCATCGGCAAAATACACGAGCGTCACTTTACACAGGAATGCCCATTCTGTGCAGAGATCATCAAAAAGCGAGCCAAAATCTGCAAACATTGCGGAAAGGATGTGGCAGGGCAATAACCGCCCAGGCTCAGCGATCAAGGTTGAGATTTTTAGGAAAAATCAATGACGGTCGGACGATATCAGTCAGGCCGTCTTTTTTAAATAGACCCTATCATTGCAAAAGCCGGAGGGTCGAAAAGATGGCCTAAAATAGGCCCGATCCTCAAATTCACCATTGGTTTAGTCCTCGCATGCCGCCTTAATGCGATGGTTGTTTAAGCCTCTTAACGCTTTACATACCTTTGGCCATCTTTTTTATGCAACTATAGGGTAGATCTGTGAACATTCATACTGTCGTAAGATTTAAAGATAAGTTTTTGGCGTGCACGGCGCTGTTCCTCTAACTGTACTACTGAAGCCGCATCAAAGGCCGCGAGCGCTTGTACCCTGGACGGGATGGCGCTCAGCCCCTCACCCAGGCATTTCCCGGAGACGGTATCCCAGACGATTGCGTCTTGACCATCGCTGGCAACGGCCAGAGGAATCTGATAGTTTTCCATCAAGCGCGCTGCAGCAACAACTTCCCTTTCCCGGGAAGCCAGGGCACCCGCTGCGCACTTAATGATCATGAACCGCTTCCCATGAACCCGGACGGCCAAATCCACCGTAGACTGGTAGCGCTCGCTGCCCATCTCCAGCATGATGGATGCATCCACCTCGATCTGTTCTTTTTCATAGCCCTTGGCTCCCACCAACAGCCGCTCAACTGCCTGGCGATTGGCTTCGGCACCTGCATTAAGCCTGGGCTTACCGGTAATAAAATCGATAATCGTGTCGTCAGTGTCAGCCATAGGGCCTACCCTTTGTGCTCCCTCTCGATTAAGGACCGACCGGTCATCTGTTCGGGCTGGGTAATTTTCATCAATTGTAATATGGTTGGCGCAATATCGCCCAATACACCTGGTCGAAGCCGGGTTTGCTTCCGTGAGTCGTTCACCAAAATGAGACGCACGGGATTGGTGGTGTGGGCGGTGTGCACATGGCCGTTGTCTTCAATCATGGTTTCGGCATTACCATGATCGGCGGTGATAAGCAGCGCACCTGCCTTGGCCAGGACCGCATCCACGATGCGTCCCACGCATTGGTCCACGGTTTCAACGGCTTCAATAGCGGCATCCAGTTTGCCGGTGTGCCCCACCATGTCCATATTGGCAAAATTCAACACGATCAGATCGTATCGATCGGAAGCGATGCGCTGCAGAACTTCCTCGGTTACGGCCAGAGCACTCATCTGGGGTTTGTAGTCATAGGTCGGAATATCCCTGGGGGATGGGATCAGGCAGCGATCTTCATTTTCAAACGGGTTTTCTTCACCACCATTGAAAAAGTAGGTCACATGGGCATACTTTTCGGTTTCGGCGATGCGCAACTGATTGAGTCCCTCACGACTGACCACTTGACCGAGAATCTGCTCCAAATGAACAGGTGGAAATGCCAGCGGTAGTGGGAATTTCTCATCATAAAGCGTCATGCAGACGTAATTGGCAATACGGGGCCAAACCGAACGGTCAAAGCCTTCGAAATTCTTTTCTGTCAGCGCCCGGGTGATTTGACGGGCCCGATCAGCCCGAAAATTGAAGAAAATCGCGCTGTCGCCCTCTTGCAAAGTGGCCAGCGGTTGATCATTGGAATCAGTCATAATGATGGGTTTGACGAACTCATCGGTCTCGCCGCTTTGATACGCTTCGGCTACCGCGGACACCACATCCCGGGTCGGCGTACCAATCCCCTGGGTGTAAAGTTGATAGGCTATTAGCGTGCGGTCCCAGCGGGTGTCACGATCCATTGCATAGTAGCGACCGCAAACGGAAGCAATCCGGCCATTTCCGATTTTATCAATATGCGCCTGCAGTTTAGCCAAATAGGACTTACCACCGTCCGGGGGTGTATCCCTCCCATCCAAAATTGCGTGGACGTAAACACGCTTCAGACCTTTTTGTTGGGCCAAGTCCAGCAGAGCGAACAGATGGGTCAGCTGGCTATGAACGCCGCCATCCGAGACCAACCCCATGAGGTGCAATGCTCGTTTGTCCTCCAAAGCGCTATTGATGGCACTGTTGATGGCCGGGTTCGTAAAAAAGCTGCCGTCTTCAATGGACAAATCGATGCGCGTCAAATCCTGATAGACGATACGGCCGGCACCGATATTCAGGTGGCCTACCTCCGAATTGCCCATAATACCGTCGGGCAGCCCTACGGCTTTGCCCGATGTGTGCAGCTGCGTGTGCGGGTAGTCGGACAGCAATCGGTCCAAGTGAGGCGTTCGCGCCAGAGAGACGGCGTTACCCGGACCGGCGGGCCGCACGCCCCAGCCATCAAGAATCATCAACATCACAGGTTTGGGTCGCTGCATATCACGCTCCGTTATGTTTGTGTCTATAAGTTGCTGAGCAAAAATCGAAAACACTAAACACTGAAACACTAAACACGAAAACTAAAAAACCAAACGCAAAAACACTACTCGACGATAATCTCCTCTCCATCAAAACCGTCGGTACCAACATCGATGGCGGCTTTGAGGCTTTCAGTAGTAATGCGCTTGGCATCAACCCACAATCCTTCCAAGTCGTAAAAAAAACGAGTCTCTGTATAAAAAATGTGAATGATCACATGACCATAGTCCATCAGGACCCAATGGCCCTCTTTGCGCCCTTCCACACTCAAAGGCCGGATGCCTTTTTGCTTTAAAAACCGCTCGACATGCTCAGCCACAGCACTGACCTGCCGGTTGGAGCGGCCGCTGCAGATGATGAAAGCATCGGCAATGGAAGTTAAACCGCGAACATCCAAGGCCACCACCGATTCCGCCTTCCGCCCCAGAACAGCCTGAACATAGAGATCAAGTCGAGAATCCAGATCATCGTTCATCGATACAATCCTTTTTTTTCAAGATATGCCGCAACTGTCGGTGCCACCCATGCTCGGATGGATTGACCCTGGGCGATCATTTCGCGAATGCGGGAAGAAGAAATATCAACCGGTGTAACCGGTGCCAGGTAAATCGGCTGTTTAGCAGGATGAACAATGGCATCTCCTTGAGCGGACAAAGCATACGCCGCGCTGATACGTTCACTGGCAAACCGCACAGCCAAGCCTTTGATGTCCGCAAGCGGCTTAGATCCTTGAGGGCGCTCCATCACGATAAAAGCGGCCAGGTCGAACAATTGCCGGAAAGACTTCCAGGTATGAATTTCTAGAAAAGCATCCAGGCCGACCACAAAAAAGAGCTGCGTCTGATCAGTCTGCAAGGCTTTGAAATGACGCAAGGTGTCGATGGTGTAGGACGGGCCGGTGCGTTTAATCTCAATGTCGGAAATGTTTAAATCCGGTTCATCCACCAGGGCCATGCAGGTCATCTCATAACGATCCAAAGCTGTGGCCAGGGTTCCCTCGGTTTTATGCGGCGGTAGAGCGCTGGGAATAAAATGGATGCAAGCTAACTGATATCGTTGCAGCACATCTTTGGCCACTTGGGTGTGACCGCGGTGAATGGGATTGAAAGTCCCGCCAAAGAGCCCGACGCGGAGGGGCCCGTCCTGACTAAGGGCGTTCATCCAATTGTTCTAACTTTTTCGCCATCGAAGTTTTTATTATTTCCAACCCTTGATGGGTTGCGGCACTCATTCGAAACACCTGGCAGTCGGGCAGCGCTTGACAGAATTTGTCGGCCAAGGCTTCGGCACCTTCCGCATCCAGCTTATTCAGTACCACCAACTGGGGCTTCTGTGCAAGAGCCGCGCTGTACATGCTCAGTTCTCTGTTGACGGTATGATACGGCGCCAGGGGATTTTCGGGATCCAGGGCACTGGCATCAATTAGATGCAGCAAAATTCGGGTGCGCTCCACATGCCGTAAAAAACGGGTTCCCAGCCCGGCGCCGGTATGCGCCCCTTCGATGAGTCCGGGGATGTCGGCCGCAATCAACGGCTCCCGGCCATGAACCTGGACCACACCCAAATTGGGCGTTAAGGTGGTAAAGGGATAATTGGCAATCTTGGGCTGGGCGGCGGAAAGAATGCTGATCAGGGTTGATTTACCGGCATTGGGCAAACCGATGATACCCACATCCGCCAACAGTTTCAATTCCAGCCTGAGGGTCAAGGTCTGTCCTGGTTCACCAGGCTGGGCAAACCGCGGGGCACGGTTGGTGGAACTTTTGAAGCGTAAATTTCCCTGGCCACCTCTGCCGCCCTTGGCCACCACCA
>Ga0055480_10000968_pt1 | contig 11212 bp, 9 predicted proteins | sample Muzzi_PWB_D2_FD_57935 | JGI IMG/M metagenome (GOLD analysis project Ga0055480, IMG submission 57935) | Wetland microbial communities from San Francisco Bay, California, USA, that impact long-term carbon sequestration - Muzzi_PWB_D2 | ecosystem: Environmental > Aquatic > Marine > Wetlands ... | reverse complement strand
CCACAAATTTTTATAAACGGTCGTTCGATCGGTGGCTTCGACGAGCTTTATGCATTGAACCGAAGTGGTGAGCTGGACGGATTGCTCGACGAACCGGTCAACACTGAAACAGATAAATTTTCATAAACAGGAACACGGCATGGCAGAGAACGAACAGAAAGCGGTAGAGAAACAACTCGCGATTCAGAAGATATACGTCAAGGATTTTTCATTCGAGTCACCGCACACACCGCAGGTATTCAGCAGGACCGACTGGTCTCCGAAAACGGACCTCAATCTTCGCAGCGCGCACGCGGCTGCCGACGAGGACAACCATGAGGTCGTTCTCACTGTCTCGATCGAGGCCAAGGAGGGTGATCAGACGATGTTTCTGGTCGAGTTGCACCAGGCCGGGCTTTTTCACATCAGCGGATACACGGGCGATGAATTCAAGGCGCTCGTTGGCAGCTTTTGCCCGAACATCCTTTTTCCTTATGCGCGCGAAGCCATCGCATCGATAATTTCGAAAGGCGGGTTCCCGGAGTTCGTCCTGCAACCGATCAATTTTGACGCGTTGTACGCCCAGGGAATGGCGCAAGCGAAGGCCAGGGCCGAAGCTGAAGCCAACGCCGGGGACGGCAGCGGCACCGCGCACTAGCAGACCCGTAAATGCCCGCTGACAAGCCACCGATTGCGGTACTCGGCGCAGGATCGTGGGGCACGGCTTTGGCTTTGCAGTTTGCAAGAAGCGGTCGGGTCGTCCGTCTGTGGGGCCGGGACGATACGCAGCTGGCGACTATCGAATCTGCGCGTTGCAACGACCGCTACCTGCCTGGAGCAGAATTTCCGGAAAACATCCATGTCGTGCCGGACCTTTCGGATTGCCTTCACGGGGTGCGGGATATTCTCGTTTCCGTGCCCAGCCACGGCTTCCGTGAAACGCTGACTCGAATTGCGCCACTACTCGACGACGACGCGAGAGTGTGCTGGGCAACCAAGGGATTCGAGCTGGCGACCGGCATGCTGCCTCACCAGGTTGCCAGGGAAATTCTTGGTGCGGACAGGCATGTCGCGGTGTTGTCAGGCCCGACGTTTGCGAAAGAAGTGGGCGATGGACTGCCGACGGCGATGACTATCGCCGCCAACGATCCGTCGTTCGCGGGTGAGCTTGCAGCTACCTTGTCGGGCGACAATTTTCGCGCCTATACCTCGGAAGACATGATCGGTGTCGAAGTGGGCGGTGCCGTGAAAAACGTGCTGGCTATCGGCGCCGGCATCTCGGATGGTCTCGGTTATGGTGCCAACACGAGGATCGCGTTGATCAACCGCGGGCTGGTGGAGATGACGCGCCTGGGCGTTGCACTGGGCGCCCGGACGGACACGTTCATGGGCCTCGCGGCAATGGGGGATCTCGTCCTGACCTGTACCGATGACCTGTCACGCAACCGGCGCATGGGCCTGGCACTGGCCAGCGGCAAATCCGTCGAGGAAGCGCAGGAAGAAATTCAGCAGGTCGTTGAAGGCCTGCTCGCCGCCAAGGCGGTCAAAAAGGTGGCCGACGAAAATGACGTTGTCATGCCCATCTGCAATGAGATCTACCGTATCCTTTACGAAGGGATATCGCCCGCAGAGGCCGTCGGAACGCTGATGAGGCGCGGACTGAAACCGGAATAGCTCACGACAGCCTAGCGGCCGCCGGCGAAACCATTCTGTCGCCAGGCTTCGTAAATCATCACCGCCGCCGCATTGGACAAATTCAGGCTGCGGCTCCCGCTTTGCATCGGCAACCGCAGGCACCGCCCGGCCGGCAGCGAATCGAGCAATTCCTGTGGCAGGCCGCGCGTTTCCGGACCGAACAGAAATGCGTCACCTTTCGCGAATGCCGGCGACGAATGTTTGGTGGTGCCTCGCGTGCTGAGCGCGAAGACACGCGGTTCATTCAGCGCAGCAAGACAGGCGGACAGGTCATCGAACACCGCAACATCGGCGAACTCACGGTAGTCGAGGCCCGCGCGTTTCAGTCGCGGCTCGTCAAGTTCGAAGCCCAGCGGCTTGACGAGATTCAGCTTTGTGCCGGTATTGGCGCAAAGGCGTATGATGTTGCCGGTATTCGGCGGGATCTCCGGCTCAAAAAGAATGACACTGAACATAGGCACCTGCATTTTGCATGATTAGGTGTGTAAGATCGCGCGCGGCAAAACTGAAGAACGATGGTTGCAGCATTGAACTCCGATCAAAACCTGCTTCGTAACGAATTCTGCGGGCTCAAGCTCGACTCACCGATCGTACTGCTATCCGGGTGTGTCGGCTTCGGTGAGGAATATACGCGCGTCGAAGGCTTCTCGAATCGGGATGTCGGTGCAGTGGTTCTGAAGGGCACCACGCGTGAGCCACGACTGGGCAATCCGCCGCACCGGGTCTACGAGACCCCGATGGGAATGCTGAATGCAATCGGCCTGCAGAACCCGGGCGTCGACAAAGTGGTCGACGAAATTCTTCCCGGGCTCGATTTTTCAGAGACCCGCTTCATGGCAAATGTTTGCGGCTCGACAATCCAGGATTACGCGGCGGTAACGAAACGATTCGACGATTCCCCGATCGACGCCATCGAGATCAACATCTCCTGCCCGAACATCAAGGAAGGCGGCGTGTCATTCGGCAACTATCCCGACATGTCGGCAAAAGTGGTTGCTGCCTGTCGACGCCAGACCAGCAAGCCGATCATCGCCAAACTGTCGCCGAACCAGACCGATATCCGGGAAAACGCGCGCCTGTGTATCGAGGCCGGAGCGGATGGGCTGGCAGTGATCAACACCGTGATGGGCATGGCGATCGACGCCGAAACCGCAAAGCCGATAATAGGCAACGTGCGCGGCGGCCTGTCCGGCCCGGCCATCAAGCCGATTGCCTTGCTGAAAGTGCACCAGGTCTACGAAGTCGCGGGACCCAGGAACATTCCGATCATCGGCCAGGGCGGCATCTCGAATGTGGCTGATGCGCTCGAGTTCATCATAGCCGGCGCGTCGGCGATTGGCGTTGGGACCGCACTTTTTTACGACCCCCTCGTTTGTACCAGTATCAACGCGGGCATCGCCGACTACCTGCGCCGCCACGAATTGGCTTCGGTATCCGATCTCGTCGGCACGCTGAACTATTGAATTGGGGACTTCATTATGAAACTGGAGAAACTGAATCTCTGGCTGACGCTCGTTGCAAATTCGGCGCCGTATGCGGCATCGTACTTCCCGGCATTTAAGCAATTCGAACGACAAGCGACTGACCTCGAGTCTCCGCTACATTCTCCCGGCGATCAGTCGAGGTTCAGGGAGCGGATTTTCCTCGTGAGCGTGTTCCTGCCCCATCCGAGCAGTTTCGCAGCTTCCTGCCGGTGACCTTTCGACCGGTTGAGCGCAATCTTTATCAGCGTCTTTTCGAACTCCGGCAGTGCCGCAGCAAGCAATGGTTTGGTCTTGTCCTGAAACAGCTCCTTTTCCGCCCAGTAAGCGAGACTTTGTGTCCACTCTTCCTGCGCACCTTTGCCGCCTCTGGTTCCACCGAGATCATCCGGAATGTCGACGGCCGTGATCACCCCTCCGGGCGCCGTAACCGTCAATCGCCGTGTTGCATTGACGAGTTGCCGCACGTTGCCCGGCCAGTCATAACCCTGCAACATTTCGAGCGCGTCGCTGTTAATCGATTTCGGCCGCGCACCGAGCTCTTTTCCCGCGTCTGCGAGGTAGTGTTTGATCAGCGCAGGTATGTCTTCGCGACGATGTCGCAGCGGCGGCGTATTGATTCGCATCACGTTCAGACGATGATAGAGGTCTTCACGAAACCGGCCGTCGCTTACGGCGCGCGCCAGGTCCTGGTTGGTCGCGGCAATTACCCTGACGTCCACCTTGATCGAGGCCTGGCCGCCGACGCGATAGAATTCACTCTCAGCCAGCACGCGAAGCAGTCTCGTTTGCAGCGCCGGCGACATGTCGCCGATCTCGTCCAGAAACAGCGTGCCGCCATCCGCCTGTTCGAATCGGCCGATGCGGCGTGATTCGGCGCCGGTGAACGCGCCGCGCTCGTGACCGAATAATTCCGACTCCAGAAGCTCGGATGCAATCGCCGAGGTATTCAGCGCGACGAAAGGTTGGCCGGCCCGCGGACTGTGTTCGTGCAGCGCGCGAGCGACGAGTTCCTTGCCTGTGCCCGATTCACCAGTGATCAACACGGTCATGCTCGACTTCGCGAGACGGCCGATCGAGCGAAACACTTCCTGCATCGCGGGAGCCTGGCCGATCAGCGAGGGAATGTCCTTTTGGCCGGCATCGGGGCTCGCTGCACCGTAACCATTCTGGCGGGCCGCTTTCCGTACCAGCTCGACCGCCTCGTCAACATCAAAGGGTTTCGGCAGGTATTCGAAGGCCCCGCCTTCGTAGGCTGCAACCGCGTTTTCGAGATCCGTGTGCGCCGTTACGACAATGATCGGCAGTTCAGGATGACGGCGGCTCAGCCGGTCGAGCAGCGTGAGGCCATCCATGCCGGGCATGCGGACATCCGTGATCAGTACGTCGGGCATGTCGGATTGCAGCGCTTTGAGCATGTGTTCGCCACGTTCGAAACTGCGGGTTTCCATGCCTGCCTGGCGCAGCGCTTTTTCCAGAACCCAGCGCACCGACTGGTCGTCGTCGACCACCCAGACCTCGAGCTTCTTAGCCACGGGCATCGGCTCCGGCAATCATCGGTATTCGCACCTGGAAGACGGTTCTCCCGGGACGGCTTTCGAATTCAATGAGTCCGCCGTGGCGGCTGATCAGCTCCTGTGCAGCCGACAGGCCAAGGCCATGCCCCTCGGACTTGCTGGTCACGAGCGGGTAGAAGATGGAATCCTGCAATTCAGGCGATATGCCCGGCCCATCGTCTTCGACCTCGATGCTCGCGACGACCGGGTAGCGATGCTCGCCGATCGTAAAATTCATCAGCGCGCGGCTGCGCAACGTTATCAGCCCACGACCGTCGAGCGCCGCCGCCGCATTCTGTACGAGGTTCAGGAACGCCTGCACCATCTGATCGCGGTCGAGGTCGATGTCCGGAAGCCCGGCGTCATAGTCGCGACGGACAACGATGTGCTCGCCGAGCTCGGGTTGCACGAGCCGAATGACATACTCGAGCAACTCGTGAATATTCAGCGGTTGTTTGTTCGGCGGTCCTCCCGGACCGAGCAGCGTATCCACGAGGGCGACCAGGCGATCCGCTTCGCTGATAATGACATCGGTATATTCCTTGAGATCGTCACTCTCGAGCTGCCGCTCGAGGAGCTGGGCAGCGCCGCGCAATCCACCCAGCGGATTTTTTATTTCGTGCGCGAGCTGGCGAATCATTTGCCGGCCGGCGCCGTGCTGGATCAGCAGTGCGTTTTCCCGGCTTATCCTGTTGCGCCTGGTTACGTCGGACATTTCGACCAGCAACGCATCGGCTTCTCCGCGGCGTTGCATCATCGACACTCGGCAATCGACCAGGCGTTCCTCGGCATTGACCTCGACCGGAGCAAGCCGCATTTCGTTGGCGTATGTCACGCCCGTTGCCAACACCCGGTTGAGAATGTCCTGCAGATCGTCATCGTTGCCGATGACCTGCAGCACTGACTGGTGCCGGGCACGGGTATTACTGATGCAAAGCAGGTTTTCCGCCGCCGGGTTCAGCGACTCGATGAGCAGGTTGTCGTCGACGATGATGACTGCCGTACTGAGGCTGTCGAATACAGGATCGCGCCCTGGTGGCTCATCGCCACTCTGCGTCGTCTGTTGGCTGGAATTCTCTTCGCCTAGTTGCGAACGATCGTGTTCTGCTGCACGTAGAAGCGGTTCGGCAGGCTCCTGCCCATCAGTTTGCCCGTCTCGTCGAGTACTTCCGCCTGCAGGTTGTGCACGCCCCGATAGACGTCCTGGATCTGGAAACTCGAACCACTGACCATCTGCTCCTTGCCGTCGAAGTACACCCGTACCCGGTGCCCCGGCTGCAACGCCGGCTGCACGTTCAGGGTCACGTTGAGTACGCCCCCTATGTTCCACAGCGTCTCTTCCGCTGCTGGCGAGCTGATTTCGATGCTGTCGTAGGAGAACGGTCCGGACGGCGTTGTTGCGTTGTCGTCCTGCGCCGCGGGCGCTGCCGGCGTAGGCGCAATCCTGCGAAGCGGTCTCGTGTCTCGCGGCAACTGAATCTCCACCGCGCCCTCCCGGGGCCTGTCCGAATAGTGGACGATGCCGTCTTCGTCCACCCACGTATAGGCCTGCGCCATTGCCGCGCTGGCGCCGAGAACCGCGATAAGAGCAATAATTGTCCGCATAAGCATGGCTTGAGCATATCAGTGCTGCTTTCAGTTTGACCAGTGGCCGGGCGGCAAAGTGCCGCCCCGTTCACATTTTTTGGCCCTTTTTGAGCCGGCTTGTCCCCTGCTCCGCTATTTCTGTCCGCTTTGGCCCGAAACACCCTGCCGGGACCGCACAGAAACGCTGTTTCCCGTATTGCGAACGGACTGAAGCAATCCCGACTTCGTTTCGTCTTATAAATTGCTTCGTCCGCTGCGCGAGCTGGCAAGGGCCTGTACCACACGCTTCACCGACGTCCTCAGAGGCTGTAGTACATGTCGAATTCGACCGGGTGCGTGGTCATTCGCAGACGCGTGACGTTCTCTTCCTTGAGCGCGATGTAGGCGTCGATCAGATCGTCACTGAATACGTCGCCGGTGACCAGGAATGCGCGATCCTGATCCAGCTCTTCCAATGCCTCTTCGAGAGAAAAAGCAACCAGGTTCAGGTTCTTTTCTTCTTCCGGCGGCAGATCGTAGAGGTCCTTGTCCATTGCTTCGCCCGGGTCGATCTTGTTCTGAATGCCGTCCAGACCCGCCATCATCATGGCAGCGAATGCCAGGTACGGGTTGGCCATCGAGTCGGGAAAACGAACCTCGATGCGCCGTCCTTTCGGATTGGAAACGTACGGAATACGTATGGACGCGGATCGATTGCGCGCGGAATACGCGAGGATCGTAGGCGCTTCGAAACCGGGTACCAGCCGTTTATAGCTGTTCGTTGCCGGGTTCGTGAAAGCATTCAATGCCTTCGCATGCTTGATGAGGCCACCGATGTAAAAGAGCGCCGTTTCGGAAAGACCGCCGTAGCCGTCACCGGCGAACAGGTTCTTGCCGCCCTTGGACAGCGACTGATGCACATGCATGCCATTGCCATTGTCATTGACGAGCGGTTTGGGCATGAACGTCGCGGTCTTTCCATAGCTGTGCGCGACATTGTGCACCACGTATTTCATGATCTGGACCTCGTCCGCTTTCCTGACGAGCGTGTTGAAAAGCGCACCGATTTCACACTGGCCGGCGGTTGCCACCTCGTGATGATGCACTTCCGTTTCGACACCCATTTCTTCCAGGGCAAGACACATCGCGCTGCGAATATCGTGCAGGGAATCGACCGGTGGTACCGGGAAGTAGCCGCCCTTGACGGTTGGCCGATGGCCGGTGTTCGAGTCTTCGTAACTGCGGCTGGTATTCCACGCGCCTTCACTGGAGTCGACCGAATAGAACGCGCCCTGCATGTTGTCGTCCCAGCGAACGTCGTCGAATACGAAAAACTCGTTTTCCGGACCGAAGTACGCTTCGTCCGCAATACCGGTTGACTTGAGGTAGGCCTCCGCTCGACCGGCCAGCGATCTCGGGCAGCGGTCATAGCCCTGCATCGTCGAGGGTTCCACAACGTTGCAACGCAGGTTCATCGTGGTGTCTTCGGAAAAGACGTCGATGACGGCGGATGCGGCGTCGGGCATCAGGATCATGTCCGATTCGTTGATGCCCTTCCAGCCGGAAATCGACGACCCGTCGAACATCTTGCCCTCTTCGAACAGGTCCTCATCCGCCAGCCGTGCCGGTATGGTGACGTGTTGCTCCTTGCCCTTTGTGTCAGTGAATCGAAAGTCGATGAACTTGACGTCTTTTTCTTTGATCAGGCCAATCACCTCAGCGGGGGTCATGTGTACTTCCTCCAGTCAACAATCTAAAAACAGAAAAGGACGTTGCCCGGCGGCCAGGTGGCTTTGAGCGGGCGACGTCCGCGCTTCCCCGCATATTGCAGGAACCATGCCACCTCTGTTGATGCGCTAACTCCCTGTTTTCACAGGCATTCACGAGGCGGCGAGTCTTGGCTTTTGCACTATCTTGGTGCATCAGTGTGGATTTCTGCACCAGTATAGTGCGATTGTCGCCGATGTGCACCGATTTGGCGCCTGAGGGTACGTCAACGCCGAAAGTACCGGCCCGCGAGGCTTTGGCGGCCGTCACAGCGGCTCAATATGCGGTTATACTGCGCGGCTGTAACGCCAAGCGAATCATCGACGGAACAGGCTCGCGGTCTCGCGAAATCATCAATGGATAAGGAACACCCCGCCCAAATGCAGACCTTTCAGGAGCTGATTCTGGCGCTGCAGCAATTCTGGGCCGAGCGTGGCTGCGTAATTGCTCAGCCCTACGATATGGAAATGGGCGCCGGCACTTTTCACCCGTCGACCTTTCTTCGCGCCGTCGGCCCGGAGCCCTGGAGTTCTGCCTATGTGCAGCCCTGCCGGCGGCCGACGGACGGGCGTTATGGCGACAATCCGTTTCGCCTGCAGCACTACTATCAATACCAGGTCGTCATCAAGCCGTCGCCTGACGACATACAGGAGATGTATCTCGATTCTCTGCAAGCGATCGGCATCGACCCGACCGTCCATGACATCCGCTTCGTCGAGGACAACTGGGAATCGCCGACGCTCGGCGCGTGGGGCCTTGGTTGGGAAGTCTGGCTGAACGGTATGGAAATTACGCAGTTCACATACTTCCAGCAGGTAGGTGGCCTCGAGTGCCGGCCGGTGACGGGTGAAATCACGTATGGCCTCGAGCGACTGGCGATGTATCTCCAGGAGGTCGAGAGTATTTTCGATATCACCTGGACAGACGGCCCGCTCGGGCGCATCACCTACCGGGACGTCTACCATCAGAACGAAGTTGAACAGTCTCGCTACAACTTCGAGGAAGCTGACATCGGCGCACTCTTCGCCGCGTTCGACCAGGCTGAAAAGGACAGCCTGCGACTCGTTGCCGCCGGGCTCGCGTTGCCCGCCTACGAACAGATGCTCTCGGCCTCACATACTTTCAATTTGCTCGATGCTCGCCAGGCCATATCCGTCAGCGAACGGCAACGTTTCATCCTGCGCGTGCGGACCATGGCGCGTGGCATCGCGGAAGCTTATTACGCGAGCCGCGAAGCGCTCGGCTTTCCGATGGTCAGTTCCGTGAGCGGCAAGGGCGGTGACCGATGAGCAAGCAGCGGGCCGCCGATTGTTTGATTGAGCTGGGTACCGAGGAGCTTCCTCCCAGGGCGTTGCGCAGCCTGATGGATGCTTTCGCTGCCGGAATCACGGCTGGCCTCGACACAGCGCGGCTGGGCCACAAAGACGTTCATCCATACGCGAGCCCGCGTCGACTCAGTGTCGTCGTCGATGAGCTCGAGCTGTCTCAGCAAGACAGGGAAATCAGCCAGAACGGACCGCCAGTGTCTGTTGCCTTCGACGACGCGGGCAAACCGACAAGGGCGGGTCTTGCGTTCGCGAAAAAGTGTGGTGTGCCATTTTCCGAATTGACTCGCGAAACAGCCAAAGGCGGCGAGCGGCTTTGCTACACAGCGACAGAAGCGGGGCGGACGACCGCGGAACTTCTGCCGGATATCGTCGCGGGCGCACTGGATGCGCTGCCCATTCCCCGTCGTATGCGCTGGGGGGCTCACGAATCAGACTTCGTTCGTCCCGTTCACTGGCTGGTAATGCTTCACGGCAGCGACATCGTGCCTGGAGTAGTTCTCGGGATCGAGGCGGGACGCGTGACCCGTGGTCACCGCTTCATATCTGCAGGTCCGCTCACTCTCGGTGCACCGGGAGAGTACGAGACCCGGCTCGAGAAGGAAGGATACGTGATCGCGGATTTCGAGCGTCGTCGCGAGAAGATCGTTGCCGCCGTGGCGCACGCTGCGACAGAGGCGGGCGGGGTCGCCGTTGGCGATGATGCGCTGTATGACGAGGTCACCGCGCTGACCGAGTGGCCCGTGCCGCTGACGGGTTCCTTCGACACCGGGTTTCTGTCATTGCCCAAGGAAGTCATCATCGCGACCCTGACAGGTCATCAGCGGTATTTTCCGGTGCAGGACAAAGCCGGCGACCTGTTGCCGGTCTTCGTTACCCTCGCAAACATCGAGAGCAAGGATCCGGACCGGGTGCGGGATGGCAACGAACGCGTCATTCGGCCACGACTTGCCGACGCCGCTTTCTTCTGGCGGTCCGACCAGCAGAAACCGCTTGGCGAGCGAAACAATGCTCTGAAAAACGTCGTTTACCAGAAAGGTCTCGGCTCCCTGCATGACAAGGGGATGCGAGTTGCAGCGCTCGCCACATTGTTTGCCGAACAGGTGGGCGCGGACGCCGGCAACGTAACGCGCGCGGCGGTTCTCGCGAAATGTGATCTGCTGACGGGAATGGTCGGAGAGTTTCCCGAGTTGCAGGGGATCATGGGCCGCTACTACGCCGAGGCGAGCAACGAACCAGCGGAAGTGTCGCAGGCGATCGGCGAGCAATACCTGCCACGGTTTGCCGGGGACGTACTGCCGGAGTCGGTTTCCGGCCAGATCCTTTCGGTGGCAGATAAACTGGATACGCTTGCCGGCATCTTTCTGCTCGGCAAGAAGCCGAGCGGCAATCGTGATCCGTTCGGCTTGCGCCGTGCGGCGCTCGGCGTCGTCCGCATCCTGATCGAGAAAGACCTGGACATAAACTTCGGCGAAGCGGTCGTGGCAGCAGCCGTTCAGCAGCCTGTCAGCGGTGACGATCGCGATGAAGGACGCGAAGCGATGTATGACTTCATCATCGAGCGTTTACGCGGTTATTTTTTGGACAGCGGACAGGGAATAACGGCAGACATGTTTGAAGCCGTTCGTGTACGTCGTCCGTCGTCCTTGGTCGATTTTCGAGAGCGGCTGCTCGCGGTTGCCGACTTCATGACGCTCGAGCCGGCAGTCAGCCTTTCTGCAGCCAACAAGCGAACTGCGAATATCCTGCGCCAGGCCGGCGTTGACGGCGATGCGGCGTCCACGCAGCTCGATTCCGCTTTACTCAAGGAGGATGCCGAACGCGTTCTGTATCACGCCATGCA
>Ga0055480_10000967_pt1 | contig 11214 bp, 5 predicted proteins | sample Muzzi_PWB_D2_FD_57935 | JGI IMG/M metagenome (GOLD analysis project Ga0055480, IMG submission 57935) | Wetland microbial communities from San Francisco Bay, California, USA, that impact long-term carbon sequestration - Muzzi_PWB_D2 | ecosystem: Environmental > Aquatic > Marine > Wetlands ... | reverse complement strand
CGAAGAGCCATGCCCCGACGTTGGTCACGGGTGAAGTGACCATGTCGGTGGCCATGAAGACGGCCCCGAGCACGAGGCCTCCGCTGAAGAGCATGAAAGGCGCACCCGGAAAGCGTGCCGGGTCGAAGGCGTGAAACACGCCGGAGAGGGCTCCGACCACGAGGAACACGCTTACCGGGATACGCCAGTTCAGATAGTGCTTGTAGGCAAGGTAGGCCCCACCCAGGAGGATCAGAAGCGCCGAGGTCTCACCCAGCGACCCACCCACGTGACCCATAAACAGATTCGCGACGGGCGTGCCCTGGCCCTCGAACTTCATCAACCCCAGCGGCGTAGCACCCGTCACGGCATCCACACGGGAGCCCATGAGGGGGAGGGCCAAGTTGTCACCGCGGAGCTGCCACCAGGACCCGCCCGTGGCCGGCCAGGTCGTCAGGGCCACGGGGAAGGCCGCCTGCAAGAACGCCCTTCCCAGGAGAGCCGGGTTGAAGGTGTTCTGGCCCAGCCCACCGAAGATGAGCTTCCCGAAACCGATGGCGAACGCCCCCCCGGTGAACGCCATCCAGAGGGGGAGCCCGGCTGGGAGGGTGAGGCCGAGAAGAAGCCCGGTGATGATCGCCGACCCGTCTCTCAGCGTCGTACCCTGCCCCGGCCCGCGACCGCCCGTGGAGCCTCCGAAGAACCGCTCGGTCAGGAGCGCTCCGGCGCTTGCCGCACCGATGACGAGGAGCGCGCTCACACCGAAGAACCAGGTCGCCGCCATGACCACGGGCACGAGGCTTCCAACCACGGACCACATGATCCGGGCCGTCGAATCGGGCCCGTGGATGTGGGGGGAGGCCATGACCTGGAGACGGTGCCCCGTCATGCGACCTTCTCCTTGCCGGCCGCCTCACCCGTGGCCCGCGCCCTTTCCTGCTCCCGCCTGAGGGCTCCCTTGGAAAGAGCGAACATCTGAGAGAGCGGGATGTGCGACGGGCACACGTACGAGCACGACCCGCAGAGCATGCAGTCGGCCAGGTGGAACTCGGTCATCTCCGCATACCGACCCACCTGGGCGAGCTTGCCCAAAAGGGAGGGATTCAGGAAGACGGGGCAGGCGTCGAGGCAATGCCCGCACGAGATGCAGGGCAGCACGATACCCGGTGCCACCTGGTCCCGCGCCAACACGACGACGCCACTCGTTCCCTTCAGGATCGGCGCGTCCATGTCGGCTTGGCTCGAACCCATCATCGGGCCTCCGAAGACCACCTCACGCGCGTCTTCGGTGAAGCCGCCACAGAAGGCAATCGCGTCCCGCACCTTCGTTCCGACCGGCACCACGAGGTTGGAGGGACGGACGAGCCCCGGCCCGGTCACCGTGACGATCCGCTCCACGAGCGGATAGCCCGTCTCGAACACCTCGGCGATGGCCGCGATCGAGCCCACGTTCTGCACCACCACCCCCGCGTGGAGCGGGAGCTTGCCCGAGGGAACCTCCCTCCGGACGAGAGAGTGGATCAGCATCTTCTCGGCGCCCTGAGGATACTTCACCGTCAGGGGTTGGACCGTGATGTCGAGGTCCTCGGGGATCGTCCGCCCCAGCGCCTCGATCCCGTCGATCTTGTTCCGCTCGACCCCGATTACCGCGCGGTCCACGCCCAGGCACTGCATCATGATGCGGATGCCGAAATGCACGCGTTCGGGGTGCTCGACCATCACCCGGTGGTCCGACGTGAGGTAGGGCTCGCACTCGGCCCCGTTCACGACGAGCAGGTCGATCGAACCGTCTTTCGGCGGGACCAACTTCACGTGCGTGGGAAACGCCGCGCCTCCCAACCCTACCACCCCGGCCTCCTTGACCGCCTCTCGGACCTGATCAGCCGTGAGCCCCTCCCAACGTGGAACCATCCGGGGACGGGGGATCTGAGGCGAGTTCGGGTCCACCCGGATCACCACCGCCTCGGTCATGCTCCCGTCCGGGTGGGGACGCAGCTCGATCGACGCCACGACCCCGGCCACCGAGGCATGCACGGGAACCGACACGAATCCCTGCGCTTCGCCGATCTTGTCCCCGCGCTCGACCCGGTCTCCCGGTCCCACGAGCAGGCGGGCCGGCGCCCCGGCATTCTGCCGGAGAGGCAGTACGACCTCCTCCGGGAAGGGCATCCGCCGGAGGGGAACCCCCGACGTCAGATCCTTCGAGTCCGGAGGGTGGACCCCGTGCGGGAAGGAAAGGGCGCGGCGCAGGAACGAGATCATCGACCCGTCAGTTGAAGGGCTTGGCCCGCTCGATCCACTTTTCGAGATCGGGCTCGTTGGGATCGAGGGGGTCACCGGGGTGGATGATCCCCGCCGGGCACTTTTCGGCCGCCTGGACGATCTGCGCGAAGGTCCCCGCTCGTGCGTCCTTGATGTAGGCCTGCTTGTTCTCGTTGTAGACGAACACCTGGCCATTGATGTTCATGCAGTCGTTGCACGACGTGCACAGCCCAGAGTCGATGTACGGCTCCAGCCCGAACGCATCCTCCTCCTCGTCCACGGCCGGGACGGACTCGGCGCTGGGAGCCACGGGTGCGGACGCGGCCGTACCGTCACCAGAAGGCGCAGCCTCCACCAGGAGTGTCGCAACGCCTGTCGGCGCGGCCGCCACCGAGGAGGGGGCGCCATTCGCTTCGGATGACCCGAGGTCTGCAACGTCCATCAGGTCACCGGCTCCGATGGGATCGAGACCCGGGACCCGCCCGGCCTCGGTCAGCAGCTCTCCCACCGTGCGGTTGCCGGCACTCCGGATCAGCCCTTCGGCCATGCGCCGTGCGACAACCTTCGGATAGGTGGCCTTCAGGTCCGCCATCTTCATTTCGTATTCGTGGCGGAGCGTCTGGAGCCTGATCTCGAATTCCTTCTCCAGCTCGCGGCTCACCCTACCACGGGTACGGGCCGGTATGTCCAGGCCCGCCATCTCCCGCAATTGGTGCCAGAAGTGGAGCCGCTCCTGAGCGAGGAAGACCATCTCCTTGGACACCACCAGCCGGTTCAGACGCCTCTCCCCGTCGAGCGACCAGATGAAGGGGACCTTCCCCTCCCGGTCCGCGGGCTCGAGGTCCAGAAATTCATGGAACAGGATCTGGTCGTCTTTCCAGGCGCCCTTCTCGACCGGCCGGAAGTGCTTTCGGAATCGGGTCTCGGTCGCCGCCCAGTCGGCGGTCGTGAGCGGGAGCTCCATCTTCTGCTCCTTCCCCTCGTCGTCGACATAGGACAACTCGTACGTCGGCCACGTGTCCTCGATCGCGGGGTTGCCCTCGAGGCTCAGGCATTCGGCGAGCGTGTCACCCGCATCCGGGTCGTAGACCATGAGAGGGAACGCGCGCGCTTCGAGGGCCATCTTCGCCGCGGTCGGCGCCCAGTCGTCGGCCAGTCCGTGCTCCACCGGGCAGGGCGTGTAGACGTTGAAGATGGCTGGGCGGTGGGAGTTGAGCCCTCGGATGACGCCTGCCATGAGATGGGAGGCCAGGGCCTGGCTCGCCTGGAGCACGAAAGTGCCCCGGTGCGCCATGGCGATATAGGCGAGCTCCTTTCGGATTTCGGTCTTCCCGTGCTGGGCTTTGCCCCATGCCGACATGTCGGCGATCTGGCCCGTGAACCCCGAAGTGCACGCCTGTCCACCCGTGTTCGAATAGACCTGCGTGTCGAGGACCATCACGCGGATGGGTTTTCCCGACGCCATGAGGCGGCTGAGGTTCTGGAAGCCGATGTCCAACATCGCTCCGTCCCCACCAATCGCCATGATCGGCGGGCAGAGCTTGAATTCGGTGTCGTCAAACTGGTGCCAGTCGAAGGCCGTGAAGAAGGCTTCGTCCTTCTCGGGGTCGTAGGAGCCGTCGAGCAGCTTCGTCGCGCGCCGAACGGCCACGAACGCGTCGGCCATCTTCCGCATGTGCCCCTCGAAGACTCCGATCGCGATCGAAGGGGCGTCCTGGAAGAGGTGGTTCACCCACGGGTAGGGGTACGGGTTGTAGGGATAGGTGCTCCCCCATACCGACGAGCAACCCGTGCTGTTGGTGATGCCGACGGGGGACCGGCCCTTCCCACTCGGGCCCTCGGTGTACCGCCAGAGGAGATCCTGGATCTGTTTGCGGCTCTTCTCGAGGAGGGCCAACCACTCCTTCCGCTCGGTCGTCAGCTCCATTTCCACGCGACCGTCTTCCGAAGAGGCCGCGGCCTCCAGGTTGGCTTGGGAGGCCACGACCGCACGCTCCTGCTGCTCCAGACCCGCGATCAGCCCGCCGAGCTTCTCGATGAGCGCATGGACCCGGGGCTGCATGACCGCCTCGATCGTGCTTACGACCAGGTGCACCGCCGTCTTCTCGCCGCACCCCATGCACGCACCGTCACCTCCGGCCATCGACCGGTAGTTCTCCTTCTTGAGGAGGAGTGACGAGAGGACGCCGATGCCTTCGTCCAGGTTGCGGACGTTCACGTACCGGTCGTCGGTGTCCGGGAGCTCCTCCCAGAAGTCCCAGACCCGGTTGAGCCGCTCCACGATCTCCTCGTCCTGACGGACCGTCACCAGAGCGTGCTCCGGGCAGACGTCGACACAAATGTTGCAGCCCTTGCACGCTTCGGGGTTGATCGTGATGGAGAGCAACCCGCCGCTGCCCTTCTCCTTCCGCTCCGGGAGATCCCAGAAGGGCGCTGTGCGAGCCGCCGGGAACTCCCCCAGAACCGAATAGACGCGGCTGAACTCCCGGTCCATCTCCGAGCGGCGCTCGGCGTCCCAGTTCAGCTTGTCGACCAGATTCCCGTAGGCCGTCTTGACCGCCTCGCCCAACGTGCTGAACGGGACCGCCTCGATGACCTTGTGCACCTCTTTCGCCAGATGCTTCTGCACCTGCTGGAGGCGGACGTTCGGGTGGCCATTGCCCGTGAATCCGATGGCGGAGTCGAGCAATTCCTCGACCGTATGGACCAGACCGGGGATGGCCGCGTCGGGGCACTGCACCCAGCACTGGCTGCACCCGGTGCACTTCTCGGCGATGAAGTCCGGCACTTCGAAGCGGATGTGGGTCATGTCCCGGACGGCACTCGTGGCCGCGGGGATGCCGCTGATGGCGACGAAGGGATCCGCGAGCACATCCTGACCGACAGCGCACACGCTGCAGACGTTCTCGAAGAACTGACCCGGGTCGGCGATGCCGGGCATGGCTCCGGGAGCCTCCATGATGCGTGGAATCCGTCCACCCGGAGCGTCGGTCTCCTCGTCCGCCTCCCCCTCGAGGTCGGTCGGGACCTCCCGGACCTCCTCGAAGCCCCGATGGATGACCCGATAGTTGTCCTCGACCACCTGCCTTCCCTTGGACCCGAACTTCTTCTCGAGCTGGCCGAGGAGTGCCTCGAAGAGGGTGGCCTTGTCCATGCCCTCCCTCTCGAGGAGCGGGGCGGCGCGGAAGAAGGCCCCCATGAACGCCGCTCCCTGCATCCGGTAGCGAAGCTCGGGGTCACTCGCCTCGGAGGATGCGATCTCGAAGCCGTCCAAAGCCCAGACCCGGACGTTCTTCTCGCGGACTTCCCTACGGGCGGACTCAGGGAGCGACCGCCACAAGTCCTCGGGTGACTGATCGCTCTGGATTACGAAGACCCCGCCAGGCTCCATGCCCGCGAGAGGGTTCGAGTGTTTGAAGACGTTGCCGTCCGGGGAGAGGACGACGTTCACGTGCTTGAGCTCGGCGTTCAGACGGACCCGCTCCCTGGACATCGTCGCGTAGAAGGTCGTGGGCTGGCCCTTCTTCTCCGATCCGTACTTCGGATTGGCCTTCACGTGCAGGCCGAAGAGCTCGAAGGCGCTGAACCCGAGGTTCTTCCCGGTCGTGATCGCTCCCCAGCCGCCCACCGAATGGATGCGGAGACTCACGGTCTCTGGGGGCAAGAGGTTGAGGTCCCCCGCCGACTCGAGCGCCAGGGCTCCCAGGTCGGGGTATGCGTCGAGGAGCTTCTCCTGCCAGATCTGAAGCTTCGGAAGACGGGTACCCTTCCGGATGAACTCGATCCCCAGGTAGAACTGACGCCTCCGGAACCCGTCGGGCAGCATGTTCCGCACGGTGGCCACGAGGTCCCCCGGCTGCAGATCCCGACTCCCGAAGCCGAAGCCCGCCGAATAGAAGTCGGGCACCTCGTCGGGCCGGATCGAGGCCACGCGCGGGTAGGGTAGCGCACTCCCGTTTCCGGACGCCCCTCGCACCGGGAGGTGCCGACGCTCCTTCGTCTGGCTGGCCCGGAAGTTCTCGACCCCCTGTGTCATGGCGGCCCGGATCTCTCTCAGGAGCGGGCCGTCCACGGCCAGCGGCTGATCCACGCGCTCGAGGACGGTCACGCCCTTCCGTCCCTTCAAGAGCGCCGTGATGAGATCCGTCGGGAAAGGTCGGAACATGTGGACGTTCAGCACGCCCACCTTCAGCCCCTGCTCCCGCAGATGGTCCGCGACCGCCTCGGCGTTGGTGACGACCGAGCCCTGACCCACCAGGACCCACTCGGCGTCGTCCATCCGGTAGCCGTCGACGCGAGCGTAGCGCCGGCCCGTGAGCGCCGCGTATTCCTCCAACGCTTGGTCGGCCAGCTCCCGCAGGTGGTCGAAGTAGAACGGCCTCTGCGCCGCCACACCCTGCGCGTAAGCGTCCTGGTTCTGGACCACGCCCAGCATCGCCGGATAGTCGAGATCGAACAGCTCCGGGATGCGGCGCCGCTTCTCCCCGAACACCAGGCGTTGCGCCGGCGTGGGCGAATCGATGATGTCGGACGGATCGCCCAGATATTCCTTGACCAATCCGGGCTCAGGAAGCCGGACGGTCTCGATCACGTGGCTCGTGAGGAAGCCGTCCTGTGCGCTGAGCCCCGGGTTGAGGCTCAGCTCGGCGAGGCGATGCGCGATGAGGGTGAAGTCGGCGGCTTCCTGCACGTCTTTCGAGAAGAGCTGGAAGAAGCCGGAGTCGTCCACGGCGTGATAGTCGTCGTGGCCGGCGTGGACGTTCAGCGCGTGCTTGGTCATCGCCCGGGCGGCGACGTTGAGCACGTAGGTCAGCCGCTTCCCGGCGGCGGCGTAGAGGGACTCGTGCATATAGGCGATCCCCTGGCCGCTCGAGAAATTCGTCGAGCGCAAACCCACCATACTCATGCCGGCCGTGACACCCGCGGCCGCGTGCTCGCCCTCGGGCTCGAAGAAGAGGAGCCGCCGGCCGTTCACGTTGGTCACCCCGGACGCCACCGCCAGCGCCCACCCCTCACCCATCTGAGTCGAGGGCGTGATGGGGTACGCCCCGGCGGCCTCACTGGCCAGGGTCTCCGCGTGCACCACGGCTCCACTACCGTCGGTCGCCGTCGGCAGTCCGGGATACTTCACAACTGAGGTCCCGTCACTTCCATGCCTTTCACTCATGACATCTCACTCCCGGAATGGGCCAACTCCCGGTCTGCGGGAGCGCCCCATGTGTCGGCGCTCCCCAGGATTCCCGGAAACTGGCGTCCTTCAAGCCAGATGATGGCGCCCGTCGGGCAACGCTCGGCAGCCTTCGGGCTCTCGATTTCGATCTTCTCGTAGTCCACCACCGCAAGGCCGCGGTCCATGCGGATGAGGCCGGCAGCGGAGTCGGTCACACACCTCGTGCAGGCGTTGCACGCCACCTCACACACCGCGGTCGCGTCGTCCCCTTCCAGCAGGTTCCGGCACTGGACCAGCAGATGCGCGTCCGTGGGCAGGATGGTGAAGAGGTTGAGGGGGCAAGCGTCCACGCAGTCTTCGCAAGCGGTGCACTTCTCGGGATCCACCACGGGGAGGCCGAAGGGACTCATCGTGATAGCCTCGAAATCGCAGGCTACGGCGCAGTCACCCAGCCCCAGGCAGCCCCAGGGGCAGCCCTTCCCGCCCCCGCTGACCGCCACCGCGGCCCCGCAGCTCCCGATACCCACGTAGTCCGCCTTCCACGGCGCGACGTCCGAGCTTCCGGCACAAAGGAGCCGGGCCACGCGCTTCGCGGCCGCCCCTGCGTCGACCCCCAGGTATCCAGCCACTTCCTCCCGCTCCCCCTCGCTCATGACCGTGCACTCGGCCGGTGGGGTATCGCCGTTGATCACGGCCTCGGCGAACGCCCGGCACCCCGCGAAGCCGCACGCGCCGCAGTTCGCACCGGGCAGCAGGTCGGTCACGTCGTCGATACGAGGGTCTTCCCAGACCTTGAGACGCGCGTTCGCCACCGCGATGAGGGTGCCGAAGGTGAAGCCGAGCCCTCCGAGGATCGCGACCGAGCCGAGAATGGCCGAAGGAGCGAGCATCTCTCCCTCCTATCCTTCCAGCTCGACGTCGTGGAGATCGGTGGCCGCGAGAAGCCACGCCGCCAGCTCATCCACTCCCACCGCCGCCGAGGGCCCGTCCTGGCCGTCGGAATGCGTAGCGGCTCGGTCCGCCGCCGGAGGCGTCGCCAAAGAGGACAAGTGCGCCAGATCCTCGGCCCACGTCCGACTCTTCCTTCGCGTCGCCTCGATACGCTCGCCGAGCTCCGCGAGGGTGACGCCGACCTGCAACCGCTCCCAGGGCAGAGCTCCGCCCTTCGGGTCGTGGACGAACGGGACGACGTCCCCGGCATCGGCATCGAAGACCGCCGCGAGTGCCGGTCCCGGCACCTCCCCGAGGTCTGCGAGCTCCTCCACGTCCCTGGTCTGGATCACGAACACGCCGGGGGTGATGGTCCGGGCCAGGGACGCCGGCGGCGCCGCTCCCTCGACCAGAAGCACGATCTTCATCTCGCCGTCCAGGAAATCCGTGAGCCCGGCCGGTCTCAGGTCCGAACCCTGCACTCGCACCACGAGCGGCGGCGCCACCGCACGCTCCGCGGGCGCCCAATGATGGAAGGGGCGGCCCCTGAAGAGGTCGTTGTGCTCCTCGGCACGGTAGCCGCCCGAACGGGCGAGCTCTGCGGCCCTGGCGACCCCGAAAACCCTTCCGACATCCCGCAGCGCCCGCCGCGCCGTATCACGCAGGTCTCCGCCCGCGCGGACTTGGATCGTCCAATCCTCTGGATCTGAAGTTCGGGCCTCTTCCATCACTTGAAGGGCTCGTTCCAACACCTGGAGCGAGGCCGGCGGGAGGACACGGGTCTCGTTCGAAAGAAGACCGGCGAGAGAAGCCGTGTCGATCCGACCCACGGCGAACGGTCCGAGCTCCCGGGCACGTTGGTCCGCACGGTCCCCGCCCACCTCCCGGGCCGCCGAGATCACACCGCGAAGCTCCTCGATCGAGGTTGCGACCGCCGATCGGTAGGTGGCGAATGGCCGAGAAAGGGCCTCGAACGTGCCGTCCAGAAGCGTCTCATACGGCATGGCGATCGAACTCCTCCCCGAGGAGCGCCGTCTTCTCCCGGGCGGTCAGCCTCGGGAGCGAACGCGTCTCCTCGTAACGGGGGTGGGTCTCGTCCCGGAAGAACAACCCCAACCGGATCGCGGCCGCAGGCTCGGCCAGTCGCCGCGCTCCATCGAGGTCCGCGGGGTCGTGGGGGATCTTGTGCTCGACCATGCGGTCGAGCTCGGGAGCGAAGATCCCGTTTTCGTGGACCAGCAACTCCACCCGACCAGGATCCTTGACCACCTCCCCGTACATGTCCGGCGTGAAGTGCGGGCAGCGTTGGAGAACCCTGACGAACGCGAACCCTCGGTGCCGATAGGCCGCCTCGAGAGTCGCGTAGAGATGGGGCGGCAGCCACTCGGCGGTCTGCGCCACGAAGGACGCGTTGGTGATGCCGAGCGTCGCCTCGAGAGGGTTCAGGGCGGGGAGGTAGCTTCCACGCGGCTGTGTATTGCTCGCATACCCCTGCGGCGTCGTCGGCGAGGTCTGCTTCTTGGTGAGCCCATAGATGTTGTTGTCCAGAAGAAGAGCCACCATGTCCACGTTGTAACGTGTCGCGTGGACCCAGTGCCCGGCTCCGATCGACACGCAGTCGCCGTCTCCCATCACCGTGAAGACCTTCAGCTCCGGCCGAGTCAGCTTGATTCCGGTCGCGACCGGAAGGGCCCGGCCGTGGATGCCATGGAAGCCGTACGTCTTCATGTAATGCGGGAAGCGACTCGAGCACCCGATCCCGCTCACGAAGACCGTCGCCTCGGGCTTGAGCTGCTCGGCCGCCAGGAGCCGTTGTGTGGCCGACAACACCGAGTGGTCCCCGCATCCGGAGCACCACCGTGGGACAGGCCCCTGGTAGTCCGCCATGGAGAACACGCGTCCGTCATCGTGGCCGAGCTCCAGAAGCGAGCAGCTCGGAGTCGGATCGATCGCGGGCGTGGTCATCGTTCATCTCCTCGGCCCGACAGCTTGTCACGGATCGCCCGGTGGATGGCACCGGGCCGGAGGGGCTCGCCGAGGACCCGCGTCCAGCAATCGACGTCGACGAGGGTCTGTGCGCGGAGCAGCCAGGAGAGCTGTCCCCGACGGCGGTTCTCCGGAGTGACGAAGGGGTCGCCGTTCTTGTCGGAATAGTTGATCTCCACCGTCATCACGTCCCGGTAGCGCCGGAAGATCTCGCCGAGCCCCGGAGGGAGCGGCGACAGGAACGAGAGGTGGATCGAGGAGGCGTTCAGCCCATCGGCCCGAGCCCGATCCACGGCCTCCTCGATCGCGCCCCGCGTGCTTCCCCAGCCCACCACGAGGAGGTCACCCTTCTCCTCCTCGGGGTCCGGATAGGGTGAGGGCGGTAGGAGGGAGCTCTGCAGCGCCGCGAGCTTCCGGCTCCGCATGGTCTGTGAGCGTTCGTTGCTCTCGGAGTCGTAGACCACCCTGCTCGCTTCGTCATGCGCGAGCCCGGTCACGGTGTGCATGCCCCCGGGCTGACCCGGGATGAAGCGGCGGGAAAGCCCCGTCGCGGGATCCCAGTCGTACGGCCGCAAATCCTTGGGCACGGCACGCATGTCCGGGGGACCGCCGAGCCACTCGACGTCGGGGTCGGGACGCGGGAACGGAGCCACGCCGGTGGCGAGGTTGGCATCCGTCAGCACGATCACGACCATCCGGAACGCCTCGGCGAGCCGTCGTGCCGTGATCATCACCTGGAAGCATTCCTCGATCGTGGCCGGAGCCAGCACGATCTTGGGCGCGTCTCCGGGTTGGCCGAACATGGCCGCCAGCAGGTCCGATTGCTCTACCTTCGTCGGAAGCCCTGTGCTGGGACCACCCCGCTGGACGTCGATCACCACGAGGGG
>Ga0055480_10000963_pt1 | contig 11233 bp, 8 predicted proteins | sample Muzzi_PWB_D2_FD_57935 | JGI IMG/M metagenome (GOLD analysis project Ga0055480, IMG submission 57935) | Wetland microbial communities from San Francisco Bay, California, USA, that impact long-term carbon sequestration - Muzzi_PWB_D2 | ecosystem: Environmental > Aquatic > Marine > Wetlands ... | reverse complement strand
TCGACATACTCTTCGTCGCGGCGACGGAAGGGCAACATGCCCTCCTCGAGTCCCACGATGTACACCACGCTGAATTCCAGACCCTTGGCCGCATGCAACGTCATTAGGGTGACCGTGCCGCGCTCCTCGTCGTGAATGCCGTCGATGTCGCTCACCAGGGCCGCATGTTCGAGCCAGTCGACCAACGTCGCGTCAGGGTATTCCAACTGAAACTGCGAGGCGGCCGCGTGTAGCTCATCGAGGTTGGCACGCGGCGCATCGTCGAGTAGCAGCTCCTGATTGTACATGGCGCGTAGCCCGGAGAGGCTCATCACTTCGGCCAGTGCGTTCGGCGCCGGTTTCTCGACGAGCAACCGCAGCGCACGCAGCAGTTCGGCAAACTCCTTCACTTTGGCGCCGGATCGACCGAGGAACCCCAGATCGTCGGTCTCCAGAATCAACTGCGCCGGTCGCACACCGGCCTCCTCCGCCTTTGCAACCAGACGCTTGACCGTAGTCGCACCGATGCCGCGGGTCGGCGTGTTGATGATTCGTAAGAGCGACACGTCGTCTGAGGGGTTCACCAGCACCCTCAGGTAGGCCCAAACGTCTTTGATTTCCTTGCGGTTGTAGAACTCGACGCCCCGCGCCACCTGGTAGGCGATGCCGTCGCGCAGCAGCGCCTCTTCCAGGGATCGGCTCATGGCGTTGACGCGATAGAAGACAGCGACGTCGGACGGCGGCACCCCATCGCGTATCTGACGGGCAATGTCGCGCGAGACCCATTCCGCCTCGCCCCCGCCGTCTTCGCACTCGACGACACGTACCGCCGCGCCCTCATCGAGATCCGACCATAGGGACTTCTCTTTCCGTTGGATGTTGGCCGCGATCAGTTGGTCAGCGGCGGAGAGGATACGCTTCGTCGATCGGAAGTTCTGCTCCAGCCGCACCACCACAGTGTCCGGATGATCGCGTTCGAAGGCGAGGATGTTCTCGATGTTGGCACCGCGCCAGCCGTAGATCGACTGGTCCGGATCTCCGGTGGCGCAGAGGTTGTTATGTCCCTCGGCGAGCAGATTCGCGATGGCATATTGTGCCGTGTTCGTATCCTGGTACTCATCGATCAGGATGTAGCGGTAGCGATCCTGAAGATCCGCGCGGAAGTCGGCGTCGCGCTGCAGTACGAGTGCGACCTTCATCAGGAGATCGTCGAAATCCAACGCGTCCATGTCCAGCATGAGCTGCTCGTAGGCCGCGTAGATTCGAGCATAGGCCTTCTGCTGCCAGTCCAAGTCGAGCCCGGCAAATTGGGACGCGGTGTGCAGTTCGCTTTTGGCATTGCTGATGATGTGGTCGCCCACCGGGGCGGGGTAGTTGTCGGTCGACAAACCGCAGGTGGCCACCGCGGCCTTGATCACCTTGCGCCGGTCGTCGCGGTCGACAATGGTGAAGTTTCGCGGCACGCCGATTCGCTCGTGGTGGATGCGGAGAAGCCGAGCGCAAAATGCGTGGAAGGTACCGACGGTCATGCCTTCGCTCGAGCCGAGGGCAGCGATCCGCTCCTCCATCTCCCGTGCGGCCTTGTTCGTGAAGGTGATCGCCAGCACATGCCAGGGCTTGGTGACGACGGACGCGAGGTAGGCCGCACGGCGCGTGACGACACGCGTCTTGCCGCTGCCGGGACCGGCCAGAATCAGGAGCGGGCCGTCCACGTGGCGCACCGCCTCCCGTTGCGGGTTCGTGAGCCCCTCCAGAAGCGTGCCACCGACGTCATCCGTGCGCGTCGTCATCGTGTACCTGTATATATTCCTGGGCGGCGCGCGTCCAGCGGGAGCGTTGGGCGGGTGCCACGGTCGCGTGGCCGCACAAACGGCGATTGTCGATTCATGCCCACGCGAACGTGGGCCTGCCACCCAAGGTGAATTGCACGCAGCCCTACACGCAGGTACCGTTTCGCCATGTCCATCGTGGGTCATGGGATCGATCTCGTTGAATGTGCCCGCATCGCGCGGGTTCATGACAATCACGGCGAGCGGTTTCTCAAACGCGTGCTCACCGCCGCCGAACAGCGGCGTAGTACGGCCTACAAGGACCCCATCCCCTTTATCGCAGGGCGATGGGCGGCCAAGGAGGCCATCCTCAAGATGATCGGCACCGGCTGGCGCGGACAGATCGCTTGGACTGACATGGAGATCTTACCCGACGATCTGGGTCAACCCGTCGCCACGCTCACGGGCGAGACCGCCCGCATCGCTACGCGCAAAGGCATCCGTCGCGTGCTGATCAGCATCACGCACACAGAAACGACGGCGGCGGCATCGGCGATCGGCTTGAGTGATTGAGAAAACTCGAAAGGTCGAGCCGCGGTAGCGGCGGGTCTGATCCGACCAAGGACACCGCACTCCGGCAGGAGTGACCGGACCTCGAAATCTATATCAATTGGGCGCGACGCGTTGCATCGCAAGCGGGATCGCACCATGCCGCCCTCGCCTATCGGGGCCATGTGCCGCCCCTCCCGGGGCTGCCACTTTTGCAACTCCGTATACCATGGCTTGCGCCATGGCCTATGAACCGGTCGCCCTTGCCAGGGCTCGTTCTTGCATGCCGCTGGTGGCCTCTGGCCATGGCTTGGTGTCAGTCAGAATCAGAATAGGACCATATGTACAACAGTAGCGCGAGTATTGCGCCCAGCAGGGTTGGATGACAGATGGCGTCGGGCAGTCACGGGCAAGCTCTCGCTTGCCCATGCCACACGCGTTTGCAGTCTTATTGTCAACGGGACGCGGCGTTAGTGCAACCGCTTGCCGTTGAGTATCTTGGCTACGGCCATAACGGTTTTCTGATCGGTGGGCTGCGCTTGGACGCTGACTCTGGTGCCGCCGCGGCTCACCCATACGGCCACATCGTCGAATGCGAGGAGATCGAACAGTACCTGTGCCTGTCCGCGCGGCAGCTTGTAGTCTTTCCCTACCATTTTTTTCTTCATTTTGGCAAGGTGGGCACGGACGTGGTCCCCGGGCACATCCTGGTAACGAACTAGAAGCTCGGCAAGGCTCGACAAGGCGGCCACCTCGCGCGGTGAGCCGCTGACTTGGAGGCAACAATCGGTACGGCTGACGCGCACCTTGACGCTCTGCGGCGCCAGCATCTTATAGAACAAGTCCGCCTTGCACTCGGGAAGCTGGACCTCGCCCGATACCACCGGGCCCTTATAGACGGCGTCGCGCGTCGAACCGCTGGCCTGGAAGACCGCGAAGGCGGTCAGCCCCACAAGCAACAGGGCCACCAGGACGGCCAACCCGCGCGTGCCGCTCGACGACCCGCAGCACGTTGTCGTGCCGCCCACGACGATCTGTTCGTCGGCGGACAGCGTCTTGCCGCACAGCGCGCAGTAGACCGCATGGTCTGGATAAATGCGATCACAGGCTGCACACCGTTTGCTCATGGTTTGACGCTCCAATGGACGGTCCGTCACGTCCCAGTAATACTATATCATTACCTTCGGAGGCGCCGCCCACAAATGCTGTCAAACTTTGTAAGTGATTGCGTTCTTTCCCAGGTCGTTTCTCGTCTGATCCCGCGTCAAGCCCTTCCCTTTGCTGTTTTGGTCGTTTGAAACAAACACCGGAGCCCCGCCCACATCAGGTGATGCCAGCGCCCAATCATCTGCGCGACACCGGCGCCATCCGGCGATCCGACTGGCGATCTGCCCTCGATTGGCTCGCCGTCGGCATTCACTCGGTAGGCGGGCAGTTTGATTAGCCCGGCTTTGCGCAACCCGGGTCGGGCAGGATGGTGAGCCACCGCTCTTGCGCGGTGTTCTCCCCGGCCTTTGCCGCCGTGGGTGCTCCGCACTGCTGGAGAGCAGTGGTACACGTCAATGCCACGGTGGGATGCGTCGATTCCCGATGGACGCGGCACTGAGCAAGCTTGGATTGTCGTTGCACCGTGAAGCTGGGTCCATCACGGCGAGTCCTTCTCGACTGCTGTGCAATTTTATCCTTCGGGGGCCTAGCAGCTAGGCACAACGCGCCATGTCGGCTCGATCCGTGCCAGGAGACCCCTGACCGATGCGCAGTCGAGATCGACCACGGCCCGTACGCGGAGATTCGGAAAGACCATCTTACGATAATGAGTATGGTCCGCCTCGCTCCGCCAGAGCGTGCAGACTAGAAAGCGATCTGGCGATTCCTCCGATTCGCAGAAAACGCCGGCGAGCAGCCCGCCGGCGCCGGCCATGCCCAGGTTCCAGATGGTTTGCTGGACCTCGATGAAGTGCTCGCGGCGGCCGGGTTGGAGGTCGCAAACGGCGATTCGTACAAATGCACCACCGATCACAGCGGCGGGCAAATCCGGCACATCGCCGGGCATGTCCATGAGGCGCGTCCAGCGCGTCACCTCGCTCGATGAATAGGTGCCGCCCTGTGCGCTCGATGCGAAGATCTCGTCATGGACTCCAGCCATGAAGCGGTCGTAATCGGCCCGGTCCCGCCAGAGCCCCAGAATGACCGCATGCCAGGGATCATCGATCCCCCAACCGCCCGTCTGGCCGCAAAAACCGGCGACCCGGCGAAGCCGTTCCCATTTGCGTTGCCCCTCCGCGAACTGGTCCCTATGCTCCGGAGTAACGTCCAGTTGGATGAGTTTGACCAACATGACCGTGCGAAGAATCCCGGCGTTATGTATCAGGACGACCGACAACCGCGTGTCCCGTATGTACTTTATTAACGGCACCTGGATGAATCGCAATGATTTGACACGCTGGGACATCAAGGGGCAAGATGATTCGACGTTCGGGGCGACCGGCGGCCGTATCGTGCCGCCGCCTATCAAACACCGATGAGGAGAGAGTGATATGCGAATACGTACTTTGCTCGTGCTGGGTGTCATCGCCGCTCCGGCGGGCCTGGTTTTCGGATCGGACAAGGAACCTCGAGCAGGAGGCAACAAGGTGGCCGGAATCGAAACGAAGTCCTTCTACGACTTCACGGTGAAGAGTATCGACGGTAGTGACGTCTCGCTGTCGGACTACAAGGACAAGCTGTGCCTGGTCGTCAACGTCGCGAGCCGCTGAGGGCTCACCAATTCACAGTACTCCGGTCTGGAGTCGCTATACGGCAAGTACAAGGACAAAGGCCTGCGGATACTGGCCTTCCCGGCCAACAACTTTATGGGGCAAGAGCCGGGAACAAACGCGGATATCAAGAAATTTTGCGCGACGAAGAACGTGACTTTTGATCTGTTCGCCAAGGTGTCGGTCAAGGGCGACGACCAGTGCCCGCTCTACCGGTTCCTGACCACGCATCCGGATAAGGCCATCGCCGGCAAGGTGAAATGGAACTTCCAGAAGTACCTCGTAGACAAGACGGGCAACGTGATCGCCAAGTGGGGCCCGCGCACGTCGCCCACCGCGGACGAAGTGACGAGTGCCATTGAAAAGGCACTTGGCACCTAAACAGGCAAGCTTCGAATCGGGTGACCTACAGCGCCGCGATCGTCGCCGCCGGCGCCCCGGGTGGCATGGGCAAACTTGTTTGCCCGTGTCGCTTCGAATTCGACACTGACTGGCAGGCAGCCGTTGGCACCCCATTCCCGCATGGCAGGCGTGGCGGGTTGGCGTGGCGGGTCTATTTCGGGTATCACCCATCGCCGGAATGACGACACGCAAGCCATTTGATCCCAACCTCGTTCCCGAGGCGCCGGGAGCTGCGCCGAAGTCGTCCGCGTCCCGTACCCTCACCGTCTCGCAGCTCACCGCGATGGTGAAAACGGCGATCGAGGACGCCCTGCCGACGACGCTGCACATTGTCGGGGAAATCAGCAATTTCAAGCGACATGGAAGCGGGCACCTCTATTTCACGCTGAAGGACCGATCCAGCGAGCTGTCGTGCGTGATGTGGCGCAGCGCCGCCGGCCGCCTCAAGTTCGAGCCTGACGACGGTTTGGAGGTCGTCTGCACCGGTGCCATCGAGGTGTTCGAGCGGGCCGGTCGATACCAGTTCTACGTGCGGAAGATCGAGCCGCGCGGCGTGGGCGCGCTCGAACTCGCTTTCCGGCAGTTCCACGAAAGACTCAGCGGCGAGGGGCTCTTTGACGACCGCCACAAGAAGCCGCTGCCGACGTACCCAACGCGGATCGTGCTGGTCACCAGCCCGACCGGGGCCGCGGTCGCGGACATGATTCGGACGATCGAACGGCGCTACCCTTGCGTTCACGTGCTGGTCTACCCGGTGCGGGTACAGGGCGACGGCGCATCCGAGGAGGTGGCAGACGCGATCCGTCAAGTCAACTTCCGCGCGACGGACCTCGGTGGCGTAGACGTCATGATCGTGGGTCGCGGCGGCGGCTCGCTCGAAGATCTTTGGGCCTTCAATGAGGAGCGTGTGGCACGTGCCATCTTCGCAAGCCAGATCCCTATCATCAGTGCCGTGGGCCACGAAGTCGATGTGTCGATCGCCGATCTCGTGGCCGACGTTCGGGCGGCCACCCCTACCGCCGCCGCGGAACTCGCCGTACCGGTTCTGGACGATGTCCTCGACGATCTGAAGGCGAGGCAGGTAGGGCTGGAACAATGGGTGTCACGCCGCGTGGAAACCGGGAACGCCCGACTCGACAACATCCTTGTCCGTCCACCCTTTCGTGAACCGTTGCGCATCGTCAACATGCGAGAGCAGGCCGTGGACGAGATCGCCATGACCATGGAGCGCAGCGTCACCGCCCGAATGGCCGAGGATCGCCGGAGTCTCGATCGACTGATGCAGGTCGTTAGCCGCATTCATCCACAACGACAGCTTCTGCGCACCGCGCATCGACTGCACGACGCGGAGGATCGGCTACGAGTTACGGCGGCCGCCCGTATGACGCGAGAGAGAGATCGCACGACCGCGGCCACGCAGCGGCTGGAACGTAACTCCCCCGCGCACACACTGGAAGCGCGAAGAGCGTCGCTGCGGGCTGTCAACGACGCACTGCGGGCGGGCACGCGCCACCGGCTCGCGTTGGCCATCCAATCCGTCCGTCGTATGGACGACCTGTTGACCGCCATGAGTCACAAGCGCATCCTTAGCCGTGGATTCACGATCACGCGTAAGACGAAGGGACGTGGTCTCGTGCGATCACCGGAGGAGGTCAAGGACGGCGACCGTTTGTTGACGGAGACTTCAGATGGCGAATTCGAGTCGGAAGTCGTCAATCTACGGCAACTGGAGCTTTTCGACGAATAGCCGCAGTCAACGGTGACCCAAAATGGTCACCCGGCTCAATCGACGCTTGTCGGCAACGAAAGACGAAGAAGGTCATGGCCAAGAAGAAACAAACATTTGAGCAGGCGCTCGAACAGCTCACCACTTTGGCCGAGCAAATTGAAAAGGGCGAAATCGGGCTGGAAGAGTCGATCGCCAGGTACGAAGAGGGTATGAAGCTGATTCAATACTGTCGCCATATCCTGACCAACTGCGAGCACAAGATCGAGACCCTCCAAAAGCAGCATGACGGAGCTCTCACGTCGTTGGCCATGCAGAATCTGACCGACGAGACGATTGCGGAGTTGCGTGAGCAATAATGCCGCTGCCTGTATTATCCGATCCGCGGCGAGCCGGCCGCATGTGCGGTTGACCCGGTGTACAGGCTCGAATTTCGGCCTGTACTCGCACTGTGAGCCGACCAAAGCCGTCCCGGACAACCTATATCCGGTCAGGTTTCTTTGTAGGCGTTAGAACCTCGGCACGCGGGGACAAGAAGAGGGGAGGCGGCTTGTAATCCCAGGGGAGAGGACTGGCCGAAATCGCCCATATTAGTAGAGGCAAGGAACGACGACCAACGTCCGAAAAAAACCAATCTCATGTGCGTCCTACTCAGCTCGGGCCATTCTCAACAACAGTTCCTGGTCAAATGAGGCAAAAGTGGGAAACGCCTTCGGAGCTTACCCATGCTTCCGCGTACCAAAACGTCAGCTCAGAATCAGCACCACAATTGAAGTAAAAATGCAATATAATTGGCTCAACTACCGTTGGTCCTGTAATTTTTAAATGCGAGGCAGATTTGTCTGGCAATTGGGGTCCGAATCGTTTACCATGACCCTCTGAATTCCTGGGAGCGGGATTCTCACGGTTGTCCTATCGCAGGTGGAGTGGAAAGGCGACTCTGGAATCGAAGAAGGTTAATGACCCGTACCAAACGGGTCTCCAGCGTGTATTCCTTCCTATGCATCTGCCATAAGAGGCCCTGTCTAAGTGGCACTTGGAGGAGCGGAAAAGTGGCTAATCGAAAACCAAAGACGGGAACCGCATTTCGTTGTACTGGTACAGCCTGGCGGTCGCTGGTGGTTGCTGGAATCGTCGTGGTGCTCGCGCCCATGGCGAAAGCAGAGTTGCCCATCGCAGCGTGTGATCCGATCACTCCGCCGCCCGGGCTGAACTGCATGCAGGACTATGTCGATTGCGGTCTGAACTGCACGGCCAATGACGTCTTGCTGACGCTCTACAACGTTATAGGCACCTGCAGCGGCGGCTCCCAGGACGGGGCCCCCTGCGTTGTCAACAAGCCGTTGGATCCATGCGTCACAGGCGGAGGAACGTGCATATCCGACGCTGTATCCTGTATCAACGGTGAAGAACTTACGCTTAACCTCCAAGCTGAGATCATCGCGAACGCAAACGAGCGGTACGATATCGGTATTTATGTCGCACTTGATGGGGGCGATGCTCTGTCAGGTGTATGTCTTGAGCAGTATCTGAACGATATACCGCTGGAACCTGGTTCAACCGGCGGATGCAACCCGACTTGCTCCATAAGTGGTGCCGCTTGCCTGAAGGACGCAGATTGCCCGGTGGGGCAGACTTGCGATTACGGCTACGACCCGACAAGCGGTGCCGGCCCCTACTTCGACGGCGAGTGTACCGAAGACCCCGGTGATACTTGCGGCGACTTGGAGCAAGGCGTTACGACACTGATCGATCTACCGCCCATCACGGTCACTTGCCAGGATGCCGACGGTAACGGCTTTCTCGACATAGGAACGGCGACAAGCTGGGATCAGCAAAAGTCGGACGGCGGTGGCAAGCCTAGTTGCCATAGCCAGCTTGACACGCTTCCGGGCTCACCGGCCAAGTGCAACGTATCGAGCGTACAGGTAGGCACGATCGCGTTTCTCTTTAGTGCCAGCATTGAGGTTGTGAAGGATCTGATTCCATCAGGCGATTCCGGTCTGTTTGACTTGCAGATTGATAGTGCGGATCAGGTGACCGACGTAGGCGACGGCGGCACGACCGGCGCCGTGCTGGTTTATGCGGGTGAGACCGGCAACCCGGGCTCCAGCCACACCGTGGGTGAGACGGCCGGCACCGGCACCAGCCTCGCCGGCTATACGACCACGATTTCCTGCGTGGACCGCGGCACCGGCACTTTTGACGGCGGTGCGCCGCTTACTTTCAATGGGGCCGGCCCGCTCAACGTCCCCGTCGATCCCGATGACGACATCGTCTGCACGGTCACCAACACGAACAACTGCGAGGGTGTCACGTGCGATGACGGCAACGATTGCACCGACGACGTCTGCGATCCAATCCTCGGCTGCCAGTACACCAACGACAATACCAACAGTTGCAGCGACGGCGACAACTGCACCAACGACGTCTGCATTGACGGCACCTGCCAGGGATCCGCCATCAATTGTTCGGCATTCGACGGTGAATGCACGGTCGGTGTCTGCAACCAGTCCAATGGGCAATGCGAAGCACAACCCGCGAACGAGGGCGGCGCTTGCACGGACGACGGCAACTCCTGTACGGATGATGTGTGTGCCGCCGGCGCTTGCGTCCACAACAACGACGATACGAATTCCTGCAGCGACGGTGTCAATTGCACGAATGACGCCTGCGTGGCGGGCGGTTGCGTGGGCACGCCGATCGACTGCTCGGGGCTTGACGGTGAATGCACCGTCGGCGTTTGCAACGAAGCGACGGGCACGTGCCAGGCTCTGCCTGCCAACGAGGGCGGCGCTTGTACGGATGACGGCCTTCCCTGTACGGATGATGTATGCGCGGGTGGTGTGTGCACGCATCCGACGGACGACACGAACACCTGCAGTGACGGGGACCCGTGTACCGACGACGCGTGCGTCAGCGGCACTTGCGCGGGCACACCGATCGATTGCAGCGCGTTCGACGGGGAGTGTACGGTGGGTGTCTGCAATCCGACCACGGGAGCTTGCGAAGCGCAGGCTGCCAACGAGGGTGGCGTCTGCACGGATGACGGAAATCCTTGTACGGACGATGTGTGCCAGGCCGGTGCGTGCGTCCACAACAACGACAATACGAATGCCTGCAGCGACGGCGTCAATTGTACAGATGATGCGTGCGTCGCGGGGGCATGTGTGGGCACACCGATCGACTGCTCGTTCCTTGACGGGGAGTGTACCGTCGGCGTGTGCAACGAGAGCAGCGGCGCCTGCGAAGCGGCGGCAACCAATGAAGGGGGTCCGTGTTCCGACGAAGGCAATGAGTGCACGGACGACGTCTGTGAGAGCGGCGCGTGCGTGCACAACGCCACGCCCGGCGCCTCCTGCACCGATGACGGTAACGACTGCACCGATGATCTTTGTGACGCCGCCGGCGCGTGTACGCACCCGGCCGAGCCGTCCGGTACCGTCTGTTCGGGAGACGGTATTGCATGCACGATTGACGAGTGCGATGGCACTGGCGCCTGCGTCTCCACGCCTGATGATACGGCGTGTGACGACGGGATGGTCTGTACGACCGAATTCTGCGATGCCACCCTTGGATGCCAATACGACGACGTGCCGAACTGCTGTACCACCAATGCCGACTGCGTTGACACCAGTGCTTGCACGGACGACATCTGCAATACGGCAGATGGCACATGTTCGCATCCGCCGATCGTGATCGATTGCTCCGCACTCGACGGCGAATGTACCGTTGGCGTCTGTGACCCGGCGAGCGGTCTGTGTACGGCCGACGCCATCAACGAGGGCGGCGCCTGCAGCGACGATGGCCTACCTTGCACGGATGACGTATGCCAGGCCGGTGTTTGCGTCCACAACGACGATGACACGAATGCCTGCAGTGACGGCGTGAACTGTACGGATGATGCTTGCGTGGCCGGGGCTTGCGTGAGCACACCGATCGACTGCTCGTTCCTTGACGGGGAGTGCACCATCGGCGTATGCAACGAGTCCACCGGCACCTGCGAGGCTGTGTCGGCCAATGAAGGTGGTGCCTGCACCGATGACGGCAAC
>Ga0055480_10000961_pt1 | contig 11249 bp, 10 predicted proteins | sample Muzzi_PWB_D2_FD_57935 | JGI IMG/M metagenome (GOLD analysis project Ga0055480, IMG submission 57935) | Wetland microbial communities from San Francisco Bay, California, USA, that impact long-term carbon sequestration - Muzzi_PWB_D2 | ecosystem: Environmental > Aquatic > Marine > Wetlands ... | reverse complement strand
CGACGTCACCCTGGCCATCGAGTGCAACTGGAAGACCAGCATGGACGCCTTCCACGAGGCGTATCACATCTACGGCACGCACCCGGACACGTTGGACGTGAACGACGACGTGAACGTTCCCATCGACTGCTATACCCGCCACTCGCGCATGCTCTTGCAGCTCGCCGTCGCCAGTCCGCGCCATCCGGAGCACGACCGCGTGACGCAACGGATTCGGGATCATTTCCTGCCGACCGCCGGAATCGACGGCGCGACCTTCGACGGAAGTGCTGACGACGTGCGTCCGGCGATCGCGAAGTCGGTGCGCGAACGGCAGGCTCCCGTGCTCGGGGCGGATTTCTCCGAGCTCTCGGACGCCCAGCTCAGCGACGATTTCCACTACAGCATCTTCCCCAACGTCACGTTCAACATCTTCGGGCGCGGTGCCTGGCTCTTCCGCCACCGCCCTCACCCGAGTGATCCCGATCGGATGTTCTTCGACTTCTTCAACCTGGTGCGCGCGCCGGCGTTGGAGCTTCCGCGCGCGGAGCACCGGGACCACGTCGTGACCGACGACTTCGTGCTCGAGCCCGTGGGCGGAGGCGGCGAGCTGCTCGCGCAGGACACCTACAATCTCCCCCGCATCCAACGCGGCATGCACTCCTCCGGTTTTCGCGGACTGCACCTGGGCGCGCAGGAGATTCGCATCCGGCACTTCCATCGGGTGCTCGAGCAGTACATCCCCCGCGATCTGGAGCGACCCGACGGTGGCTGAAGCGACCCTCGGCGTGCTCTCCCGCGGCGAGATCGAATCACTCGCGCCGGGAGAGATGCTCGCGCGCGCCTACGGCGATCGGAAGGTGCTCGTTTGCAACGTCGCGGGCCGGCTCTTCGCAGTGGAGAACCGTTGCAGTCACGCCGCGGTGGAGCTCTCGCGGGGAACGCTCGAAGGCTTCGAGGTCGAGTGCCCGTTCCACGGTGCTCGCTTCGACGTGCGCAGCGGAGCCGCCCTGTGCGCGCCGGCGCAGAAGCCGATCGCGGCCTTCGATGTCGTTCCGAATTCCGACGGGGCCGAGGTGCGCACACGATGAGCGGCCGGGTGCTGATCGTCGGCGCCGGCCCCGCGGGTGCCAGTCTGGCGCATCTCCTCGCGCACCGGGGCATCGATGTCACGCTGCTCGAACGCCAGAGCGACTTCGAGCGGGAGTTCCGCGGCGAGGTAATCGTCCCCAGTGGCGCCGCCGCCCTCGAGCAGATCGGGGTCTGGGATCGACTCGCGGACATTCCCACGTGCCGTCCGCAGTACGTCGAGATGTTCTTCGACCGCAAGTCGGTGTTGAAAGTCGATTTCGATCCCACCGTCTTCGACCGGCATCCACCGATGGCGGTGTCCCAGCCCGCCCTGCTCGAGATGCTCGTCGCCGAGGCAGGCCGGAGCCCGAGCTTCCATTTCGAGCGCGGCGCCTCGGTGAAGGATCTGCTCCGCCGAGACGGTCGCGTCACCGGCGTTCGCGCACGCACCGCAGCCGGCGAGATCGAGCTCGAAGCCGATCTCGTGGTGGGCGGTGATGGACGCGCCTCGGTGGTGCGGCGCAAGGCGTCGCTTCCGGCGCACGCGAAGGCGCCGCCCATGGACGTGGTGTGGTGCAAGCTGCCGTGTCCGGAGGGCTTCGATGGTGCGCGTTTCCACATCGGCCACGCCCACCTGGTGATCGGATACAAGACCTGGGACGGCCAGCTCCAGGTGGCCTGGGCGATCCTGAAGGGAACCTACGGGGCCCTCCGCGATCGCGGGGTCGAACGTTGGGTCGAGGAGATGGCGGACTGGGTCGCGCCGGATTGGTCGGAGCACTTTCGCGCCCACGCCCACGCTCCGGGCCAGCCCTTCCTGCTCGATACGGTGTCGGACCGCGTCGATCGTTGGAGCATCCCGGGCGCGCTGGTGATCGGCGACGCGGCGCACACCATGTCGCCCGTCGGCGGGCAGGGGATCAACGTCGCCCTGCGCGATTCGATCGCCGCGGCCAATCATCTGGTTCCGGTGCTCGCGGCGGCGGAGCCGGATCCCGCCGCCATCGACGCGGCCTGCCGCGCCCTCGAGGTCGAGCGCGTGCGCGAGATCGCGGCGATCCAGCGCCTGCAAGCGGTACCCCCGCGAATCCTCTTCAATCGCGCGTGGTGGGCAGAGCCGCTTCGCGGTGCGATTGCTGCGAGCCTGCAACTCGGCGCGGTTCGGGCTCTCGCGCTCCCACGCGTGCGCGCCTTCCTGAACGGAACCTCGAAGGTCGAGCTGCGGGTCTGAGCCGCGCCCGAGCTCACCCCCCCTGCGCGTCGAATCGTTCGTCCCGCGCGCGGAGCATTCGCTGATACTGCTCCGGGTTCGGCGTGATGAACAACCCCTCCGCCTCGGCGCACAGCTGCTCATGGGCGTGGAGTGTGCCCTCCGCGAAGATCTTGCGTCCTTCCACGCGAACGATCTCTCCGCGGATGCGCAGCCGTCGATGCAGCGGCGTCGGGCTGCGAAAACGGATGGTGAGCTCGCCGGTGAATCCCGGCGCGCCGCTCATTCCCTGCACGAAGCCCAACACCTCGTCGAAGGCCGCCGCGACGTGTCCGCCATGGACGCAGGCCGGTGGGCCTTCGTAGGCGGCGCCGTAGGTCACGTACCCGACGACGGCCCAGGCGTCGTCTTCTTCGAGCCGGATCGGGGGCGCCAGCGGATTCGCGAGGCCGGCGAAGGGACTCTGGTCGACGAAGGTGATCTCTTCGGGTGTCGCCGGCGACTGCGAGTCGCGACCGGCGCGCCGCAGCGTCGGGTGGCTGGCCAGCCGCTCCGAGTAGCGCTCCATCGCCTCGGCCGCCTGGTGCAGCTCCGACTCGGGTGCGTTGCTCTGGACCAGGTGGCTGATCACGCGTCGCATCGCCGTGGCGAGGCGGCGCTTCTGCTCCCACGCGGGGCTCGTGGCGGGGATGCATGCCTCCCAGCGCTCCATGAACTCGCGCTGGCGTTCCGCACGGTCGCTCATGTATCGCTCGCGGCCTCACGCCGTTTGCGTTCTTCGAGCAACGCCCGGAAGACCTCCGGATCGGCGGAGATGAAGATCGCGCTGGCCTCGGCGCACAGCCGGTCGCCGGCGAAGAGGCGCCCGCTGGCGAAGGTCTTGCGTCGTTCCTGGCCGTCGATCTCGCAGCGGATTTCCAGGTCCGTGAAGAGCGGCGTGGGGCTGCGGTAGACGATCGTGAGGGTCCCGGTGAAGCCGGGGTTCCCGGCCAGCGATTGCGCGTAGCCCAGCACCTCGTCGAAGGCCGCCGCCACGAAGCCACCGTGGACGGAGCCCGGCGGACCTTCGTAGGCCGGGCCGAAGTTCACGGTGCCGGTGGCGCCCCGCTCCCCGGTTTGCTCGATCCGGATCGGGGGCGCCAGCGGATTGGAGAGCCCGATCAGCGGGCTCTGGTCGAAGAAGGCACCGACGTTGCCGGCGTTGGCGGATTCGCTGAAGCCCTCGTAGCGTTTCAGACGCTCGTGGCCGGCGAGCCGCTCGGCATAGCGTTCGAGCGCGTCGGCGGCGGCGCGTAGCTCGGCCTCCGGGGCGTTGCTCTGCACCAGGCGTCCGATCACCTGGCGCATCGCGGCGGCCAGGCGGCGCTTCTCGGCCCACGCCCCCATCGCCTCCTTCTCGGGCGAGAGCTCCCAGTGCATCCTGCGATCGAAATTCGGCGGATTCGGGTCGGTCAACGTCTACCTCCGCGATGCGGCTTCGGACCGGGACCGGATTGTAGGGGTCCCCGGCTCGCCGCCCAGTTTCCGCCGAATGTGACCCGATCGCCATCCAATGTGACCGGATCCGACACACGCATCGGGTGCAATCGGAACAGCCCGGGCTCGCGCTTCGGGTGAGGTGGGGGCGAGAGGAGTATTCCGATGCAATCCGTCCACTGCACGACCAATCGTTGCCACGTCTGTGGCTTCACCGAGATCCGCGTCGACGAGGCCGTCGACCGCGAGCTCGTGGTGCTGGCCGAATGCCCGCGCTGCGAGCACCGCTGGATCGGTCCAGTGCCGCCGGCCTGGGATGCGGCAGGCTCGCGTCATCCCGTTCGCGTCGCTCCGGAGGTTGCCTCCGCAGCGTGATACTGTCGGGCCGTGAGGCTCCTGCTCTATACGGGAAAGGGCGGTGTCGGCAAGACGACCACGGCGGCCGCGACGGGCGCGGTCGCGGCCGCGCGCGGCCGCCGCACCCTCGTGGTTTCCGCCGACGCCGCACACAGTCTGGGAGACGTCTTCGATTGCAGACTGGCGCCGCAGCCAGCCGAGGTCGGTCCGCGCCTCGATGCCGTCGAGATCGACGCGCGGGTGGAGATGCGCCGACGTTGGGGGCGAATCCAGGAGTTCCTCGTCTCCCTCTTTGCCTTTCACGGCATCGACGGGGGGGTCGCCGAGGAGCTGGCGCTCATGCCCGGTGCGGAGGAGATCACCACCCTCCTCGCGGTGGAGGAGTACGCCGCCGCTGCTGACTACGATCTCATCGTCGTCGATTGCGCACCCACCGACTCCACGCTGCGCCTGGTCACGCTTCCGGACATCGCTCACCGTCTGGTCCGCATCGCCTTGCCCGTGATGACCGCGCTGTCCGGGGTCGCCACGCCGGTCGCGCGGGCGATCGTGTCCATGCCCCTGCCCGACGCCCGCGTCTTTCGCGAAGCCGACCGGTTCCTCTACCGGCAGCTGTCGGACCTGCAGCGCCGGCTCCAGGATCCATCCACCAGTGTGCGAATGGTGGTCACTCCCGAACGCATGGTGATCGACGAGGCGCTCCGCGCCCACACGGATCTCGCCCTGTTCGAAGTCGGCTGTGACGCCGTCGTCATGAACCGCCTGCTTCCCGCGTCGGCGGGGGAGGAGCGGTTCTTCGAGGAGTGGGTTCGCCTTCAGGCGGTGCGGCTCGACGAGGTGGCTCGATCCTTCGCTCCCCTTCCGGTCCTGTGCGCGCCCCTGGCCGAGCAGGAAGTGTGTGGGATCGCCGCGCTGACGGAGCACGGGGACCGCATTTTCGGCGAGACCGATCCGGCTGCGACCCTGTGCGCAGCACCGCGCGTCCGTTTCCGCCGGGAGGGTGCGCAGTACGTGGCGATCGTTCCGCTGCCCCACGCGCAGCCCGAGCGGCTCGACGTCGCGAAGGTCGACGACGAGCTGACGATCACGACGGATTCGCGCCGGCGGCTGCTCAAGCTCCCGCGTCGCTTCGCCCCCCTCTCGCTGCAATCCGCGCGGATCGAAGGCGCCTCCATGAAGATCGTCTTCGAGCCGCCGCCTGCGGCGGCGCGAGCTCCCTGAGATGCGCGTCCTGCTTCACACCGGGAAGGGAGGGGTCGGCAAGACGAGCCTGGCCGTTGCCACCGCGATCGGCGCCGCGGAACACGGACATCGCGTCTTCCTGCTGTCGACGGATTCCGCGCACAGCGTCGGCGATGCGCTCGGGCGGCGCGTCGGACCCGAGGCCGTCGAAGTCGCACCGGGCGTGGTGGCGCAGGAGGTCGCGGCGCTCTCCGAGCTCGATCGTTCGTGGGCGGCGATCCAGGCGTTCTTCCGGCAGCTCCTGCGCGAGGACGCCGACGAGATGGTGGCCGAAGAGCTGCTGGTCTTTCCCGGTCTCGAAGAGATCGTCGCTCTGCGGGCGGTGAAGGCGGTCGAGGCGACCGGCGAGTACGACGTCTGTGTCGTCGACTGCGCGCCCACCGGTTCCACCCTGCGGCTGTTGCGTTTGCCGGACGTGTTGCGCTTCTTCATGGACAACGTCTTCGAGTGGAAGCGCCGCGCGGCGCGCGCGATTCGGCCGATGGCCAATCGCGTCGGAGTGGGGAATTTCATCGCGCCGGACGAAGTGTTCGCCGCCTTCGAGGTGCTGTACCGCGACATCGAGGACGTCGGTCAGATCCTGCTCGACGTCGATCGCACCAGCGCGCGGCTCGTCGTGAATCCGGCCCGGGTCGTGGTGGCCGAGACCCGTCGTTCGTTCGCCTACCTGAGCCTATACGGTGTCGCAACGGACGCGGTGTTGATCAACCGCGTGCTGCCGCCGGCAGCGTCGACCGGATACTTCGCGCGCTGGGCCGCGCTCGAGCAACGCGAATTGCTGGAGATCGACCAGTCCTTTCCCGTTCCCCGATTTCGCGTTCCGCTGCACAGCGTCGAGCCCATCGGCGTCGATGCGCTTCGGGAGATCGCGCACGAGACGTTCGGGGACCGCGACCCGGCCGCGCTCCACTCTCGCAGCCGGCCGATTCGGCTGACCCGACGCGACGGGCGCCTGTTGCTCGAGATCGACCTTCACCACGCGGAGCCGGGGGAGGTCGACGTATCGACGAACGGCGGGGATCTGGTCGTGCGGGTCCGCGACTTCCAACGCCGTATCAGCCTGCCCGACTCGGTGGTGGGTTGCCGCATGGCGGGGGTGTCGATCGAGAAGGGCGTTCTCGCGGTTTCGTTCGATTCGCTGTGAGCGGGGCGCGCAGCACCCACCCGCGATATCGTCCGCTCATCGGAGTCCGGCGAGGTTTCGAGATCGTCCCGTCACACAAAGAGGAGGGTGGATGCGAATTGCAATACTTTCACGCGGATCGAAGCTCTACAGCACGCGTCGTCTGAAGGAAGCCGCCGAGAAGCGCGGCCACGAGGCTCGCGTCCTGAACACACTCGCCTTCACGATCGAGGTTGCGCGCCGCTCGCCGCGCCTCTACTACCGCAACAAGAAGCTCTCGCACTACGATGCGGTCATCCCGCGCATCGGTGCGTCCGTCACCTTTTTCGGAACGGCAGTCCTGCGCCAGTTCGAGCAGATGGGAACCTTCTGCCTCAATCCGTCCCATGCCATCTCGGTGTCGCGCGACAAGCTCCGCGCGCTGCAGGTGCTGAGCCGACACAACATCGGAATCCCCACGACTCTCTTCGTTCGCCAGGTATCGGAGATCCTGCCCGGAATCGATCGGATGGGCGGACCGCCCGTGGTCGTGAAGCTGCTCGAAGGAACGCAGGGGATCGGTGTCATCCTGGCGGACTCCACCAAGGTGGCCGAGGCGATCATCGAGACGTTGGCCGGACCGGGCAAGATGAGCGTGCTGCTGCAGCAGTTCGTGTCCGAGAGCAAGGGACGCGACATCCGCGCCTTCGTGGTGGGCAATCGCGTCGTCGCGGCCATGCGGCGAACGGCGGCCGGAGACGAATTTCGGAGCAACATCCATCGCGGGGGCTCTGCCGATGTCGTCGAGCTCGACGAGGACTACAAGCGCACCGCGATTCATGCGGCCCAGATCATGGGGCTGCGCGTCGCCGGCGTCGATCTGCTCGAAGGCAAGGACGGTCCGATCCTGATGGAGGTGAATTCGTCGCCCGGGCTCGAAGGAATCGAAGCCGCGACCGGCGTCGACGTCGCGGGTGAGATCATCACCCTGATCGAAGAAGAGGTTCTCTTTCCCGAGATCGACATCCGCCAGCGGCTCACGCTCCAGAGCGGGTACGGCGTGATGGAGGTGCCGGTGGACGAGACCTCCGAACTCTGCGGCAAGACGATCCGCGGAAGTGGGCTGCGGGAACGCGACGTGTTGGTGCTGACGATCCAGCGCGGCGGCGTCACGATTCCGAATCCGCGCACCGATCGCGAGATCCTGACCGGCGACGTTCTGCTCTGCTTCGGCAAGAATCTCACCTTGAAGGGGTTCGCGCGTTCGCGGCGCCCCAAGAAGCGACGCGGCCGAAAATCAGCTGAGGAGGCCCCCGCGCCTGGCGCGGACACCCGAGAAAGTTGATGACCGATCGCAGCGAGCCGATCGTGATCGGTTGGACCGAGTTCGTCGATCTTCCCGAATGGGGGGTTCGCAAGCTTCGCGCCAAGGTCGACACCGGCGCGCGCACCAGCGCGCTTCACGTCGAGAACATCGAGGAGCTACCGCGGGGCTACGTGCGCTTCGACGTCGTTCTGCACCGACAAAAACGGGATCGAAGGATCCACGTCCGGGCCCGGATCACGCGGCGCGGAAGCGTCCGGTCGAGCACCGGCCACCGATCCCACCGGATCTTCGTCGAGACGACGCTTCGTCTCGGGCCGGTGGAGAAGAAGGTCGAGATCAGTCTCGTGGATCGTGAGAAGATGATCCACCGCATGCTCCTCGGCCGCGCGGCGTTGACGGGTCCGTTCCTGATCGACGTCGATCGGCGCCTGACGCAGCGTCGGAAGGTGCGCCGGAAGAAACGCGCGCGGGCATCGTCGAAATGAAGAAGGGATCGCTCGAGATCGCGGGCAACGAGATCGCACCGGGCACGCGGAAACGAATCGAGATCCCCCTCGGCCGGCGCGTGACGGGCGCGAACATCACCCTTCCCGTCGAAGTCGTGAACGGCCGTCACGACGGACCGCGCTTGTTCCTGTGTGCCGCAATCCACGGCGACGAGATCAACGGCGTCGAGATCATCCGCCGTGTCTTGCGCCGGAAGATGGTTCGCGCGCTGCGTGGAGCCGTCATCGCCGTACCCATCGTGAACGTGTTCGGATTCATCGGCCTGTCGCGCTATCTCCCCGACCGACGCGACTTGAACCGCTCCTTTCCAGGCTCGCTGACGGGATCGCTCGCCGCGCGGATCGCGAACACGTTCGTCGAGGAGATCGTCTCCCATTCGACGCACGGGATCGATCTCCACACCGCCGCCGTGCACCGTTCGAATCTTCCGCAGATCCGCGCGTGCCTCGATGACGACGAGACCAAGCGCCTCGCGCACTCGTTCGGCGTTCCGGTGCTGATCAACGCGAACATGCGGGACGGGTCACTCCGGCAGACGGTCTCGGAGCGCAAGATTCCCATGCTTCTCTACGAAGGCGGAGAGGCGCTGCGTTACAACGAGCCGGCGATTCAAGCCGGCGTGAACGGCGTGCTGTCGGTGATGCGCGCACTCGAGATGCTACCGCCGACGAAGCGGCGAAGAGCGGCTCGGAAGCCGTTCATCGCGCGCTCGAGCCATTGGGTGCGCGCCCCCGAATCGGGCATTCTCCGCGCGCGGTCGCCCCTCGGCGCCGCGGTCGACGCCGGCGAGTGTCTCGGCATCGTGGCGGACCCGCTCGGCGCCGAGGAGTTCGAGGTGCACGCCTCGCACAAGGGCATCGTGATCGGACGAACGGAGCTGCCCCTGGTGCGCGGCGGCGACGCGCTCTTCCACATCGCCACCTTCGCCCGGCCCGCGGCGGTCTCGGAATCCCTCGACGACTTCCAGGGTGAACACGGCTGGTTCACCTAGCGGCGTTCATTCCGTCTCGGATCGCCGCAGGTTCTCGGCGACACCGGGGTCGACGCTCTTCAGGTGCAGGTCGCGTTGCGGGAACGGGATGGTGATGCCCGCCTCGTGCAGCTCGTCGTAGATCGCCGAAGCGACGTCGCTCGCAAGTGTCAGCCAGGTCAGGTAGTCGCGGGCCCAGAAACGGAGCTCGAAATCGAGAGAGCTGTCCCCGAATCCCTTGAAGAGGATCATCGGTTCGGGAAATTGGAGGATTCGCTCCTCGCGATCGAGAACCCGCCGCAAGACTTCGATCACATTCGCCGGCCGATTGCCGTACGCGACCCCGACGGGAATCTCGACGCGCCGATGGCGATCGGAGAGGGTCCAGTTGACGAGCTGATCCGAGAGCAGATTCCCGTTGGGAATGATGACCTCGGCGCCCTGGAAGGTTCGAATCGTGCTGGCTCGGATTCCGATCCGCCGCACCTCGCCCAACAGGCCTCCAATCTCGATGTTGTCGCCGACCTGCACCGGGCGCTCATAGAGCAGGATCAGTCCCGACACGAAGTTGTTGACGACGTTCTGCAGGCCGAAGCCGATGCCCACGCCGAGCGCGCCCGCCAGCAGGGCGAACTTCGAGAGGTCGATTCCCGCGGCTCCGAGCGCGAAGAAGAATCCGCCCAGCAGGAGCCCGTAGTGGATCGTCGTGGAGATCGCGTTGCCCACGCCCCGCCGGAGTGAGACGCGCGTGAACACGTCTTCGTCGAGCAGGGTCCGGATCGCGTGGGAGAGAAAGAGGGCCACGACGATCGTCAGCGGGAAGGCCAGCACGCTTCCGAACGAGATCGAGACCGTCCCGACCTCGATGGGCGCCTGCAGGAGGTCGGTGACCGCCGTGAAGGCGAATTCGCGCAGGCCGAAGGATTCGAGGGCGCCGACGGCCCAGAACGAGACGGAGCCGATGGCGACGCTGCGCACGGTCCAGCCCTCGATTCGAGCCGATCGCTCGTGCACCGAGCGCGCCCATTTCAGGCGGTTGCTGCGGAACAGGAGTGACGCCAGGGTCGTGCCGATCCGGTAGACCGCGAATGCGATCAGGGCCAGATAGACGCTCCGGAGCACGCCGCCTCCGAGGAGCTTCGCGAAGGCGACGTAGCCCGTGACGTTGGCCAGCGTCGCGATCCCCAATGCGACGAGGGCGACGCGCAACGCGACCCCCAGCGCGCGAAGGACCGCATCGCTCCGGGGGAGCCGGGGCATGCGCGACGGGCGCAGCATGAACGCGATGAGGCCGACTGCCGCCGCGGTCTCGGCGGCGAAGACACACCGCTCGATGATCTCGAGCGGAGAGATCAGGTCGCGGACCTGATCGACCAGATAGAACGAAACCACGGCCCCGAGCACGCCGCGGTTCGCCTCCGGTATCGCCGGAGCGATCAGGCGGAGCACGGGAAGGACCAGAACGATGCCGAAGGCATTGCGCGCGATCTCGGGCGCGAATGGAATCGCGCCCGGGGCGATGAGTCCCGTACCCAGCAGTGCGACGGAAACCGGCCGTCCGAAGACGCTCGCCGAGCTGTCGAGGCGGTCCGTCTCGATCTTGCGTCGCAGTCGCGTGCCGATGGTGCGCGCCAGGATGAACAGCAGGACGAAGGTGATCGCCATCGAGGCCAGCTCCCGCCAATGCCCCGACGAAAATGCGACGAACGCTTCGTACTCCCCCACGACGTTGTCCCGGAAGAGCCGCAGCGCATCGCCGGGATTCGCGCCGACGACCGCGCTCCACAGCGGCCGCGCGTCGGGCTCGAACAGTCGCGAACGCAGCTCGACCCGCGCGCTCGAGATCCGCTCGATCGCAGACGTGGATTCCACCTCTTCATTGCTCACCGCCGTGAGCAACGTCAGGACGGAATTGCGCCGATTGCGTACGTTCGTCGCCGCGGTGCCGATCCGATCCAGGTTCGCGCGCGCGGCATCGATCACCTGGGCGGGAGCCCGCGTCTCCCGG
>Ga0055480_10000960_pt1 | contig 11252 bp, 12 predicted proteins | sample Muzzi_PWB_D2_FD_57935 | JGI IMG/M metagenome (GOLD analysis project Ga0055480, IMG submission 57935) | Wetland microbial communities from San Francisco Bay, California, USA, that impact long-term carbon sequestration - Muzzi_PWB_D2 | ecosystem: Environmental > Aquatic > Marine > Wetlands ... | reverse complement strand
GCCATGGGTGATGACCTGACCGAAGAATTCCGGCAGCACGTCGAGTCGATATTGTACGGTGTCCGGCGGATGACCTGGCTCATTCAGGATCTGGTCGATACTGCCCGGTTGGAAGGCGGGGAAATTTACCTGCACCTGACAGCCCTGTCGCTGGAATCGTTCTTCAAGGAACTTTTGTCCCGACTCAGCACAGCTCTGGATCTGGACTGCATTGGGGTGACCGTTCCCCGGGACCTGCCGCCGGTGGCCGCCGATGCCGGTCGCCTTGAACGGATCGTCACGAACCTGCTGTCCAATGCCGTCAAATTCTCTCCGCCGGAAAGCCCGATTGCCCTTGAGGTGCAATGCCGGGAAACCGATGTCGTGGTAGCGATCACCGATCGGGGAGGAGGTATCTCGCCGGAGGATCAACCGCGGATTTTCGAACGGTTTTACCGCCCCCGGGGCCAGCGGCGAGTCGACAGCGTCGGCCTGGGGCTCTACATTTCCCGGATGTTGGTCGAGGCCCATGGCGGGACGATCTGGGTCGACAGCGAGCCGGGTCGCGGCAGCACCTTCAGTTTCACTCTCCCTCTGGCATGAATGAAAGCACCCTGTTTTCCCAAGGCTGAGGGCCGATCCCAACGGGCCGGCTCAGATCGCCGCCATCTGCAGCAGATCACCTAATTTTTTGAAGTTCTGCCGCCAGGCATCGCTCCTTGTGCGGCCTGGCACGCTCTTCCCGGCGGTCACTTTCCGGGCCAGGGTGAAATAGTGATTCTGTGCTTTCCTCAGATCGGGTCGCAGGGGCAGCTTGAGAATCGCCGCGGCTGCCTGGACCGTTCCCTCCAATAGATCCGGATCGTCCGGCGACTCTTCCAGCAACTCCAGGAGAATGCCGAGCCTTTCACCCGCGGTCAGGTTGAGGAGGGACGCATCGAGATGGATATCCAGCTTGGTGGCTTCCTCCGCACGCGTTTCGAGTCCTTCGATATCGACCGTGTCGGCCTCCAGGAAGCGACAGAGATCGGCATTGATGACTCTTTCCACCGGAACTCGCAACCCGGCGGGAATCGGCATATGGATGTCCCGCAGAAATCGCATCAGGCCGGCGTGATTGGAGTAGATCTGCTGAAACGAGGCTTCAATTTCTTCCAGGGTCTGGCGCATGATCCGCCGCAGAATAAGTCGCTGCTGATCCCTGAACAAGTGCCAGAGGGTGTAGTTGTGGCTGCCGAAATGACGGTCCATGGCGCGGATGATTTCAGGAATATCGTTGCGCTCGAAAGCTTCCCGCATTTCCCGGGCCATTCCTTTCCAGGTCTGATCGCCGGGGAAGGGGCAGACGCCGGCGTTCAGGGTGTGGCCGCCCAGGTGCAGCACGGCAAAGCTGAACTCCCCCGCATGCCCGGTAATTTCGGAACGGATGCGGGCGGCGCCGACCGAAAGTTTGAGCCTGCCGGCACGGGTCTCTTCATAGGACCGGTTGTGGACCGCGTAGCAATAGAGCATTTCGTCCCGGGGACCGTGCTCGAATTGGGAAGTAATGGCATGGTGGGCAGCAACCCGGATCAGGTCGAGGCGGGTCGGCTTTACGAGCTCTTCGTACACTCGCCGGCCGTTTCCCCATTGGGGCCGATTGCTCGGCGCCGCTTCCAGACGGTGCAGAAATTCCATTTCCAAATCATTCCCTGATGTCTCTTCGGTCAACTGCAACGCCCGGCCGGCATAAGCCAAGATTTGAACTGTTTCGATCCCCGAAATTTCATCGAAGAACCACCCGCAGCTGGTGAACATCAGCATGGCGTGGCGCTGCATCTCCAGCAGCCTCAGGGCTTGAATCCGCTCCGCCTCGTCGAGGACACGACCGGCCTGACGGCGGAGAAATTCGTCGGTGTGGTCGGCAGATCTGTTAAGCAGCAGGTCGATGTATTTGTTGCGGGCCTTCCAGGGGTCGGTAAAAAGCCCTTTTGCGGCCCGTTGGTAATGATCCGCCAGTTCGTCCCTGAGCCAGTTGAGGGCTTTTCGCAGGGGCGCGCGCCAAGCCTGGGACCACCCCTTCTCATCCGATAGCCGGCACCCGCAGTCGGAGCGCCAGCGCTCGACGCCGTGGGCGCAGCTCCAGGACGATTCCTCCCTGATCCGCACTTCCCGGGTCGGCGGGTGCCGGGACAGGAACTCGCCGTAATTGGTCAGGGCGACATCTTCGCGGGTTTCAATCTGCTCCAGACAATAGGCCAGCGCCATGTCGCCGAAGCGGTGATGGTGTCCGTAGGTCTCGCCGTCGGTGGCGATATGCGCCAACTGCGTACCCGGCCCGGGTTCGAGGGTTCCGAGGAGGCGCTGGGCGAATCTCCCGCCGTTGCGGAGCAGGTCTCCGAAAGCCACATCCCGGGCCAGCGACCCGTTATAAAAAAAGACCACGATGCTTCGGCCCGAAGGGAGCGGGCAGAGATAGGGAACCCTCGGGTCGATGCCGTTTTGGCCGACCGGCTGCCATTGATCCTCGCCGAGGGGACGAACCTGAGACGCCTGGTGAGGTGCCAGGAGCGTAAAGGCTATTTTCTGCTCGGCCAGGATTTCCAGCGTTTCCAGGTCAACGGCCGTTTCCGGCAGCCAGAGGCCTTCCGGTGGGCGTTTGAAGCGATGCCGGAAGTCGCGGATGCCCCAGATCACCTGGGTCTCCTTGTCCCGCCGGCTGGCCAGGGGCATGATCAGGTGATTGTATGCCTGCGCCAGGGCGGCCCCGTGCCCCCCGAAACGGTCCAGGCTCTGCCGGTCCGCGGCCAGAATTGCACGGTAGGTCTCGGACTGATGGCGTTCCAGCCAGGAAAGGAGCGTCGGGCCGAAATTGAAGCTGATCTTGGCGTAGTTGTTGACGATGTCAATGATCCGGTTCCGGCTGTCGAGGATGCGGGAGGTGGCATTGGGCTCGTAGCACTCGGCGGTGATCCGTTGATTCCAGTCGTGAAAGGGGAAAGCCGAATCCTGAACCTCGACCTCCTCCAGCCAGGGATTTTCCCGTGGCGGTTGGTAGAAATGGGCATGGATGCAGACGTATCGATTCATGAATATTCCTTGGGACCCGAAATCCCGGATCCATGTTGAATTTTGTCCAACTTATACCAGGGAACACCTTGCAGGCAAGCTGTTGTCGAGACGGGAAAGACGGGACCAGGGGAGCCCAGAGTTCATTCCCGCCGTCGCCGGGATGCAGGTGTTTTCAAATCCTTGAGCAACGGCTCTCCGTCTTTCGACCATGGAATAAACGATGTTATACTTTCTGCCGCCGTCGGTGTTCTCCGCCTAATTCGCTTTATACACATCAAACCGAGGCCCCGCTGCTGGTTTGTTTCCCATCATTCTGATTACCATCCTGACCTTTTCAGCCATCTATGCGCCCCAACCCCTGTTGCCGACCATTGCCGCCGACCTTGGCGTCGATGGTGATGTCGCGGCGCTGCTGATCACCGCCGTTTTTTTGCCCCTTGCCGTGGCTCCTCTTTTTTACGGTTATATTCTCGAATCATTTTCGCCCCGAAAATTATTGCGGGTTGCAGTGGCCTTGATGGGCGTTTCGGAAGTCCTCTTCTATTTCGCGCCCACTTTTGAACTATTGCTGGCGGTAAGGGTGTTCCAGGGCCTGTTGATTCCAGGGATATTGACGTCGCTGATGACCTACGTCTCGCTGGTCTACAAAGGCGATTCGGTGCAGCGGGCCATGGGAATCTATATCGCCGCGACCATCTTCGGAGGATTCATCGGTCGGGCTTTGTCCGGATTGATCGCGACCGGCCTGGGCTGGCGGTTCAGCTTTCTCTTTCTGGCGGCCAGCTTCAGTATCGGATTCGCGGCCCTCGGCCGGCTCCGGGGCGAAGGTCGAGTCAACATGGCGCGCCCTGAATTACGGACCCTCGCCAGGGTCTTTCAGCATTGGCATTTCTGGAGGGTCTACCTCCTGGTGTTCTGTCTCTTTTTCGTTTTTGCCGCGGTCATGAATTTTCTTCCCTTTCGCCTGGTCGAAATCTCCCCGTCCGCAGACGAATTTCGCATCGGCATGATGTATTCAGGCTATTTAATGGGAATCATGACCGCTCTGAATGCGCCGGCCCTGTGCCGCCACCTGGGGGGAGAGCCAAGAGCCATGAGGATCGGCATGGCCGTTTATGCCGTTGCCCTCTTGGCTCTGGCTTTTCCGAGCATCCCGACCCTGTTCGGTTTCATGTTTCTTTTCTGCGGGGCCATGTTCCTGGTTCACGCCACTGCTTCCGGTTTTCTGAACCGCTATGCGGAAGGCAACAAGGGCATCGTCAACGGTCTTTACGTCGCTTTTTATTATGGTGGGGGCACCCTGGGGTCGTGGCTGCCTGGTCTGGTCTACCGGCATTCGGGATGGACCCCATTCCTGGTCGTTTTGGCGGCGCTGGCCGGCGTTGGTCTGATGCTCCTGGTGAGGCTGGAAAAAGGAGGGTATCGGGCAGAGGAAGGAGGCGGTTGACAGGGGCGCGGCAAAGGTTTAGGGTTGACCGATTCTAGGCCAAAATTACCAACAGAAAGGACTCATTATGCATCAGCGATTGACTGCCCTATTCGTCGGTTTCCTGGTTCTTGCCCTCACCGGAGCCTGTACCGCAAAGGAACCGGAACAAGCCAAAATGACCGAACTGAAGGATTTCAATGCCAAAGCCAGCTACAGCATCGGCATGAAGATGGCGGGCGATTTTCAGAAACAGGGCTTTGCCGTCGATCCCGACGCCCTGGCCCAGGGGATGAAAGACGTCATGGCGGGCGAAAAGACCCTCCTAACCGATGAAGAGGTGATGGCCACAATCAAGGAGCTTCAGCAGAAAATGAAGGCCGAACGCCAGGCCAAGGCTGATAAGATGAGCCAGGAAAACCTGGCAGCCGGCCAGAAATTTCTGGAAGAAAACAAGATCAAGGAAGGGGTGGTGACCCTGCCGAGCGGACTGCAATACGAAGTTCTCCAATCCGGCCAGGGCAAATCGCCCAGTGTCGGAGATAAGGTCTCGGTGCACTATCGGGGCGCCCTGCTGGACGGGACGGAGTTCGACAGTTCTTATAAACGGGGTGAACCGGCGACTCTGGACCTGACCCGGATCATCAAGGGCTGGCAGGAAGCGTTGCCGATGATGAAGGAAGGGGACAAGTGGCGGCTGTTCATTCCTGCCGATCTCGCCTATGGGGAGCGCGGTGCCGGTTCGCAGATCGGCCCCAATTCAACCTTGATTTTCGAAGTCGAACTTATCAAGGTCAATCCCGAGCCCCAGGCCAAAAAACCCTGAGTTCAGCTCAGACGGACAGGTGATGCCAATGGTCGGACCCTACGGGAAAAGTTCCCCGCTGCCGGGACGGGCGGCGGACATTCTGACCTTCTGGTTTGGCGATGACCCGACCCTGCCGGTTACTCCGGAGCGTCGCCGCCTTTGGTTCGGCGGCGCTCCGGAGATCGATCGGGAGATCACGAGCCGATTCGCGGATGACCTGCAGCAGGCCTCTGCCGGAAACTATTCCGGATGGTCGCAGACTTCCCGGAGCGCCCTCGCCCTGCTGCTCCTTTTCGATCAGTTTCCGCGCAATATTTATCGGGGCTCCGGTGAAGCCTATTCCTACGACCCCGGCGCCCGGAAAATCTGTCTCGATGGGTTGTCCACCGGCAGCGACACCGAGCTGGATATTCTCGAACGGGCGTTCTTCTACCTTCCCCTGGAGCACAGCGAAGACCTGGCCCTGCAGGACCGGTCGGTGGCGCTTTACCAGAAACTTCTGGATGAGGCGCCGGATGAACACGCGGAAACCTGCCGGGGTTTTCTCGACTATGCCCTGCGCCACCGGGAGATCATCGAGCGGTTCGGGCACTTTCCGCACCGCAACCAGGCTCTTGGCCGGCCTTCCACCCGCGAGGAAGATGCCTTTCTCACCCAGCCCGGGTCATCTTTTTGACCTGTTCCCCTCCCGCTCCGGCGCAGATCGTTCGTAAACCAGAAAGTCTCCGCTCGGAATCCATATCCCGTTAATGTCGGGGCAATTCCAATAATAAACCCATGCAGTGGTGAGCCGCCCGTCGGCCAGGACCGCTTCGGTCTGTCGCCTCAGGTAGACGCTGTGCGCTTCATCCTGCGGATCGTATTCCTCCAGGGCGTCCAGGTCGCGAAGGGTTTCCTTCCGGTAACGCGGATCGAGATCCATCAGGTCGCCGGCGACCCGGCCGGCTTCGGGGAGAAGATAGGGATAGCCCCCGTCCGGGACGAAATAGAGACGGCCGGTCACCGTGGCCGGGACCGAGGCGAGGATCCGGCCGAACAGGAAGCGGTTAAAATTTTTCTGGCCGGGGCGGAGGGTGCCGTAGACGAAGACGGGCCAGGTTCGGTCGGAGACTAAAGTGGTGGGATGGTCCTGCTTGGGCATCTGTTGAATATGGGGGTTGCAGACGGACGATTGACGCCGGGCCGAAAGACCTGGATCAATCCCCGCCGGGAGGTTCTGTTTCCCGTTCCAGCCAGGCAACAGCCTCTTCCAAGCTGCAGCTGCGGGCCAGTTTGACGAGACCGACTACATCGCCCTGGGCGCCGCAGCGGAAACATTGAAAGCCGCCGTCCTGGATCACCAGATCGGCCCGGCGCGGACTTTCGGTTCGGCATCCCGGACAATAGAAATGTTTCCCGGAACTGCCCAGTCCCAGATCCCGGGCGATTTTCTTGATTTCCTCGGGATCCTGGATCCGCTGATCCCATTCATGGCGAAGGTCGGTCATTGTCCTGTTTTCCGGATGGGCCGGCTCAGGTAAAAAAGGCGCCCTGGCGGGCGCCCTTGGTTCCTTATTCAGCAGCTTTCCAGTGACCGTGGATGTTGCAGTATTCCCTGGCGGTGACGTTTTTAGCAGAGATGGAGAAGACCGCTTCTGGCTTGCCGCCGGGCTTGAGGAACTCCCGGTAGGCTTTGCCGTCGGCCAGAATTTCGATCCACTCGATGTAATGTTCCTCCTGCATCGGGTGGGGAACACTGCCAATTTTGACCGTGATGGTGCCGTTGCTCCGTTCGATCACCGGGACATGCTTCTCCACCGCAGCGTCGGTGGTGTTTTCACTCATCAGGGTCATTTTTTGATTGCAGCAAACCAGGGGAGCGGCCCCGCCGTGGAGTACCTCGACGATGTTGCCGCAAATTTCACATTTGTAAACTTCCAATTGCTTGGCCATAAACAGAACCTCCTCGGTATTTGGGGATAAAACGGACCGGCAGTTGGGACCATTTCGCCCGTTCGCCGGTCCGTCGGTATCTTGGTTAAACTATCATATTCGGCATCGGTTGCAACCCCATTCGCAACCGAATCGTTGAGCTCTCTTTTCCTGAATCGGGAAAGCCGCCAATAAACAGTCTCCGCGTGGCCATCGGATCGGTCAGACAGGGATTCCGAAATTTCGGAAAGACAAAAAAAGGGCCCCGGTCGAGGGGCCCTTTTTCGTTTTTCAGTCTGCTGAAACTACTTTTTGTGGCAATCCTTGCAACCGGTGGGGCCGTTCATCTTTTTGTGGCACCCCTTGCATTGATCGTGGAAAGCATCCTTGGCTTTGGGGGCTGCCGGGTCGACACCGTGGCAGGCCTTGCAGGTCCCTGCCTCGACGCCTTTGTGATGGCAGGTGGCGCAGTCCGACACCTTGGTCTTATGGGCGGCGTGGTCGAAAGAGACGGCGCCCATTTTGGTGTCGTAGGTGACCTTGGCCGGCCCGTCGGCGGCAATCGCGACCCCTGCAGCAAAACAGACCAGAAGAACGGCTAGCAACAACTTTTTCATTCCTTACCTCCTCGTTAGGTTTAAAAATTAAACGGAAATAAAAATAAAATTATAATTAGAATTTGTCAAGAAATAATTCGGAGGGGCCAAAAAAAGAAGTGTGCGCCCCCAACGGAGGGGGCGCACACAAAATAAGGAGGTAAGGAAATGAAGAAGGTGCTTCTATAGAAACATAAAATTAATCTTTTGCAAGACACTTTCTGGGAAAAATTTCAGAAAAGAGTTCCACGGGTCCTTTCAACTCATCTTTTCCGCCAGGTAGCACTGGACGCCGACCTGCCCGATCTGATCCTGCTGGGATTCGAGCCAGTCAATATGCTCCTCTTCTTCCTTCAGGATGGCCTCAAGCAAGGTCTTGGTGCCATTGTCTCCGAGTTCGGCAGCCAGCTTGATGGTCTTGTTGTACCCTTTGATGGCATCCTCTTCCGCGTTCCAGTCTTTCTGGTGGATCTCCTCGATCTTGGTGCCGATGGTGATTGGCCCGAGCTTGGAAACGACCGGCCGTCCCTCCAGGAACAGGATGCGCTCGATCAGTTTCTCGGCATGCTTCATCTCATCGATGGAACGTTTTTTGATCGCCTGATGGAGGGGACCGTAACCCCAATCTTCGCACATTTCACCGTGCACGAAATATTGGTTAATGGCGCCCAGTTCCTCGGCCAGCCGTGCGTTCAGTTCCTTGATCAGTTTTTCGTTTCCTTTCATGGCGTCTCTCCGGGTTGGGTAGGGGATAAACTCATTGGATCATTCCGCTATCGAATTCCGATCAAGATTATCGTTTATCAGGAAGTTTTCAACCGGCCGATCTCGTGATTCGGCAGACTTATCCCTTCCTGGGGAAACCGGTAAAATGTTTCAGGTTTGAAGCTGGGACAATGTGAGTCCGACCCATTGTGGGTCCGAAAGCTTATCGCTTCGGTTCGGTCACCAGGCGTTGACCGCCTCGTCGGCCAAAACCTTGGCGAGTTTGTCCTGGACCTGATGCAACCTCTCCCCGGTTAGGGCGGCGATGTTTCGCATGAAGATGTAGGCCAGATGATAATTTGTCTCGAAGATCAGATGGAGGGTGTCCCGGTCGATCTCGAGCAAAGTGGTTTCCCCTCGGCAGTATCCGGAGAGCCGATATTGATGTGGCGGCACAATTGCCGACCAGCCGACAGCATCACCTGGCTTCCGTGAAGCTATTTTCGTGTCGGCGTTCTCCCGTTGAGGCATTTCAAAGTGGAGATCAATACTCCCCTTCAGGATGAAGTACAGCTTGGTTGCTTCGGTCTGCTCCATGAAAAGGTTGGTGCCGTTCGGATAGGTCATCTTCTGGCACCGGCGTAGAAATGCTTCCGTTTCATCGGGCGCAAACCCCTTGAACAACCCCTCTGCAAACAGTTCCGCGGGGTCTCCCATAAGCCCACCTCCCTTTCCCGTTTTATTTGCCAACGTCTAATTTGTTGCTCTGCTTCAGGTCGTCATTTCGGCTAAGACCTTCTCTCCTTTACAAGGATACCCGCTATTAAGCTGTTTGCATGGGATTGGCTCGGGAACAAGGAAAGGAAATAGGGTTTCTGAATATTTTAGCGATAGGTCGTCAGAGAAAATGAGGGGCTTGTGGAAAGTATCCAGGATAGCAGACGGAGGGGGGGTGCAGTTTTAAACTGTCTTTATGTGGTGAGCCTATGGGATGGATCGGCCATAAGGCGGGCCGAAACATCAAAATTCACCCCCTCTCGGGTCGAGAGGGTTTTTGCCAAGATGATAGACAATGACCAAATCGGATTCCGGCGGAAATCTACCAGAACCTCACCCGGCCGGTATCGACGTGCACGAAGTCCGAATCGGGGTAGTAGCCGACCCCGCCGGTTTTCATGGACAGGGCGGTTTTACGCAGGAGGGCCAGGTCCCGTCCGGGGATACGCAGGTCGATGGCCTTGCCGTCCATGTGCAGGCTGTGCTTGGCGACGCCATTGCTGGTCTGGCGGAGTTTCCGGTTTGAGGCAGGGGAACGATAGCCCGAAATGACGTGGATGGGTTCCTTGGTATCGAGACGCTGCCGGATACGGTGCACCAGGAGGAACAGGTCGGGGTCAATTTCTTCGACCTGCCCGGTGCGGTGGTCGCGCAACAGAACGTTCAGGTTGGTCAACGCGTCCGGGACGAATTTTCCGTCGGCCCAGAAAACTGTTTTTTTGACCTGTTCGCCGGTATGGGTATTGTAAAAAGAAAGGGCTTTTTCGGATGCCCCGGCGGGAGCAAACCGGGCCCAGGCGGGAAGAGGCATGGCCAGGCCCACGGCGGAAAGCAGACCGGCCTTAAGCAGGGTCCGGCGGTCGAAATCGGGTGGGGCGACTCGGCGGCTCGGGGTCATCGGCATTTAAGTCGGAAATTGATCTGGTTGAATTTCGAACCCAAATTCGGCGCTAAAGACCGGTTTCGGTTCGTGGCGAAAAACAAAACAAACTTGCTCATTAAAATAGCAAAAACCGATCCAAGTCAAGTTTGAATGGGATTGTTTTGCTCCAGAATCAACGGAACCAGAACGAACTACCTGAAAAATAAAGAAAATCCCAAAAACATTTTTTGAGGTTTGCTCTTTTGAAACAAATGGCTCGAGCGAGAAATGCGCAAAAAAGTCAGCGGCCGGTGCGCTAAATGGCGGCAGAAGGGGACAAAAACTAAGACGCCCTCATCGCCTCTGAGGCTTACGGGTTCAGAGGCGTTCAGGGCTTAGTGCTGGAGGAGAGGTTTGGCGGAAACTGCCTGGTTCAGGGTCCGCAGAATCTCCCGGTTGGCCTCGTTCAGATGGAACGCGGTCAAGGGAAAGATCCTTCCGCAGTCGGGGCATTCTCTTTCCAGGTGAAACCGGACCTTCCGGGCATCCATGGAATGCCGAGCCTGGCACTGGGGACATTGGATGGTAATGCTGGGTTGATTCGACATATGGCAACCCCTCCCGAAAAAAGCATAAAATTGCCATTATGTTTAACCGAATAATTTTTTTTTACAAGCGTATAAATAAAAAAACCGAAAATATTTTTCACATCATCTTGAGGTTTAATTAAGCGAATACCCAATATGATGTATGGAAATTCGCCACGGTTTAAATTTCGGCATCCGAAGGAATGCCGGCTCTTTTCGGTTATCCATATGATATCTATCGGGTTTGCGTATGCATCAAATCTGCATTCAATCGGAAAGATACTCATTCAATCAGGCTTCGCGCCAGGTAATATTCAACGTTGTTTTCCCTTTTCGGCTGCACCGGCCTGAGCGGAAAAACACGTCACGGTCAATCCGATTGAACCGGGTTGCCGGAAGCCTGTTCTGGGCGCCACAAATATCCTTTCAGCCGGACGGCATTCTGGATCAGGGCCACGGCGGCGAATCGCATAAGATAAGGATCGGTAAGCTTCAGGAATCGGTAAGCATGCCAGGGGTAGATCTGTTGTCGATAGATGGGGCAGGGGGC
>Ga0055480_10000958_pt1 | contig 11260 bp, 9 predicted proteins | sample Muzzi_PWB_D2_FD_57935 | JGI IMG/M metagenome (GOLD analysis project Ga0055480, IMG submission 57935) | Wetland microbial communities from San Francisco Bay, California, USA, that impact long-term carbon sequestration - Muzzi_PWB_D2 | ecosystem: Environmental > Aquatic > Marine > Wetlands ... | reverse complement strand
CCATCCACCTGGCGGAAAACCAAGTGCGCATGTCCGGCATCAAGATCGAGCTGCAGGTCACCGAAAACCTGCCGCAAATCCACGGTGACGGCCAGAAGCTGCAACAGGTCCTTTTGAACCTCATCCTAAACGCCGTGGATGCATCCAGCAAGGGCAGCAAGATCCAGGTCATTGCCCTGCCCCATGACAACGCCGATCATATCGCCATCAAAATCGTCGATTACGGTCAGGGCATACCCAGTCACATTCTGCCTTCGATTTTCGATCCCTTCTTCACCACCAAAGCCAAAGGCAAAGGCACGGGGCTTGGTTTGAGCGTATCCCAGGGTATCGTGGCCAAACACGGCGGCAAGATTCTGGTCAGCAGTGAAGAGGGCAGCGGCTCCATTTTCACCGTGGTGCTGCCGGTCACCACCTTCCCAAGGAAAATACCCGGCTTTTAGATCAGGAATTCGTCCGTGAAATCCGCCGATGGCGGGCACACATTCTATAGAAAATTTCCACTCACCAATACATTTGTCTTCATAGACGACATCATCTCTTCTTCAGCGGTATCAATCACGCCCCCGTACCGGGATTAGAATATAACCCGCACACCGCCCAATTCCTGGATGGAAAAATTGTGCTTTTCTTCCGGGGCACCGATGAAGATGTTGTTTACTGCCACACCATATTCCCGCGACAAGGTGTCGATGATCTCCGGGCCAAAGCGGCCCTGGCGGCTGTGAAATTCAACCTGAAGCATGGGAAAGATCTGACCTATCGGTTCCAGGCATTTTTCAATGGCTTCGCTTTCGTCATATTCCGGCTCGCTGTATAGATGAAACACCACGATGGAGCGACTGGATTCGTTCTGCAGGATGTAGTTGAACGCATCGTGCAGACGTCCCATATTGGCCCCGCGGGTAAATACCATCACCTTTTGGTTCGTGATGGCGCTGATGTGATCCAGAACCATGGTCCGCCATACCAGCAGTCGGGTCATCATGTTGTTGAGCACCTGCAGGATGGCTTTGAGCAACGGGATGCGAAGATACATCATGACCACCAGCAGGATAGTGGGAATAAAATAGCGCAGGAAGAACATCAGGTTTTTATAATCGATGATAACGTTGCCCACCATGCCCAGGCTGGTGGCGGTGATGGCCACCAGGATGGTGAGCCAACCGGCCCGGTAAGTGCGTTTGAGTTCCCTGCGGCGGATTTTAAGCAGGATGTTGCCCAGGCCGAAGAGCGTCATGACACCCAGAAAGGAGATGGTGTAGACGCCGGCCAGCGAGAGCAGGCTGCCGCCGGTGACGATGAGAATCGATGAACACAACAGGAAAAAGGCGATGATGATCCGGTGGGAAGTGCCCCGCCGGTTTTTTTTCAGCAGGAACTGGGGCAGGCACTGGTCCAGGGCCATGCGCTGCACCAGGCCGGTGACGCCCACAAAGCTTGTGAGGACGGCACCGGCAAGTACCAGGGCGGCATCGACCACCAGCACGGCACGAAAAGCCTGGCCGCCCATCAGGAAAGCCATATGGGACAGCAGATTTTCCTTGTAAACGACGATCTGATCGATGGGCAGCAGGTTCAGCGAAAGAATAGAGGTCAGCGGATTGATGACGGCCACGGCGATGAGCATGTTGCGCAGGGTCTTTCTGAAAACGCCGGCCTTCTGTTCTTCGACAAAATTGGCCGAGCTTTCAAAACCGCTGATGCCCAGCAGCGCGGCGCTGAACCCCAACGCCAGGGCGATCAGCAGCCCGTTGCCATCCGGCAGAGTCGTCAGGTTGGCCTTGAAGATATGAAAATCCGAGGGAATACTGAAAAATCCAATGGCGCAAAAGAGCGCCAGCGTTGTCATGTGAAGGATGAAAATCGACAGCGCCACCACGGCTGACTCAGTGATACCGACGATGGCCAGGAGGGCAAAAACGGCCAGCACGATAACAGTGGCGGTCATCACACTGAAGTGCGGATAGAGCGAGTACAGGTAGTCGATGCCGGTTTTGGCCGAAATGACGGCGGTGGCGACATAAGACAAAATGGTCATGCAGGCCGACAGCGCGGCGGCAAACTTGGACGTGGAGTTGAGCAGACAATTGTAGGTCCCGCCGTTGAGGGGCAGTGCTTCAACCACTTCGATGTAGACCATCTTGTAGAGATAGAGCACGCCGACGACCATCAGCAGGACCACCGGCGCCATCACACCGGCAAACACGGCTGCGATGGCCGATACATACAGGCACGAAGAGGTAATGTCATTGCCACAGATGCCGGTAGCCAGCCATTGACTGAGTCTTTTGTGCGGCGAGCCCCCCACCATCAGTTCGGCGGGGGTCGCTTTGGTGCCGGCCGGCGCATCGGGCTTTGCGACGAATAATCCCAAAATATGTCCTTTGGCTGCAGGTTCAACAAAGGCCGATGGCGGTGTTGAGTTTGGTCCACCAATCGGCCGTTAAAATCGCAGCTTTAATTTGGCATATTTTTTTTCAAGTTGCAATTTAACAGAACACCCACCGACCCCCACCCACCAACGATCTGCGGCAAATGATCCCCAATGGCCGAGGACAGAACCCATAAATTTACGATGCATATTGCAACATGTCTGTCCTTTTCTGCTTGACAATCATGATTGAAGCGGATAATAGAAACTGACTGAGCACTCAGTTAGATTAATTTCGTCCGATGTTTTTTGAGTGCCGCAAGGTTGCCATGTCAAAAAAGTCAGACATCTTGCACGCTGCCACACGCCTGTTGGCCGCCAAAGGGTACAAAGAGTCCTCCATGGCGGAACTGGCCAGAATCACCGGTGTCGCCCAGGGCACTATCTTCTATCATTACAAAAACAAAGAAGAACTATTCCTCTCCATCCTGGAAGCTTTCAAAAAAGATATTGTTGCCGAGTTCAATCAGTACCAGCAGGGGGATCACTATAAACCCGGCCTTGAGATGATTGAAGATGTGATCTCCTTTTATCTTCACATGGTCAGCAGAATGGAAGACCGCTTCATGTTGCTGCATCGACATGATGCCTATGAGTTGGCTCGCGGCAACAGCACCTGCCATGACTATCTCGAAGCGATTTACAACTGCTTGATCGACATTTTCGAACAGCCCATCATTCTTGGGCAGCAAAACGGATTCATTCGTTCCGCACCGGCGCGCAGAATGGCCATGATCATTTTTACCATGGTGGACGGTCTCGTACGCTTTAACACATATAACATTTACGACGCAGGCGTTTTGTATGACGAACTGGTGCAATCCTGCAGGGCCCTGCTGCAAAACCATACGCCTTTGGTCAGGAGTTGATGATGATTACCAAGATCTTTCCGTTTATTGCATGGTTCAAAAATTATGACATCAGCAGCTTCAAAATCGATGCCATCGCGGGTCTGACGGTGGCGCTGGTCTTGATTCCGCAATCCATGGCCTATGCTCAACTTGCAGGACTGCCGGCCTATTACGGCCTGTACGCTTCTTTCCTGCCGCCCATGGTGGCGGCCATGTTCGGTTCCAGCCGCCAGCTGGCCACCGGCCCGGTGGCGGTGGTATCTCTGATGACCTCGGCGTCACTGGAACCGCTGGCTACGGCAGGCAGCGAAGGCTATATCGCCTATGCCATCGTGTTGGCCCTGATGGTGGGTGCATTTCAATTGACCCTGGGGGTCTTGCGGCTGGGGCTGGTGGTCAATTTTCTTTCGCACCCTGTGGTTAACGGATTCACCAACGCAGCGGCGATCATCATCGCCTCCTCCCAACTGTCCAAAATGTTCGGCGTTTATGTGGATGCTGCGCCGCATCACTACGAAACCATCTGGCGCGTGGTAAATGCTGCCACCCATTACACGCACTGGCCGACACTGGCCATGGGCGCATTGGCCTTCGGGGTCATGTATGGGCTCAAAGCCATCAACCCGCGCATCCCCAATGTGCTGGCGGCCGTGGTACTCACTACCTTGATCTCGTGGACCACGGGATTTCAACAAGATCGTTCCGTGCCGATAGCGGCCATTGCATCCCCCGAAGCCTCCCGGTTGATCGCTCAATTCAATGCGGCGGCCCAAAGCATTTCCGAACTGGGCCAGAGGCGAACCCAAATCAGCGCCCAGATGGCCCTGGCCAGCAAAGCCCATAACACCATCGGTGTCATCGATGCCCAGCACGACACCAGCGTCATCAATGTGGACATGCAGCGGCAGAAGGAAGAAGCCCATTATTTCCGCGAAAAAATTCGCGACCTGCAGTTTGCTGGCCTTCCCCAGTCCGATGGCGGCATGCTTTTCTATCTGCGAAATGAGGTTCCGGCCAATGCTGACAGCGACGGCCGCACATGGCGCATCAAGGTCGGGGGCTATCCCCTGGACATGGATAAAATACTGATGATGGGCGGCGGTGCCGTGGTGGGCGCCATTCCCAAAGGCGTTCCCACCCTGTCGATGCCCAAACTGAATGCCGGCATCATGATCCATTTGTTTCCCTATGCCGCCATTATCTCCCTGCTGGGATTTATGGAAGCCATCTCCATATCAAAAGCCATGGCCGGCAAGACCGGCCAACGCCTGGACCCCAATCAGGAATTGATCGGCCAGGGCGTGGCCAATATCCTGGGCTCCTTCGGTAAAAGCTACCCCACGTCCGGCTCCTTTTCCAGGTCAGCGGTGAACCTCCAGTCCGGTGCGGTGTCGGGGTTGTCCAGCGTTTTCACCAGTCTGACGGTGGTCATCGTGTTGCTGTTTTTCACACCCCTGCTCTATCATCTGCCTCAGTCGGTGCTGGCGGCAGTGATTATGATGGCGGTGATCGGCCTGTTGAATGTTTCAGGTTTTGTGCACGCCTGGAAAGCCAAGTGGTATGACGGGGCCATCTCGATCATCTCCTTTGCGGCCACCCTCGCGTTCGCACCACACCTGGACAAAGGCATCATGATCGGTGTGGTACTTTCCTTGTTGGTCTTCTTGTACAAGAGCATGCGGCCGACGGTGGTCACCTTGGGGAGAGCCGCCGACGACGCCCTGCGCTGCGTGACTACCCACGGCTTGAAGGAGTGCGAGCACTTGGCCATGGTGCGCTTCGACGGTCCATTGTTCTTCGCCAACTCCAGTTATCTGGAAGATAAAATGATGGAAATGATGCGCATCAAAAAGGAATTGAAGCATATCATCCTGGTATCCAACGGTATCAATGACATCGACGCATCGGGCGAGGAGACCCTCTCCCTGCTGGTGGATCGCATCCGCAGTGCAGGGGTGGAGATCTCTCTGAGCGGCGTCAACGAAGCGGTCATGACGGTGTTGCGCAAAACGCACTTGCCGGAGAAAATCGGCAAGGAGCACATTTTCCCAACCATGGAAAAAGCCATCAATGCCGTGCATGCGGAGTCGCACCGGGACAGCCGGGAAGAAACCTGCCCGCTGTTAACGGTATGCCAGCTCGCGGAGAATTAATGGACGACACCAGAAGCCTTATAACAACCCATGAAACCTTCGGGAGATCATCATGCCAGTGATAACTGTTTTCAGCGGCACATATTGCAATGACGACCCGGTGTTGCAGGCCATGCTCCAGCACACCAAATACAAACTGGTCTCTGATATGGATTTGATTGCCGAGGCCAGTCGGCTCTCGTCCCTGCCCGAGCATAAAATTGAGCGCGCATTTTCTTCGCGCACCTCGAGCTTTAACAAGATCACCCATGAGCGGGAAAAATCCATCGCCTATATGCGCTTGGCCGTGGCTCAGATGCAGGATGTCGACAACCTTATCTTCAACGGGTTCGTTGGACAACTGATTCCACGCGAATTGAGTCATGTCCTGCGGGTCTGCCTGATCGCAGACATGAACAGCCGCGTCGCCGCAGCCGCCGAATCCCTTCAGGTATCTGAGCCGGACGCGGCCAAATTGATTCACCGACAGGACGAAGACCGCGCAGCATGGGTGCGCATGGCTTTTGAGCACACCGACCCTTGGGACGCCTCCCTATATGACATGGTTTTTCCCACCGACAAGGTGACCATAGAGGCCATTGCCGGAACGGTGGCGGAGATCGTCGGAACCGCCGTGGTACGGCGCACGCCTCGCTCTCAGAAGGCTATAGAGGATTTTCTTTTGGCCGCCAGGGTGGAAGTGGCGCTGATTCAGGAAGGCCACCATGTCAAGGTTCAAGCCAAGGACGGAGCGGTCACACTGACCATCAATAAACACGTGCTGATGCTCGGTCGACTGGAAAATGAACTCAAATCCATTGCCGATAAAATTTCCGAGGTGCATTCCATTACAACCAAGGTAGGAGCCGAATTTCATAAGGCCGATATCTACAGAAGACAGGATTTCAGTATGCCATCGAAAATTTTGCTGGTCGACGACGAGCGCGAATTTGTCCAAACCCTTTCCGAAAGGCTGCTCATGCGCGACATGGGTTCGGCTGTGGCCTATGACGGCGAATCGGCCTTGGAAGTAGTGCGCGAGGATGAACCCGACGTGATGATTCTGGACCTCAAGATGCCGGGTATCGACGGCATCGAAGTGCTGCGCCGGGTCAAGGCGACCCAGCCCGAGATAGAGATCATCATACTGACCGGCCATGGATCAGAGGCAGACAAAGAAGTCTGCATGCAATTGGGTGCCTTTGCTTATCTGCAAAAGCCGGTGGATGTGGAAGAACTCAGCGCCACCATCAAACAGGCTAATGAAAAAATTCAGAAAAGCCGCGGCGCCAAGGCATAGATAATTTTACATGCATTGAGCAGCTCAGACGCGCCTGTCTGCCGCCGCTGTGGATACGATGATGCCACTTCCCATAAAGTTTAAACCAGCATTCTGGAAATTGCGCCCCCAACCCGCGGGGGCTTCCAAATACCTGTTCAATTATCGGCGTATCTGGAGGCTCTCGGTGCTGCTCACCGGCATCGTCGTGCTGGTGCCGCTGATCTTCATTACGCTGGTGGGCTATCAAGTCACCGAACATGACATGGAAGTTGAATTTCGCCTGCGCACCGCGCGTATCGTCTCCAATACGCGTCGAACCATCGATTTCTTCTTGAGTGAAAGGCGTTCCGCACTGGAATTCATCGTCAATGACAATACTTTTGAGGCGCTGTATAACCACGGACGGCTCGGCGCCGTCCTGAAAAACCTGAAAAAGAGCTTCGGCGACGGCTTCATGGACCTGGGGATCATCGAGGGCGAAGGCGTTCAGAAAACCTATGTGGGACCTTTCGCCCTGCAGGACAAGGATTACCGCATTCAGCCCTGGTTCAAGCAGGTCGTCGACCAAGGCGTATATATCAGCGATGTGTTTCTGGGCTATCGCCAGGTGCCGCATCTGGTCATCGCCGTCAAACAAAGCCTGCCCAACGGCGATTTTCACGTTCTGCGGGCCTCATTGGGCATTCAGCCCTTCGAGGACCTGCTTGCCGGGCTGGAACTCAGTGGACAGGGGGATGCCTTTATCATCAACCATGAAGGCATTCTGCAAACCAACTCACGCTACCACGGCAAGGTCCTGGAGACCCTGGAACTGCCGATCCCCGAATTCAACCCCAGCACCGAGGTCATGGAAATCCGCGACCAAAGCGGCGAAAATCTATTCGTCGGCTATCGGTTTATCGAGGGTACCCCGTTTATTCTGATGATCACCAAGAACAAACACGACCTGATGCAGTCCTGGCGCAGAACGCGTCTGGGACTGATCATTTTTCTAGTGGGCAGCATCACCATCATTGTGGCCGTCATCCTGGGAACCGTCACCTACATGGTCAGCAATATTCACATCGCAGATGAAAAGCGGCTGATGACCCTGCACCAGATGGAATACAGCAACAAGATGGCCTCCATCGGCCGCATGGCCGCCAATGTGGCCCACGAGATCAACAATCCGCTGGCCATTATCAACGAAAAAGCCGGCCTGATTCAAGACCTGTTCACTTTTAAAAAACTATATACCGACGATCCCAAACTGGCCGGCCTGGTGGCATCCATTCTCACTTCGGTCAAACGGGCGGGCAAAATCACCAAGCGGCTGCTCACCTTCGCCCGCAACCTGGAAGGCACCATCGAGACGGTCGAACTGGAACAGGTCATTCGCGAAGTACTCAGCTTCCTCGAAAAAGAAGCGGAATACAGCAACATACAGATCCATATGGACGCTGCGCCGGACACCCCGGCCATCGAAAGCGACCGGGGCAAACTGCAGCAGATTTTTCTGAACATCATCAACAATGCCTTTGCCGCCATGAGCAACGGCGGCCGCCTGGACATTCGTGTATGGTCCGACACCCCCGATCAGGTGAAAGTCACATTCAAGGATAACGGTTGCGGCATCGCAAAAGAAGATCAAAGCAACATTTTCGAGCCCTTTTTCTCCACCAAAATCAGCCGAGGCGGAACCGGTCTGGGGTTGTCCATCACGTACAACCTGACCCATGAAATCGGAGGCGACATCAAAGTCGACAGTCAAGTCGATCAGGGGACCAGTTTCACGATAGCCTTACCGTTAAACAACAATATTCCGCCGAAGGGAAATATCCATGCGCATACTACTGGTAGACGATGAACAAGAGCTCGCCTCTGCATTGGCCGAACGGCTCAACATGCGGGGAATCGATGCGGACTGGGTGACCACCGTTGACGAAGCCCTGCGAAAAGTGACCGCCACATCCTACGACCTGGCGGTTCTGGATATGCGGATGCCCATGACAAGTGGCCTGGAACTCAAAGCCCTGCTGCAAGCCCAGGACCCGCGGCTTAAATTCATCTTTGTGACGGGCTATGGATCGGAAAAGGATTTCGAGGCGGTCTCCTGCCAGGCTGGCGAAGCGTGCTACCTGGTCAAGCCAGTGGATATCACCTTGCTGATCGAGCGCATGCACGATCTGCTGGACAGCCCGGGAGGTGAGCCATGAGCAGCCGGCCGGACCTCATCGGCGAAGCCGGCCTGCAGTTTTTCGGCCGCATGAGTGCCTCCATATCCCATGAGCTGAAGAACGTATTGGCCATCATCAAGGAAAATTCGGGCCTTCTCGACGACTATCTCAACCTGACGGCCAGGGGCATGCCATTAGACCCGGAACGGTTCCAGGCAGTGACCCGACGCATCGATACCCAGACCCAGCGGGCCAACACCATCATCAAGACCATGAACCAGTTCGCCCACACGGTGGACAGTTTTTGCAAGCCGGTGGACCTGAACCAGGTGCTGGACCTGCTGGTGGCGCTGCACAATCGCCTGGCCACCATGCAGCAGGTCACACTGGAGGTTCAGCCCGCCAGGGAGCCCGTGCAGATTACGACGTCGCCCTTCGTGCTGCTCAGCGCCCTGGGTCAGGGGGTGTCGTTTGCCCTGCCCGCGGTTCCCAGGGGCGCGGCCATGGCCCTGGCAACCGTCAGTACCAATACCGGGGGAGAAATCATTTTCAGCGGACTCAATGAACCGGGCGCGCTCTCAATGGATGGATTCCCGGGAGACCAGGGTGACGCCTTGCTGGCCGCCCTCCGCGCCGAGCTAAAGATTGACGCCGCGACGGGCCGCATGACCTTCGTTCTGCCCCGCAAATAGAGACCATTGCATGTCGAAATACGCTATGTATTCATTCGGTTAAACGATAGGCCCCGCCTTAACCTTGAACAAGATGAAAGGATTTGAAACCACTTCTAAATGTCCAGTTGAAGAACTGGCCGGTTTGCGTTAAATTAAAAACAGTTATTCAATAACAAGCGTTCATCGATCTGCATGCCGCGCATCGGCCGCAGTCCCTTAACGGTGAGCATCCCAAGCAAGGAGTTATGTCATGTCGGGGAAAATCCTACTTGTCGACGACGAAAAAGACTTTCTGGACGTCATGTCCGAACGCATCGAAGCGCGGGGGATGGAAGTCACCACAGCCGATTCGGCCCAAAAGGCCCTCGAGCAGGTGGAGTCCGAAGGCTTCGACGCCATCATTCTGGACTTGATGATGCCGGGGATGGACGGCCTGGAAACCCTCAAGGCCATCAAAGAAAAAAACCCCGATATTCAGGTGATCCTGCTGACAGGTCATGCCACTGTTGAAAAAGGTATCGAGGCCATGAAGCTGGGCGCACTGGATTTCGTCGAAAAACCGGCGAACCTGGACAAACTGACCAAGGTCATCAAAAAGGCCCAGGCACGCAAAATGGTCATCATCGAAAAGAAAATGGAAGAGAAAGTGAAAGATATCATCAGCCATAAAGGCTGGTAACATTACGTTATCGAAATAAGCCTCACAGCCACCTATTCGGATAAGAACTCCGGGTCACTCTCCGGCAACCCCTTGACCACCATAACGCTGGAAGGCGTCCGCGCCATAATCTGCATGGGCATGCTGCCCACCAGGCGCCGGTAGACATCGTGCCGCAGACTGGCGCTGAGAAAAATAACGGCATCATCCCCGGCGGCCTCGGCAATGACTTCGGCCGGCCGCGACCCCTGGGCGCGAATAATATCAAAAGGCCGTCCGGCGGTGGTCAGCCATTTCTCCAGGCTGCGCAAATGAGCTTCGGCAGCTTCGGCACCATCCGCATCGCAATCCGGCGTGCGCACCCATATAACCTCCAGGAGGCCGGAAATAGCCGGCAGAAAACGCTTGAACATGCCCAACTGCCGTCGGGCCGCCGTCGATCCGTCGGCGCAGATGACGAAGCGACTCTCCATTCGCCCGCCTCGAATAATGAGCACCGAGGAATGCAGATCCAGCACCAGCTTGCGGGTGGTATCGCCCAACACCATTTTATGCAGCCGCCCGCGGTGCGGTGGCGCGATGATCAGCAGGTCATAGCCATGCTTGTCGATTTCATGATTGAGGGTCTCGATCATGTGGCCGAAGCAGACGTAAAAAGGAATCCTTTTTTCGCTCCTGCTGCGACAGACAAACAAATGGCCGTTGGGCAGTTCCCGGATCAGGACGTTTCGGGCAGCCTCACGGTCCAGCAGTTCTTCCGCACACAACACGTCCTCGGCATGGGCCAACACCTGCAGACCCGAGGGCAGGTGTTGGCGGTCGGCCAGATCCACTTCCGCCCCAAAGGGCGGCGGCGGTTCGATGGCATGGGTTCCCGAGCGAACGGTGATCACCGCCAGATCGGCCGCCAGTTTTCGCACCAAGCTGGCGGCGAAATGCAGCGCCCGCTCGGATGAAGGCGTGCCGTCGCAATAGACCAAAAGTTTCATGGCATGCGCTTTCTGTTATAGCTTTGTCATGGTCAACCGCCTTTGCGTACAACACGGCCCGCAGACAGCATGCATAACCGCGGC
>Ga0055480_10000957_pt1 | contig 11260 bp, 6 predicted proteins | sample Muzzi_PWB_D2_FD_57935 | JGI IMG/M metagenome (GOLD analysis project Ga0055480, IMG submission 57935) | Wetland microbial communities from San Francisco Bay, California, USA, that impact long-term carbon sequestration - Muzzi_PWB_D2 | ecosystem: Environmental > Aquatic > Marine > Wetlands ... | reverse complement strand
GATGAATCTGATCCTGATCATCATGGTTGGCGTTGCTTTTCTATTCGCTGGATGGCGCCAGATCGTCTGGGTGCCGGTGGCCGGCCAGAGCGCCCCCATGGAGGCCCTGTCCAAGGCGATGATCGAATCTGCAGGCGGCGCCGTAGAATTGGCCATCGGGCTGGTGGGGGTGATGGCCCTTTTTCTGGGGCTGATGAAAGTGGTCGAAGCCGGCGGTATGCTCAAAATATTGGCCCGCCTCATTCGGCCCCTGATGGTGCTGCTGTTTCCCGATGTGCCGGCGGGCCATCCGGCCATGGGCGCCATGATCCTGAATATGTCGGCCAATGCCATGGGGTTGGGCAATGCTGCCACGCCTTTCGGCATTCGCGCCATGCAGGAGCTCGACAACCTCAACCCGCAAAAAGGCACCGCCACCAATGCCATGGCGCTGTTTCTGGCCATCAATACCTCTTCGGTGACCCTGCTGCCCACGGGCGTGATCGCCTTGCGGGCCGCCGCCGGGTCGACCGATCCGGCCGCCATTTTGCCCACCACCTTGTTTGCCACCATCTGTTCGACAACCATCGCCATCATCGCCGCCAAACTGTACAGCCGGTGGGCGCCGGTAAAGCCATTGGCGGCGGGAACTATCGCTGCTGCGCATGCCCGGGAGCCAGACGCCGACGAGGCCGCCATTGAGTACGACGACGATGGGGCCTATCCTCTCTGGGTGAGCGCACTGGCCATCCTAATCCTGGTGGCCATGATACCCCTGGCGGTGTTGTACGGCCGCATTATTTCACCCTGGATAATCCCCGTACTCATGGTGTTTTTTCTTGGCTTCGGCGTTTTCCGACGCGTACGGATCTATGAGGTGATGGTGGAAGGCGGCAAAGAAGGATTTCAGGTGGCCTTGCGCATCATTCCTTACCTGGTGGTGATTTTGGTGGCCGTCGGTATGCTGCGTGCCAGCGGCGCCATGGACGTGCTGGTCGGTTTGCTATCAAAATTTACCGGCAGGGTGGGCTTGCCGGCTGAAGCGCTGCCCATGGCGCTCATGCGGCCGCTTTCCGGATCGGGCGCTTACGGTATTATGGCCTCCATTATCAACGACCCGGCCATCGGCCCGGACAGCTATATCGGTACTCTGGTCTCGACGCTGCAGGGATCCACCGAAACGACCTTTTATGTCCTGGCGGTCTATTTCGGCGCGGTGCAGGTCAAGCGCCTTCGACATGCCATGGCGGCGGCCCTGACGGCTGATCTGGCGGGTATTGTGGCGGCGGTGGTGATCTGCCGCCTCCTCTGGTAACGAACGGGCGGGCTCTTGAAACCGTTGCAAGTTACATTATTGTTAAGCGCCGCCGAAGTGACGGGACTGGCAGGTTTGGCGACCTTTGCATCGTTGCTGCCCTTTTTCAAACAGACCTGGAGCCTGTCCAACACCCAGGCCGGCTGGCTCAGCGCGATCTATTATGGCGCCTATGTCGTTAGCGTGCCTTTATTGACCGTGCGCACCGACCGCAGCGATGCCAAGAAAATTCTTCTGCTGAGCCTGGTGATCGGTGCCGCCGCCTCACTGGGATTTGCATGGACCGCTACCGGCTTCTGGTCGGGGCTGTTCTGGCGGTTCTGGGCCGGCGTCAGCCTTGCGGGGATCTATATGCCCGGGTTGAAGTTGTTGAGCGATCACACCGAAGGGCCACGCCAATCCCGTTATATTTCTATCTATACGGCGTCTTTCAGTTTGGGCACCAGCCTGTCCTATTTGCTGGCCGGGGAGGTCAATGCCCGCATCGGATGGCAATGGGCTTTTGCCGTCTCCGGTGGGCTGACGCTGGTCGGCAGTCTGCTGGTGCTTTGGGCGCCCGCGGGAAAGGTGGCGTCAAAAGAGTTCCTGCGCACCAACGGCATTGGTTTGATGGCGGTACTGCGCAACCGCCGGGCCATGGGCTATATCCTGGCCTATGCCGCCCATATGTGGGAGTTGTTCAGCGTGCGTTCATGGATGGTGGCATTTTTGGCCTATAGCCGGCAGATTCAGGCGGTTACAGCGGCGGCTATGAGCCCCACACAAGTGCTGGCGTTGATCAATCTGATTGGTCTGCCCGCCAGCATCGGCGGCAATGAATTGTGCCGCCGGCTGGGACGCAAGCGCACGGTCAGGGCGATCATGCTGGCTTCGGCGGTGGTCAGTGTGGCCGTGGGCTTCTCAGCACCGTTGCCCTACACATGGGTGGTGTGTTTGGCGCTGGTCTACGGCATTCTGGTCCTGGGTGATTCCGCGTCCCTGACGGCCGGCGCTATTGCGGGCGCATCCACCGAACATCGGGGGGCGACCCTGGCTGTCCATTCAACGCTGGGCTTTGGGGCTGCCTTTTTCGGCCCCCTGGCCACCGGCATCGTGCTGGATCTCATGAGCGGTCATACCCAAATGGCCTGGGGCGTTGCTTTTATCACCATGGGGGCTGGCTGTGCGCTGGGGCCTTGGGTACTCACCAGGAAACTCGGACAAAACGTGTGAGCGGGAAAAGTGCCGGACAAAATGTCCAACCCGATTCCCGCTTGCCGATTCTTCTCCGGTTGCAAGGCCTTTGTTATCAGCGGCCGCCGGTGCTGAACCCGAACATGAAGTAGGGATCCATGATGGAGAAGCGCAAACCATACCCGTTGCTGGCATAGGGTGCATAATGAGGCCTGTAATGCCTGTGGGTACGGGGCGCAAGGCGGTAATGGCGCCGGAAATGATTTCTGTATTGGTACCGAAAATGATGGCCGTAACGCTTTTGTTTGAAATGATGGCCTGGATGCTTCTGATACACACCATGCTGGCGATAGCCGCGTTGATGTTGACCGCCGTTGCCCCTGCCTCTGCCGTCCGCCCAGGCGCCGGTGGAAAAAAGAAACATGAATATGGCTGCACCTATCATAATTTTGATCATCGATGTTTTCATGGCTGACCTCCCTCAATGGAATTTCGTGCTTTAAACCTTCAGACGAATAGCATTGAAAAAAGTCTACATGCCGGCCAATGATGCTTCCACGCCACCAGATCAGATCTGGTGACTTCTGTGGCTGAAAAATGGATTTTTGATCGTATTTGCTTTGGACAGGGATGACACCACATGATATTAAAAAAAATAGCAGGTTATGAAAGAAATTGCCGAAATTCCAGATGAAGCCGATTTACCTGCCAGAAATTATCGAAAACTGACTGAAAGGCGCTCGGTATCATACTATGCGTTGGATGCGTTAAACATCGGAGGCTGGACATGGAATACACGATAACCTCTTCGAACGATGGTTTGTTCATAATCCTGAAGGCAAAGGGGGACATGACCGGGAAGCAGGCGCTGCAAATGAACCGCGAGGCCCACTCGTTGGGAAGACAGTTGCACATCAAGCGGTACCTGGTGGATGCCACCGAAGCCAGGAACGTTGAGATGCCTTCAGGGAACTACCATTTTGCATATTCGGATATGCAAAATGCAGAAGCTTTCGACAAGAATGCGATTATTGCAGCCGTGGTCAGTCCAGACGATCATTCGCACGACTTTGTAGAAACCGTTGCAAGAAACGCAGGCTTTCGCATGAGATTATTCACTGATTTCCTGGAGGCGAAGCGTTACTTGATGGCGCAAGACTCTGCCAGCGCGGCATAAGCAGGTGATAATCAGGGTTGACCCGGGCGGCATGCGTGCATTCACCCGCATACGGGTGGAAGGGGGATGGTCCATCATCTATCCTTCGAATTGCTCCGGAATACGTCCCGGCAATCTGCAGGGCCTTGCCCGGCGTGTCCGTCCTCAGCACGTGATAGCCGAGCTTTTTCAGAAGCGGAAGCCCATGCCGCTATGCTTCATTTGATTTGAAGGTTTCGTCGAAAATCGTGAGCAGCTGCAGGGTCTGTTCGCTGATCTTCAGGCAGGCATTGTTGATGCCGTAAAAAAGGATACTCAGCCGCGTTTTTGATACGCTGCTGCGGATACGGTCGATCTGGCTGCGGTCGAATTCCTCCAGGAGCTGCTTGAGATTGACATAGTGGCTCGCCACTTCCCGATATTTAAACGGTTCCCGGCTCAGTAGGATGCGCGCGGTATCATCCAGCAATGATTCCATGCATTTGCGAACCTGCTGAAGCTCCTTTTTCTGGGCCGGCAAAAGACCGGCGTGATGGTTGGAGGTATGCACATGGCAGCGCAGGATCATATCTCGGAGACTTTCGGAAATTTCCTGCAGGGCTGAAATCACGTAGGCATACTTGCCGGCACTGTGGACCTCATCCTGTTGGAGCAATCTTAAAGTTTTGAATATATTGGCCACGATGATGTTGGACCAGGTTTGAATCTTGCTGGTTTCGCGGCGCAATTGCTTCAACATCTTACGGTCCTGGGTCAGTATGCCGTCGAAGCAGATGGAGAGGTTGCTGCGCACCACTTCCAAAAAGCGGCCGCTATGCTCAAAGCAGGTGCGAACGGCGAAATCGGCATCGTTGACGCGTTTCAGATCGAGCAATTCCAGTTCTTTGGCCGCTTTCTCCCTGCGCATATGGATCTTGAAATTTCGCGCAATCACCAGTCCGGCCACGGCCAGCAAGAGCAATATGGCCGCCCACTTGTTCAGGTACATGAGGACGAAGGCGAAGCTGAGGGCCACGGTAAACGCGCTGAAGGCCGTAAAAAACCAGCCGCCGATGACGGTAAGCACCCCGGTGACGCGGTAGACGGCGCTCTCCAATCCCCAGGCCTGGTCGGCCAGCGAGGTCCCCATGGCCACCATGAAAGTCACATAGGTTGTGGAAAGGGGCAGTTTCATGCTGGTGGCCCAGGCCACCAGCGCGCTGGCCACCATCAAGTTGACACTGGCTCGCAGGAGGTCGAATTCCGGTATGGTGCCGTCGAAACCGGGGATGGGTTGAACATTGGCGGTATTGAACCGTCGGCGTGTCCAACGCCGCAGCGGCGCGGGACATACCCGGCCGGCGGTGTCCACCAGTCCGGCCACCATGCGCACGATGATACGGGAGAGTTGCGAGGAGTCGAACCGCTCCAGTCCCTCATCCTGCCGCCCCAGGCTGACCTCCGTTTTCGTGACGGTGCGAGCTTTGCGGGAGAGCCACAGGGTGAGCACCATGATGACGCCGGCGGTGAGCAGAAAGAGGGTGTTGGTATGGATTTTTTTCTGCAGGGCCACCATGGAAACCGTCAATGGGTCGGCAGAGGCCTTGGCCAGGGTAAAGGTATGAAAACCGGCCAGGGGAACGCCGATAAAGTTGACCAGGTCATTGGCGGCGAAGGCCATGGCCAGGGCGAAGGTGCCGGCCAATACGATGGGTTTGAGGATGTTGATGCGGGTGGCCATCGTCAGCAATTGAAACAATACGGCAAACCCCACAAATCCGCCTCCGATGATGGTCCAGGTGTGGCCGTTGATCCAGGTGACCATATCGGCGGTCATAAATGAGGCCCCTTTGGCGCCTTTGATCAAGATGAAATAGGTGATCATGGTAAGCGCCAGGCCACCCCATAAACCACCATAACGCTGCAGCCGTTTGCGGTAGTCAAAGGTGAAAAGCATGCGCGTAGCGAACTGCGCGATGGCGCCGCAGATAAAGGCGATGGCCACCGAGAGCAGTATGCTTGATATGATGGCCAGCGCTTTGCCGGTATTGATATAATCGGCCAGCGCCATCATGCTTTGGTTGCTCTGGGTGATTTTGACTATGGAGACGGCGATGGCGGCGCCCAGTAATTCGAAAACAATGGAGACCGTGGTGGAGGTCGGCAACCCAAAGGTGTTGAATAGATCAAGGAGTACAATATCGGCGATCATCACCGCCAAAAAGATGGTGATCAATTCGGGCATCACAAAAAACTTGGGGTGAAAGATGCCTTTGCGTGCCACCTCCATCATGCCGCTGGAAAAGGTGACCCCGGCCAGAATGCCCAGGCTGGCCACTATCATGATAGTGTGCCGGGGGGCCACCCGGGAACCCACCGAGGAATTCAGAAAATTGACCGCGTCGTTGCTGACGCCGACCACCAGGTCCATGATCGCCACCGTGAACAGAATTCCCACCGCGAACACATAAATATCCATATTATTACCTGCTTGTTAGCGTACCCACCATCGAAGTCGGGTTCAGATCAGATACCGTTCATAAAACCAGGGGCAAGTCATCAGACCTGCCCCTGAAGCGCAATCCGCATTTATTGGGGGATTGTTAGGAAAATGTTAGGGAAATGTCAAAATGTTAATTTTCTGCAATGAAAAAACTATGCAGGCGCCGGCGCGTCGGGGAACAGGCTGTGGCCCAGGGGTCCATGGTGTCCTATTTTGAGGTGGAGAGGCCGACGAACAGGCCTCCATGTGATTCATGATTGAGCTGCCGCACACCCACCGATGCGGCGGAGAGATAAAGTCTTGACTTCAACACCCGATTTGACTACGTGGGTTCAGAATTGTCTATATCTGGCCCCCGCGAAAGGAGTCCCCCTGTATCATGAAAATCATGGTTGGATACGATGGCTCGGATTTGAGCCAAAGGGCGTTGGCCGTCGCCCAGAAACGCGCAAAGGCTTTGAATGCGCAATTGCACATTTTCACCTCTGCCGGCAATGGCAATGGTGATAAAGTCAAGAACACACGCATGCAAACGGGTTTAAAAGACGCCGAGATGATGTGCACGGCTTGTAGTATCGAGTGTCAGATTGAGATGTCCGAGCATAAGTTGTCAGTCGCCGAGGATATGGTACGCTATGCTGCAGAAAACGAAATTGATGAAATCGTCATCGGATTGCGAAAGCGTTCGCAACTCGGTAAGCTGCTCTTTGGTTCCACTTCACGCGAGGTGATTCTCCAGGCGCCTTGCCCAGTATTAACAGTCAAATAAACTGCGCCGGAACCGGAACGGGTTCCATTTGCCCCGCTGATTGTGGTTCACCGACACCAGGGAACCTGTCGCACGGCCCGGCATGCCGCACCCGGCCATCCTTCTTGTAGTTGCAGACGTGCCTGCGTCGATGCGCAGCATGCCACGGACAGTTGCGCCATTAGGCAACGCGACACACGCTCAGTGTTGAATGAACATTGACCATGCATATGCAGATCAACGGCGCTTTAGCCGTCAACCCCGGACAAGAGGCCAAACTGCAGCATGCCCTGGTGGAACTCACCGAGGACGGGGCCGGCGATCCATTTTCCTGTGCAACCCATGAAACATGGTTGCCAATTTCCCAGGCGGCATCATATTTACCCTATCATGATCACGGGAGCGGTATGCGAAATTAAGCGTAGCGGCCGTAAAAATCGAAAGGAGAAAGGAGACCTTCAATGGCGCACAAGCTTCAACAATGGTATGCACGCCATAAGCTGCTCACATGGGTAATAACCGGTCTTCTTTTAACGTATACCCTGGCTGGGTTTGTGGCCGCGCCGCTGGCGATTCACCATGTCTTGAAGAAGAAGGGCAGCCAGGCTTTGGGTCGCGATGTACAGGCCGAGACGGTGCGGTTTAATCCTTACACCTTCTCGCTGCGCCTGACCGGGCTCTCCGTCTCAGGGGTCGATGGACCATTGGTCCGGATCGGTGTTTTTTACGTCAATGTGGACCCGTTGATTTCGCTGTTTAAGTGGGGGGTCGTGGTCAACTCGGTGGAGATCAGGCGGCCAAAGGTACATATCGTTCGTGGCGCCGACCGCCGGTTCAATTTTTCCGATTTGGCCCTCCTGTCCGCAAAGACCCCAGCAACAGAAAATGCTGCGCCTTCCAAACCATTGCGGCTGGTACTGAACGCTTTCGTGCTTTCGGATGGTGAAATCCTTTTTCAGGACAAGGCCCAACCACTGCCGTTTGAATCTACCGTTTCCGCTTTGAAAGTAGCGCTCAACCGAATGGACACCATGCCTGATGCCGGCGCCGCCCCATACCATGTCAGCGCACGCACCGAAGCCGGCGAGACACTGGAGGTGGAAGGTCGGGTCGACTTGGATCCGCTTACGGCCGAAGCGGATATCAGACTGGGCGGTATGGTACTCGGCAAATACAGGCCCTATTACCAATCCATGCTCCAAGCACAGGTGAGCAAAGGTGTCTTGGGCCTTGATGCCACGGTTTATTGGGCCCAGGATCGGCAATCCATCGATGATATCCTGTTGACCTTGACCGGCCTGGCGCTGGTGTCGCAGCAAGGCGAGCCCCTTGTGGCCATCCCTCGGCTGAGAATGGAGGACGCTTCCGTCGATCTGAAAAAGAGAGCCGTCCAATTGGGCCGGATCAGCAGCCGGTCTGGAGAAATCGATGCCCAGATCAATCCCGCGGGACTTCTCAACCTGCAGACCGCCTTTGCGCCGCAGTCCGGTGAGAAAGCCGCATCACCTGCACTGGAAGCAGAGAACGGCTCAACGCCGCCCCTTCCATGGATGGTACGCCTACCGGAAATGGCGTTGCGAGATTATACGGTCCGCTTCAAGGATCGGCAGACCACACCTGCAGCCAATATCCCTATCAGCCGAATCAACATTGGTGTCAAGGACCTCAGTACCCAAAAAGACCAGCGAGGCACCACCGAATTGACGTTGCGCTGGGCCGACCAGGGTGCGCTCAAGGTACAGGGCAGTGTGGGGCTGATGCCGCTGCAGGCGGACCTGCAGGTAGCCATGGATGGATTAGATCTTCGACCGCTGCAGCCTTATATCAACAGCCACCTGCAACTGGTGGTGACCGAGGGGTATTTCGACACCCAGGGCGCGTTTAAGATTGCGTCCGGAGATGCCCAAATGGACATCCAGTATGCCGGTCAGGCCGCGGTAAACAAATTCAGATCGGTGGATAAGGTCAAGGCCGGCGAATTTCTCAGTTGGAAATCCCTTTACATTAACGGACTCGAATTAGGCACGGCACCGTTCAGGCTGACCATCAACGAGGTGGCGCTCACGGATTTTTTTAATCTCCTGATTATCAATCCGGATGGAACTTCCAATCTCGCGGCGATCATGGGTCGTCAGCAGGAACCTCTTGAAGGTGCGCAGCGCCCGGCCAAAACGCCGGCCGGCGAATCAACGCTGAAGCAGGAAAAGGATGCCGCCCGCATTGGCATCAATACGGTCACCCTGCAGGGTGGCAAGGTGGATTTCAGGGATCTGTATGTCAAACCGAATGTACGTTTGCCCATGACCCGGATCGGCGGCCGGGTGTCCGGTTTGGATGCCTTCAAGGAACACCGGGCCGATGTCCTGCTCAAGGGTATGGTCAGCGGCAGTGTGCCCATGGAGATCAAGGGGCAGGTCAATCCACTGATTGAAAAGCCCTATGTGGATTTAACCATTGCCTTGAATGGCGTGGATTTGAGTCCCTTTACACCTTATTCGGGGAAGTACCTGGGGTATGCGCTGGAAAAAGGGCAGCTCTCCCTGGACCTTGTTTACCGGGTGGCGGACAATAAACTGGCTGCGCAGAACAAAGTGCTGCTCAGCCAGCTCACCCTGGGAGAATCCGTATCCAGCCCGGAGGCCACCAAGTTGCCCATAAAGTTGGCGCTGGCGCTGCTCAAGGACCGGCAAGGCAATATCGATCTGGACCTGCCCGTCGGCGGTGACCTGAATGACCCGGAGTTCAGCATCGGCGGTATCGTGGTGAAGATGTTCGTCAATCTGATCGTGGGCATCGTCTCGTCGCCCTTTAAAATGCTGGGTGCCATCTTTGGCGGCGGCGAGGAGCTGGCGTATCTGGATTTCGATTATGGGCAAAGCCTGATAACTGTAGAGAACAGTGGAAAGTTGGATACCCTGGCCAAAATTCTGTATGAACGTCCCGGCCTTAAGCTCGAGATTCAAGGGCAAATCAACCCCGATGAAGACATCGCCGGCCTTCGCCGGCTGAGGTTTGAGGAACAACTCAGGGCATTTAAACTCAAAACCATGGTCGCTAAGGGGGTCAAGGCCATACCGACCGACCAGATAAAGATCACCATGGAAGAGCGGCAGCGGTTGGTGCAAAAAGCGTTTGCAGCCGCAAAATTTCCAAAACCGCGGGATGAGAAGGGCAACCTGAAAAAGCTCAATGCCGAGGAGAAGGAAAAACTGCTTTTTACCGCCATTGCGGTCACCCCGGGCGACTTGCGCCTGCTGGCCCATCGGCGGGCCTCCGCCGCCAAGGATTACTTGATTGATCATGGTAAAGTGGAGGCGCAACGCCTTTTTATTGTCGAGCCGGAGAGCGAACGTGCGGCATCCAAAGAAGAACTGCGCAGTCGTGTGAAGTTCAATCTGACTTGATGGCCTGCAGGCTGGGACGTCATTTTCCTGAACGGCCGATCAGCCGTCCAGGATCATACGAATTTTACGGGATAGTTCGCAGAGGCCGAAGGGTTTTTGGATAAAGCCGTTGCACCCACGAGCCAGGATCTCTTTTGCATCGCCGTTGATGCTGTAACCGCTGGAAAGCAGCACATTGGCCTTGGGGTCTATTTGCTTCAGCCGGTCATATACCTGGCCGCCGTTCATGCCGGGCATGATCATGTCGATGATCACCAATTGGATCTCGGTCTGATGGCGGCTGTAGATTTCGATCGCCTCTTCGCCGGTGCCGGCCGTATGGACGGTATACCCAATTTTTTCCAGCATGGGCCTGCCGACATCGAGAACCATTTGCTCATCATCCAGCAGCAGGACGGTCTCGCTGCCGCTCACAATGGACGAGGTTTTCGCGCGCGTCGGCGAACATGCATCGGAAGTGGCCGGCAGGTAGATGTTGAAGGTGCTGCCATGCCCCCTTTCACTATAAACCGTGATGAAACCGTGATGGCTTTTAACGATGCCGTAGGCTGAGGCCAGTCCCAGACCGGTGCCCCGGCCCATCTCCTTGGTCGTAAAAAAAGGATCGAACACTTTTTGAAGGGTGGCTGAATCCATGCCGACGCCCGTGTCGGTGATGGAGATCTTTATATAGTCACCCGCCTGCACCTGAAACGGCTTGCCGTGGGTATCATCCAATTTGACATTGTCAGATGATAAATACAGGTTTCCGCCTCCCGGCATGGCCTGCCAGGCATTGACGTAGAGATTCAACAAGACCTGTTCAATCTGCTGTCTGTCAACGGCAGCATTCCAAAGCTCATCCCTGAGCCGTTTGTGGATGGTGATCTCTTTTTTGGTGCGGCCAAACATTTCAACGCTTTTTTCAATCAGATCATTCAAGTTGATGGCTTTGACTTCATATTTTCCGCCGCGGGCAAACCCCAAGAGCTGCTTGGTCAGATCGGTGGCGCTCTGGATATAC
>Ga0055480_10000956_pt1 | contig 11267 bp, 10 predicted proteins | sample Muzzi_PWB_D2_FD_57935 | JGI IMG/M metagenome (GOLD analysis project Ga0055480, IMG submission 57935) | Wetland microbial communities from San Francisco Bay, California, USA, that impact long-term carbon sequestration - Muzzi_PWB_D2 | ecosystem: Environmental > Aquatic > Marine > Wetlands ... | reverse complement strand
GCCGCGTGCCAGGCCATGCGGATCATCAGGCCGCCGTAGTGACCCCAGTCGGCCGGCCACCACTCCTGGCTCTCGGTCATCAGGGCATGCATGTCCTTCTCGAGAGCGTCGAAGTCGAGCGTCCTGACTTCCTCGCGATAGTCGAAGCCCTCGCCCATCGGATCGGTCTTGCGATCATGCTGGTGAAGGATGTCCAGGTTCAGGGATTCCGGCCACCAGGCGGTGTTGGAATGACCGCTCGCGGTCTGGCCTCCATGCATCACCGGACACTTGCCTGCGTTCTGCTGATCACCCACGTCGGGTCTCCAATCTCTGGTGGCGCGGTCTGAACTGGCGCCTTGTATGCTGCCTGTACGTTGACGATGGCCGGGATGCGGGGCGACGAGCCCGATCAACTATCGATCTCGGGGCGGCCTGACAGCGTGAGGTTTCCTATCCTGTGTGTTCGAACTACCCCCCGGCAGTCCATTCGCTCCATGTGAGAGTCATGAGCGCGGGTGAGATCGCGAGTGGCGCCTCGGTGCCCGAAGCCATCGCGATGGGCTACACGGGCGTCCACATGGGGACCCGGTTCATCGCCACGACCGAGTGCACGGCGTCGGAGGAGTACAACAGGCGATCGTCGACGCCGAGCCGGATGCGGACGTTCTACTACGTTCCTGCGCAGGCGCCAAGCACACACACGGCTAGAGCGACCCCAACTACAGCCAGAGCGGCGGCACCGGAAATCAAGCCCACGGTGGCGAGCACCTTCGTTCGCCTTGCTTCAATCTGCCGCACGTCATCGATGGCTACGCGGACTGTGTCGTCGAGCGCGACAAGGCTGTCCCCATGGACGCGAGGCTCTTCCAGCACCACACGGCTGCCATCTGCCGGGCGCTCGAGCGCGAGCAGCCGGTTGGTTGAGCCGTGGAGTCCCCTCCCGGATCAGCGTCCCGGACGGATCCGGTGCTCGTCGATCGGCAGCTCCAGATCGGGCGTCAGACCGGCGAACCAGAGATAACCGCTCCCGATGTCGGCCGTGGCCAAATCCGAGGTCGGAAGGCCGGAGAGGAAGCGGGTGCCAAGGGGCTGCGTGAACATCTTCCCTCCCCTGCGCTCCCTCAGCTCGAAGTCGACCGCCAGCCGGCCGCCTTCGTCGCGGAACACGTAGCGGAACGTGTACCAGCCCTCCTCGGTCACCGAGCGTCCCAGGATCGACAGCGCACAATCGTCCGGCATCACCGGGACCGCGAAGTAGTGGAATACAGGGGTGGGCGGTGCACTGGCTAGCTCGCGGACCGAAGCGGCCAGCGTGAAGATGGCGTCCGGCGGCGCGAAGAAGTTGAGCGTTCCCGGCTCGAGGGAGTTAGCCGTCCAATCCGGATCCAGGTATACGTCCAGCTCCATCACGAAGCCGCTGCGCGGAAAGCTCTCCGAGAACAGGGCGAAGTCCAGACCCGGCGCCCAGGGGCCGTTGACGTGTGCCGGGCCGAACATTCCGGTCCAGAACGCATTGCAGGGCCCCAGCTCCACGGTGGCGTATCCTCTGCCGGCGGACGGCAGGGCACCGCCGCTCCGTCCGACGTGGTGATTGATCTTTCCGCACCAGCCGAGATCGCCGGCCGTCTCTTCCCCGTACCAGCCTTCCGTCCCGTGATTGAATCCCTGGTGCCACGTGGGGAACTGACCATGCGATCCGCCGCGCGCGGAGGTCGGTTTGGATGTCGCGGTCGCGCCGACCGATGCGGCGTCGTCCAGGGCCGTCGGGCTCTCTTCGCATCCCAGGGCCATGCCGGCCATTAGGACGGTGAAGACGAGCGCCGACGCTCGACCCGTAGTGCCTGGCGAGTGATACGCTTGATGCCTGTTTGCCGTCCGATGCACCATTCCTCCTCGAGCCACGTGTCGTTGGTTTGGTGGCCGGCCTCGAGTCCCGGCCTCTCACTCTGCAGGGCGAAGAACCGGGGAAGACCACATCATGGAGGTTGCGTCGATGTCGGCCGAGTCAGCGGATGACGCCGGGAAGCCCACGTCGCGACACGCTGTTCGCCCGCTCGCGCAAGGATGCGGCCTCTTCGACCCGGCCGACCGCATCGTAGGTGCGTGCGGCAAACTGCAGGCACTCGTGGACGTAGCCGGGAACGAACATGGTTCGTGAGTCCCAGATCGTCGGCAGGGCACGGTCGAACAGTTCCTCGGCCTCGACCGGGCGTCCCTGCGAGATCAGGGAGGTTCCCAGGCGGCACTCGGCGATCGCGCGGTCTCCTCCCTCGATCCCGGCGGACTCCTGGATCCGGCGTGCCTCTCGGCACAGGGCCTCTGCTCGAGCGAAGTCGCCGCGGTGGATCGCGATTTCGCAGCGTACGAGCAGAGATCTGGCCAGGCCCGGATGGTCCGGTGCCTCCTCGGCCTCGTCGAGCCGGCCCGCGTTGAACAGAAAGACCGCGAGATTGTGCAGCGCGTTTAGGTGCTTGGGATGCCGCTCCCCCAGCGTCCGGGCGTAAAGTGCCGCCGAGCCGCGGAGCGCGTCTTCCGCTTCCGCCAGCAGCGGCCCGCGCTGCGCAGCATCTGGCCGAGCGTGACCTGCGCGGCGAGCGCTCTCGGGTGTTCCGGCCCGAGAGCGTTCGTCAGCGTCCGGGCCGCCCGCTTCTGAAGGGCGATGGCCTCGTCGAATCCCTCGTGCGTGGTCCGCCAGAACGCCTCCGCGAGCACGGTGAGCACGACCGCGGTCTCGGGATGACCCTCAACCGTGGAGATCTCGCTTTCAGCTCGTAGGCGAGCTCGGCGAAACGGATCGCGTCGTCCGGCCTGTCCAGGCGGGGGTACAGACGGGCCAGGTCCTGGTAGGCTCGTGCCACGAGATCGGGGTAGGCGCCCGCGGCGGCTTCGGTCGCCTGCAGCAGGAGCCGCTCTGCTTCCGAATCGTGCCCCAGGCCTCTCTCGGCGTCGCCCAGCTCGATGATCGCCCGGACGGACGTGGAATCGGGCACGTCGGGACGCGCGCGGGCGATCTCCAGGCTGGCACGGAGCAACGCCGTTGCCGTGTCGTGCCGGTTCTGAAGATTGTAGACCCGCCCGAGCTGGAAGGCCGCGGCGGCCACCTCGGCCGATCGGGGGCCGAGGACGTCACGTCGTCGCTCGAGCGCGTCTTCCAGCAACCCGCGAGCGCGGTCGGGCCGCCCGAGGCCGATGTACACCTCGGCCATCGAGGCATACAACTCCGCCTGCAAGCCCGGATCCTCCCCCAGCTCCGTCCGCGCGCGCTCCGCTCCGATGTCGAGCGCCTCGGCGAGCCCGGCCTCGCTCACGCGACGCGGTTCCTCGGCCGACCACGGGTCGGCGCCCTGAAAGACGCCGACCAGCACGTCGCGGACGTGCTCCGCGCGCTCGGCCTGACGGCGTGCGGCGTTGCGCTCGGCTTCCAGCTGATTTCCATGGTGCAGCAGCGTGCCGATGTAGAGTCCGAGGACGGCGCAGGCCGCGACGGCGACCGGGGCCAGCCAACGATGTCGCGCCATGAACTTCCGCGCCCGATAGAGTCGGCCCGCCGGACGCGCCGTGATCGGGCGCCCCTGGAGGTTGCGCTCTACGTCCTCGGCCATCGCGAGAGCAGATGGGTAACGGTCCTCCGGCTCCGTTTCGAACGCCGCGAGGACGATCGCGTCGAGGTCGCCCCTGAGCCGCCGCGCGAGCCCGTCCGGCGTGCAGTCGCGCGTTGCCGCAAGCGCGGGATCGGCACGACCCGTCAGGCGGCTGGGCGTGGACGGCGTGGGTGTCGGATCCTCCGCCAGGCGCGCGGTGGTCCCACGGGCTTCCCTCGGGCGCGCACCGGTGAGCAGACGATGGAGCAGGAGACCGAGCTGGTACACGTCGGTCGCCGTCGTCACGACGTCGCCGCGCACCTGCTCCGGACTCGCGTACTCCGGGGTCAGGGCCCGGCGTCCGCTCCGCGTCGGGATCCGGCTCGCCGGGTCGAGATCCGGATCGAGGATCTTCGCGATCCCGAAGTCCAGGAGCTTCACCCGCCCGGCGGGGGTCACGAGGATGTTCGAAGGCTTGAGATCTCGATGCACGACCAGTCGGGTGTGCGCGTGATGCACCGCTCGGGCCACGTCGACGAACAACTCGAGCCGCTGCTCGATCGAAGCACCGCACGCGTCGCACCATTCGGTTATCGGGACGCCATCGACCCGCTCCATGACGAGGAACGGTCGCCCGTCCTCCGTCGCCCCGCCGTCGAGGAGCCGCGAGATGTTGGGGTGCTGGAGGGAGGAGAGGATCTGCCGCTCCGCGCGGACGCGGCGGACGATGTCGGAGGTGTCGAGCCCCCGCCGCAGGAGCTTGAGCGCCGCCGTGTGCTCGTACACGCCGTCGGCCCGCTCGACGAGGTAGACCGTGGCCATGCCGCCGCGGCCGAGCGCTTCTTGCGTCCCTCCCTCGGGCATCAAGGCCTCGTACAGGTACGTCCTGGCCCGGGCCCAGTCGCGGTCCACCGTGCTCGTCGACACACCCAGCGCTTCCGCCGTCTCCGGCACCGTCATGCCGCCGAAGAAACGGCACTCGACCACCTTCTCGAGTCGGGGATCGCGCTCGGCCAGCCGGGCCAGCGCCTGCTCGAGGGCGAGGATGTCGACGTCCCCCGAGGGACGCGTCGCCGCCGTGCTCTCCCGCAGCGGAACCCGCACCCCGCCCGACCGCTTATCCGCCTTCTTGCGCCGCGCGTAGTCGATCAGCACGTGGCGGACGACCCTGGAAGCCACAGCGAAGAAGTGAGCCCGATCACCCCACGACGTCTCCGCCTGGGGCAGCAGCTTCAGGTAGGCCTCGTGGACGAGGGCCGTCGTGTCCAGCGTGTGGCCGGCGCGCTCGTTCTGCAGGCGGCGGTGCGCGATCCCGCGGAGATCGTCGTAGACGAGCTCGATCAGCTGTCCGAATGCCTCGTCGCTTCCCGCCGCACACCGTTTCAGTAGCCGCGTGACGCCGTCCGGGTCCGTGGGTGGCCCCGCCCGGTGCCGGTTCGTCTCGGTCATCAATCAGATAAACTGCCCTATGGGGGCGGTTGTTGCACGGAATTCGCCCGTCGAGCCCGGCCCCGGCCTACCCCTCGGTGATCTGCAGCCCGGTCTTGAGCGACGGGGGGCCCAGGTTCTCCAGCAGATCCACGAATCGGTCGTCCAGCGAGCCGCGCCGATGCTCCCAGTAGTGCCGACACCCCGGCTGGGCCGCATAGGCGAAGAAGACCTGGCAGTTCCGGTCCCAGACTTCCCGCGGTGCCGAACCCTCCGCCGTATGGAGGTAGATGTTCTCGAACGTCTTGAAGAAGCTGTAGAACGTGTGGATCAGCCGGCTCCGTTCCTCCGCTGAGAACGCGTCCCAGTCATCGGTGGCCGCCCCGCGCTGGAAGAGGTGCGCGAGCCCGGGGTCGGCCATGATCTGGTAGTTCCACTCCTGCAGCTGCTGGAACGCGGAGTCCCGAACCGTCGTAGTCAGCGCTCGACTCTGCTCGTGGAGCTGCCGCGAGACGTAGAGGAGGGTCGCGACGACGGCGACTGCACCCAGGACCTCACCGGCCGCTCCGATCGCTTCCCAGTTCAAGGCATCCTCCTGTCGAAGACCAGAGACGGATCACCATCGGGAGCGAGAGGGGTGGCGGGTCCGGCTGCGGAATCCCCCTAACCCTCCAGCCTCAGCGGCAGATTTCGCAGCCGCTCCCCGGTCGCCGCGAAGACCGCGTTCGCGATGGCCGGGGCGAGCGGCGGCACGCCGGGCTCGCCGATGCCGGTGGGGGCTTCGGCCGACTGCACGATGTGCACTTCGACCGTCGGCATGTCTCGCATTCGCGTGGGTTCGTAGTCGTGGAAGTTGCTCTGCTCGACGGCGCCACCCTCGCCGAGAGTGATCGCGTTCCGCAAAGCCGCCGAGACTGCGAAGCCGATCGCGCCCTCGACCTGGGCGCGGATCACGTCCGGGTTCACGGCGATGCCGCAGTCGACCGCCGCGACGACGCGATCGACCGAGATGTCGGAGCCGTCCACCGTCACGTCCACGACCTCGGCGCAGTGGGTGTTGAAGCTGTAGTGATACGCCACTCCCCGGCCACGGCGAGCATCGCCGTCTGCGCCCTCGAGCGCGTCGCCCCAGCCGGCCTTTTCGGCCGCCAGGTCGAGGCATGCCGCGGCCCGGGGGTGCGAACCGAGATGCGCGAGTCGGAACTCCACCGGGTCGCGGCCCGCGGCCCGCGCCAGCTCGTCCATCATCGTCTCCATGACGAACGCCGTATGTGTGTGGCCGACCGAGCGCCACCAGAGCGTCGAGACCGGCGAGTTGGCCGTTGTGAGCTCCACGGACATGTCTTCGATACCGTATAGCGTGTCGGCCGCTCCCTCGACCGAGCTGTGGTCGACGCCATCCTGGACCATCATCGGCTCCATCGCCGTCCCCGTCACGATCGACTGGGTGACGATCCGGTGTCGCCACCCGGCGACCCCTCCGTTGGCTCCCACACCGGCCCGCACCCGGTGTAGAACCATCGGGCGGTAGTAGCCGCCCCGGACGTCGTCCTCGCGCGTCCACACGAGCTGAACGGGCGCGCGCCCGTCGATCGCCTTCGCGATGGCGGCGAGTTCGGCCGTCCAGTCGCCCACCTTGTTGCCCCGGCGGCCGAAGCTTCCGCCGGCCAGCGTCGTATGGATCGTCACGTTCGCCGGGTCAATGCCGAGCACCTGCGCTGCGACGCCGGCGTCGATCGTCTGGATCTGGCTGCCCGACCAGATCTCGGCCGTGCCCGCGCCGAGCTCGATCACACCCGACATCGGCTCCATGGGGGCGTGGACCAGGTATGGAAAGGTGAACTCGGCTTCCACGATGGCCGCCGCCCCGGCGAGCGCGCCATCGGCGTCTCCCGCCTGCTCGGCGACGAGATACTCCGACCCGTCGGCCAACGCCCGATAGTCCTGGAGCATTTCGGCGGACGACCGGGTCTCCGCGCCGCTCTCGTCCCAGGTGATGTCGAGCGCCCGCTTGCCTATGATCGCGGCCCAACTGTCGATGGCGAGCACGGCGACTCCGTTGTGGATTTGCACCACGTCGGTCACGCCGTCGATCGCGAGCGCGGGGGCGGGATCGAACGACGCGACCGTCGCCCCGAACTTCGGGGCCCGCGCGACGACGGCCCGTAGCATGCCCGGTCGGCGGACATCGAGCGCGAACTCGGCGGCGCCCGTCGTCTTGTCATGCGAATCTAGCCGAGGCACTTCGGTGCCGATCAGTGTCCACTCGTCCGGCGACTTGAGGGTCACGCTCTCTGGTGCGGGAGGCGTCAACTCGGCCGCGGCGGCCACCAGCTCGCCGAAGCTCGCCTCGCTTCCCGAACCCGGGTGCGACACGACGCCCTCGGCCACCGAGATCTCGGCCGCCGGAACGCCCCAACGGTCGGCCGCCGCCTGTACGAGCATGGCACGCGCCGTGGCGCCGGCCCGCCGCATCTGCTCGAAGGAGTTGGCGATCGACGAGCTGCCGCCCGTGGCCTGGACCGGCCCGAAGAAGAGGTTGTTGTAGACCGAGGCGTCATTGGGCGCGAACTCGAAGCGCATCTGCGACCAGGCGGCGTCCAACTCCTCGGCGACCAGGGTCGAGAGGCCGGTCGTCGTGCCCTGGCCCATCTCGAAGTGCTTGCAGATCACGGTCACCGTGTCGTCCGGCGCGACGCGGACGAACGCGTTGAGGTCGGCCGCCGACGCGGGGCCGCTCGCCCCTCCGATCCCGTTTCCAATGGCGGCGGCGGTTGCCGAACCGCGCAGGAAGGGGAGATAGGTCCCGATCACGAGCGCGCTGGCCCCCGCCGCGGAGACCTTCAAAAAGCTGCGGCGCGACGTGGACGTCGTCGATGAGGCGGCGGTCTCGGACGAGACTCCGGCCGCCGGGTCGTTCGTGGCCATTTCCGGTGCTCTCATCGTCGTCTCCTCACGCCAGCTCGCGTGCCGCTTCGTGAATCGCCTCGCGGATGCGCACGTAGGTACCGCATCGGCAGATGTTGCCTTCCATTCCCTGGTCGATCTCCTCGTCCGACGGCGACCGGTTGTAGGTCAGCAGGGTGATGGCCGACATGATCTGGCCCGACTGGCAGTAGCCGCACTGCACGACGTCGAGCCGCTGCCAGGCACCCTGGACTGCCTCGGCCACCGATCCCGACACGCCCTCGATCGTCGTGATCTCGCGGCCGTCCGCCTGGCCACACATGATCGAGCATGAGCGCACGGCATGGCCGTCCATGTGGACGGTGCAGGCGCCGCATTGGGCAACCCCGCAGCCGAACTTCGTTCCCGTGTAATCGAGCCGATCCCGCAGCGCCCAGAGCAGCGGCATCTGCGGGTGGGCGTCGATCGTATGCTCGTCGCCGTTCACCGTCAGTGTGATCTTCACGTCAGGAGCCTCCTGGTCTCAGGCGTCCGGGCACGGCGTTCCCGCCGTAATCCACGTCTCGAGAATGTTGACGAACTCGTCATGCGGAATCGGCACCGGCTCGAGGTCCGCACCGGGCTTCCAACCCCAGAGAACGAGATCGTCTTCGGCCATGTGCTCGAGGATCTCCTCGTCCGAGCGGTTCCCGTTCCGAGCCGGATCGGTGAGCTGGGCGCACATCTCGGCTGAATTGGCGCCCTGCCAGCGGCTGGACCGGGGGGCGAGCATCCAGTGGGGCGCACCGGGAACGCCGGCCGTCGGGTTGTTGCCCATCGTGTTGTGGCAGTTGAAGCACTGCATCGGACCCATGCCCAGGCCGGAGGGCCCGCGCTCCACTCGTGGCAGGTGCGTCCGGCCTTCGTCGCCCTGGAGCGGCGCCTCGGCCTGGTGGCAGTTCAGGCAGCGCGGATGCTGGAGCACGGCGGCGATCTCGGACCAGGCCTCGAGGCCAGCGTCGCTGTCCTGGCCGAAGGCAGGCGAAGGAGCGAGTAGCGAGATCAGCGGAAACAACAGCGCTGCCGCACTCGAAAGGCGAAAGGGATGCTTCCGGCGTCGGGTACTGCGCAGCATGGTCCCTCCATCGTCGAAGCGGATTGCGCGGATGCGGCGGCACACGGCGCGAAGCAATGGAGCCGCGGTGGCGGAGCATCGAGATGAATATTACGCAATGCCGCCATGTATGCGACGGCGGTGGTGCTCACCGGCCGGCCCGGGTTGACGGTCGCCGGGGTCATTCTCCGCTTACAGGGTGGATAGGTGCCGGCAACCCATGCTGCCTGGAGGAACAGAATGCCAGTACGACCGACCTCCACCACCATGGTGCTCGCCATCCTCGCGATCGCGGCCCCCGTTTCCGCCCAGACCCGGGCCGAATTGCTCCCGGAGTCGACTGTTCCCATCCAGGTCGCTCGCCTCCTGGATACCGGACCGGTTCCCCGAGCTCAACTGCTCGAGGCACTGCAGCGCCTACCCCTGTTCCGGCGACAGCCGCTGGAGTTCGAAGTCGGCGACGCCGAATTCCTCCAGGGGATTCCGGTGTCGGTGAATTGCGCGGAATCCGACCAGTTCGGGGCGGCTCATGCGGTGACACGACGCGCACCTCGGTCGCGTTGGCCCATGGGCTTGACGCTTAGTGCATCACCACCTGGATGAGCGGCCGATGTCGACCGTCCGGGAATCCGAACCGGTGCCCGAGGTCTCTCGGACGACCGTCAGCACTTTCGTCCCTCGCTTCACCTTGATGTACCATCTGCGCTTCACACTGCAGGTGCCTTCGGCCGTGTACCTGCGATTCAACTTGTCGCCGCGCCGGAGGCGCTGGTTCTGGATCTTCAGTTGAGTCTTGAAGTGCTTCCCCACGAAGAACTGGCGATTCCAGCGGTTCCTTCGCTCTACGGTGCTGTCGTAGAGCATCACCCATACGTCGAAGCTGAGGCTGTTCTCTCCGATGATCTCGAACCGGCACGATTCATCTTCGGCGCCGCTCGAGTCAGACGTCGGGTCGGGGGCCGTCCAGGCCACGGTGGCCAGCCCGATTGCACCGAGGATTAAACCGGCCAGCGTGAGTCGCAAGCGTTGCTTCAGCACGTTCTCTCCCTGCTGGAGTAGGGGATGTCTCGTGCTGTAGAGCGAGAGCACCCGGTCGGGTCCGCCACCCGCTGTCACGGGGTATTCGGCGGCTGGCCTCTCCGTGGACCACGGGTATGGCGGGCGGCGGCTGTCATTGGTGGGCAACTGGGAAGAAGGTACCGCTAAGGCGCATTCCGACAGCTGGAGTGGGCCCGGGTGGATTTGCCGCGTCGTCCAGCGCTGCGGGCAGGCTTCTGGTCAGTTCGATCCTTCTGTGATTTGTAGCCCGCTCTTGAGCGATGGAGGACCCAGGTTCTCCTCGCCGTCGTCGCAACCGTTCTCTACGTTTTGCGGCAGCTTCACGAGCAGAGCCTACGCGTTCGAGATCTGAGCGTCTCCGGGTCGGGCTTAGCCGGCTGGTTGGCGGATCGAAGCCGCGAATACGCTTGTGTAGTAAAGAGCAGCCTCAAGTCGGCATACGGACGAAAGGTCGGTCATGAGCTCGGTATTGCGTGGAGGGGTCGCCCGAACTCTGCGCATCTGCCTGGTCGCGCTGGTCGTCGTGGGGGCGGTCGCGTGCTTCGGCGACGACGAGGGGGACGAGGACGGGGGGGACGCGGGGAGGGCGGATGCCGAGGTGGCTCCGGGCTCGCAAGCCACCGGCACGCTGAATCTCGGATCCGAGACGATCGAGTTCGTCGTGGACGCCTGCGATCTGGCCGGGAAGCCGGCGGCGGGACGCCCCACGCTCTCGGGCCATGCCGACCTGCCCGATGGCCGAACTCTCCGGATCACGATGCTTCGGACACCGATGGGATCGACGACCTGGCATAGCGTCGCGCTCGATTTCGGCTCGGATTACCGGGAAGCGCGGCGAGGACGGTCCGAGGGCGAAGAGGGCTGGCGGCCGATCGTGGCGGACTCGACGGAACCCGCTCTCGGACCGCTGATCGCTATCGAAGGACGCGGGGTCTCGGCCGAGGGAACCTTCCTGCCCGGCTCCGGCGGAGCGTCCGAACCCGTGCAGGGCAGCGTAACCGCGACCTGCCCCGAATCATGACGGCCCGCGACCCGAGGGAAGCGCGGATTGGGCGGGCAGACGCCATGCTGCGGGCTGGCGCCATGCTGTTGGCGGCTATCCTGGGCGGCGCTTCGCCCCTGCCGGGCGTGACCCAACAGGCCGTGGAGCTCACGCTGACGCCCGACGAGGCCTTTCCCCTGCAGGAAGTCACCGTCCAGGGTCTGCCGGATTCGGT
>Ga0055480_10000953_pt1 | contig 11277 bp, 13 predicted proteins | sample Muzzi_PWB_D2_FD_57935 | JGI IMG/M metagenome (GOLD analysis project Ga0055480, IMG submission 57935) | Wetland microbial communities from San Francisco Bay, California, USA, that impact long-term carbon sequestration - Muzzi_PWB_D2 | ecosystem: Environmental > Aquatic > Marine > Wetlands ... | reverse complement strand
GCTCACCGCAGTGGCCGCAATGCTCGCCTTTATCCCCCTGACGTTTTCCAGTTTCTGGGGACAACTGGCCTATGTTCTGATCGGCGGCGTCGGGGTCGGTACGATCCTGACACTGCTCTTTTTACCGGCTCTTTATGCAATCTGGTTCAAAGTGAAACAACGTAAGCGTCAAATAAACAGCATCTACAAAAGATAACAAAGCCATGTCATAGTTGCGGTAATAAAAAAATAACCGTAGGAGGAAAAGTGACATGGCAGAAAAAAATCTGAACAAGCAGTATCGTGAAAAGCGACGCTTTTGGAGAGTTCACATAAAGGCGTGGTCGAAGAGTGGACTGACTCAGGCCGAATATTGCCGGCAGCATGATCTAAGAAAAAACCGCTTGATCTATTGGAAGAAGAAATTTGCTAAGAACTCCACACCGTCAGTAAAGGAAAAAAGTTCTTTTGTGGCGGTTCCTGCCGTAACATCCTCGGCGATGAGGTGCCTTGAGAATCGTCAAACTGATCCAGGAGTAAAAATCCAGCTGGGTAATATTGCCATTACTCTCACGGAAAATTTCAATCCTGATGTTCTTGCCCGTGTCGTCCATACCCTGGGAGGCAGAGCATGACTCTGCTTCCGGGAAACACCCAAATCTATCTTGCCGTGGGCGGCACGGACATGCGTAAATCGATCAATGGGCTCAGCTCCATTGTGATGGACGAGTTCGAGCTTGATCCGTTTTCCGGGCACCTGTTTGGTTTTTGCAACAAAACCCGTAAAATCATCAAAATCCTGTTCTGGGATAAAAACGGTTTCTGCATCTGGCATAAGCGACTGGAAAAAGCGCGATTCTGCTGGCCGGAGTCAGAAGACGACGTTATTAATATTGATACTCGGCAAATGTCATGGCTGCTTGCAGGCCTCGACATAAATTCGGCTCATAAACAGTTGTTTTACAGAGAAATATAGTGCATAATCAGTCATTTATGTTATATTTTTCCATGGAAACAAAAGTAGAGCTACAACAAAAAATCATATCCCAAGATCGGGAGATCAAGCGTCTCGAGGAAGAAAACCACCTGCTGCGCAAGGCCCTGTTTGCCCCAAAATCAGAGAAGCGCAAATGCAATGAACCGTCTTCGCAGTTGCCGTTGTTCGATATGCCTGAAAACCCGCCTGAGGAAGATGTAGAAGAAAAGGAAGAAATCGTAGTAGAAAAACATTCCCGCAAGAAACGGGGACGCAAGCCTCTGCCTGATGATCTGCCTCGTATCGATATCATTCACGATATTCCCGAAGAAGAAAAACAATGCGATTGTGGTTGTAAGCTTACCAGGATTGGCGAAGAAGTATCTGAGAAACTCGACACTATACCGGAAACCATTCGGGTAATCCGGCATATCAGACCAAAATATGGGTGTAAATGTTGTGAAGGCGCCTTTTCTGACAACAAGTCTGTGAAGATCGCACCACCTCCTCCGCAGATCATTCCCAAAGGGTTGCCCACTGCCAGCCTGCTGGCCCGTTCACTTACCGCAAAATTCTGTGACGCGCTGCCATTTTATCGACAGGTAAAGCAATTTAATCGAATCGGTGTTGAAATCACCCGTCAAAGCTTATGTAACTGGGCGATGAAAACAGCCGACAGTTGCCGGTTATTGCTTGATCTGCTCATTGATGAGATTCGGGGCGGACCATTGATCAATGCAGACGAGACAACAGTACAGGTCCTTGATGAACCTGGGAGAAAAGCGACGGACAAGTCATACATGTGGGTCTTTCGCGGTGGTGCGCCCGAAAATCCTGTGGTGATATATCATTACGCCCAGGGACGGAATGGTGATGTTGCCAAGATGTTTCTTGATAAATATCAAGGCGTGGTTCAGACTGATGGTTATAAGGGATATGGTTTTCTGGATAATCAGATCGACATTCTGCATGTTGGCTGTTGGGCTCATGCCAGACGGAAATTTGTAGAGGCTGAATCCGCCGGTTCGAAGAAAACAAACAAGCGGATCAACAAGGCCCTCAGCTTCATCCGCAAGTTGTATCGCCTGGAAAAACAAGCCAAAGATGATAAACTTGAGGCTGACGGTATTTACGCAATGCGCCAACAGTATGCAAAACCCATTCTTGATGAGATGAAACAATGGTTAAATGAGCGTGCAGCAAAAGTGGCACCACAGTCACTGTTTGGCAAGGCAGTCAGCTATTGCCTGAATCAGTGGCATCGACTCGAGAAATATGCAGATGACGGTCATGCCAGGATAGATAATAATGTGGCGGAGAACGCTATTCGTCCTTTCGTGATTGGCCGCAAGAACTGGCTGTTTTCCGGAAGCCCGGCCGGTGCTCGTGCCAGCGCTTTACTCTACAGCCTGATTGAAACCGCCAAAGCCAACAGCCTTGAGCCATACGCTTATCTGCGCTTTCTCTTTGAAAAATTGCCAATTACACCAGAGGTCAAGTATAAAAATCTGCTGCCGACATCTCTTTCGCAAAATGATTTAATCCTGCCTGTTGAACCCACTGGGGTTTAATTGACGCTTACTTATATACAATACAACAGTTGAAGTGTGGGAATCAACTTAAGTTCGATTACGTTTTGGTGACTTATGTAAGCAGGCTGTTTGTTCATGCATTATAAGCATATTGCATCAAAAGTAAGAGGTAGCTTTTTGTCTAATGTTTTTCTTGATTTGGCTCTATGGTGCTGGTTTTTGTTGAAAATATAACTTGCTCTCAGGTCAATGTTCAGGTAGTTTAGTAAGATCGTTTTCATTAACAAACAACAGCGTTGCTGAGGTTCAGGCAATTTACCAAATCCTTTTTCTTGACCTTAGGTCAATAAAATGCTTATCATGTAGTTATGGGAAAGAAAAAAACATTCGATCCTACAAGAGAGATTAGCGATAAAGAAGCTCACAATCTGATATGTGATATAAAGCTGAGAGGGTTTGTTCATCTCAGCAATCACGCTGAAGAACGTATGCTCGAACGAGGATTCTCTATGCGAGATGTACTTTACATCTTAGAACATGGGGCAATCGTGGGCAAAGAATATAACGAAAACGCTCAAAACTGGAAATACACAGTAGAAGGTCATGGCACTGATGGTGAGAAAGGTGCTGCTGTTACTGCGATAATCAGTAGTTCAACTCAAGTGGTTATTACAGTGTTTTAGCGACACATAGGTGGGAGGTGGCGAATATGACAAACAAATGCGCAATATGTGGAGGAGCAGTTTCCGAAATAAGAAATGAAGTTTACAATTATAAAACTGCTGGTATTCCTGTTCTTCTGTATGGGATCACACAATACAAATGTGATGCTTGTAAGGAAACCTTTGCAAGTATTCCAGAAGTGGAAAAACTACATCTTCTCCTTGGTGAGAGACTTTGCTGCAAAGCTGACAGATTGTCAGGTGGTGAAATCAGATTTTTAAGAAAAGAGCTAAAGCTCAAATCTGTTGATTTTGCGAAGATTCTAGGCATCACTCCTGCATATCTTTCACGTTTAGAGGGTGATAGTAAGAAGACCAGTGAAGCCCTGGATAAGTTTATCAGAACGGTATATATCCTTGAACAGTCAGAATTTTATGCGCAGGTAATGCATAAAGGTATACTGTCTACTTTGAGAGATGTATCAGTTGAACCAGTATCAACAAAGAAGAAAAGTTTCGAGTTCAATCCGACTGACTGGCTAAAGCCACCTCAAAATTTCTTCTGTCCTGCATAAATCAGCATCTAGTTAATCCTTCATTTGAATAAACCTCCGATGGTGATGTTGGAGGTTTATTGCTCCTAATGGCACTTCACTAGTATATTGGTATGTCTTTGTTAGACTTCTTACATTGAGAGTTTGTCTTCAGCAACCAACCCAAATTGCATGTGTCTTGTATATCCATTTATCTTGCGAAGAAATATGGACATCTTTTTCAAGAAGTTTGATCCGATGGAACAGGATAGTAAATCCAGGTAGTTGTCGTAGGAGCTGTTTTAAAGACTTTTCCTTGCATAATACCTGCAAAATAAAAAAAGGACTTAGAGTGAAAAACTCTAAGTCCTTAATTTAATTGGTGGGCTAGTCTCTATCTAAAATATCTCATATGTATATGTAATAATAGTATTTATATATTGAGTAATTTGGTTGATACCGTCAAATGTACTGTCAGTATGTATTTCCTTCCGTATTCTGAGACACATAATAATAAACCAGTATTACCAGTTTCAATCTATCTGAGAAAAATGAACAATGATAGCTTGAAACAGTATTAATTTTCAGCTGATGTATCAATAAAAATTATACATATCTAGTTGATGATAACCTTAAATCTAAAAAACCAGCAATATAGCCGCTCAAAGGTCACAAAGGTCACAAGGTCACCTTGCAAGCATAACATTTTGTAATGTTATAATATATTATGATGACCTTTGGTGTGACCTTTGAAAAAAACTACAATAAAATGGTTGGGCAAAGGTCACAATTGTCAATTTACCTCGCTGTCTTCTCAAAGTAGACATCTTCTAGAACTAAGATCGGGCGAAATTATTCTTGAAGTATCAAAAATACTAATGAATAAAAGTGGTGAAAAAGAATATTGATAGTTTGGAATAGCATCGAAAATGTAATTCTTTGCCAAGTTGCCACCAGAAAAAAAAAATTTATAGCTGACCACTGCAAGCGGTTCCCCGACCCGTTAAAGGTTGGATGTTAGAAAGGACCCGTAATTAATCGGTTATTTGCAAGGACATTTATTAATAGTTCGTCTCAATAATATAAGATACAGGGAGAATGAGAGCATGAAGAAAAAAAGGTTCACGATGGCAATCGTGTGCGTTTATATATCCTATTGCCATGTGAAAACACGATAAAGGTTCAGTTAAATATCACGTCCTTCCTATAAAGATGAGTAGTCTAATCTCTTTTATTGATGTACAGGAAAAATCGATAATTCTAACTGCTCCATTTCAGGAAAATTTTTCAGGCATGATCACATACAGCTTATACAGGATAAGATAATGGTTTAGAAATTTATGAAACTAGAGAGCTTCGAGATGGCTATAGTAACGCCATAATCACCTGCCCCAATTACAGCCTGGCAGCATTAAAAAAGGTAGCAACGAGACACGACGTAACAGCCTATAAACAGAGCCTCTAAGGGTTTGCGTGAATTATATTGTTATGTCTATTCAAAATCACATGAAAAGCAATTAGGGCAAGTAGTTTTAGTATTTTGAGGACATTTGGAATAAAACCTTTTTTTGCAAGCAATACATAAAAATGAATAATTAGCGATAGAGGGGCCTGGATCTTGAGCAAATATTCCATAAGATAAAAGTATATTTCGTTTCTGCTCAATATGCTTTTCTTCTTCTATTCGGCTAATTCTATCATTTTCAGCTTTTCCATTTAGACTTATATAGTCAGGTGTTTGTTGCAGTATTTCTTCTAATTTGCTTATTGCCTCTAATGCTTCAATTTGAAAGAATTCACGACTTTTATTTGTTCGATAGTCATTTAACTTAGTATGGATAATTCTTTCGTCTCTTTCTGGATTGATGCTGCAAAAGGTGGCTTCAAGCACAAAAGGTTCAGGGACACCAGTTGAAGAATTAAGTTCAGCGATTCTTTCATCAATGTTTCGTGTAGTGAACCCTATTTTGATTAAACTTGGCATACAGGGGTTCGACAAAATATATACATATCCGTTAATAGGTGATATTGAAATTAGGGAAGTACCGCAAGTTTCACATTGTATTGAAATTGGCTTTTTCTCATCTTTCAAGAGTTGATACCTTTCTTGGCATTTCCAACAAAACAAATTGATAAGTATCATTTCCTCTCACTCTATTTGGAGACACAACGCCGTTATAACGGGCAGTAAAAGCGAAGCTTTTGCTGTCCAGCCACGAAGTGGCCTTCGTTGATGACATTGTTAGCTCTTTTGACTTTTACCTGACTCATATTGAATTAACCAACTGTGTACAGTTTGCCATGGATCACCCTTTGACCTAAAGGTTAGAAAGTACGGCCGGTGTCGATTTAGCCAACCAAAAAACATAAACTTTGCCTGACTAGAATTTTTGTCGCCACTCCAATTTTCCCAAGCACGCAGCACTTCGATTTTTGCCTTTTTTATGAGAATTCTGGTTTTAGGTTTCATCTCATAACAATCTATCCAAGCATCAAGAGGGTCGTCACGATTGACATCAGACATACGGCCTGGGCTTGGAAGAAGAATATACCTGTTGGATTCGGCATCTTCTTTTACTCTTGCACAGTGGGGGCACCAATGAATGCCATGAAATAAAATAACATCATCCATATCTGAGTCAGAATCACTTCTTGAGCAAGACGAACAATGAGACATATTCAGGAATCCTTTCTTTGTGGAGCTAACGTGGAATGATTGGTTGTAACATATATGTTAATATTAGATAGTTACATATTATCTATTTCGGTTTTTTTGTATTTTTTAACAGTGTTATATAGTTTGATAAATTTAGGAAATAGATCATCAAAACAAACAACTAGAAAGTCTCTAACATCTTGGTTGCTTAACACAATCTCTTTACTATCTTTTATATATGTAAAGTCTTCAAAAATCAGAGCTTTAACTTTGTTTTGGATTCTTATCAAATGTTTGTGTTTGCCTCTGTTGACAAACCCTTTTAGTTGACAAAAGATAATATCATTCCAGAAGGAAGTTAGTTCATTGTAGAATGGAAAGTTTTTAAATTTTTTGATGAAACTTTTATTCCAACCAATATTTCTGTTTTCTAAATTGAGTTCAACCTCGAATAAGAGATTCAGTATAAATGGGTAAGAATCAAATAAGGCATGCAAATTTTGCAAAAAAGCTAGAGCATTTGCTTCATAACTTGTTCTTATCGATCTTTCTGGGAATTCATAATGGTTAAATCTGTCAATTAACAATGCTTTTTGATTAGATTGACGGATGAATTCATCGAAGTGATAAAGACAATAAAACTGTCTTTTTGCAATTGACTGAAGAGCTAAATCTAGGAGATTGTATTTTTCTTTATGCTCTTGATCTACAAGATCTATTAAACCTTTTAGATCAAGCCTTGAGGCTGAATTAGTCATATGTCATTTTCCCAGAGTTATAACAAGTTATTCTCTGGTTTCCTTATAGCTCCAGAGAGGAACAAAAAACTGACAACGTGAAATCAACAGGATAGGGGGTATTCTGCTATATATTACACGTGTGTTGTTGGCTATCAAGTTAACAGGATATCACGCTCACATTGTGTATTTATACAGAAGAATAGTCTGTTGGGCAACAAGCAAGATACCACGACAATATACGTTCGTACCGGATTTGAGATTTGCACTGGCTGGATTAAACTGTCTACCGCATGACAGAGTTATGATGTTTCCTGTCTATACGTAACAAAACCAAAACCACAGTAGTGGTATAATAATGTCATTAACGTTCTGTTTTTTCTAAAAAAGGAAAAGGAGACGATGATGGCCGATCAAATCTATAAAATAAAACCTTTCTTTTATCAAAACAGAGCAGAGTCTGCCTTTTATACGGCAAGCAAATTTGCTCATCCACCCACCAACTATCCCAGTGATAAGCGCCGGGTCTTGACCCGGTGGTGTTCACGCTTGAATGATAGTGGATTATCTGGTTCAGACCTTGTCGTTGAATACCTCCACGGCCAGTATATCAAAAACCTTTCCGTGAGCACAATCCAGCAGGCAGGTCGTATCATTTTATATTTCTTACATTTTCTTTCTCGAGATGGGACCACAGTCTATACAATGACTCGTCACAATATCAGCGCTTATGTAGAGTACGAACAAGACCGTGGCCTTAAAATGCAGTCTGTTGCTAACCATTTACGAGCACTTTATACTTTTATCTTATTCCTTGTAGAACAAGGCGTCTTGGGGCAGGAAATTATGCAGCGTAAGATTCGAATCAAGCTACCAGCGCCGCTCCCTCGAGCGATTCCTGCGGAGGACATTCAGCTACTCCTGGAGACGATTAGCACTATCCGGGACAGAACAATGCTTCTGTTGTTGTTAAGAACAGGGATGAGAATCGGTGAACTGCTGGCAGTAAAAACTACCGATATAAGCTTCAGTGAACGGAAGATTTTGATCTATCTTGGAGAGAAGAATTTCCAGGGACGAGCTGTATATTTCAGTGAAGATGCAGAAATAGCTTTGCTGCAATGGCTCAAAAGCAGAAACAAAGACACAGAGTACCTCTTTCCAAGTCCCTATAAATCAAGTCAATCAAGTATCAGCTATGTAGCTGCTTGGAGCGTGATGCGGAGATGCCTCGAGCGTTCCGGTTTAGCGGGCAAGGGATACAGCTTACACAGTCTCAGGCATACCTTCGCTACAGATATGCTCAATGCAGGTATGCGACTGGAAGTTTTGCAACACATCCTTGGTCATAAGGAGATTGAGATGACCATGCGCTATGCCAGGATATCAAGCCAAACCAGAGAGAATGAGTACTTTAAAGCAATGGAATGTATTGAGCAGGGGGAATATCATGGATCTTACCGCATCAATAATAAGTTACAGAAAGTATTTGAAGAGAAAAAACTACTCCGTTCACACAGTAAAAAATTATCTAAATAGGTTGAAACATTTTTTGATTTGGCTCCCCGTGCGAGTTGAAGCGACAGCACCCGTACATGTGAGGCTCTACCTCGATAATATGCTTGAAAAACGTATGAGCCCAAAGACGATCAATGAGCATCTATTTGTAATACGAAGCTTTTATCGATATCTGCATGATGAAGAAGGTAGATCCATTACTAATCCGGCCATCAAAGGAATGGCATTGCGTTTACCTAACCCCCTCCCACAGCATGTAAGGGATAGTGAACTTGAGGCCTTTCTTGCAGTCATAACAAAAAAACGTGATCTAGCGTTGTTCATGCTGATGCTACGATGTGGTTTCAGGGTTGATGAGGTTGCCAGCCTGACATTTGATGCGATTGACTACCACCGTGGTCAAATTATGGTAAGAAGTGGAAAAGGTGCTAAAGATAGAGCAACGTATTTCAGCAACGATGCTGCAGAGGCTTTGGCTGACTACCTGAATATACGGGAGCCGACAAGAGAATCGAAAATCTTCCTGGTTGAAAAAGGAACGTGTAAAGGGAAACCCATTTCGGTTAGGGGGATACAGAAGAGAATGGAATATTACTCTAAAAAAAGTGGCGTCTCAATCACCTGCCATCAACTCCGACACACAATGGCAACCCAACTTCTCAACGCTGGCGCGGACGTTTCTACCATCCAGGAGCTGCTTGGTCATTCTAAAATCGAGATGACTATGCGATACAGCAAATTGACAAATATGAGGGCTCAGCGTGATTACTACAGGGCTATGGAGAAGATAATGACAAACCGATAGATAAAAGGATGATGTACTAATCCGCCCTGCCAGTGTCCAGATGCTCCGACGAGCGTTTGTAGGGGCCCATTCTCGCACTGGCACCTGGCAGAGCTCACTTCTGAATAAAACTTGACGAACCCCTATGAAATATGAGAAAATAATTAATAGTTAAAACACTAATAACAAAAGAAAAAACAGAATTTGTTACGTATAGTTCCTGTTAGTCTCCAGTTCTCAAAGGGATGAATGCCTAACTCTTTTCAACTTGCTGCCTGTCCGAGATAATTCCTGTTTATCTTTTGGCCTATTGGTAAAGAGGTCAAGTCCGCCTTTGGCTTTTGTGGTAAGTCAAAAGCGGACTTGCCACCTTTTCTCATTATAGAAACTTCGGATCCAATGAACATAGTATTTTTCCGTTCCGGCTTTAACAATTATATTAGAAAGCAAGAGCTGCGCAAAATTGACATTATCAAATCCATTAATATTACTCATATTACCATGCTCCCCTTTCAATAAATGTAGTTATTGCGACAGTCGTATAACTTGGGAATAACCGCTTTTTGCGACATTCCCGGGTTCATTCGACGCCATTTTAGCACATATTGGAGGCCAGGATATATTGAAGATTGCAAGTTATACGACAGTCGTATAACAAGGTTTATTTCGCAAAAAAGACCATTACTTTTTGCCTAACAATTTTATTGAAAGATTGTGAATTTTGAACTAGCATAGCAATTTCGTAAGACATTTTTCCTACTTACAGATGTTTTTTGAAAAAATAAGAAGAACAATTTTAGGAAAGGACCAATAAGACTTAAACAGACACCAGCCACTTTAACACCATTTCTCCCGAAAAAGCGACTGTCGTCTATTATACGTTATGTTTACATGAAATTAAGATGAATCCAATATGTCAATATCACCTCTTGATCAAAACATTCTTTGGGTAAAAGCAGGTGGCAGATGTTCAATGCCAGACTGCCGAAAGGAACTTGTTTTGAAAGGATCAACAAAGGTTCCTTCTCAAAATGTAGTAATAGGAGAAAACTGCCACATTGTTGCAAAAAACAAGAAAGAGGCAAGATGGGATAGTATACTAACTCCGGCTGAAAGAGACAGATATCCCAATTTAATTTTACTTTGTAGAAATCATCATAAAATAATTGATCAAGATCCATCTGAATGGCCAATTGAAAAACTCCATCAGATCAAATCAGAACATGAACTTTGGGTTGAAACCAAATTTGCAGATTCAAGTGAAAAAATATCCAATCAGATTTATTCAGATCTAATCAATTTAGCTACTGAATCTCTTCTATTATCACACTGGGATTGGTTTTCGGACCATGCTGTTAGGTTTTTATTATCTGAAGAATTTGTAGATGGGGCAGATAGATTTTGGCTGAAAGTGCAAAAAACAGTATGGCCTAAAGAAATCCCTGAACTTGAAGCAGCAATAACCAATTTATGCGACAGGATCTCGCAATATGTTAAAATTTTTATGGATAAAGCCACATTACGTCCAGGAAAGACCAATGAAAATGATGGTTTTTGGGTTGAAGACAAATGGTGGAAGGCTCAATGGCGACATGATTATCACTGTTACGTAGATAAATCTACACAGTGGCAAAAGGCATGCACAGCAATGCTGTTTAATATAGTAGTTGCCTTAAACGAGTATGCTGAATCAGTAAGAAAACATTTAAAGCCAAGCTATTTAGTCTATCAAGGTAAGTTCGTAATTAATGACTCCATGGGGGTTATGAGTGAAATGAGACCATCCATATATATTCCAGAAGAATATACTGAAATAGAGAAATAGTACTTTTAAAACAATGACATAACCATGCGTTTCACATGGACGCGCGTGATCGCACGCCAGTGAACTTACCGTTAT